>VMHT01009679.1_pt1 | contig 13596 bp, 15 predicted proteins | sample 4693611 | NCBI WGS metagenome assembly VMHT01 (sample SAMN12280063, study PRJNA550983) | marine metagenome | isolation source: seawater sampled from same location over 5 years 0.02-0.2 micron viral filtrate | place: USA: collected off the coast of southern California halfway between the port... ... | reverse complement strand
CTTATCAATATATCCTTTCCTTGAGATGAATTGATAAAAAATTTAAGATCTTCCCAAGATTGTATTTCATTAAAATCAATAGAATTAATTTTATCGCCTATCATCAATCCAGAATTTTCAGCTGGACCGTTTTCTGTTATTTGAGCAATGATTATTTCTGAAGGTAGATACATTCCTAAATCTCTCATTAGGTCATTTGGCTCTTGTCCTTTTAGCCACTCAGATATATATATTTGGTGCGATGAAGTGGTGCCTTGAAAATCTACAGTTTCAATATTAATGATTCCAGTTTCCCCAAGCCTTCTTAACAAGGCAGATTGAACCTCCATTCTAGTTTCAACAAAAGATTTATCGATACGAATTATCTTAGTTCCTGATTGTATTCCAGCGTTATAAGCAAGACTGTCTTTTTTAACCTGTCCGATGTCAGAGGATATTTCTTGAATTCCATAAAGGTTCAAACCGGCAAAGATTATGAAAGCTAAAATAAAATTAGCCATAGGACCAGCGAGAACTATGAATAATCTCTGATGATATGGCTTTGATTGAAAGGAATCTTTTTCAGAGGAGCTCTCTCCTTCCCCTAGCATTTGTACGAATCCTCCGATTGGTAAAATTCTTATATTGTAATTTGTCTGATGCCTATCCTGCTTCTGTATGATTGATGGTCCCATACCTATTGAGAAATCTAAAACTTTTACCCTGCAAATTCTTGCAGCAAAAAAGTGACCAGACTCATGAATAATGGTTATTACCGAAATCAGTACAACAAAGGCTATTAAGTAGGTTAGAACGGCTGTCATGATTAGAAAGTATATATCTCTGCATAAACTTTAGCCTGTTTTTTAGATAAGGCTTCAAAATGCAAGATTTCGTCAACAGTGTCAAACTTTATATTGGTGTCTAGATTCTCTTTTGCATCAAAAGCATGACTAATCAATTGAAAGATATCTAAATAATTTATTTTTTCTTGCAGGAAAAGATCGACTGCGACTTCATTGAATGAATTTAGAATTAATGGGAGGTTCCCTCCTAAAGACAAGGCTTTTTTTGCAAAATCTAAAGTTGGAAATTTTTTATGGTCAGGCTCAAAAAAATTTAAAGACAGATCAGAAAAAGATAGTTTTTCTATTCCAGATTCAAGCCTGTTAGGAAATCCTAATCCATATGATATTGAGGCTTTCATATCGGGTGCTGATAAATTAGAAAGTATTGAGCCATCCTTAAACTCAACCATTGAATGAATAATATGTTGAGGGTGAATCACAACGTCTATTTTATTCGAATCTAACCCAAATAAAACCGATGCCTCTATGATCTCTAAAGATTTATTCATCAAAGTTGAAGAATCAATTGATATTTTTTTTCCCATTTTCCAAATAGGATGATTCAATGCATCTTTGACAGTTATCTTTTCAAAAGATTCAATTTTTTTATCCCAAAATGGACCACCTGAGCAACATAATATGATTTTATTTACATCATCTTTAGAAGAGCCTTGAAGGCATTGAAAAATAGCAGAATGCTCAGAGTCGAGAGGTATTATTTCTGATTGATGTTTTTTAGCCTCATTCAATAAGAATTCGCCACACATTACCAATGGTTCTTTATTGGCAATCAATACTCTTTTGCCAGTTTTTATAGCCTCATGAGTTGCTTCAAGGCCAATTGCACCTGAAATTCCAACAACTACGATGTCTGCATTCATTTCTCTAATCATTTTACTTTGGCCATCAGAGCCTCTATAAATTTTTATGTCTGAATTCTTATCTATATTAGCTTCTAAGAGAGAATCCTCCTGTATGCAGATATTTTCAACTGAATATTTTTTTGCCTGCTCATGTAAAGATTGAAAATTTTTATTTGCACTCAAACCAATGCACTTAAAGTTCTCTTTATGAAGATCCAGAACTTCAAGAGTGCTTTTCCCAATTGATCCAGTTGATCCTAAAACAAGCACTGTTTTCATTGAAGAGCCTCAAATAAAATAAAAAATACTGGAATACATAGAAGGTGACTATCAATCCTATCTAACAGTCCACCATGACCGGGTATGAGGCTCCCTGTATCTTTTAAATTAGCTTGTCTTTTTATAGAGCTTATTAACAGGTCGCCAAGAACAGATGCAACTGCTGAAATAAAGATAATAAGAATGAGCATAAAAGCATCGAAAGTTTTCAGTGAGTTTTGGAAAATTAAAATTACAAGCAGAGAATTAATCACGACCGATGAAACTATTCCTCCTATCGTTCCCTCTAAAGTTTTATTGGGACTAATATTGGGGAATATTTTATTTCTACCAAAAGCTTTGCCTGCAAAGAATGCAAATGCATCGGTGATAACTGAGATCAAAACCGCTATCAAGATTAAGGATCTCTCAAACTCATAAAAATATAAAAATAAAATTGCGGAACCTATAAAAATAAAAGAAAGAAGAGATTGAAGAGATAAAACTCTTAACTTAATAAGCTCATAGATTGCAATGCCAAAAATAATAATCAAACCAAGGTTAAACAAGAGCGAAGGAGATAAAAGTATGTAAGCAAGAAAAAGGAATCCTAAAGCTATGCCCGACAACCATCTAATCATTTTTATTCCTTTCCGAATCGTCTACTTCTTGAAGAGAATCTTTTTAATGCTGATTTAAAATTGGATAATTTAAAATCAGGCCATAATAATTTTGAGAAATACAACTCAGAGTATGATATCTGCCATAGAAAGAAATTACTTATACGAATTTCATCTCCAGTTCTTATCAACAAATCTGGATCCGGAAAATTAGAGGTTGATAAAAGTTTAGAGAAATCATCCTCATTTATTTTGTCTATATTTATTTTATGATCTTTTAATCTCTTTATAGCGTTCAGAATATCCCATCTACCACCGTAACTTATGGCCACATTAAGGTTAAGGTTTGGTGTGTTTACTTGAGTATCCTTCATGGCAGAATTAATTTGGGATATAAGAGATTTAGAGAACCGGGGAATATCGCCAATAAAATTTAGCTGTACTTTATTTTCAATTAATTCTGGGACTTCTTTAATTAATGATTGAAGAAAGAGTTTCATTAAATCTGAGACGTCTGAAGCAGATCTTTTCCAATTTTCTGTGCTAAAAGCAAATACAGATAAATGAGTTATTTCAGATTTTGCTGAATACTTTATGATATCTCTTAATCGATTTACTCCTTGCTTATGACCTTCTATTGTCTTTAGATTCCTTTGTCTTGCCCATCTTGAGTTTCCATCCATTATTATGGCGACATGACCAATCTTATTGGATGAATTGCTTGTCATAGAACCTAGATTTCTAGTAAGTCTTTTTCTTTCAGTTCAAGTAATTTATCAACTTTGGAAATAAAATCGTTAGTCAAATTTTGAATAATTTCTTGACCACGCCTTTCATCATCTTCGCTAATTTCTTTTTCTTTAAGATACTCTTTGAGAAGCCCATTAGCATCTCTTCTCTGATTTCTTAAAGCTATTTTTGAATTTTCTGCTTCCGATTTTGCTACTTTAATCAGATCTCTTCTTGTTTCTTCAGTTAAATCAGGAAGAATGACTCTAATGATATCGCCTGAAGTAGCAGGATTGATACCTAAGTCAGATGACTGAATTGATTTCTCTATGTCAGGTACTAAATTTTTTTCCCAAGGAGAGATTAATAATGTTTTTGCATCTTGCACAGAAATGTTACTTACTTGGGAAAGGGGCGTCATATTCCCATAATAATCAATTTGTATGGCATCTAGCAGAGAAGGATTGGCCCTGCCCGTTCTTATTTTTTGTAGTGAACTTTCAAGAGATGAAATGCTTTTTTCCATTCTCTCAAGAGTCTCTTGTTTTATTTCTTCTAACATACTAATTTGTAAGTAATGTTCCTATTTCTTCTCCAGAAATTGCTTTTTCAAATCCGTCCTTTTCATCAGCATTGAATACTCTAACTTGTAAATTATTATCTCTGCAAAAGCAAAGGGCAGTTTGGTCCATAACTTGGAGGTTCTGATTGATTGCATCATCAAAAGTTAAGTTTTCAAATTTTTTGGCCTTTGGATTCTCTTTTGGGTCCGTATCGTAAACTCCATTTACGTTGGTTGCTTTTAACATAAAATCTGCTTTCAGTTCATTTGCTCTAATGCTTGCAGTTGAATCTGTGGTGAAAAGAGGATTTCCTATTCCTCCAACTAAGAGAACAACTTTTTCGTTCATAAGAGCATTTAAAGCATCTTCGGCATTATAAGCTTGGACAAAGTTTCCAATAGCAAATGAGGAGAAAAGTTTATTCGAATGGCCTTTTTCTCTTAGGAAGTTTGATAAAGCTATCCCATTCATAATAGTAGATAACATTCCTATGTAGTCTGCAGAAACTCTATCGATCTTTATGTCTTTGAGATCTCTTCCTCGAAAGATATTTCCCCCACCCAAGACTATCCCAAGTTGAATTTTTTTTTGTTTAGTAAAGTCTATAGCTGAAGATATTCTTTCAAACATTTTTTCATCAAAACCTTTTTCTTTTTTCCCAGCAAACCACTCTCCACTGAGCTTTAAAAGAACTCGTTTTGCTGATGCCATTTAAGAATTTTGAAGTTGAGCTTGGACTTCCGAAGCAAAGTCCTTTTGCTCTACTTCTATTCCCTCACCTACTTCTAATCGGGCAAATTCAACAATAGAGTTCTTATGATCATTAAGAATGTTTTCAATTGAGGTTGAAGGATCTTTTACAAAAGGTTGTTTGAGGAGACTTATTTCAGATAGAAATTTATTTAACCTACCCTCAATCATTTTCTCAATAATTTCTTCTGGCTTGTTTGTATCCTCAACCTGAGCCTTTAAAATTTGTTTTTCTTTCTCAATTGTTTCAGAGTCTACATCTTCAGGAGATAGAAACTTAGGATTAGATGCTGTGACGTGCATAGCTATATCTTTTCCTAATTCTTCATTATCGTCCTTAAGAGAAACTAGTGCACCGACCTTTCCATTGCTATGAATATATGAGTATAAATTATCTCCTATGATAGATTCCTTTTTTCTGATAATTACATTTTCTCCAACCTTTTGAACAAGTCCTTGTCTATCTGACTCAAGATCATTTGATATTTCTTCTACAGATTTCGAATTATTCTTTAGACAGTAATTTAAAACTTCTTGGCAAAAGGTTTTAAAGTTTTCATCTTTGGCTACAAAATCAGTTTCGCAGTTAACTTCGACCATCAAATTTTTGACTGTTAGCAATAGTCCTTCCACAGCTGTTCTGGAAGCTTTTTTCTCTGCTTTTAAGTTGCTATTTATTTTTAAATATTCCATCGCTTTATCAAGATTTCCTCCTGTTTCCTTGAGGGCAGACTTGCATTCCATAATTCCGAGACCAGTTTTATCTCTCAGATTTTTTACATCTGCAGCTTTGATTTCATTCATTCTTTTACCTCGTTAGGTTCTTTCTGTTCGTTCACAGACAGATTTTCCTCAGAAACGTTCGCTTTTTGAGATTCTTCCTTAGCTCCTTTTTTTTCCTTTGCTTCTGGAGAAGTTTTGGCATCTACATTTTCTTTCTTATCAAGATCAGATTTCTTTACGATCACTGGACCATCGCCATCGCCTCTGATGCCTGTGGCTTTCTCAGCCCCTTCAAGACAAGCATTTGAGACTAATCTAGCAAGTAAAGAGATTGACCTTATGGCATCATCATTTCCAGGAATAATATAATCTACTGAATCAGGATCGGAGTTTGTATCTACAAGACCAACAATAGGAATCCCCATTTTTTTAGCCTCAGCCACAGCAATTTTCTCATTCTCCACATCAATAATGAATAGAGCTTCTGGAAGTCCTCCCATTTTCTTTATTCCACCAATTGATCTTTCGAGCTTATCCATTTCTTTTTTTAGCTTTAATACCTCTTTTTTTGTGTATTGATTAAACTTACCTTCCTCTTCTTGAGAAACTAAAAACTCATATCTTCTGATTGAGGCTCTAATAGTTTTATAATTTGTCAGCATTCCTCCCAGCCATCTGTGGTTTACATAAGGCATACCGCACCTTTCTGCTTCTTGCCTTATCACCTCCCTTGCTGATCTTTTAGTTCCGACAAATAAAATTCTGTTATTTGAGGATGCAATTTTTTTACAAAAGTCTAAGGATGGCTCCAAGCAATCTATAGTCTTTTGTAAATCAATTATGTGTACCTTGTTTCTGGAACCAAAAATGAATTTCTCCATCTTGGGATTCCAAAATCTTGTTTGGTGACCAAAATGGACACCTGCTTTAAGCATCTGTTCAATGGATATTTCCATTTTTAGCTCCTTTTGTTGTAGGCATGAAGCCGGGTTATTCTTCCTTGGATCAGATATTTAACTGCTTCGAAGCAAAGCAGCACCCAAATATTTGAATTTTCCAAGTATGGTTTTAAGCTTTCGCGTGTGTTTTATATCACAACTCAATATAAAGGAAAACTAATTATTCAATGTATCTTGGACTGAATATAGTCCAGGGGTCTTACAATTAATCCACTCAATTAATTTTAAAGCCCCTAAAGCAAATGCTTTTCTATCAAGTGCCTTATGCTCTAGTGAGAGAATCTCATCCTCAAGATATAAATTAATTTTATGAGTTCCTACAGAAAATTCATCTCGATTTGAAATTATTTCAATTTTATCAACTTCAAATAGTTCTTTTAGCTCAACTTTTAACATCAAAGCGGTTCCTGAGGGGGTGTCGATTTTTTTATTATGATGAGTTTCTTCGATAGTAACTCTTTCTAAAGAAAGCTTTTTTTCAGAAGCATAATTTAATAAGTTGCTCAAAAAAGATATTCCAATACTTAAATTAGGTGCGGCTAAAACAGGTATAGATAAACCTTTATTATTAAAAATCTGCCTGAAATCTCCTTTCCCAGTTGAAGCAACAATTAAGCTGGCACCAATTTGTTCACATTTTTCTTTAATTTTTATTAAATCTAGCGAGGTAGAACAATCAATCACGACATCAGCATTGGTGAGGTTGTTTAAGTCAGAAATGATTTGAGCTCCCTGCAGGCTGGAGTTTATATTTGAAGAGTCCTCCCTACCACTGACTAAACCCCCTACCAAGCTTATGTTTGATGATTTTTTTACCTGATCAACAATACTAGATCCTAGTCGTCCTGAAATACCGCATATGAATAATTTAATCATTGCCCTCTCATAAAATCCCTAGCGTTTTCAAACCATGATTTCTCTTTGGGAGAGTTCTTATCTTTATCGAATGATTCTTTAAGCTGCTCAAGAAGTTTTTTTTGCTCTGACGATATATTAATTGGAGTTTCAATCTGCACCCTAACTAATATATCCCCTTTTGATGCTCCATTAATAGGCCTGATTCCCTTACCTTTAAGTCTCATCAATTTATGGCTCTGCGTCCCTGAAGGGATTTTTAACTTAACCTTTCCTTCTAAAGTTGGAACTTCAACGTCTCCTCCAAGAACGGCATCGATGTAATTTATTGGTATCTCGCAATAAAGATGTCTTCCATCTCTTTGGAATATTTTATGTTCCTGAATGTCTACTGAGATGAAAAGATCTCCATTAGGATTATTGCCGGAACCGGGCTCGCCTTCTCCTGAAAGTCTTATCCTATCTCCCGAATCAATTCCTGCAGGTATTTTCACTGACAAGGTTTTATCTTTTTTGATATACCCCTGACCATGACAAATATTGCAATTAGGGTCGTGTATCTCTCCTTCTCCTCTGCATTGAGGACAAGTTTGTTGCATCGAAAAAAAACCTTGTTGCATCCTTACAATTCCTGCTCCAGAACAATAAGAACAGGTAGAAAACTTTCCAGAACATCTTTCCTTTGATGGGATTTGAAGACTAACCTCCGTCCCCCTTACAGCTTCCTCAAGTGAAATGCTTAAATTATAGGCTAGATCTACACCGCTCGATCTCGATCTACCTCTTGTAGACCCTCCAAAAATATCTGAAAAGATATCTCCAAAAATATCACTAAAGGCATCTGCAGCACCTTGTGCACTTGAATGTTGAGAATTTACTCCCTGATGGCCAAAGTTATCGTAGGCTTGTCTTTTTTGATCGTCTGAAAGAATTTCATATGCTTCAGATAGTTCCTTGAATTTATCCGCAGCCTCCTGATCATCAGGATTTCTATCCGGATGATATTTCATTGCTAATTTTCTATAAGCTTTTTTTAGCTCATCTTTTGGGGAAGATTTAGAGACTCCCAAAACATCATAGTAGTCTCGTTTACTCATTGGAACTGATAAGAATCTATCTAGATTCTTCTTTTACTTCTTCAAAATCAGCATCAACAACATTTTCCTCGTTCGATTCTTGATTATCGCTATCATTAGCTTGATCATCTCCCTGTGATTCTTGTTGCTGTTCTGCATAAAGTCTTTGTGCCATTGATGAGGAAGCATCTGTTAAAGCTTTAGTTTTCTGCTCTATGCTATCTTTATCGTCTCCCTTTAGAGCCTCCTCTAAATCTGAAATGGCAGCTTCGATAGCAGATTTTTCATCTTCTGAAACTTTATCTTTGGATTCTTCCAGAGTTTTTTTACAACCATGAATAAGAGTATCTGCAGTATTCCTAGCGTTTACCAGTTCCTCAAACTTCTTATCGTTATCAGCGTTCGATTCGGCATCTGAAACCATTTTTTCTATCTCATCTTCGGACAATCCTCCGGATGCCTGAATTGTTATCTTTTGCTCTTTGCCAGTTGCTTTGTCTTTGGCTGAAACATTTAATATTCCGTTTGCATCGATGTCAAAAGCTACCTCAATTTGTGGCATGCCTCTAGGTGCAGGAGCAATACCGTCCAGGTTGAAAAGACCTAATTGCTTATTATCGGCGGCTTGTTTTCGCTCTCCTTGAACAACATTTACTGTTACTGCTGTTTGATTATCTTCTGCAGTGGAAAAAATTTGAGATTTATTGGTTGGGATAGTTGTATTTTTTTCTATTAATGGAGTAGCAACACCGCCTAAAGTTTCTATCCCAAGCGTTAAAGGAGTTACATCTAACAAAAGGATGTCTGTAACATCTCCTGCTAAAACCGCACCTTGAACTGCTGCACCCATAGCGACCGCTTCATCAGGATTAATATCCTGTCTTGGTTCTTTTCCAAAAAATTCCTTAACTTTTTCTTGAACAAGAGGCATTCTAGTTTGGCCACCAACTAAAATGACATCAGATATGTCAGATGGAGATAATCCAGCATCTTTCATCGCAATTTCAACGGGCTTTATGCTTCTTACTACCAATTCTGATACTAAAGATTCAAATTTTGCTCTAGTGATCTTATAAAGCAAATGTTTTGGCCCTGAAGAATCTGCAGTTACATAGGGAAGATTAATTTCAGTTTGCTGATTAGATGACAATTCAATTTTTGCTTTTTCGGCAGCTTCTTTAAGTCTCTGAAGTGCAGCAGGATCTACTTTTAGATCAACACCTTGATCTTTTTTAAATTCATCAACTAAATAATCTATTATTGCAATATCGAAATCCTCTCCGCCAAGAAATGTGTCTCCATTTGTTGAAAGCACCTCAAATTGTTTTTCTCCTTCGACCTCAGCAAGTTCAATTATAGAAATATCAAATGTCCCTCCACCTAAATCGTAAACAGCAATTTTCTGATCTGAAGTTTTTTTATCTAAACCAAAAGCAAGAGCAGCAGCTGTAGGTTCATTAATAATTCTTTTGACTTCTAGGCCGGCTATTTTTCCAGCATCTTTAGTGGCTTGACGTTGAGAGTCATTGAAATATGCAGGAACAGTGACAACCGCTTCTTTAACTTCGTGTCCAAGATATTCCTCAGCTCTTTTCTTCAAGGTTCTGAGAATTTCAGCAGAAACTTGTTGCGGTGCTAGGCCTTTTCCACCTGCTTCGACCCAAGCATCTCCGTTATCTGCTTTAATGATTTTAAATGGCACCATGTCTTTATCTTTTGACACAACTTCATCTTCAAATCTTCTACCTATAAGTCTTTTTATGGCATACAGAGTATTTTCTGGATTGGTTACAGACTGCCTTTTAGCGCTCTGTCCGACTAGAATCTCATCCGTATAAGCCACAACAGATGGCGTTGTTCTTGCTCCTTCTGAATTTTCAATAACTTTTGCTTGGTTACCTTCCATTACAGCAACACAAGAATTAGTAGTTCCTAAATCTATTCCTATAACTTTAGACATAACTTTAATCTCCTTTACACCCTAGATATGGCTTTTTTAGGAAAAAACAAGCTTAATTTGGGATTTTATTTACTACTACAAGGGCAGGCCTGATAAGTCGATCGTTTAATGTGCATCCTTTTTGTGCAACGGATAAAATAATGTTGTTTCCTTTGTCTTTATCATTTGAAGTTGATATAGCTTCATGCAGTTTTGGATCAAATTCATCTCCTAAAGGATCTAAAAGAACTATTCCATTTTTACCAAGAACATTTTCTAATTCTCTCAAAATTAACTCGTACCCATCTGCAGGGATAGTATTTTCTTCCGTTTTAAAATCTAAATTTCTAAATAGATTATCAATAACTGAAAGCAAGTCTTTCATAAATGACTCTAAGCCGAATATTCTTGCCCGTGCAATGTCATTTTGGGCAGATTTTCGTGTATTGATCATTTCTGCTTGAAGTCTCATTATCTGATCTTCAAGAAAGGTAATTTTTTCTTCCAGGGAAGGCTCTAATTCTTCTTCTAAATCTGATTCTTCTTCCGTTTGTTCAATATTTTCTTGAATCTCTTCGAGCTCTGAGACGTCATCTGGATTATTTTTAGAGTCTTGCTTTTTAGTCATTTTTTATGGGTTCAACATATAAAACTAACCTATGATCAACGATTTTATATCCCAAGGACTTGGCTAATTCTTCTTGTTTTTCTTCAATGATTTGATCATTAAATTCAATAACTTTACCTGTTTCCATGCATACCATATGGTCATGATGATCGTCTGGCATCAATTCATAAACTGAATGGCCAGATTCAAAGTTATGTTTCATAAGTATATCTGCAGATTCAAACTGAGTGAGTACTCTGTATACTGTAGCTAAACCAACCTCATCTCCAGCCTCGATAAGTTTTTTGTAAACTTCATCAGCACTAAGATGTTTTTGATCAGATGATTCAAAAATTTCTAAAATTCTTACCCTCGGCAAAGTTACCTTGAGTCCTGCGTCTCTAATATTCTTATCTTTAACCATTTTATTATGTGTATTCCCTATTATAATTGGGATTCTTATGAATAAATCAATATTAGCAATTCTTATCTCTCTTGTATTAATTTCATGCGGGGATAGATTTTATAGAGTGGTGGTACCACAAGGAAACCTTGTCACAGAAGAGATGATCCAACAATTAGAAGTTGGAATGACAGAAGCTCAGGTAAATTTCATCATGGGAACTCCTTTAATCCGCGATCCTCTAGAAAGACATAGATGGGAGTATTATCGACAAATAATTCATGGCGAAAAGCTTCTAGGAAAAACCAGCTTTACCCTTAATTTTGAGTCTGGGAGACTTATTTCTTGGACAAATAATTTAGAAGAGAGCAAAAATAAATACCAATCCAATTAAGATTGGAGCGACATACCTAGTTAGATTTATCCAGATTTTCCAATAAAGTTCATTTTTGATCTTCATCTCCTCTTTGACAAAATTCTCTGAAAGAATCCATCCAACTAGTAAAGCAATAAACAAACCGCCTAATGGCAGCATGATTGAGTTCGTTAAAAAATCCATAAAGTCTAAAAATGACATTGAAAATATTTGAAAGTCTGCAATTAGATTAAAAGAGAACAAGCTTCCAAGTCCCAATAGCCAAGCAATGGATCCAAGGATAGTAACAGCATAAGTCCTGGAAATTTTAAATCTATCTTCCATCCAAGCTGTACTAGGTTCAATTAAAGATACAGACGAACTCAAAGCAGCTAAGGAAACAAGAATAAAAAACAGGGCTGAAGCAAAAAAACTGAAGGGAATACCATAAAAAGCTACAGGTAGAGTCTCAAAAAATAATGACGGACCAGCGGTTGGAGTTAGTTCTGGATTAGCAAAGACGATTGGAAAGATAATTATTCCAGCGATTATGGCAACAAAAGTATCTAGAAAAATTATCAAGCTGACAGTTTTGGTTAAGTTTTGTTCCTCAGGAATATATGCACCGTAAGCCATGATTGCTCCCATGCCTAAACTCAAAGTAAAAAAAGCCTGACCCATGGCGCTTATAATTACACTCGACGAAATCTTGGAAAAATCTGGCATGAAAAGAAAAGTGATAGCTTTTCCAATTTCTCCTGTTAATGACGAGTAAATTGATAGAAGGATTATTAAGAAAAATAAGGTTGGCATAATTACCTTTATAGTTGCTCCTATGCCATCTACTACTCCTTTAGCGACTATATAACAAGTTAAAATTAAAAAAAGGCTGTGCCAAAAGATCATCCGCACTGGAGAGGACTGAAACTGAGCAAAAAAATCAACAGAATACTGAGAAGGATTTAGTGAGTCAGCAGGTATTGGACTAAAAATATAAGCCAAAGAAATACCTGCAAAAACACTGTAGTAAGATAAGATCATTAAGCCTGCTAAGGCACCAAACCAACCTAGCAAAATCCAATATGAAGAAATTCCTTTGAGGGAAACAAATTTTTTCATTGTATAGACTGGGCTAGATCTTCCATATTTTCCTAGGAAAATCTCGGACATCATCACTGGAAATCCAATTAATACGATGCAGGCTAAGTAAATTAATACAAATGCTCCTCCTCCATTTTCACCCGCCATGTAAGGAAATTTCCAAATATTTCCAAGACCTACCGCGGATCCTGCTGCAGCCAAGATAAAAGTCCAATTACCTTTCCAGATTTTTGAATTATTTGCCATATAAAGACGTCTCTAAAAGAATCATTACTTAATAGTTATACTACATCAATGAAAACTTCCAAAAAAAGTAGCTTGCGTCCAACAATTGAAAATCGGCAAGCAAGATTTAATTATGAGCTTTTAGATGATTTTGAAGCAGGAATTTCTTTGGAGGGCTGGGAAGTAAAAAGTATTAGATATGGGCAGATAGAATTAAAAAATGCATACGTTGTTTTAAAAAAGGGAGAAGCATGGATTATTGGGTTGAAAATTCTCCCTTTGAAAGAAATCACTTACGAAGTTTCATCAGATAGATCTAGAAAGCTTTTACTCACCAAAACAGAGTTATCTAAGCTTTTCAAGCAAACTAATGAAAAAGGATTGAGTTGTGTCCCAATAAAAATTTTTTGGAAAAATAATTTAGTGAAAGTAAAAATTTCTGTAGCTCGAGGTAAATCAAAATATGATAAAAGACACTCTTTGAAAAATAAGGAGTGGAGGAAAGAAAAATCTTCTCTAGAAAATTTTTCTAACTCATAATGATTGGATACAATTACTAGCTATTTTTGGGGGCGAACAGGATTAGACATCTTTCTTTCGAACCTTAAGTGCATGTCGAGATTGAGACGTTCTCGTTAAATAATTCTCAAAACAATTAGTTGGCAAAAACAACTACGCACTAGCTGCATAATTAAGCTAGCTTCCTTACCCTGACTTCTACTAAGGGATAAGCGAAGTCGACT
>VMHT01115807.1_pt1 | contig 13600 bp, 24 predicted proteins | sample 4693611 | NCBI WGS metagenome assembly VMHT01 (sample SAMN12280063, study PRJNA550983) | marine metagenome | isolation source: seawater sampled from same location over 5 years 0.02-0.2 micron viral filtrate | place: USA: collected off the coast of southern California halfway between the port... ... | reverse complement strand
GGTCTATTAGTTGCCGTAGGCAATGCCTTTGCTGCTTCTGTCTTACCAGATCCTGCAGGACCAACCATCATAATATTCTTACCTCTAACTGCAGATCTAATTAGATACTTCCATTTAATATCTGTAATCTCTAAATGATCAGGCTTGATAGATGGAGCATTACTAATAAATGCTAACACCGGATCATTATTAACTATTTCTTTTTCTTGTTTAGGCGGAGCCGGTGCAGGAACTTCATCTAAATCAATTCTTTTGCCTCTACCTGTTGTTGAATTATATTTGAGGCCTTGGCCTTCTTTGTAAGCAATCTTAATCATATCATCTCTAAATAGATGCGTGATGTCATTGCCATCCATACTAACTACTTTTATAAACTCACCGTCTTCTGTGGTAACGGAACCAAATATTTCGTCTTTCATAACTTTATTTTTTCTATATAATAAGAAATAAAGATATGAAATCCAACCGTTCTAGTAATTAATACTCGAATACATCGCCATACTGAAAGTCATTATACTCTTCTTCGTCTTCAGGATCCATAAGAAGATATTTCATTGAATGCCATATCAAGTGCAGTAGCTTTATCTAGTTTAGAATTATTTATCATTAACGTTTCTGCATATCCCATTACTTCTTCGTGAATATGTAATGAATGAGATTTAAATAATATTTCTTCTATAATATCTGAAGCTGTCATTGTGGTATCTTTTTTATTATTGATTCTGGTAATAGTCTTGTTATGTATTCTTTATAATATTTTGCTCTAGACCATCCAGGAATTTTATCAGATGCTTTTGCATTAGTGAATGGTCCTACTACGAAATTGGTTTTTGGTAATGGTCCTTGTTGACAAATTTTAACACTACCGTCTGGTGTGTCTATGTATTTAGCTGGAAGCTCTGGTTTTATTATGAGAGCTTTAAGTTTCATTTTTGATTATTATTCAAAGATCGTTGACGATCACTGTAAGCATTCTCCCATTTAAATAATTTAATCTGTTCTTGTAACGGTAAATTCTTAATATGATGTTGTTCTGTAAATTTTTTCCAATCTATTGCCATTTTATTCCTTTACCATTTTCTACAAGACCAATATCTAGCTTTATGTCTAGGTCCTGGATTATCACAATTATGTCTTGCTCTAAAGCTTTTTCTAGCTTTCGGATTTGATTTTCTTATTCTCATAGTTTTCTGTCCAGCTTTTTTTGCAGATGTTCCACCATGACCAAAATTAACTTTAACTACATTACCTTTTGGATTTTTAACATAAACTTTAAACTTCTTAACATCGCCACGCATTGGTTTACCTAGCTTAACTTTTCTACCTCTATACTCAGCTTCTTGCAATGCAAGATTTGCTTTTTTTAAAGCTTCCATTAATGCTGCTGCGCAGGTGTTACATACTGTCATTTCTTCCATAAGTTTAATTCCTTAGCTTTATCTAAATATATTGAAGCTACTTCGTCAATATCCTTTTTTAATAAATATGTTCTATCTAAATAATCATATAGTACATGAATAAATGATTTTTTTGATTTCAATGATTCAGAATGTATACCACGTACTGCTGCAGGTATCTCTTTGTCTAATAACAAATATTCCTTTTCAGATACAGTTTCACGTAGTTTTTGATCGTCTGGTAAATATTTTCCTGGCAATGTATTTAACCCGCTTTGAGTAATATGTTCTATTTCATGTCTCAATGTGTTAGACAATCGCACTGCAATACGACTTAAATGTTTTTTCTCTCCAGTAGTTCCAATTGAAACTTCTATGTAAGGTATTTGATCGCTTACTGGTTCTGTAGGATTATATGCATCTCCTGTAACATAAAGATTAGTTGAATATAATGTTTGCAAACCTAAATAAAAATGTAATGGGATATCCTTGTTAACAATCTCTTTGAACATGATTACTTCATAACTTAATCGTTTGTGTTTAGATACTTTGATTTGTTCTAAAATTAAACGAGACATTTGTGTTACCAAATTTCTATACTTGCCTGATATTTCAATTGTCTCATGCATTAGTCTAACTCTATTAGTATGGTATCGTTAGGATTAATTAATACGTTTCCTTTATTGGTTGTGTATACTTTTTTAGAAGAACCTCCACCACCGCCGGAAGTTATTGTTGCACTTGTTCCTCCTGTCAACACACCAGGTAAACTAATGGTTGTAGTATTGAACCCATCTTTTTCTATTGTAACCTTGGTACCTACAGTACTTGAACCAGCTAAATTTATACTTCCTTCACTATCAGTTGTACCAGAAATATTACCTACTGATGTACCAGGGAGTGTTTGTGAACTACTTACAGTTATTGTAGCTCCTGTTATTGGATTAAAATCATTATCAGTTACTGACAAAGTACCGCTAAATACATTTAAAGAGTCAATAGCCATCCCAAAAAGTTCTAAACCATTTTGATACGGATTTTCTATACCTATTCCGTAAAGCTCGATACCGCTATTGTAACGTTCTTGAATAGCAATACCATAAAAATTTATTCTTTCATCTAATGCCATTATGCTGATCCAGTAAAATCTGTTCTTAATGTAAATCTCATTTGCAAATATCTTGCATTAACTCCTGTAGTTGAACTACCAGTGCTAAATAATTGATCTCCACTACCTGATCCATTTGAATCTAAAAGAGGTTGTTTATCCAATTCAAATATTTTAAATGCATTGCTTGACAAATCAGAAGAATTTCCAAATCGCATTTCATAAGTATATCTAGGAGGATCATTGAATGTGGCACTAGCGCTATGAACAGCTATCGCACATGCATTAGGTACTGTAGAATTGAATGGTACTTTAATTCCTTGTACAAATTTTGAGCTTCCTTGATCTATTACTGCGGTTAATATACTTCCAGTTGGATGATCTGAAGATGATATAATTAAACTTGTTCCGCTTGAAGTAATATTAGTCCATGTAGCTCCACCTGCAGTATGTAATGGATTTGATGCATTATCTTGATATCCATAAGCTGTATGAGGACTACCAAAATCTTTACCAATCATTGATCCAGCTGGTTGAACTGATGCATTAAACACATCTGCATTATTTCCTGCTTGAAAAGTAAACATCGAAGTATTAAAAGCAGATCCAGATAATACAGTATTATTAAAAGATGCCGAAGCTTGCACAAAAGCACCGCCAATAAAGTTAACCTTGTCATTGTAAGCCGAAGGTACATTTGTATAACTAGGATATGCGTCTGGAGCTAATCCTTGTGCTATTGTTGGAACTGTAGTACATGTATAAGATCTTACTAATGCTCCATCTTGAAAAAATAAATTTTTACTAGAAATATCTGTAGCATCGTCTGGTTGATGCAGTGCTCTAAAGTATCCATTGGCATCTCTATTGCCTTCTGTGGTTAAAAACATGCAATTTTGTAATGTATTACCACTTTGATATGAAGTATGATTAGTTAAACTAGTATTACCCCAGACAGCATCTATGAATATACAAAAATTATATTTTTTAAGACGAAAATAATGAGTACTAAAATTATTACCACATCCTTCAGCAAAATTTGCAAATATACAATTATTAAAATGATTTTCTGCTCCGTAAAGGGGATAATCTGTATATTTTTGACAATCACGTAGTTCACAATTAAAAAAACTTGGATCTCTTCTATAATCAGCTGCTCCAACAACCTCTGTGCAATTTATTACTTTGAAATTTTTTATATTCCATATATAACAATCAAAAAATGCTCCGGTAGTACTAACACCATTTCCATCTAACACAACATATCCATCTGCTTGTAAAGTAACAGTTGATTTTTGGTGGCCATCTATTTGTTCGTTATATACACCTGGGCCTACTATTATTACTTCTGAGGCAGATACTGCATCGGCCGCAGCTTGAATAGTTTTGAAAGGAGCAACAGCTGTACCTGCATTTGAATCACTACCATTTATCGCATCTACATAATAATTACCTGTAAATTTCCAATTTGCTGCCATCCTATTTACTTTCTATTTGATATTGATAACTAACACCTGATTTTGCAAAGCATTGATCAGACATTGCTCCATACATGTAATTATTAGTTTTTGTAATAATATAATTTGATCCAGAATATGATGTATCACTCCAAGTTGATTTGATTGTTCTAGATCTAGTTGGATTACAAGTATTTTCTGTAACCAGTACTGGAGTTACTGTTTCCAATATATCGCCCCAAAAATGTTGAGATCCAGTATTTTGATATATAGTATCAATATTACTATCCCATGTTGATCCATTTGGTAATGTATGTATAGCCATGTTTCCTTTCTTATAAATATTATGTAACTGTTATCTGTGTTATTACACTTGCACTATATTCCATAGTGTATAATTTGTTTATTCCATCAGATCCTGTAACTGCAATTGATAATGGATTCCCATCTGCAAATGAACCTGAATATAATATATTTGTTATTTGTTGTGTTCCTGCTTGAAATGATTGTGTAACTTGTGTAACATTGCTACCACTATAAATCATACTAGCAGAAGTGAATAATGTTCTTGCAGATCCATTTACTTCCAATGGACCATCTAATCGTATACCTACATTGCTACCAGTACCATCTAAAACTATATTAGAAGATGTTACCTGTAATAATCTCTGATATGTGTCATTTACTTTTTGATTTGTTAAATCATTTAAAGACATTTATATAACCTTATTTGTTATGTAACTCTTTTAAAACGCCTTGAATTACCTCAGATTTTTTATTTTCTGTAATTGGCTTATGTTTACAATATGTTGCTATAACTTTATTTAATCTATCTTTTTTAATTGATAAATTTTTAATACTAATATCTTCTCTTACTAGCAATTTCATTATATTGACAACATGATCTGTTTCTTTTTGAGTAACTTCTTGTTTAATATTTTCTACTTGAACTTTTTCTTTTAGTAACGGTTTAGCAGTTTGTGATTTAACTTCTACTGTTACTTTCTTTGAAGCTTCTATTTCAAATTTAGATTCCCATGGAGTAAAATATGTGTCTTCAGCTATTACTTCTAATCTAATATCTCCTTTAGATGTTTCATCAATAAGTCCTTTAAGTTTTTTTACTGGTATTGAACATTTTCCTGATGAATTAATTTTTCCATTAAATAGCAAACTATAATCGTTTGTTTCAATTACAAGTCTAGCTTTTGAATTTGTAAGTGATGCTCCTTCAATTTTAATATCACATTCAAATGTTTCTGATTTGTCGGTAAATAATTTATACATTTATATTCTCCACTGTTAAGTCTACACCTAATACTTCTTTTATTACTAGTTTAATGTCTTCAGCACTTACTGTTATATCATCGTCTATAGTTTTTTGTCCGCTATACGTTTCAATTCCTTTTACTTTACAAACAAGTTTAACAAATTTTCTTTGTTCTGATGGTGTTAATGTTTTTTTATAATTAGAAGATTTACCTGCTTTTAATACTAAATTTATTTCTCCCCATGTAAAATCATTATTCCCCCAAAGCCAAGTAGACCCTTCCCATGTAAGTTCAGTAGTTGCCATTTAATATAAATATCATTCTAATAAATTATAGTTCCAATATTTCTCTTTGTCTTTATTATATGGATTACCTGTTTGCATATAATAACAATTTAAACACAATAGCTGTAAATTTTCTATTCGATGATTTGTTGAGTCGCCATCTTTGAAATCTAATAGTAATGGAGTAGTATCATCTGTTATTCTTCTTTCTTCATATCCGCAACTATTACATTTTTCTGGAAGTATACCTAATGCTAATATTCTATTTCTTAATTTCCATACAGGATAATTTGGGTATTCTCCTTGTAATAATTTGTCAATTGAATATGGGCCTGATGTTGCTTGTACAATGTCTTTACGTATACCTTTACCAGCTTGATTTTTATGTAGTTCCCATAGTGTTTTTTTGGTTACTGAATCTGTATATAATTTTGCGTATTTTTTATATGTAGTAAATGATACTTTTAAAAATCTAGCAGCTTCAGAATTAGACATGGTATTTTCCATAGCATATCTAATTTCTGACTCTGATAAATTCAGAGCAGACCTACCACGACCATAAACATATTTATAATCTACACCCACAAAATATTTTCTTTTATAAGCATTTGATAAGCTTGTTTTGGTAACACTTTTTGATCAAATACTTCTTTCATTCTTTCTCTATGTTTTTCTGGAGAAATCATGTCCATGAAAGATCTATCTGGATATCCTGTTAAATCTTTAACTGTATTTAACCAATCAATATAACTTCCATATTTTCTATCAAATTTTTGTTCTGGAGTTATATTTTCCCAATATTCAATTTGATCCTTTAAAGGCCAAAGATCCATAGGAACATCTTTTGATTTTCTTCTTGCTGGTAATAGTTCTTTATGTCTATTTTTTCTTTCTTCTCTTTTAATAAATTTATCCATTATCTCCATGGATCTATCTTTAGGAGAATCTCCAATTGTTGCTTTTTTACTCATCTTGATATTTCTTTCTAATTATAACTAATTTTTTCCAAGCATCTTCAGCTTGATAAATATATTTCTGAAATTTTTTTATGTTTTGTTTATCTTTTTGTTGTTCAGCATTTTTTAAATTTCTATGATATGATGCATGATATACTCCTATACGTATTTTGTCTAAAAATTTCATTTTACTACTTTTACTTTTAATCCATTCATTTTTAATTCTTCTGATATAAACATACATTGTTCTTTATCATTTGAATATACTTGACACTTACCATGATTATGTATGATTTGAGTACATTGAATAGCTTGATACAAATTTTGGCCGCATATTTCTTGTAAACATTGTTGAACATGCATGAAGGTATTTTTATCATCATTCATTACAATTATTTTATGTTTACTTGATTTTTTTCTTGGCATTCAATATAATTTGACATTGTTCGTATAGTTGTTCTTTTTCAAGCCATATTAATATATCATCTAAAAATTCTATCTTTCGTTTCTTGTCCCAATCAGATGGCCACTTTGGTTTTTTTGTTTTCATTTCATTTACTGCAGATATCATTAATTTAGTAATATAATTATCACCACTCATAAAATATTATAATAATTTTTTGGGAAAAATACAACCTATAAAAAAAAGGATGGATACGTATAGTTGAGAGCTTTAATCTCTATAGCTTTTCAAAGTTCTATTTTAGGTTAACAGCCTAAATGATCCATCCTTTATTTGTTCCTTTTATAAGGAAACATTTTATTTAATTTGTCTTGTCGTTTATTGCATCCACAATCACTATTTGTAAGATCTGCAATTTTTTCAGCTAACTTATCTAATCTTGTTGCTGAAGTTATTTTTTTAATATCGTCACCTAAACCTCTTGATCTCATGTTATCGGTCCTCCTGAAACCCATGCATCACACGATCTTGCTCCAGCGCATTTAAACCAAAAGAACTCACAAAATCCTATGTTAGCATTTTTTACTATTATTTTTCCATCTTCGCCTATAGCTTTTTCTATTTTACGCAATGTAGACTTCTTTTGATCAAATGCACCACAATTAGAACATTTAGATTGTTTAGCTGCTTCTATGGTAGTATTCCACAATTCTGCTTTATCTTCCCAAAACTTCTTTGAGCCTTTTTCATCGTCAGGATTCAATGGTCCATAACTATAATTTTTGATGGCGTTATTTCTGTTCATTGTATTTAAATCTAAATCAGTAATAGAATCTTCAGCTTTTGTTTTAGCTTTCTTTTTTGTTAATTCTTCTTGTTTAGATATAGCTGCAGGTGTATTGTATGAATCTTTTGATTCTAAAATTACATCTTTTATGACAGTTTTTAATTTCATATACTTTATTATAAATATTACTTTTTCTTTTTTCCTGACTTCATATTAGCACACCAATGATACATTTTACCTCGTTCACCACCATATTTTTTAGCTTTACGTCTTAAACTTGAAATAGAACCTTTACATGAAGCTCCTGATCTTTTAACACGGCCTGGTCTTGATTTTCCTTTTCGTTTACCATCTGCAAAGTTTTCTTTAGCTAATCGTTTGGTTTTAGCTTTTGAAGCTTCTTTTTTCTTTTTAATATAATTATATGCAGAACGAAGTCTTTTTTTCTTTTCTGGATCTTTAGTTCTTTCAACTGCTACACGAAGTCTTTGATGTATTAAATTAATTATTTGAGATTGGCGTTTATGAGACTTAGACTTAAATGATGCCTTATTAAGTGTATCTGAAACATCTTGTTTAGTTTTAAATTTAACTGAAACAGTATCACTTGGATTTTCATCTGTATATAATCTTCTTCCAGATCCTTTTGGTTTTTTGCCAGTTCCTTTTTTAGGGTCTTCTCTTAGTTTAGGAGTATTATCATGCCCGCATTTATGACACATATATAAATCATCTCCGCCATCAACTATATTCCAATTCCAAGTACAATTATTACAATGTATTTTTTGTCCTATTACAATTTCTTTTACAGAAGTATATCCAGTTATATCATCATCTTCTTTTTCTTCTTCATCTCGATCTGAACTAATCGAATCCATTGGATGTTTACCAGGACCTTTTTTAAAATCTGTTTTGTGACGATGTCCTGTGCCATATGGTCCTCCATAATCAGAATAATCATGTTCCTTACCAAAAGGACCTTTAAAGTCTTGTTCGTCTATACTAGGAGTTAGTTGTATCAATGTTATATCTTTTTCTAAATCACTTAGTTTTTCTAAATGTCCTGAATTACGTAACGATTTAAATGCTAAATTTTCTACAGAATATTCTCCTTCTCTTTCTAATCCAGTTTGTCTTAATTGTTTTAATCGAGCTTTTAATTTTTTAATTTTATCTAATAAGTTATCTTCATATGGATCTAGATGATCTATTTCATATTCATATGGTTCTGCTTTTTTATCAATTGCATCATCTTCAACTGATATTATATCAGACTCTGGTTTTTTAATCCAATCATTTCTTAGTAAAGAATATACTCCTGTAGATGTATGTGGTTCATTTGCATCTTGTGCATATAATTCTATATTCATTCCTTTAAATTTTATAGGATATGTATTATTCCAAAGGCTTTTTTTAGCTTGCATTAACTCACGAACGAGTACATCATTGTCATTAATATCTTTATAGTTAATAATTAAATGTAAATCAATATCAGAATGTTTTGTCCAATTATAATTAGCATTACTGCCGGTTAATGTTACATCTTTTACTTCTACATCAACTCCTAAAAATTTATAAAATGCTCGAGCAATTTTAAGTAACTGTAGACGTAGTTTTTCATTAAAATGATCATCAGCCCATAACTTTGGATTTAATTCACTTTGAGTTTCATACTCATTAATCATGATTAATTATCCTTTTTATTCTTTTCTTTAATGTATTTAAGTATAGGTTTTAATACTTCTGGATCTGTAGTTTGTCCTTTAACATATAAAAGTTTGTCTTGATCAGTATCACCAGGTAATTCATTCCACATTTGATCTGCTATTTCTAACTGATCTCTGCCAGCTAACGGAGTCTGTAAATCTATGCCGATAAATTTTAATACTCCAGCCATATCATAAACTCTATTTCTAAATCCTTCTGAATCGGTTCTTCTTTGTTTTCTAGCTTCTACATCGCCAAATAATAAAAATAAAGTATAATATATAATAGAAGATTGTTCAGAGCCATACCCTCCAGTGTCAATACCAAATTCACTATTTAACATAGAACTTACTTCATTGTATGCAACATCTAATTGTTTTGCTCCTAATGAAGATCTCAATACTTTAGCAAATCCACCAGCTGATGTCATTGATCTTAATCCTTGAGTAAATTGAGATTTAAAATAAATATTAGGATTATTCATCATTGATCGTACAAATAAATTTCCGTCTGCTATAGCAACATCAACAATTTTTTCTACGTTAAAATTAGTTGGTTTAATTTTACCAATCATATTTTTAGGTATTGTTCCTAATCCTAATTTTGATAATGCATCTGGACTTAATGTTCTTAAAATTGTTTTTAATGCTTGTGGATCTTTAACTAGATTTTCTTTAACTTGTTGTGATATCCAATCATTAATTAATCTAGCTCGCTTTGGCGGAAGTTTTGAAAACATTTGTTTTGTATATCTGAAGGCACGCCCCATTGGTAATAATTTTGTTAATGGTCTAATTAGTTTTCCTAACCATGATGTTGGTTCTTTGGCTACTTTAGCTGCAATTCCTTTTGGTCCTATAAACTTGCCAGCATCTCCAGCTTGATTTTTAATAGCTTTCTTAAGATTTAAAAATGCTCCATCTGCTCCATCGATACCACGTTTCATAAGTTTATATTGATCATCACTTAATACTCGTTTAAATACTTTATCAGATTTTCTAATTTTTTGAGATATAACATCCAATGCATTCGAATTAGATAACCATTTTATGTCACCGGCATCTAAAACGTTTTTGTCTATTAGCTGTTGTATTATATTCTCAAATTGTTTAACGCCATCATCGCTTTTCTTAAATAATGCTTTTGTAAATCCTAATTTATTAAATTTACCTATTACTTCTCCTCCCACTTTTAAAGCACTTTTACCAGCCTTCATAGCTCCTTTAGCGCCCCATTTAATAACAGATCCTACTACAGGAATAACTGCAATTACTGAAAGTGCTGCTTCAAAATATCTTCCTCTAAAATAATAAATTATTGCATTAATAATATCAATAATATCTCCAATAACAGGAATAAATCCAACAATATCTAATACTGTTTGTATTGTATCCATTGTTGCGTCAGTACCAATTGCTTTTCCATCTGCATCTACTTTAAATTGTGGAGATTGAGATATATCTATAACAATTCCATATTTTTTATCACTTGATATTGTTCCCATTAAATCGCCAGATACATTATATATTGTTATAACTTTTGAAGATAACGCACTATAAACATCTCCGCCTTTCCACCATGCAAGTCCAGCATAAATTCCCATTCCTGGATTATATCTAAAGAAATTTAAAAGACGTTTCCAATATTTATTCTTGTCTTCTATTTCAACATCTCCAGCGTATGCCATTTTATTATAAAAATACGCTTTTCCGGTAGGGTAAAAAACAATTGTTTCAGGAGCTGCTTTTGTTAAGATACCGTCTTTATTTGGAGCTAATTTTGCAAAATCCTTTCCTTGTGATTTATCTAACAACTCTTTACCTGGTACACGTATATATGCACTTACACTCCATTTATGACTTTCTTCATTACCATATCTAAATTTTGACATAGCAGCTTTAGCTCTACCTTTTGAATTATCAGCTAGAGTCGCTAACATTTGATCTAATTCTGCCAAATCTGTTCCATTATCATCTTTACCTTGCCAAATATTAACTCCACTTTGTAATTCTGCAGGTTCATCAATACCTGGAGTATTTGGATTTGCATTACCTCTAGTAGGCTTAGTTTTATCATAAACAGACTCAGATCCTATATATGCTATATGAAAATGTCCTCCAGTTGCATGTGGACTAGGATGTGTGTATTCATCAATATATTTAAATTCTCTATTTTTTGATCTAAAATTTCTACATGCTTTTACAACGTCTGGAACTAATTTTTTATTTTTAACAATAAAATCAAGTGCTTCACCTGTTTGATGTCTAGATCCTATTTTTAATCGTTGATGAAAGTTATCATTACCACCGGTTATAACAATCTTAGCTTCGGGAACTTCTTGTTTTAAAAATCTAAAAAATTTAGCAAATAATTTTGTAGCATGCGATTGCATTTTACCACCTGAATCTATTTCACTAGCTTTTTCATCATAACCTATATCGTCTAACGTATTACGAATTGTTCCAGCATCTTCTTTAATTTTACTATATTCTTCTGATATAAGTTTAGTTAAATGATTATCTGCTTTAATATTATTATAATGTCGTTTAACTAATTTTTCAATATAAATTTTGTTATTCATTAGTGATATTCCAATTTATATATAAATATGTTTATTTCCAGAATAACTGTAATATTACAATAGTAAATGCCAATGTTAAAGAAACTGCAGTTTTTGCGTTTATTCCTTCTCCTTTAAATACATATGTAAATATAGTAAAAATAGTTATACCACAACAAAATGCTGTAAATCTACCTGGCCAGAAGTTTCCTTGATATCCTGTTATTGCATTTTGTGTAGCATACATGAAAATATATGTTATTGGTATTCCTAATATAGCTAAAAATATTCTATATTTTTTCCAGGCCGGCCAAAGAATAGGACCATTTAATTGCATCCAAACAATCATATGTCCTAATAAAAATAATAATATTGAAATAAAAATTAATCGATAGTTCATAATTTATTATAATAAAAAATAATAAATTATCCTAGTTATTTCTTAGCAACTTTGTCAATATCAGATTGTTTTATGATTCCCTCATTTAACAATTTAATACGATTTTTCATATGGGCATCAAGAATATCATTTTTTGATTGTCCATTATATGAAACTGCATATCCTTCTTCAATAAGTATTTCAGTTACCATTTTACCGCTATCAGTAACAAAGTCTCCTAATACTCTACCAAATTTGCCTTTCATATCTTCACCATTTTTATTAATTTCTGTACGTAAAATACATTGTTTAGATAATAATTCTTTTAATCTGTTTTTAGATGCTAATCCAAATAACTTTTCAATTTTATCTCTTGTTCTAGATTCTGGAGTATCAATACCCATTATTCTAACTCGCTCGTCAGTTAATACTACTCCAAATCCTAAATCTATATCTACGTCGACCGTATCTCCGTCTATTACTTTATTTACTGTGCATTTATATTCATACATTAGAAAGATTCCATTACCGTTTCATCTACAACTGTTTGTATGTCTTCTAGTTTGGCATCTATTTGCATCATGATATTTGCTTGATATCTTTTTACTTCTTCGCCTTGGTTGAAAACTATTATGGTCGGAACTACTATTATTTTATATTTTGCTTGTGCTGCTTTATCAGTTACAATGTCTATTTGACCTGTTTTACAATCTGATAATTTATTTAACCAAGTTACTGAATTAGCATTATTCCAATTTGCATTAAATTGTATAACTTGTATTTGTGAAAAACATATTGTTGATATAAATAACCCTATTACTGTTAAAAACATTTTCATGATTATCTCCTTTTTTCAATCAACTTATCTAACTTCTCCTCAATTCTTTTCATATCTTCTTTTACTTCTTCTACATCTTTTTGTGTAGTCATGATTGTTTGACGAATCAATTGATCCTTCATATCAAATTCCATTCTTGTTACATCGGGTGGTAATGGTGCTGGTAACTCTTTTGCTTCTGCTATATCTGCTTGTAATACAAACCACATACTTATTATTGTTGCCATTGCAGCGCCTATTCCAACTAAGCTTTTTATACTTACTCTAAAACCTGTTTCTTCATTTAATTCTGTTGCCATTTTTTTATCTCTTAAAAAATTATATAATTCAATCCTACACTGAAATCATGCCATCTTCTATTCCAATACTTATTATACTTGCCCTCTATAAATATACCCAAATGTTTGTTTATCCTATTTCCCAATATAAATCCTCCGCCAAAATCTATCCAAG
>VMHT01119334.1_pt1 | contig 13601 bp, 15 predicted proteins | sample 4693611 | NCBI WGS metagenome assembly VMHT01 (sample SAMN12280063, study PRJNA550983) | marine metagenome | isolation source: seawater sampled from same location over 5 years 0.02-0.2 micron viral filtrate | place: USA: collected off the coast of southern California halfway between the port... ... | reverse complement strand
TAATTGAGGTGTTTAACTCATTCTCATGTACCCTGATAATGTCACCAAGACCACCACCACTTTCACCTAAAAATGAACCACCACCTGCATTGCTAAAACTTAATGTGCCTGATCCATTTGTAACAATCGCCTGACCACTAGATCCATCTCCATCAGGGAGTGTAAATGTAGTTGTTGTTGTTACTGAGGATGGTGCTTGAAACTTTAGTTGATGCGAGTTGTCATCATCTTGAAATGACAATACATCTAACCCTGATGTTCCTGCTGAGAACTCTTTAAGATGCGACATGACTTCCCTGATGGCATTATTCATGTCACTGGGTAATGCTGAATTTTCTGCTAGATTTACATCTCCAACTACTGTGTTGTTGTTTGCAGTAGCATCATATTCGGTGATTTTGTCTTTTGCCATTATGCGTTCTCCAATGCTGTAATTCTAGCTTCTAATGATGTTTTTTCTGTCTCTAAAGTAGTTACTTTAGCTGAAAGTTCTTGAATTGCTTTAATACAAAGTGAAACCATATTTCCATAAGCAAGGGCATCAGGTTCATTATCTTCATTATATTGAACAAACTCTGTTAATCCTGCATCATGTACTTCTTCTGCAATAAGACCACCAAATACAGTATCACCATCATTATTACCTTTATAAGTAACTGGTCTTAATTTAAGTAATTCTGTTAATCCATGAGTTGCATTATTGATTGTGTTTTTATATTTAAGTGATGAAGTTGAACGAACCAATACTCCACTTGTTAAAATATGAACATTAGCACCACCACTAGTAGTATTACTATAAGAACCTGCCCCACCTATAGTCGCAGTAGCTAATACATCACCACTAGCTCCTATTGTCATGCGACTTGAACCATTAGTATAAAATATCATAGAGTTACTACTACCATGAGCATACTCAATAGCACCAACAAATGGAGAAGATGTATTATCAGCAAATTGTATTCTTGCACTATTATCAGTGCCAGTAGCAATAGTTAAACCATGTTCTCCAGATGTTGTTCCTATAACTAAATCAGAAGCAAGACTTCCAAAATCATTAGGATTACTATTTCCTATGGCAACTTTGTCTGTACTACCTTGCACAAACAAGGCATGAGTATTACCATCACCTTCAACACGAAAGTCTACGTCTGCACTATCTTCGTTAAAGACTGCACCACCTTTTGCAGATAAAGCACCACTAACAGTAAGATCTGCATTTGCTGTAACATTGCCACCATCAGCAATAGTCAAAGCATTATCACCATCAGTAAATTCAATTAATGGTGTTTTGAGAGATGTTGTTGCTGTAACACTTCCTGCAACAGACAAAGCAGTTAGTGCCTGAGAACCAGTGTCTACGTCTTTAAGAGCCTTCATTAGCTCCCTGAGGGCATTATTCAAATTTGAAGCGGGACAATTTTCATCGATGTTAACATTATTTATATCGGTGTTGTTAGAAGCTACATTTGAAAATTCTGTGATATTCGTCTTTGCCATTTTTACCTATCTCCAGTTAGTAAGCCTAATTGTGATCCAACTGTTCCAGTTGCAATAGCCATATTTCTTGCTGACTTCATTAGCCTATCTTTTTCAGTTGCACTTAAACCTTTAAGCCTATTTAAAAATGCTCTTTGTACAGCAGGATCAGTTGAAAATAAGTCAGGTGCTAATCGAGAACCTATTTTAGAAGGCATCGCACTGTTATCTAATAATCTCTGACCAACATTTAGTGCGGTTGGAACAATTCCTCTTGTTGCGACTGAGGTAATAGCATCTTGACCTAAATCATTAATATCATCCATTAATGGAGCAGTCCTACTACCCTGATTTGCACCAGTTCTTGCTCTTGTTATTGTCTGATTTGCTCTCTCAATCATTCTTTTTTCAAACATTTCAAAAGATTTAGCATCAGGGAAAGTTGCTTTTAATTGATTTCTTTGTCTCTTGTTTCCAAATATTTTTTTGCCTGCATCAGCTAAGTCTCTTGTATTTTCAACTTTTGCTCTAAGTGCATCAGCAACACCAATGCGAAATGCCTCTTTTTCACTAGCACTCATTTTGCTAATAATTCTATCTAGTTCTTCAGGCTTATACTTAAAAAACTTTTCGCCTTCCTCAACAGCTTCAGCCATTTTAGCATCCCCTGCAAATTTGTTTCTTGCAATCTTGTAAGAGCTTTCACCATTAACTTTAGGTGAGGCATCATCTATTATTTTAATAAACTCTGCTCTTTTTTTGTTAAGACCTCTTTGCAATCCCTTACCAATAGAAGTCTTTGAGTTGCCTCTTTTAGCTAGTCCTAAAACCTCATCTACACCCATTTTAATATAATGTAATTCTTTAAGACTAAAATTTGCCTGCTTACTAAAATCATTGATTTTGTCAGGAAAACTAAATCCATCTAATTTTGCTAAGTTTCTAGCTTGATCGAATGCCTCATCAAATGCAGGAAGATTTGCAAAGCCTTTTAACTTATCAGAATTTACTGTTACTGGCTTACCATCTAAATTAAATGCTTTGTCATAATCATTATTTGCATTCAGCTTTTGTCTATCAGCAATCTCTTCTAATGCCTCAACTGAACTTTTGTTGCCACCTAAAATACTACCTACATCATCAGCAATTTGATCGCCTAAACCTAACTGTCTTTCGTCTAAGGCTTTAGTTGCTATATCCGAACCTTCTCCGCTAACATTAGCTGAAGCACGACTTAATCTTCTTGTAGCCTCTCCGCCAACATCAGCAATCATTGTGTCAGGAATTAAGGCATCGTCTAAAGACTTTTGAACATCCTCAGGAGTAAGTTTTGCTCTATTAAAAGCCTGCAAAACCTTTTCATCAGCACCTTTTTGGATAGCATCGTCAGACTTCAATCCGACTGCATATGCACCTCTATTAAGAGCCTTGCCACCTAAATTAATAACTGAGGGTAGGGCAGTTCCAAATCCTAAACCTAAAGCACCGCCACCTAAAGCACCTAATGCTCTATCTCCTAAATCTCCATCAGCAGATCCTGCACCCGCAATAGCACCTTCAGTTGCCCCAACCGCTCCACCAAATCCAGTTGTGCCAACTTTATTTATAATGTTTCTTCCTAAAGCTGTGCCTGCAACTCTTCCTGCTCCTAAACCGCCAGTAGCAAGACCACCAGTTAATTCTAAACCCAAAGATAAAAGAGGATTTTCTTCTCTAAAATTTTTTATGTTTCCACGAACATTTTTAACAGTTTTGTCGTAATCACCTAACAAACCAAAGCCAGTTCTTAACCCTGCTTCAATTTCATCTCCGAAGCCTAAAGTAACACCTTGACCCAATGCTCTTGCACCGCCTGCAAGACTGTCTCCCAAACTTAATTCTTCTTTTTTTATTGCTTTCCTATCAGAAGCGATTTTGTTAATAAAGTTTTGCTGTTCTTCTTTAGATAACTGTAGAAAACTATCGTCAAGCTGTATTGTACCAATTCCATCAACTTCAACCTCAACCATTACTTCTTCTCCTTTATTTTAAACCCAATATTAGGAGTAGAGTTGCTGTCAGGAGTTGTAATACTGCCTAATTTTGAAAAATCGAATGGCTTTACATTTTGAGCATCTCTTCTATTGACTATTGATTTTTTCCTTATAGCAATACTTCTTTTATTAATTTTTTTGATTTCTCTAAGTTTTTGCTGAACAGTTTCATTATCATTACTATCAAAAGCATCAAAAAGTTCGCCCATAACTCTTTCAGCATCAGCATCTGTCTGAATACCTTTTGCCAATTTTAAGCTATCATTTCTTAACTTTTGTATAAAAGATTTAAATTGGGATGAGTTTCTCTCTTCTTCACCCTGCGTTCCAGTAGCACCTTTGATATAATCGCCAATAGTATCTATAACTCCAAACTCTAGCTTTCCATCAGTTATTAACTGGTCAAACTTATCTATGTCAGACATGATGTTTTTAGCAGTTTCTAATGCGAAAATGTCATCAGTTTCAGCCTTTTGAAGTGTTCCTGATAATTTGCTATCAGCTAACTTTTCAGCCTTTGCCCTCTACTCGTCAGCAATAATAGTATCGTAAAGTCCACTTTTGCCATAAGTCACAGTTCCATCAGGAGCAGTTGTGGCTACATATTTACCACCACCTAACAAGCTAGTTTTTGGCTTACTTTTGTTACCCTCATAAACAATTTTTGGATTGCTTGGATCAGAAACATCAATTAAAGATCCACCAACAACTTGTAGGTTATTTTTGTTAGCTTTGTCTCTAGCTAAGTTATATGCACCCATGCCCATTTTCAATCCTTCAGCCAAATTCTGACCAAAACTTGTTGGCATAGTTGTATAACCGCCTGCATTTAAAAGACCCATACTTGCACCTAATATGCCCTGAGTTCTTGGATCGTCAAAGCTAGTACCAAAGCCAAAGTTGTTTGTTGGAGCGGATAACAAATTAGGAGTTGGTAAATTTTTAGGTCTAGCCATCGGCATAGGTGTAGCAGGCATCATGTTTTGATTAGATGGAGTTCTTAAATTTTGAGGTCGCATCATAGGCATCGGAACATTTCCTAATAATCCCATTGGAGGTCTTTTTATAATATTTGCTAATAAACTCATTATAATAACCCTAACAATCCGCCACCGATTGCCCCATACATCGGATTAAATCCTGCCAAACTTGCTAACTGTGATCCGCCTAAAGCACCGCCTAAGGCTGAAGCACCCTGATTTCTAAATACTGGCTGAACAGTGCTAGAACCCAATGTTCCACCACCAACTAAACTCATGTAGTTTTGTAGCTTCTGATCACCGATATTCTGCTCGTAGTTAAATCTATTAATATTATCCTGCAATTGAGCCATTGCATCAGCTTCTCTAGCAGATCCAACTTGTGCCAATTGTTGTGCATCTAAGTTCTGATATTGCGGTGCTAGTTTAAGAGCATCTTGTTGAGCCTGATAAGCATATGGGGCAAGAGCAGAAGCTAGAGCCTGCTGATTTGCACCTGATCCAAGCCTGCCTGATTTTGCAAACTGACTTTCTACTGTGTCGATAACTGGCTTAAATGCCATACTCATTAGTGGATTAGTACCCATTAAATTTTGCTGTACTACATTTTGACTTGAAGCTGTTAAGCTATTCGGATCTAAGGCTCTATCTCTAACCATATTTAGAGACATTTCAGTTTCAGGACTAAAACCAACTGTAGTTGTGTTTGGATAGTATGAAGGCATATCATCCATAAATCTGTCTTTAGCCTGAGCCAAACCAAATTCTAAAAATGGCTTTGCATACGCAGGCGGTTCAACCTGAGTATTTACTGTTCCTGAACTTCCGCCACCACCTTTTGACATATCAATATTCCTTTATAAAAACAGTTGCAGTTGGTTCATAATCTTTCAAAACTTTTCCCCAACCTTTTCGACCTATAATTTCAACTGCCTTACAGTTATATAATATAGACCATTTTCTTATTTTTGGCTCTACCTCTAAAAGTGTTTCTAGATTACCGCCTGCAAGCCAAAACCGCAGAGTTCTGCGTTGCGGATAATTTATTATTTCAGTCACAATGGCACTATCCTCAAATGCCCATAACTGAGCATCGCCTCTTTTAACGATCTCTATAACTTGTTCAAATGTATGGCTGTTGTGTGCATACTTGAGAGCATCAACAATCCATTTTTTGCAACGATCTGCATCATCCAAAAATGACGTAGTCGAAGGATCTAGTGGTCGAAGCATTTGCATGATTTAATGTTGCCTGCCCTTTTTGTCTCGCTGTAACATGAATATTTTCAGATGAAGCATGGCTAGTAGTCGGCATAAATAAAATCACACTATCTGCACCAATACGATCATCAGACAATGTTGTTGTTGTCGCACTGTTTGTTAATGTCACCGAACCAGTAGAGTTTACTTTTCCATCTAAAATATTATTTACAACTGTTGATATTGTTCGTGGCTCATCACCTATAGGAGATAGCCTTCTGTAGTTATTAACTCTTGTCATCTTCTGCCTATTGGCTGACCTTCTATATCAACCCCCTGAGCAAAATCCCAAAACCCTGATATATTCATTCTTATTCTATGAAACCTTCCCTGAGATCTATGCTGTACAAATCCCTCATCAGTCAGGCTGTTTGCTGTAGAAAACGTAACGTCATCATCTTGTCTGTCTCTTGCCCCAACTTGCATTGTTACAGAGCCATCCCTGAAGTATGGAACTGTTCTTGTTACAAGTGAGTGCTTACCTTTATTAATAGCAAACTCTGCTGTCTCAATCGTTGCATCTAGCGGTTGTCCAGTGAATGCAAATATTTTATTTGAAAAACTACCACCAAATAAAAAGTTCCCGCCCTTATATAAATTACTATCTAATGGTGCAGGCAAACCCTCTAGTGTCGCACTTAAATTATCTAGTCCTTCTAAGGTATATCCTGCTGTATAAAATGGTGCGATAAGGTCTGCCGATACTTCAGCTATTGACCATTTACCTACCGCATAATTATACATTAAAATTTTATCAGGACTTGTTCCTGAGGTGTTTGAGTTTGACACATAAGACCACGCAACTATTTGGTTTTGCGGATCTACTGCACAACTCATTTTAAAATCGAATGCACTATTAAAATCTTTAAAAAAGAATTTATTTATTTTCTCAGCACCAATTGGTGTACTGCCTTTACCATCAAATTGATAAAAACCATCTTCTGCCAAATAAAATACAAGCCTGCCCACATTCCCAACTGATCCTGAGTAAGCACAACCTCTCTGAGTTTCAACTTTATCAATCTGATAGATCAATGGTGTTCCTACATACTGAGCAATACATATACCTTTTTCTAAAAGTATTGTTGCATATTCACCCCCAACAAGCCCATTTATGCTCCCCATATCAACAATATCCTGAAAATCTGCTTGATCAGTTCCTACAGTCCAACTGGTTGCATCATTTATACCTGACCATCTAGTTCTAAATGGAACTCTTCCTGATCCTTCATCAATGTTGGCTGTCCAAACCTGATCTCTTACAACTGCTAAAAAATCAGCTTTTGGTGCATTTGCTAAATCTGCAAAAGCAGTGTCAGTTCCTAATGTAAATTCTTGCAGTGTCTCTCCTACACCGCCTGAAGCAATAACACTTGTGCCAAACTGAACAAATCTCCAAAACTCTCCATCTGTTAGAGAGTAACCGCCACCCTTACCAATACTTGTTAGATTAGAGTTAGACGAATTAAACTCATAAAGTTTAGTTGAGTTTCCTGCAAATAACTTCACATTTCCTGAGTTATCTTTTGATGCGAATATACCTTTTAGGGGTGCATCGCCTGCATTTGATACAGCCTGAAAACTATTAAAAGATCTATATCCTGAAATAGCAGGGATGACATTCTTTGCAACTGTAACTCCTGCATTTTCTAAATCAGGTTGATCGGGCAACCATTCACCAAACTTAATCATTGCTGTAACCAAACCTCACTTCCAACATTTTGAATTGCCCAAACTTCTGATCCGACACCTTGTATAGTCCATGTCTCAGATCCATCTTCTATCTCAGTCCAATCTTCTCCGAGTAGCTTTGCACTTGCAGTTATAGTTGCAGTCGTATCCGAACTTGCTGTAGCAGTTACAGTGTAGTTAGGTGTTGCTGTTACACTTGCCTGAGTTGATATAGAGCCACTTGCCAATACAACAATATTTGCAGTTGCAGTTGTTGTCGCTGTCGTTACCACACTAGCCGAAGGCTGTTGCACTCTGATAGCTGATCCTGAGATCGTTGCATTTGTGCTGATACTTGCACCAAATCCTGCTGTATAATTAGCTGTTGCAGTGATAGTTCCAACTGAAGCAGTTGTTGCCCCCATAGTTCTAATTCTAGTAGGGGTTGATGTAACTGTCGAAGCAGTCGCAACACTTGCAGAAGCAGTTCTAACTTTAACTGCACTTGCACTAGCACTAGCACTTGTTGAGACTGAGCCTGCAATCTCAATAGCAAATTGTATTTCAGCAGTTACACTTGCACTCGCAGAAATACTTGCCGAAGCCTGCAAAACCGCAAGACTTGATAGACTGTCAATATTACCTAAAGCATTGAGGCTATCAATATTCCCCCAACTATCTAATTGATCTAGAGTTGGGTTAGACCACTCAATTTTTAGCATATCAGAATTGCTATCAAAACTTCCTGATATACTATCTAAAGTTTGCGTAATCTGATCTAGATTTGGGATACCTAAAGCCATAATAAAGCCTTAAATTATGTAGCAGAAATTGTTAAAGAACCGCTTGCTACTTTTAAAATATCTCCACTAGCTATTGTTTTTGATGCTGAAAAAGCACCATGAAATAAAAGATTACCTGAACTACTGGCATCATAGATACCGAAGTGGCTGATATCGCCCCATGAGCCAGTTGCAGTAGGAAATTCAACTGCACTATTATTTGCTATTGATCCACTTGAAGCAGAAGCAAAAGTTATAACCTTTCTTGTATAACCACTCCCTGACAATTCTGTTCCTGAATTATCATCATTTAGGCTTGCTGTAGATAAACCTAAATATACTGCTGAGGGAGCAGAAGTTGATGCTGTTCCAGTAAAGTGATCTAGAAATTTAAGTTCTAGATAATCTGACATTGCCGACATTTATTTCTCCTATGATGACATTTTTGCGTAGATTGATGATATGTGCAAAGCACCAGTTCCATAGTGAGATCTCTGTTCATCTTTCCTGATCTCTTCTATAGATCTTGTGAACTTAGCATCGTATGTAGATGCTCTTTGTTCATCCATTAAATAAGTATAAGCCTCAACCAATGCCCCTGATAAATATGCATCAGGATGACGAGTTAACATCACATTTGTTGTATTAGTATCTGACAAAGCACTAAGGCTACCTATGTAGATTATTTCGGCTGTATAGCTATCATCAGGTATTGGTCTAATCTTTAGTTCTGCACCAACAATAGAATATGCAACTGGTCTGCCAGTAGCACCAGTGTAAGCTGTATCTAATGCGGTTGGACTTTTATATTCTAAAACTACGTTTGGATTTGTATTTAGCTTGATCTCCCTGATCTCTCTCATGTCAGTCGGTAAAGCTATAAACTCATCGCCACTTGTTAAAGTTGCTGTTGCTCTTTTTTCCTGATCTCTAGTCTCTAACTCTCTAGATAATCTAGCCTCAGCTAACTGAATAAAGTTAGGTATTTGATCAGTCAAATCTGTTCTAGCTAAAAAGTTAGCTACCGCAGTTTTTAATTCTGAATATGTTGATATGCTCACATCGAGCCTCCGCCAGTTCTAAAAAATCTGTTATCACTATCGTTAAGCCACCGCCTCCACTTCTTAGAGGCTTCAGGGTTATCTTTTGGATCTCCAAACTTTTGCATAAGTTCTAGATATAAATTATTTGGTATTTCGGCTATATGTTGCCAGTGCCTTTGAGTGTTACCAATCATTGATCCTTTTTCGTAGTCATTTGCTTTTCTTTTATTCGCATCCAAAACTTCTTTAATATGCTGTTTTGTTTCGATGGTGTAAGTGCCATCTTTGTTGTCATGCCAAAAAGTTTCCTTCTGCGAATATGGATTTCTTGATAATATTCTAGACATTGTTTCCCCTATAAATAGAAAGGGCGAAATTAATCGCCCTCTCATCGCTAGTTATTAAGATCCTGATAAACCAATAACTGCACCATGTGCTTTTGGTGCTGTTGGCATCAAGACAAACTCAGTGATTATTTGCTCTTTAATCGCATCACCAGTTCTTGCTAGTGTTGTCTTTGTGAAGTTTCTGCCATTGAGTGTACCGATCTTTATGTGATCAGGATCAACAACAAATAACTTGTCATCAGACATAAATCTTGAAGGTGTTAACTCAAGAGTTCCAAAGTCTGTTAAGTAAACAGAAGTTGCACCCACAAATGAAGGTGCTTGACCTTGAGTTGTGTTTACCTGATTTGTTACAAGATTTGTTCCTGCTTGTGATAAGTCAGAAATGTTAGCCTTGTTTGTTGCATCACAAACTAAAACACGAGGTCTACCGCCATCTTGCCATGCTTGAGTTACAGCATTGTCAATTTTGGCTAAAGTTAAAGAAGCTTCAGTTCCCGTTAAATCGGCAACATCGCTCCCATCGCCAGTTCCAAAAGAGATATCCGACGGGGTAGCATCTCCATTTGTCATCCATGTTACTAGAGTAGCTGTCTTACGAGGCTCTGAGCCTGACTTAGCTACGTTAAGATCTCCGACAATCTTCTCGATGTCTCTTCTTAACTCTAGTCCTTTTAACACTGATTGATCATTTTGTGTTCGCTCTAGTTCGCTAATCTAGAACCGCCCTTTCGGACTGCTATATATTTCTATATAGATCAGACTATATCATCACTTTGCTGAGAAAGTGTTGGGTGCTTCCACTCGCTTGAGTGTACTCCTTGCGGATAGTCGTTGAACCTTCCTCTATTGAGGCTCGGCTTCTGATTACCTTATCTTTTGACTTAGGCTTTCCAGAAATTCTCCCAATTTATAGTACGCTATTTCAGTGTATAGTTAACGCACTTTCCTTCGCTCTTCCTGCCTTATCAACACTTTCCAATGTTCCTGAGATTGCAAAGTCTTTTCCTGCAATCTGAGTGTAGTTGTTAAGTCTTGTTGTTGCAGTTGGAGTTGCGTAAGTCGCATCTGCACCTTCAGAAAGACTGTTTTGTCCTGCTGAAGCTAGTTCTTGACATTGTGTTCGCCTGAGGTCGTTAATCTCAGACCGATCTTTCGATCAGCTTATAGTTTCCTATAAGATCAGACTATATCTTCACCCTACTTAGTAGGGGCTATGCACTTCCATCTACTTAGATGTACTTCCTTTCGGAATAGTCGTTGCTCCTTCCTGATAAATCAGGCTTGGATCAGGATTGCCCTCGTCTTTACGTTAGGGGTTTCCCTGAGTTCACATAGTTTACTTCTTAGCCTTACGACTAAGTGAGGCTCAATTCAAACCTGCCACTCTACGAGTGTGCCATTCACTGTTTCTTTCTTTGCTAAAGAAAAGATAGGAGTTTCATCACTATCAATCTTGTAGATAATATCAGCTAGTTGTTCTCTCTCTCCAACTGCTGTGGTTGTGGTGTGAGTTGCCATTTAAATTTCTCCTTTTAGGCTGATCTGTTTAAAAGTAGTTCAACAGCACTTTCCACTGTGCTGTTATTGTTAAAACGTTTCATCATGTCCTGATTACGCTTTGATACAACTTCAGACTTTGTTTTAGGAGTTCCTGCTTTTACCATTTTTGGGGCATCCTTAACCTTCTTTTTGGCTTTGGTTTTGCCTGCCATTAACTCATCATACAACATTGCCTTCCTAAGAGTTACGATTGCACGATGATCACTTGCCTGAGCAATTTCATCATCGGTGTAACCCATTTGGGATTTAGCATATGAGATAACCTTAGATCTTTCAGTCTCTCTAACTTTTTCATCTCTCCATGTCGGGATCTTATCAAGCATAGTATCAAACTCAGACTTTAAATGATTTTGATATTGCTCTTGCATCTCCGCTTGCTGTTGAGATTTTATTTGTTGTTGTTGCTGTTGTACTTTAGCTAAATTATTTTGCTGAATTTGGTATTCTGCGTGAATAGTTGCAAATTCTTCAGCAGTTTTAGTTTTTCGCAGTTCTTCCCAATTAGGCTCAGGCACTTGTAATGCTTGGCTTAATTGCTGAAGTCCTTCCGCATACTGATCTCTCAATCGCTTCGTTTCTGCACTTTCTGCATCAATCGCTTTGCTCTTTTGGGAGACTTCGTTCATGCGTTTATGAAAAGTCCTCTCTCTCTGATAACCTGACAAAGCCTCTTCCAAAGTTACCTCTGCCTCTTCTCCATCAATCTTGACTTTGTAGAGTTGGACTTCTTCTTCGACTTCTTCAGCATCATCTTCCTGATCGGGTGTATCTTCTACTTCTTCGCCTTCATCGGAGTTATCTTCTTCTAAGACTTCCTCTTGCTCTTCGGTTTCTGATACTTGAGCCTCTTCTTCTACTGGCTCGGTTACTGCCTCTTCCTGAGGGTTAGCTTTTGCTTCCTCTAGAGGTAATAATTGGTCAATTGCTTCGTTTACTGATATAGAACCGCTCTCTTTCGAGTTTACATTTTCCATAATATTTTTCCCTTATGTTATTTTGTTTTCCCAATTAGTCTGTCTAATTGAGCCTTAGCAATCCTTCCATTTGCACTAACATTCTCTATTCCTGATTTTAGTGCCTGCAAAGACTGGTAAAGATAGTAAATGCGTTCTCTCTCCTCATTATCTTTGAGAGGTGAGTTCTTCCACGCATCTAAAAATTGTTTTTCTAAATTTTCAAAAACTTCTATAAAAATTGCGTTTTTTAATAAAATGTCAGCTTTGTTGCCTTTTTCTAAATCTTCTCTTGCACTGCCTTCCTGCATTAAGATCTCCTAAATGGAGTAAAGCCAGTCAAACTCATTTGATTAGTAAAGTTGGCAGGGCGGTAAGCAAATTGACTTACAAAGTCCTGATTGGCTCTATTAAAATCAAAACCGCTTGGTACATTCATTGGTGCTTGATCTAAACTTGTTGCTCTATAAAAAGCATCGCCTGATCCCATTGTGCCTGAACCCATATTTGGCTTTGTTGTATCTAATCTGCAAGCCTGCAAATCATTGTCAAACTTATATCCATCAGGGCAGACTGGCTGACCGCTAACTGGATTTCTTGTTGGTGCTACTGTAGCAGGAGCATTTTCATTATTATCCATGTAACTCATATCTTCGTTATATGGATTTTGATCTAGTCCAGTATAGGTAGTTACATTTGGCATAAAACCTAATCCAAACATTGGTGCATTATTGAAAGCACCAGTAACATTGCCCATAGCATCTCTTGTAACCTGAGTATATAAACCCTGCTTATCTCTATCTTTTAAAATGTTGTTTACTTGATTTTGTATTCCAAAAATATCATAGGGAACTGAAGGCATAAGTTCTAACTGCGGAACTTGTGTCGGAGAAAAACTTGTAGTCATGCCAGTATTAGGATCAGTAATCGACATACTGCCACCCGCCATATCTCCTGCTGAGGATTGCATCCCTGCTGTACTCTGCGTACTTGAAGCACCGCCACTTCCACCAAAGGCATCTAAACCAATCCCTTGACTTATACCAGTGCTATCGTCAAACGCATCATCACCTACTGTACTTGTATCTCCTGATACCGCAGATTGAGCCGATACACTATCATCTATACCCATAGATAAACTATCGTCACCAGTTCCTCCTGCACCAGTATCATCAGATCCAAAGCAATACATTGACTGCTCTATAAGATCGGCAGGATCATATCCCTCAAGTAATTTTTTTATTTGAAAACGCATAGCCTTTTTTCCCTTTTGATGGTCTGTACCATTGACATTTAATACTTGTTCCAAAAGTTTTAGTTACATAATCCCGCATTGAGCGAACCATCTCTCCAGTTCTGCCAAATGGACTAATCCAATCTGCAATCCATAAATTTTTGCCTGACTGCCAATCCTGAGGTTGTATCAAGTAACCCTCATTCTGTAACTTGTGCAGGATCTCATCTGATACCCATGCCCAAGTACAAACACCAGT
>VMHT01036185.1_pt1 | contig 13602 bp, 43 predicted proteins | sample 4693611 | NCBI WGS metagenome assembly VMHT01 (sample SAMN12280063, study PRJNA550983) | marine metagenome | isolation source: seawater sampled from same location over 5 years 0.02-0.2 micron viral filtrate | place: USA: collected off the coast of southern California halfway between the port... ... | reverse complement strand
TTATAGAAGATTCATTAGATGAATTGTTAGATGAAGTTGGTAATGATTATGAATACAATGGTTGTAATCATTTAGTTAAAATTATTATTGAAAAATTAAACCAAAACAAAGATGAGTAAAGAAATTATTATAGAAGCTTTAATTGCAGCATCAAAGTGGGGTGAATGGGCTTATGACTCAAAAGAAAGAGAAAGACAGGGTAAAACTAATCTACAAGACTTTAAGAAATGGAGAAGAGAGATAATGGAAGATATTTACAATGACTATATAAACCAAAACGAAGATGAGTAAAGAAGAAAAAAGATTTAAATTATGGGTTAATAAATTCAGAAATGAATTAGCAGAAGGTCAAATAGAAGTTTTACAAGATAGTTTATCTAATTTTGAATGGCCTGACGAATATAAAGAGGTAATACAAGATTGGGTAGAAGAACTTAAACCAAAACAAAGATGAGTAAAAAAGGTAATATAAACATAAATGATGATATGAGACTTAATGTATCATCAACCACTAAAGTAACTTGTAACGATAAGATTGTTATGTTTTTTCCCGGTGGTAAGAGAGAAGAGCTAAATGTAAAAATTGAGGCTGACTTTAAAGATTTAAAACCAGAACATCATCAAATATTCTTACAATCATTTAGTGGGAGGTATAATCATCTTGCAGATATATTCAATACACACATCAACTATGATGGTAGTAAAGTTCCTACAGTTGTTGGTAAAGTAATAGAAAGAAAATCATTATTGGAAAAGATTAAAGAATTATTTAAACCAAAACAAAGATGAGTAAAAAGAAATTTATAGAAAGAAGACCAAATTATTTTTCAGGGTTTGAAGATAGTGAGTATGAGGTAGACAACTTCAATCAAGTTTTAGAAATACCCTTCGTAAAAAAGTTTTCAGAAAATCCAAAATTTCATTCGTATGCGGTCTCTGTCAATATTAATGATGACTTACCTAGAGATGATGAGAATTACTATAAGATGGATTTAATGGCTATGTATGATTGGGACGATGAATATAATGGTTGTAAACAATGGTGGGTAATAGGTCATCTTCCAGGATTTATTATGTATGAAACCAAATTAAAAGGATGGGAAGATATTAAAGCATCACACAAACCCAACTGTTGGAGTAGAAAATACAGTGGATGTAAAGACCTATTAGGTATGGATAGAGATAAAGAAACCAAAATGAAAGTATTAAAGGAACTTGGTTGGGAACGAGATGATATGTTAGGTATTGCCAATCATTGTGATTGTGGATGGAAAAATAATTAAAACAAAATAAAGATGAGTGAATTAAGAATGTATTTAGCTGAAAAGCTTTTATCTTGGGCTTTTGATGTTGCCCCTAATAATAAGGAAGGTAAATTTTTAAAATTTTATGTAGGTGGTTATGCTGTCTCAGTTAACGAAAAATTAAAACCAAAACAAAGATGAGAGTAAAAAAACCTAAATATTACGAAGATAGATGTGTAACTAAATTCCTATGGTTTCCTAAGAGGTTCGATGGGGTTTGGGTATGGTTAGAAACCGTTACTATAAGACAAATGTATTGTCCACCTTCTTGGTACGCATGTGGATGGACAGATGTTTGTTTATCAAACCCTGATAGTGGTTTACCTATTTCTATAGACCCGATTAAACCAAAACAAAGATGAAGATAGTAAAAGAAGTTAAACAATGTTATCATAGTTGTCCATTCTTTGGTGGTCACCCAGAAATGGAATGCCATCATCCATATTGGGAAGACAAAGGACCATACGTTAACATGATAATAACACATGAGAATAGCAAAGGAAGGGTACCAGATAAATGTCCTTTAAGAAAAATAGAAGTAACAACTATAGTTAGATTAAACCAAAACAAAAATGAGTAAAGAAATAAAAGATGCACTGATTAAATTTTGCAAGACAGAACAGTTTGGTGCCTGTGATATTAAAGAATGGGTGGAAGATAATGGAATGAAATTCAAACCAAGAGATAAAGATAAAGATATAGAAGACAGGGTTAATTTCTTTATTGAACACATACTAAAACAAAGATGAGTAAAGAAAAACCAAAATTACCTTGGTATTATAAAATAGAATTACCGTTATGGTTAGTGTTAATAATTGTAGGTTATTTATTATACTATATTTTATATAGCGGAGAAGTTTACCCTAAAATATAAACAAAGATGAGTAAAGGAAGACCAACAGAAACCCCTATTACCACAGTTGTTGTTTACAAAAAACCAACAGGCAAAAAACACTGGATGTTAACAACAGAAGAAGGTGTAGATGAAATTATTAATTCTAGAAAGCGAAATCCTCTATTACCAAATAATTATGAAATAGTTGAAATAGGAATAGGAGAATATTTTATTGAAGAATATAAAAAAGAATATAATATAAAATGAAACAATTTTACAGACATGGAGATGAATGTTACTTTGTCCATAGAGACATTTTAATTTCCCACTTTGCGGACAAAAATGGAGTATTAAACATGGATAATGTTAAAATATGGAGAGATGGATTAAATGGAGTTGATCATGTTTTACGTACTGAATCACATTTTCTATTTGTAGAAACAATTAAAGATGCTGAAATAATAAAGGAATAGTTTTTTAAATTTTGTTTTTGTATATTTCATTCAAATAAAAAAGAATGAAATTAGTTTTAAACAAAAAAGATATAAAACCTGCCAGAAAATTCATCGTATTAAATGAATATTGTCAGGTTTTTTGTGGTCTTAAACGAGGTTTACCCGCATTTAGCGATAATATTGAGGATGCAAAACCACTAGAAAATCAACGTCAAGTTGAAATGATTCAACGTGGAACTTATTATAAGTTAGAAAAAAGTTTTTTATAAGGGACAGTAAGTTTAAAATTAAGTTTCGTATATTAAAGTAAAATAAAAGTTATGAGAGATGATTTTAAATACCCATATCGGGTAACAACAAGAAGTGAAGAAAGGGGATTAAATAATATACTATATGGTTTAATAAGTTTACCATTTATATTACCTTTTATAATAGTAGAGTATGTTGTATTATTTATACTTAAACCTTTTTCTTTAAGTATTAACTGGGAAATATTTTTTATATTTACTGTTTATATAATTTTAATTGGTTTACTTTTAAATTATTTAGGTTGGTTAACCCCAATATTAAATTTTTTATCTTATGGTTGGGATTGTTTTTTAAAAGAATTTTTTTAAAGGAATAAATTTGTAAAATTAGTTTTCGTATATTATAGTATAAATTTAAAAATAAATAAAAGTTATGAATGTAGAAAAAAGACCAATGGTCACAGAAAAGAAAAGAGGTCGTGGACGCCCTAGAAAAGTTCAAAATATGGTTGCTATACCATCATTAATTGATTTTGATAAAATTACAAAATTGAATGATTTAGATATTGATTCTAGAATGTTAGAGTCAATGCAAATAGGAATCCCATCTTTAGATAATTTATTTTCATTTGAGAAAGGAATACCATGCTCTTCTAATACAATGATAATAGGAGACCCAGGTGTAGGTAAAACAACTGTTATGTTAGATATTCTAGCTTCAGTTCAAAACCGAGATAGAAAATGTTTATTTATATCAGGTGAAATGGGTAGAAAACAAATGTTTAAATATACTGAAAGATTCAAACATTTTGGGATAGTAGAAACATTATTTATGTCAGATTATCTAGATTATAATACTAAAGATGTTATGGAACAAGTATTAGACAGAGGATATGATTGTGTTTTGATTGATTCTATAGCTGAAGTTTTAAGTGGTGTTCGTGATGATAATGGTTGGGATAGAAAAACTGCTGAAGCTTGGTTAGTAGAGAATTGTGTTAGAAACAATAAAGGTGAAAATGGAGAAAATAAATTTACTTCATTTTTACTAATACAACAAGTCACTAAATCTGGTGAATTTGTAGGATCAAACCGTTTAAAACATATGACAGATTCATTATTAGAAATGCGACGTGAATCAGAGCGTGATGGTGGTGGCACATATATGTCATTCCAAAAGAATAGAAATGGCAATGTTGAAGACCGAATGAATTTCTTCATTAACAATTCAACAGTAGAATATAGTTCAGCTATTAATGTAAATGAGTAATAATTAAGAAACCCGAAAGGGTTTCTTTTTAAAATTATATAGTTATGAGATTAGACCCATATATAGAAAACAGTATGTTTTCAAATGAAATAAAAGATATACTACATAGAGTGTTACAAGAAGAATTTAACGGAAATTGGAATTCACTTTTAGAAGATATGATGTTACATGCTGTGACAGATGAAGAATATGAATTAGCAGCTATTATTAGAGATTATTTAAACCAAAACAAATAAAATGAGTAAAAAGAATACAATAGAGAAAAAATGGTTAATTATAAAAACTAAAGAAAAAGAAAAAAATCATGATTTAGATGAATTAAATTATTTAACTTGTGATTTAATAGCCCATTTAGCCCAATTAACTGACAGAGGAATAACTGAAATAGATGATGTATCAATAGATAGATACAAGGATAGAGTTTGGTTATGTGTTGAAAGATTAGGTTTATTACCTGAATATAGAGAAGAAGAAGAAGAGAATATAGAAGAAAAAATTATTGATGATTGGGAATCATATAATGAAGAAGATGATACACCTGAATATGATGAAGATCAAATAGCAGAGCGTATTAAGGAAGATGAAGCTCATGAAGCATTTTACTCAAAAAATCTATAAAATAAATAATATGAAAAATTGGTTTAAAAAAACATCTTTAAAAGAATACAACTCAGGATTAGTTTCACCTAATATTTTACCTAAATATGAAAAACATGGGTTTAATCTAGAAACAAAAGCTACCAAATTGTTTTTTGATATGTATACATTACATATGAGATTATTTGGTAGTGGTAAAAATATGCCTGTTATTTATTTTAATAAAGAGGAAGGTTTAGTAGAGGATTGTATTGATATAAATCCATATCTAAATAATCCTAAAGATGGATATAAAGTAAAAGATTGGAATAAACATATTAAATTAATTATATCGTTACAAGATGAATTTAAACAATTAATGAGATTAATATATAAAACTATATATCAAGTTAAAAATGTTGACAGTACCTCAACATATGACACTGATAAAAATGCTCATTCTAGCAATCAAGGTAGATGGAAATTTTATCATGGGAATAAAAGAAACGCTAAATCTAGATTTAATAGAGGATAATTCCTTAAATAAAGATTTTCGTATATTACAATTATAAAAAAAATAAGTTATGATTAAAGATAAAGTAGCATATACAAGACGAATGGTTGATATATTAAAAAAAGATTTTAATCAACAAGTACTTAATGTAGTAGTATACCATTATTGGAAATTACCATATAATAGTGAAGAACGTAATAAGTGTAGTGAAATATTAGATGAATTAAAAATTAAATAAAAGTTATGAATGAATTAGAAGATAAGTATTGGCAACAAATTGAAGAATTAGAATGGCACACTGATAAATTTATTAGTGATGGTGATTATAAAAGAATAGAAGAATACATTAAAAATAATTATTCCTATTCTTCAGCACGACAATTAGCAGATTTTGTTGATAATAAAGTAATGGAACTAGGTAAACGATTTAATAATGATTGGTTAGGAGACCCAGGTATAGATGTTAGTGATGATAGTTGGGGTGATTTACGAAATGAAGTTGTAGGTAGAGGAAAAGAATTCTATGAAAACATTACAGTAGCAAAACTCCAAGAAATGGCTAACACTAATGATTACAATGAAAGTTTTGGATATTGTTTTACCTTTCTATGGACTAATAAACTTGAACTAGTAAAGACTCAATTTGAAATAAATAAACCAAAACGAATTAATGAGTTTATAGAGAAACTAAATGGGTTATATGATGAATATCATGCTGAGCTTTACTTAAATAATGATATTTTCAATTATATTAACATGATAGTAGCTAAGGCAATTGATGAAAAAGATATTAAAAGATAAATAATAAATTATGAGTACAACATTCGGAGTAAAAGTAAAAGATGATATAGTTGAAGTAGCATTTCGAAGTAATGGAATGAGATTTATAAATGCTCTAGCCCACTTACTACCAGATGATACACTAGTAATTCCACTAGATAACACTGCACAAGGTGTTCACACAATAGGTGATGTTAAGAGAGAAATTGAAGGAACAGACCCAAATAAAGGGTATTGGAGAACAATTGCAACAATATAATAAAATAATAAATTTTGCCTGTACAGGAGGATTAGGTTTTACAGGCAATATTTCGTATATTATAGTATAAATTTAAAAAAATAAAAAGTTATGTTTACAGATCAAAATTCGGAAGAATTAAAATTCCTAAGTAATGATGAAATTAGAGAAGCAGCACCAACAGTGTTCACTGAAACACCAGCTGCGAATGTTTCAAAACATTATACACATATCCCAACTGCTCAAGTAGTAGATGATATGAAAAAACTAGGTTGGGGGGTAGTTAATGCCCAACAAGTTAAAGCTAGAAAAAATACAACAAAAGGCTTCCAGAAACATTTATTAACGTTTCGAAATCCTGATGTTGTTATTAATGGTGCAGATGGTGATACAGTATTTCCACAAATATTATTAACAAATAGTCATGATGGTAAAAATGCTTTTACATTTACAGCAGGTTTATTCAGATTAATTTGTTCAAATGGGTTAGTTGTAGCTGATCAAAAATTTGAGGATGTCAAAATGAGACATATGGGATACACATTTGAAGATTTACAAGTACAAATCAAAGAGATGGTTGAACGTTTACCATTAACAGTTGAATCAATGAATAAAATGAAAGCTGTTAAATTAGATACAAAACAAATGGAATCATTAGCTGAGAAATCACTTACAACTCGATTCACTAAAGAACAACTAAAAGTAGTTAATATTGATTTAAAAGAACTACTAAACCCAGTTCGTGATGAAGATAAAGGAGATGATTTATGGAGTGTATTTAATGTAATACAGGAAAAAATCATTGATGGTGATTTCACTTATATATCAGGTGATAGAGTACGTAAAGCACGACAAGTGAAAAATTTCAAACAAGACATGGATATTAATAAGAAATTATTTGCAATAGCAAGTGAGTTAGTACCTGAAGAAATCGCTTCATAACCGATTCTTTTCCACCAAGGGGTTCAAATGAACCCCAAGGTGGTTTTTTAATTAAATAAAATAAATAAAAGTTATGGAAAATATAGAAAATATAATTAAAGGTTGCTGTGAAAAAAATCAAATAAGTCAACAACAATTTTATAATTTATATTATAATAAAATGTTGATTATTTCTTATCAATACGTTAAAAACCAACATACAGCTGAAGATATAGTACAGGAAAGTTTTATTAAAGCATTTGATTCTATTTCTTCTTTCACTAAAAATAGCCCTGGGGCTTTATATAGTTGGTTAAAACGGATTGTGATTAATCGTTCTATTGATTATATAAGAAAAAATAAAAAACAAAAAATGATTTTAGATGATAGTATGGAACGTTTTACTTCACCTATTAAAGAATGGGAAATTGAAGAATTACATAAAACAAATGTATTAAAAGCTGAATTAGCATTAAAAACTTTGACTCAATTATCTCCACAATATAGAAGAGTTTTTATAATGTTTGCTTTAGAGGGAAAACAACATAAAGAAATAGCTGAGGAATTAAATATTAGTCTTAGTGCTTCAAAAACTAATTATATGAAAGCTAAGAAAAATTTAGCTAAAATGTTAAAATTAAGATATAAAGAAGAAGATTTAGTTTAAAGGAATAAATTTATAAAATTTAATTTCGTATATTACAATTATAAAAATAAAAGTTATGATAAAGAAAATAGTTATAATATCAACACTCTTATTAGTAGGGTGTGGAAACGAAATAGAAAAAGCACATAACCGGGATGCTATATGGGACAAGGCAGAAATGATTAATGTCAAATATTATAAGAGTGATACTGACCCAAGATATATACAAACTTTTGAAATGGATGGATACAAGTTTGTAATATATACTAATGGGCGTGGTAGTGCTATAACAACAATACCTTTAAATAAATAAAAGTTATGATAAGAGAAAAACAACCAAAAAAAGAAATAATAATTGACCTAACAGGCCCAGATGGAAATGCATTTGCATTAATGGCTTATGCAAAACGATTTGCTAAACAGTTAGGATATTCAAAAGAAGATCAAGATCAACTCCTAGAATTAATGACATCAGGAGATTATGAAAATTTAGTAGGAGTGTTTGATGATCACTTTGGATCATTTGTAATACTAGAAAGATGAGTAAAAAGAAAAAATTTAAAACCAATGATGAAGTAATATCTTCAAGTTGGAGAAACGAGGGAACATTTAAAGTTATTAATGCAGATGATCCAACTAAAGTTGTAATTGAAAATTATAAAATTAGAGCAATAGTTAAATCAAATGACTTAACTTTAATTGAAAAAAAGAGTGATGAATATATAGATTATGGTAGTATAAAAAAATTATGGGAATGAGATTAATAACACCTAGAAAAACAGTAATTGATAAATTAGATGATGTTATAGGGAGGAAATTTTCAACAAATATTTCCCCAACAACAAAAGCTAAATTGTTATATTACGAAAAAGACAAAGCCTATTATGAAGTATTAGAATATGATAAATGGCCTAAATATAATGAATGTGCTGGTCAAATATTTTATTTATCTACTAAAATAGCTGTTACAATGACTCCATTAGAGGAATAAAATTATAAAATTTAATTTCGTATATTATAGTATAAATTTAAAAAAAAATAAAAGTTATGAGTGAATTTAATCAATTATGTGTATGGCCAGGTACGGTTGTAGGAGATAGTAAAAAAATCCAAAAAGATTTTGTTAAGTATTTCAAAGATGAAATGAATGTCACAGTAAAATATGAAACAGAAGTTAAAACATTACCTAACACACCAGATTGTACTGAAACAGGAGGTAGAAATGATTTATTTTTCTATATAGCAGATGATGATATAGGTAAATTTGCAGTGCCACGTTTACAAATGGGTATTCGTTGGTGGGAAGATGTTTTAGGAAATGGTGGTGGTAATTTATACACAGAAGAATTTCTAGAAAAATATAAAAAAGGTTGGTAAAATGAAAAGAAACGCAACAAATGTAATTGACTGGATTGAGCATTGGGATAATTTTGATTATGGATTATATCTAGCAATATTAAAAGCAAAACAAAAATGAAACACACATATAAACAAATAGATAAAGATGGTACAGTTGAATGTACTAAATGTGGATTAAGAAACTCAGATCCTACTAAAAATAATCTTATTGATAGACTAGAATTTCATGAATTAGGTTGTGATACAGAACATGAGGTATGGATTGATTATAAAACAATGACTAAATATAGAGTTGAAGTAGAGACAATTAGAAACTGGGATAATATAGAGAAAATATGAGTAAAGAATTAAAACAACGATTATTATATTTCGCAAAAACTTTATCGGAACATGAAGAATATAAAGATTCTTACACTATGGGACATTTTGAATATGAAATGGCTAGAAATAAGCAAAATACAATGAGAGAAATAGGTGAGTATCTTCTAGAAATTTTAGAATTAGATAAAAAAACCTTTAAAAATTGGTTAACTCAGGAAGAAGATGAGTAAAATTATTTTCGTATATTAAAGTATAAATAAAAAAAAATAAAAGTTATGAAAAGAGAAAAAGATTATAGACAAAGAATTGTATTTCACTCAAATCGCTTACACGAAAGGCTAAACGCAGCACCGTCTGAGTATAATAATGAAAATGTAAAAAAATCACTAGAAAGTTTAAATTATTTTGTAGAATGTCAATTAGAAGTAAATAATGAGAAAATCAGCTAAACAACAAGTAGAAGAAATAGAAATGGCTAGATTTGAAATATACATGACATTATTTCTACTAGAATTAGGAATAGAAGTAAATAATAAATAAAGGTTATGGAAAAACATTATATAGATAGAATAGAAGGTTTAGCTAATGTAAATGAACTCAATGAATTAAAGGATTTAATATTGATTCTAGGTGGAGAATGGGCTAATGAGGGGTTTGAAAATGAAGATATTGTAGAATATTTTAAACATCTAGTTGATAAATTAATATTTAAAAATAAATAAAGGTTATGAATAAAGAAACAAAAACACAAACAAATGAATAAATTACAGAATAAACTTTGGGACTTGAGAGGATACGATGTTAAATACCTTTTAAGTCTTAATGAAGAACAAACTTTAGCCCTATACGATACAGAGTTTTATTATGAAGATTAATAGAAATAGCAGATCAAATTGATAAATTTAATAAAGAACAAGAAAATGAATAAACAATTAGAATCAGAGTTAAAACAAGAATGGAATAAATGGCAATCTAAATCACACCCTGAAGATAGGATGTCATTTATTGATTATGTTGAAGAATTAGATACATTTAAAGGTTATAAAATTATACTTAATAGAGATAAATGGGGAGATATAGAAATAGATTTTTATTAATAGGAATAAAATCATTAAATCTAATTTCGTATATTATAGTATAAATAAGAAAAAGTTATGAATAAACAATTAATTAATAAATTAAAAGAGATAAATGGAGTATCATTTGTATCTGTTACTTATATTAATCAACAAGAAGAACAACATCAAACAACATTTAATGTTGGAGTTGATTATCAAAAAGCAAAAACAAAAGATATTGAGTTTCTAAAACAATTAGATGTTAGTACTATTTCTAGCAATATAGGAGTAGGTATTCTAGAAGAAGCTAGATTATTATTATTAAAGAGTTTTCAAAACCCATCCAAAACACGATCTGAAGGTATAGCTAATGCATTTACACATTTAGGTAATGGATTAAAAATACATAATGAGACAAAGAAATTGTATGTGTATGGAATGAAGGTGAGGAAAAAAGTATTAGTGAAAGGTATTGAAAAAGAAGATACTAGAAGAATACTTACCAAAGCAAAAGATGATATTAGAAAACTACTCAAATCAACTCAATACAGACAATTTGAGATAAATAAATCACTACAATATAAAATAAAAGGTGATACAATAATATTTGAATGATTAGGAGTAAAATTATTAAATTAAATTTCGTATATTAAAGTATAAATAAAAAAAAATAAAAGTTATGAAAGAAGGAGATTTCAATCACGATGATGCGATATTCATGAAAGAAGGATATCATGGTGAACAAGGTGGTGGTTTTACAGTAAAATATTTTGCTAGTATTGATAGTCATATTTTAAAAGAACTAGAAAAACAAGGTAAAACTGTAGTAGGATTCAAGTTTGAAGGATATGAAATTGGAGTTATATTACAATAAAAGTTATGAAAGAAATTATAAAGATGTTAAAAGAAGATAAGATATTAAGATTAACAGTGGTTATAACACTAGCTATTGTTGCATTTATAGTTGGGAGTTGTCTCTTTTACCCATTATTATTGTTGTGGGCACTTATTGCACTACTATCAATAGCCTTAGTAATGGCCATAGGAATAGCAACATATACGTTCATTGATGATGTATTTAATTATTAAAAAAAATCAATAAAATAAAAATTATGAAAGCAAAAGACATATTTAAAACAATAATAGAAAATGAAATATACATTTCAGTTGAAATAGCTCAACATTGGAAAACATATCAAAATCTTAATGCAATAGAGGGATATGAAAAAGTAGCTAAAATGCAATTCCTAGATTGTGCTAAAATAGCTATATCAAAAAGTATGTTCTCCAAAAAACAACATTATTTAAGTTGGTTAGAGGGACAGTTTGAAAATAAACTACCAAATATAAGTAGTGGTAGCACAATGACAGCACTATTAGATGTGGATGGTGTATTTAATACATTTGAACAAGCAATCATGGAGGTAGATGAAGAATTAGTTAATGAATTATATGATGAAATGATTAATTACCAACATAAATTAATAGGTAATCTAAGAGTTGAGCAGGGAATAGATTTAGTATAATTATATTCGTATATTAAAGTATAAATAAAAAGATAAATTATGATTATGGAGGAATTTAACAAGGAATTAGCAAGAATACAAAGGGATAGTTTTATAGAAACCCAAATAGAATTATACGCTAATTATTTACCAAAACGATTCAAAGAATTAAAAGAAGAATCAGAAAAATTAGATTGGAGAGATAGAAACACATATGAAGCAGGTTGTCTTAGAGTATTATTAGAAACAGCAATTGAACAAATTGTGGCAGTAGATAAAAACCTTAAAGAAAGAAGAGATGAATACAATAAAAGTATCACAGAAAGAGATTAATGACGCAACACGTCCAAATGTATATAGAAATAGAAAGAAATATACTAGAAAGAAAAAACATATAAATAAAGAAAATGCCGTTCATCATTAAGGTAGCCCCACGAAGCAGTCGCTGGCAAGAGTGTTTAGGTATTAGAAGGTACCGCCATTGGGATAGATTCAGAAACCCAATGCCTAACACATAGTGTGATGAGTAGTCTATATTATATAGCAGAGCAGTTAAAAGCGGGAAAGGCAAGATTTAAAACTTGTTAATGTTCAAAAGGCAGATCGATAGGCCTAAGTAACAGAGTGGAGAATAAGTCGCGAGACGGGAGCTGAGAAATCAGCTCTTTTTTATTTATTAGGAATAAATTTCTAAAAATATATTTCGTATATTATAGTATAAATAAAGAAAATAATAAAGGTTATGGATGAAGAATTAAGAAATACATTAAATGAAGGTTATGACACGATAGTTGAATTAATGGAGTTTATCAGAGAACAAAGAAATTACATTTCAGGTATTAGTACTCATCAAAGGTTTAAAGGTATGAATGAGATATACTCAAAGGCTTATGAAATGAATAACAAAGCACAAGGAGTATTAGATGAAATTAATGATGAATTATATAAAACACTTTAGGAATAAATTTCTAGAAATATAAATCGTATATTAAAGTATAAATTAAAAAAATAATAAGTTATGTTAAGTGAACAAGTATTTAAAAGCGGTTACAGCACCACAAGTAATTCAAAATTAGCTGGTAAAGAAAAAAATGACTGTTTTGTCAGGGCATGTTCAAATGCTTTTGGTATTAGTTATGAAGCAGCTCATGAATTTGTAGCTGATAAGTTTAATAGAAAAAATGGTAAAGGAACTAAAATGTGTAATCTTACATTAAAAAGTTTACAAAAAGAAACAATTGAATTCAAACCAGAAGGACAATTAAATTTATTTACACCAAATGGAGGTAAACATATAGATATAACACATGTTGGAGATGGCCCAAAACAAGGTGGAACATTAATTAATCCAAAAAATAAATATCAAAAGATAGCATACACAGTAAAAACATTTATGCAAAAATTCACTAAAGGAACTTATATACTATTAGTGAATAAACATGCTTTAGTTTGTAAAAATGGTGTTATATTTGATAATAATGACATGCAATTTGATGGGTATAGAAGACCAATTGAATCAGCATTTTTGATAAGGGAAGCAGTTTTATAAAACTGCTTTCGTCCTTTCTTTTT
>VMHT01063218.1_pt1 | contig 13603 bp, 21 predicted proteins | sample 4693611 | NCBI WGS metagenome assembly VMHT01 (sample SAMN12280063, study PRJNA550983) | marine metagenome | isolation source: seawater sampled from same location over 5 years 0.02-0.2 micron viral filtrate | place: USA: collected off the coast of southern California halfway between the port... ... | reverse complement strand
ACTGAGTCCCGGTGTCATGGGGTCGACTACAGTAGGTGACGGTCGCACTGCCACTCTTCTTGCATCGGGTTGTGGAGGGGGCATCTGTGGAGGAGGCATCTGTGGAGGAGGCATCTGTGGAGGAGGTGTGGATGGTGTCTCTCCAGTCACACTTGGGTGGAGGGGTGCTCCTGAGACCCCCTTGGGCGTGCCCGACATGCCAGTGTCACTCGTACTCTCACCGACTGGTGTTATGGGCTCCATCCGGTCGGAGTAAGGTATGTGGTCAGGGACCCCGAGTTGGGAGAGGTCCTCATGCGTGCCCCCCTGTATGACGTGGTCTATCAAGGGGCTGATTTCCTTCATCTCCTCTGCACTGGGTAGCTCCTTGAGCTCATGCCCGTAAGCCGTGGTGTGCAGGGCGAAGAGCTGATTCATGATGCTGGCTACTCTAGGGGCATCGGCCCTAGTCTCCGGGGTGTCATGGAGCGCGAGGCCAGCTTCCCTCACCTCCTCTGGTGTGGGCATGTCCTCAACGTGGCTGATTCCCAAGTCATGTGCTAGGAGGGCATTGCTGAAGGAGTCCTTGGCTCTCACGTGATGAGCTTGGTCCTTGTTACGTTGAAAACTCTTGAAATTCTCTATTCTCTTGGAGTGGCCCATGAAGAGGTCCAGCCCCCTGCCTTCCTCGGAGTCGTCCCCATACCTCTGACCGAAGAAGTGAGTCAGCTTACCGGAGGTATTAGCCCTTCTAGTCGCTTTTTTGTTCTCATCGAACGAGGGCATCCTGCTCTCACCGTACACGTGGTTCAGACTGGGGTATCTGGATAACTGCTCCCCTAGCTCCCTTATCCCCTGCTCGCCGGTGAAGTAGGACTTCAGGGACCTCCCATTCACCTCTCCCTTCAGCTTCGATATCATTCTCTTAGCTCCCTCGCTGTCGACCACTAGGTTGTTGGCTATCGCCTCCCTGTCATATCCCAGCGTCATGAGCATCTGCATCGTGAACGAGTCGACGAGGGCTTTTCTGGCATGTTTCCTACCCGTGTAGTCGGGAGCAGCGTCGGCATGAGGTAGGTGGTAGAGATTGGATATGTGACTACCGACTCCCCAAGACGATATGTTCTGGAATGCCCTAGTGTCATTGAGCCTACCCTTCAGATTGCGGATTGACATTGCGTCTAGAGCGCCTCCCGGTAACATCTGCCCTGAGGGCACGCTGTTTGCACCGAACTCCATCCCTCCTTGCCCATCTGGCTTCAAGTGCAACCTGTGTGGCTTGATGTAGGGCTTCCTCACCCAACTGTGCTGCTGGGGGTTGGGATGTCCCGCTTCTGCCATTACCTGACCTAGCTCGTTGTTGAAGGGTATGGAATAGGACTCTAGGAAGGTACCGTACATGTGCTTATCATCGTGGCTGTTAGTTAGTGTGGTGACTAGGCCGTGCTCGTTGCGTGTGGACATGGCATCCGTGTCTTGGTCCCCGAGCCTCCCTAGGTTTATCTTCCTCCAATCAATCGCATCACTGCCGGGAATCTTGTCCTTGCGCCTGCTGTTGTACAGGTCTATCGCTCTATCAACCACTACCTTGCCGGGCACGTTGATTCCCTGTTGTAGCATTGACTGGCCTACCGCTCTGATAACGCCGTCTATGCCATGCATGTGATGTCCGCCAGCCTCGTCGACATAGAGCTCCTCCCCATGTGAGCCTCCATCAGGCAGGTACTCTCCGGGATACACCTGCCCTACCCCCGGTATGCCAGAGATATGCTCCTCGAACCCGCCCGTGTGCGCGAAAGCAGGCGTGTCCTTCACTCCGGGTGGCTTTATCGCCTCCACCGGAGGATGTCTTGCCTTGTGAGGAGCGCCACCATGAATGACGTAGTTGGCGTCGCCTTTGCGAAGCATCACCGCTTTGATGATGCTATACGTGTTCAAGGGGTTCTGCCTCCCCTTGAAGTCAGGTGGTCAAGGGGATTCACGCCGAAGGTCCTCGGGTCGTTGTTCGCATCCTCAGTAGCACCCTCGGGTCGAGTAGTCTCCTTGGTCGGGGCGTTGTTGTGGTTAGGTAGGTTGCTAGCGACACCCACGTTCGCATCACCCTTCCCCTTGTTCTTCTTGTCCTTGCGCTTGAGCGCCATCCTCGCCTCGTTGATTAGTTGCCTGAGCTCAGCCTTGTCGTAGTAGGTGAAGCGCTTCTTCTGCAAGTCGCTTCCCTCCCCGATTTCCCCGGTCATGACCATTGATGGTCCGCCTTGCATGGATGCTGATGGCATTCTGGAGGGAGAGTACTGCGCTCCACCTGCCATGCTCTGCCTAGCGTAGCCCGAGCTGTATTGGGGGGATGGCATAGATGGCATCCTAGGAGCCCTTGGCATGGTTGGCCTCCTCACTCCCCTCGATGGCATCATCCTAGGCCTGCTGGGTCTCCTGATTGCTGGTCTCCTAGCGAGTGAGGCCTGCCCAGCCAACTGCCTGAGTGCGCCTCCACCAGTGGGCCCCGCTCTGTATGAGCGAGCGCCGAACCTCTGTGGTATGGATGTCGGTGACCTGATGTTCCCGAGTCTCCTCTGAGCCTCCTGCTGCCCTAGGTATTGTCTATATTTTCCGACGTCTTTCGATGTAGGTTGCTTGTTCTTCCCAACCGTTCGGTGACCCATCTCCACAGCGAGGTGGGCCCTACCAAGACCAGTTCTCTTACCGCCCTTGATACCACGCATCCTAGCTTTGGCTCTCCTGTTGGTGGCGCCTGATATGTCGAATCCTCCGGGTGGCTTCTTGAACATCCCAGTGGATGGCCTCCACTTCTTCCTCTCCTCCCTCTTGGTCTTCTTGTCCTTCTTCTTGGACTTCTTGGATTTTGTGAAGTACTGCTGACCTCCTGCTCGCATGCCCTGCTTATCTGCATAGGCTGGTATGTTCTCATTTATTCCAGCAAGAGTACCGGTACCATCACAAGTGGTGCATTCCTCACCCGGAAAATCAGGGTCGGGTTCTATCCCACTCCCCTTGCAGTCCTCGCAAAGCATGTGATGCTCCAAGTCTATTGTCTCCTGCTCATCCTCAGGAAAGCCAGCCCTACCCGGCATGACTGGTGATTTTAACAATTGAAATGCTATGTCCATCGGCTCGCTTGAGAACTTGTAGCCCTCAACCGCGTGACCACCAGCGAAGCCCGGACCCCTTGCCTGTGTAGCTAAGCTAGTCAGTGCACCGAAGTTACCGCTTGACCCGGTCTGTATGGATGGCTCCTTGTCCCCCTCTCTAGGATTGAACTTCTCATCATCATCCTCATCCTCGATTGTTTTCAGGTCTTGAGGCTTAATCGATAGATGCTTGAGCCTCTTCATCTCATTGGCTCTCTTCTTTCGCTCCTTCTTCTTCTTGTCCGCTATCTGGTCCCTGTATCTAGGGTCCTCAGCGCCTGTGTAAGTGGACTCGTCCTCGTTGTTGGCACGATACATGTGCGAGGACTCGCTACGAGGAGCGTATATCCTAGTGTCAGAACCAGTACCCATTCCCATGGATTTCCTGACGTATATCCTATCGCTCAGTGTTCCACCCCCGCATGTTCAAAGGATATGCTCATGACCATGTCACCAAGCAAATCATAGAACTCTGTCATAGCTGTGGGCTTTTGGAACTTTCCGCTCATATGGTCACAATGCTTGAGGAACTCGTAGCACTCATTCCTTATCGACTCCCTGAGGGGAAAGACCTCATCAGGCTCATCAGTCTCGTTGATTAGCTTGAGGGACTCTATGATTCTGGTGATGCTTGTCTCAGTCATGAGGGTTACTTGGTCACCATAGTGGCTGTTAGCGTGCCTCTTGAATATCTCACACACCCTCACGCAGTAATCGAAGAATACCGGGTGATACACATCATTCATGCTATAGCCTATGCAAAAGGCTCTGTATCCGGGATGGCTGGACTGCATTAGGTCGGATACCGGTATCAAACCGCTCCCTCCATTTCCTCTTGTAGCTTGTTCTTGATTCTCTTCCAGCTCTCTGGACTCTCCTTGGCAATCTCCACCTGTAGTATGTTGATTGTCTGGTTGACCTGCGAGCCCTCACCCGAGGCTCCCCAAGTTTCCTGCACTTTCGTTAAGTCCTTGATTGACTCTCTGACTTCCTTGTGTAGGGTAACTGCGTTTCTCACAAAGCCCTCCTCGTGCACGTCCCCCTCGTCCATGAGCTCATTGAGCTTGGTGTTCAATCTCTCGACGTTGTTTCTAAGGACGTTTATCTCGTTGCCAACAGTCATTGCCACCTGAAGGGATGCCGAGCGTTTGACGAGGGGCTGAAAGTGATGCTTCATGTGGTGGTAGACCGTGCCCTCCTTTATTCCAAGCTCCTCTGCTATGGCATCGGACTCAGAGCCGTCATTGAAGAATCTCTCTTCGTACTCGCTTCTCTTGTCACTAGAGCATATGACGCAAGATGGGTTGGCAGCCATATGGTACTGACCCATGTGATTCCTGAAATGACGGTCCGCTGTATTGGCTCTCCAACCCATGTCCTTGTCTATCTGAGCGCATGACATCTCACCATTGGTGATAGCCTCCTCTAGCTGCTCTCTAGCATCGCTTTGACAGAACGAGCAAGACCGTTTCATGACTGGCTGGCGCTCAACCATGCGGAATGCCAATGCGTGTGGCTTAATCAGCCTTCTCTAAGCACTACGTGTTATTCGCTGATATATCTGCGTTAGTAGTATGAATGAGATAAATACCCCAACCATGTAAATAGACATATCGCTCTGTGTTATTTCGTTGCTTTTGAACATCAGTATTCCCGTAAATATAAGTATAGCGCTAATTAGTTGAACCATCACCATATCAATGATAATTTCTCTTTTTGGGGAGAGCATGTGCATGGTCATATCAGCAAACTGAGTAGGTACCATATTTGCCATATTAGGCATGTTTGGTATGTTTGGACCTCCCATCATCACACTCTACCTCCTGTGACTAGGCTTCTGAGGAATGAGCCACCAGCTTCGGCAGCACCAGTCATCATGCCGGGGTTGGCCATGGCATTCTGCAATTGGACGTGTAGCATGTTCTGGCTAGCATTCTGCAAGGTCTGCATCTTGACTGTATTGGCATGATTCACCACTTGGCTTATCTGAGCATTTAGGCTGGATAGCTGTGCTCCTATGTTCTCTGAGCTCATCGTCTGTAGCTCGGTTGGGAGAGAGGCTATGTCTAATGAGAATATGCCATTCTCGTCATCGAACGAGTACTTGACGCTCTTCATCAGGTTAAGCACTTGGAAGGTCGTTATCGCTCCTATTATCTCTAGTATCTGATTGAAGAGGGGAGTGGATAGAAATCTCTCGACCGGGTATGCGTTATCTAGCATGGTCATGAGAATCTCAGTCTCGCTAGGCGGGACTATAGCCTGTTGGTTGTAGGGGTCTTGACCAGTGAGGCCAGCGAACATGGCTCCCATGGCATTGGGGTGTTGTCCCTGCAAGCCCTGTTGTGGCATTCCCATGTAGGGATTGACGTTCTGTTGTACGGGATAACCTCCCACAGGCGCTCCAGTAGCACTCAAGTTAAGGCTCATTCCATTGTTTTGAGTTGGGTATCCCATGCTCATTGTAGTCCCTCCGGAGTCATTTCTGGTTGTATGGGAAGAGGGGGGACGCCTTGAGCCTGTTGGTGCATGGCTTGAGCCTGAGCACGTAGTATATCTTGGAAGGCAGGCGTCGGGTTAGCCATTTCCATTAATTCTTGCTTGAACATTCTGTTATCGAAGGTGATTATAGTCAAGTCATTTTCCTCAGTGTGCGGGTTGGTGTAGAACTGGACGTTGATTCCCTTGGACTTTCGGGCATCTGCCATTATCTCTGCAAAGAAAGGCTCGTACTTGTTCACCATGGGGTGGGGAATTGAAGACTGTTTGGCTATTGACACTGGAACACTGACAATGCTGACTCCCTGCTTGACCTTGTCCCTGAACCTGCTTGGTTTCATTTCTTCCTCCCGCTCCTCTTGAGCCTCCCACTTGCACAGAAGATGATAGAGGTGAAGATGCTCGGGGCAGTATGTCGCTCTGAGTTTTCTACCACTAGTGACTCCCTCACGAGCAACGAAGGCTTCCGGCTCACCTGTGATTGGGTTTTGCCAGTACAGTTCCCAGAGGGACTTGCCAGTCTCCTCATCACATATTTTGGCATAGAGATTGTCATGTTGAATCAACTCCAGTACGTTGCACCCATCCACAGCGCAAACAGCGGTGTCTTTGTTGTATCTGTATTTGCTAAACCACCTCCTTGGGTCTAGTAAGGACCTCTTAGTTGGTCGAAGTAGCTTGTAAGCCTGTCTGATATCCTGCTTTCTGGCTTTTCTTGGGTCAGCATGCCTAGAGGGGTAGAAGTTCACCTTGGGTACCTCTATGTTCTTCTCCATCGCCATTTTCTGCATTTGCTGTTGTGCGGCGGCCTGCTCCATGAGCATGGCATGGGTGAAGTTTGGATTTCCTTGTTGGGATAGAGCCATGAGAGTGGCTTCATTCACGTTAGACAGTGTTTCTTGTGGTTGGACGGCAAAAGGATTCATCGCATTCATTACCATGTTATTACTCCTGAGGGGTTACTACTATGGACATTGCCCCATTTTCGGCTCGTAGGGACCATTCTATCTTATCTCCTGATTTTAGCCCAAACTGCTCGACAATCCACATTGGCACGGTGGTTCTAACAGAATTGCTACCCCCAGTGGATACCAAAGATGTCGTTGAGCCGCCTCGCGCCATGCTTCTCCCACACCGTGTTCAGTCAAAAAGGTCACTCATGAGGTCAATAGTCTATCATATCCATAAGAGCTTGCTCTACATTCCATCCTATTCTCGTTGCCATGAAGTTTCTCTGCGTCGGTATGCCTGCCTTTTGGAGCCTTACCAAGTCCTCTCTGAAGGGGTCGAATATCTTGTGCTCACCTATCCTTCCCTCCCTCCACAACTGAGCTGCCTTTTGGTCGAAGAACCTATCAGCTTTGTTCGCTACTAGAAGGACCAATCTAGGTGAGTACTTCTTGCCCTTCCACCAGCTCTTCATGTTCCTGTACCTGTACTGCCTTCCTATCAGACTGTCTACTAGGAACTTGAACCCTCCTATCTGGTCGATACCATCTCCAGAGAATGCCCTGTCATCAAACATGAATACCACATACTCACATTGCCTAGCGACCATATCGTCAATCCAAAGGTTCCAGAACCTGTCCTCACCGCCTATGTCGGAGGAGTGAACGACTCGTCTCTCGCCCTTGTAACGTAGTCTCTTCCTAGTGGGTTTCGGTAGAATATACCTAGTTAGTATCTTGAAATGGTCCGTTCTTTCGTTATCGGGTATCTCCTCCATCTCGCCGGGAGTGGTCATATACCTGTCTAGAGTGGTCTTACCAACCATCGAAGCGCCATATATACCGATACGTCTGGATTTCCAGTTGTTGTATATCTGCTGCCCCCAAAGCGCCGCACCTACTAGAGCACTACCAGCCATCGCAGCCATTTGGCATCAGCTCACTAAGTCCACTAACCATTGACCGAAGTCCTTCAGCATACCATAAACCCATTCAGCAGTCCACTCCCAAAGGGAGAAATCGCTGTTGGTCTCGATAGCGGATATTGCTAGTGCAGCCGCTATTGAGCACAGTATGGTTCTCACCCAGCCGATTCCCCACTCATACGTGTTGTCTACGGTATTGGCCAAATGCATCGCACGCAACGTCTCCTCGACCGAATCGTCTTTCACGTTGCGAAAGATTCGTATTGGCGAGGGTATAAGCTGACCGGGAAGTACCATCTGGCATCCCTACGCTAGGACTTGTACCTTAAATCTGGCGTCCCATCCTTCTTCAGTCTAGGAGCTTCCGATGGAGGAGGCGGGTTAGGTATGTTCCTATCAGCTAACAGGCCATCTGCCATGTTGCTCAATGAGGCTATACCCAAGTTTAGTGGTGTTTCACTCTCAGCTTGATGAGATGGGATTCCGGGATTGAAGGTGCTGTGGAAGTCTCCTTGGCTACTTATGGAGGGACCGTTGTAGTTAGGGGTTATCCTAGCAGGGTCCTTGTGGAGCATTCTCAGTTCGTTCTCCAACTGCATCTCCTGAACCCTGAGCTCCAAGTCAGCTCTTCTCTGGTCGAAGGTTATCTGCTGTCTTCGGAACTGGTCCTGTCTGGTTCTCTGCATCTCTGCAATCTGAACCCTCTCTCTCATACCTTGCTCAAAGAACATCTTGAACAGGTAGTAGGCAATCGTTTGGACAGCAAGGGCCCCCATAGCGTATGTCATACCATTTATGGTAGAGTCGGCATTGCTTCCAGCGGGCATCCAAAGTCCTGAACTATACACTCCTACTGCTACCCCCACAAGAGCAGATTGTGCAAGTATTAGACCCGTCATCTTCATTTCATCTGCATCACTCATCGTCGTGACCTCGCACTAGGCCACGAGGGAGGTCACTTTAAGCATTCTCTTGTCCGAATATTCTTTATTACTGTCTATACAAGTAGAATATATTATATATGTATAGACAATTACTAGGAATTATCGGACAAACACCATTTTCGTTATTTTATTTGATGCCTTTCTCTGAGCGTACAATAAACTGTAGCATGGACATCGAGGAGGAGACATGGAGCACTTCATCACTCCCTTCTCCATGCACTTACATGGGTTTTTCTTATTTCCACCACAACAACAACTATCTCTTTTCAATGCCATTAGCAATTCCACCTCTTCAATGCCGCACCCTTTGGTGTTAGCTTGCCATCCTTGCTGGTTGGCCCTTTGCTACCACCCATTCTAGCACAGAAGGATTTGCGTCTTTTCGCCTTCTTGCTTCCGGGCTTGAGTTTGGATGGCTTGGTGGTGACTGGTGGTTTCAGGTTAGCACCAGTCTCTCGCTTGAACTTGTCACGACCCGCTTGGTTGAGGCCACCCTTCTTGTGATGACGCTTAGGGTTGTACCCATGAAAGGGTTTTGATTTCCTCTTCGCCTTCTCGAAGTAGCCTTCCAACAGGGCCATAGATGCCTGTTGCATAGGAGAGCAGCAATCACATGTTTTGTAGTCACTCATATCACTGCCACCATCTTAACAATCGTCGGTTTCCCACCAACACCCTGTTTCTTTGCCCTTTTTCTTTTTGTTGCGGCCTGTTTCTGTCCACTTGACATGGAACCAGAAGTCTTCGGGGTCTTCGACGAGATTTTGACTGAGGGCCTGCACTTCGGATAGCCCTTCGAGGACGTCTTCGCCTTGCCCCTCCCACATGGCGGGTGCTTGCCATCTTTCCCCCTTCTCGATACGTCTACCCACTTTTCCTTGAACCAGCGATTCAAGTTCTTCACCACTAATGTATCGTGGCAGGTACACCGGGTCATTTCTTCTTCCCCTTTTTCCTGAACTTACCTCTACAATACTGTACGGCCCATCCGTTAGCATAGGCAGAGGGATAGACCTTGAACTTGCGCTTGGCGGCAGCCTTACCCTCCGGACACAGTTTCTTCCAAACCGTATCCATTCCAACACAGTGCCCACACTCACACCCCATCAGTTCCTCACTCTCCGAAGGGTACCTCTGTTTTTGAAATGTCTTGCCCTATTGGAGTGCTCGCCCTCCAAAGTGAGCTTCCCTCCTTGAGTGTGGCTCACATCCATGTGGTCCCCTGAGCCGTATATCCCCCTTCTCCTCCTCTCGGCGTGGAGGTCGCGTTGGTACTTTCTCCTCTCAGGGGTCTTCTCGTACCTCTTGTCATACTCCAGCTTGCGCCTCATGGCCTCTGGCGACTTGCGCTCCTTGAGCAACTGAAAGGCCGAGTCAATCGGTCTCACATGTCCACCATCCGTTGGCAAGCCTCACAGAAGTTAGGGTTACCAACGGCCTTGGGGTTCTTCATGCACATATCACAATGCATATCATCCATCATCCCATGAAAATCCTGTGGAGCGGCTATTCGCTTTAGCAGTCTGAAAGCCATGTCCATTGGCTCCCCGGTCTTGACTGGGTCCATAGAGCGCTCTTGAGCGCGTAGTCGTAATTCGTTTCTTGTGGGCTCGACATAATCCCTCATTTGATACGTTGGACGCATGCCTCTTGTGGGCTCGAACTTAGGTGGGTTTGCCGCCAGTGCGTCCAATTTGGCCTGATGCGTCGCAAACTGCTCTGGAGTGAGGTCAGAGTGCAAGTTGGACATTCGCGTCCCCCTGACTCCCATTGTGTTTTGGGAGCTGACTGGGGGTTGCTGGATATACCTCGCAGCATCCATGTCATCTTGGTCATACGCATCCAACTCCCCTAGCTTCTGAGCAAAGCTGGCCATTCTCTCGTTCCCTATGCCTCGCATAGAGACGTCCCTCGGCTTAGGTAGGGGCTGATGCCTCATTGTGGCGGCCTTGGCAACGCCATACTTCTTCTTGCTGTCCTTCTTCTTGCCCTTGACGCCAATCATGATGACCATTCCGGGCTTGTCTGTTCCTGCGCGTGGGTCGTAGTCCGCTTTGTCCTTCATTGCTCACCCTCTCTATAATAGGGTACACTTTCTAATTTGCCGGGTAGTTTCCCATGTCCTGCAAGGCTACTCCCCTCTGTTACTGACATATCAGGTGCTATATCGAATCTAGGTTGATTTCTTCTCATCATACCAAGAATAACGGGATGGATAGTACGGAGGCGTTCTTGGGACATCGAGCCGGGCTTTCCATATTGTCCGGATGGTCGTATGTTTCGCTCAAACGCCTGTTGCTCTGGTAGTGCTTTTAGCATAGCCCATGCTTGGTTAAACGCAGTCATTCCTCATCACTCCCATTCATGAACGAGTGGAAGAACTCGGGGTGGTTCTCCTTGTAGTAGCGTATGACATCGGCATCCTCCATGTGGTCCTGAACCTTATCCCTGAGCTTCTGGGCCTTGCTCTTTCTTTTTCGAGAGTCATTGCGAGTCTTCATCTTCTGATTGAGCGCTTCCTCCATGTAACTGGGGAGGTCGTGAGTCATTGCAGCCTGCATACTGCCAGACATTTTGAGGACCGACCAAGCGCTCTCGAAGGCATCCCGCATGCAACTACCGTACGGGCCTAGGAGTGCGATATGTCTAATATGTTACGCATGATGGGCGTATTGTGTCGCCGGGCATAGAGAGTACCAACTCGTCTTCCTTTACGGTACCGGCTGTAACATCTTATCGTTCCCCCGGCGGCACACCTAAAATACTCGTAAAAGCGCCTAGTTTGGGTAAAATAGCAAATGTAGCATCGCTACTGGCCGCTCCTTTCACAGGAGGTGCTAGCCTAGCGGCTAATGCCGCATTAAGAGGTGGTCTAGTAGCGGCTCAAGGCGTTAAAGCAGCAAGAGCTGGTAAGGCTCTACAAGCAGCAAAAGGCGGGCAAACTGCCAGTTTAGCAAATAAACCGGTAAAAGTAAGAAAACCAAGGGGTAGAGGTGCAACAACGCAAGCCTCGAAAAGGCAAACCGCTTCATCCGTACGTACTGGAGACCAAGCGCAACTGCCCGGTTTAGAATCGGTTGACCCCACAGATGTAGGGGGAAAACCCAAAAGCACTTACGAAGCGATTCAGGAAAGAGCGCAAGAAGGTCCCCAATCATCCGTTGATGACCCTTATCAAGAAACATTCAGCACAGAGAGCCAACCCGGCACAATGGACGCTAGAATGGAATTAGAACAAGCTCAATCTAAATTCGATGAGATGAATGAGGGATTCAAGGAAGTAGCAGGTCAGCAAGCCACACCTGCAACTGCCATGGCAACAGGCGCAGTAGGCGTCCAGCAAATTCAACAGAACAGACAAGCGAAACAGGATAAACAAAGAGCCGAGATGGAGCGCATCGAGAGGCTGGCCGAAGAGGGAAGGGCTAAAGCCAGCACCGGCTCGAAGATAGCCGTAACCTGATGATATCTAAAAGCGCCCTATGCATAGCCAAACGCACCTTGCGTAACATAGCCGTCGAGCTGATTGTCAGCCTGTGCCTCGTAGTCTTCGTGATATCGTCGATTATGGGCTAGAAACCCAGCTTCGCATCCACGAACTTGGACACCGGCTTGAGGTCCTCCAAGCTGATGCCGGAGTCGAGCCTCTCCCTCTCGCCCCATGCTACTAGCTCCTCGGTCGCTAGGTTGCCACCCGAGCCGGGTATGAACGGGCACCCACCGAGGCCGTTGATGCTGCTGTCGAACTGCCTGATGCCAGAGTCGAAGGCTGCGCTGAGGTTGTCGAGCATCCTGTTCCTGCGTGGACCGTGATGCAGGTGGAGAGCTATGTCTGCCTTGATTTGCATATCGGATATATCCGACATCAGCTTGCTTATCTTCATGGGGTTAGCCTTACCAGTGGTGTCTGATAGCACTATCGTCGAGCCTAGGCTATCGGCCCATGACAGTGCTCTCCTCATGACGTCCTTCGGTATCTCGCCAACGCCCGGACAGCCGAATGCGGTAGAGACGTACACCCTGACATCGGACTTGTCCACCTTGTGCAAGGCACTGACGTACTCGCTGAAGATGAAGTTGAGCGTCCTACCGTGGTTGTTGATGTTGAAGTAGTCGGATGGCGAGAAGAAGACATTGAACTTGTTCACTCCCACTGCCTTGGCCCTCTCCACGCCCTTCGCGTTCGGAACCAGCATGCCCAGTGTGATGTCAGGCTCTAGGTAGGACACCTGCGAGTACACCTTCCCGCTGTCAGCCATGTTGGGGACCTTCTCGGGACTGACCATGGCACCGACCTCCATGCTGCGTATGCCACACTGGGCGAGCCTCTCAATCATCTCGACCTTGCTGGCAGTGGGCATTATGGTGTCCGCGCTCTGCAAACCGTCCCGTGGGCCTACCTCGTAGATGGAGAAGTCAGTCATCTTTGCCCCCTGTGGGGCCATCTGTCTCTCCCCTCGTGCTTAGCCCACATTCTTTGGGCATTTTCGGTTTGACTATCATCACGCACGATTACATGGCCGCCTCGCGTTTCTCTATGTAAGATATCGGCGGCCATATCGTACATGGCAGTCCCATGACCCTGATGCTTGTAGTTCTTGAACTCATTGAGGTATTCCTCTAGACTCATGTCGAAATCAGGGTCATCCTGAACTTTCTGACGATATGCCCTAAATTTATTGCCTATAGGACCAGCCTCTTTGACTCTCGGCGTACCTACCATGTTCCTGTTGGCTAAGTTATCATCGCTTTGTTGAGGACCAAAGAAAGCATCCGCTAACGAATGCTCATAATCAGGGTCAATCACTGTATCAGACACATTATCTATATCCTCTACGGGATGATTAGGCGACAGAATGTTCATGTCTATCTCCGGATGTAAAAATCTCCCATATATCGTGTCTGTTTTTGGCAGGTCAACATCAGCAACCATCGGGTGAATCTCACCAGTCTCAGGGTGCTCGAAGTCAGCGACATACCGAACCCTGTCATTACCATCCACATCCTGTGAGGTGCTATGTCTAGTCAGACTGCCCGGTACCATCGGCATCTTGAGCAAGACCCATGCTTTGTCGAAGGGGTTCATTCTTGTTCCTCCATACCTAAACCTACTTTTTTCGCCCCATCTGTATCAATACTATGGCTCAGAGGCTCTCTAACAC
>VMHT01122871.1_pt1 | contig 13609 bp, 10 predicted proteins | sample 4693611 | NCBI WGS metagenome assembly VMHT01 (sample SAMN12280063, study PRJNA550983) | marine metagenome | isolation source: seawater sampled from same location over 5 years 0.02-0.2 micron viral filtrate | place: USA: collected off the coast of southern California halfway between the port... ... | reverse complement strand
TTTTCTTCTTCGGTCATCTGGTTATTAAAAACCAGCCTGATAAAGATCTCATTCATAAGTCCCCACATTACTATGGAAGGATGATTATAGAATTGAAGGATCTGCTCGCGCTGCATTTTAAGCGAAACCTCGTGGTAAGTATCGGTATCGGTGACATCGTTGATTACGGGAACTTCTGTCCATACCAATAAACCAAGTTCGTCACAAATTTTATAAACTTCGGGATCCTGCGGATAATGAGCGGTACGAATCACATTTGCGCCCATTTCTTTTATGGTTTTATAATCTGATCTATGGATAGAGTTGGGCAAAGCATTTCCTAAACCCTTAAAATCCTGGTGACGGTTCGCTCCAATCAGTTTTATAGGTTTTCCATTTAAAACGAAACCTTTTTCATTACTTACTTCAAACCATCGCAGTCCGAATTTGGAATCTATTTCATCTAAAATTTCTTCGGAATTCTCTTTGGAAATCTTAGCTACCGCTTCATATAGTTTTGGAGAATCTGGCGACCATAACTCAGGATCAGTAATTTCTTTGCTGAAATTAATCGATTTAGTTTCAGCCGACGAGAGTTGAACCTTTTTGGTTAAAGTTTCGATTTTCTGTTTTTTAGGATTAAAAATATCTACACTTACCTGTAGGTTTTGAGAAGCTTTTGAATGATTTACGATTTTGGTTTCAAAAGTGATTTGGGCTTTTTCCGCCGACACTTCAGGGGTTTTAATCAGCATATTCCCGGTGGCTTCATTTTCGAGTTCAAAGTGGATCTTGTTAGTGAGAATAAGTTGTAGATCGCGATAAATTCCGCCGTAAAAATTAAAATCGGCATCCAGCGGGGGAATATCTGTATTGTGCGCATTATTCACTACAATTCTTAGCTGGTTTGCTTCTCCATAATTTAGCGCTTCAGAAATATCGAAAACAAAACCCGTATACCCGCCACGATGTTCGCCAATCTTTTTATCATTTACATACACAGTAGTGATTTGATTGCTGCCTTCAAATTTTAAAAAAGCACGTTTTTGTTGCCATTCCTGCGGAACAAAAAGCGATTTTTTATAAGTTCCTTTTCCGCGGAAATATTCTTTTCCATCGCGGAAAGCATCTTCAGCATTCCAGGTATGTGGAATAATTACAACTTCTGTTTTTTTATTTTTTTCTGAAGAAAACTCCCAGGCAGAATTTATGGTTTGGATATTTCGTTGCGCAGCAAGATTAAAGCTCCAAACGAAAATTAGAATAAAAAAATAGTAAGCAGATCTCATAGGAATAATTTTGAACGAGTTTTCTTATTTCCAGACTTCAATTTGCCGGTTTTCACCATTCAAAAACACCGAATTGAAAAACTCAAAAACTTCAGGTAAATAGTCAAAAGGCATTCCTGAATGCTCGTGTTTTCCGCCTTCAAAACTATAGAGCATATAAGCGGTATTCAAAATTTCCAGCTTTTGGGTAATTGTTTTGGATCCGTCTAGCATAATATATCCCGGCTGGCCTGGATCACACCAGTGATGAGGTGCGGTTGCATAAGGCACTAAATTATCTTCGGTTCCGTGGAAAAATATTCCGGGAACTGCGTTTTCTTCAGTAATATATCGCGCATCTACAATTGCGCCGGCAAGAGAGAAAACCCCGGCAAGATCTATGTTTTTGTATTTAGAAGTATCCTGAAACATTAACCTTTGGTTATAGACGGCGTTTAAAACCGCTTCGGCCCCGGCGCTGCTTCCACCAACAATTATTTTGGAAGTATCTATGCCGTATTCGTCCTTATTTTTCACCATAAAACTAACGGCATCCATAAAGTCCTCGGCAGCCAGTTTAAAGGTTTCCATTTTTCCTGCGGCTTCATAATCGCAACCAAAAGATTGTCCTTTTCGGGTTAACCGGTAAGATATCTGTACGGCTACATAACCTTTCTTGGCCGCTTTTTCTGCAAATTTGACTTCGGCGGGATTGGTTCGTGTACCGCCCGCAAATCCGCCACCGTGCATAAATATAATCACAGGCCTTTGTTGCATGGTATCATTTTTAGGTTGATAGATATCCAACTTTAAAGCTTCGCCATTCTTGGTTGCGTAAGTTTTGGTTTCTGTTTTTTTGAGTTTAAAAGAATCCTCTATAAATCGCTCTTGCGCTGAAATTGAAAAGCTTAGAAAAAGAAGGGTGTAAATAAAAAGGTTTTTCATAATAAAAGCTATGTTTAAAGCCTCAAGATACTTAATTTTGAAGGGAGAATAAGTGGGGAATTTAATTTTAATATTTTATCTTCGCTGCTGAAATTAGATTTCTGCCTGCGCAGAAATGACACTTAAAAGCTATGAGTTTACAGGATAAAGTAATGGCAGAGATGAAGGCTGCTATGAAAGCTAAAGACAGCGAAAAGCTGGAAGCTTTACGATCGGTAAAGGGAGCTATTTTATTGGCGAATACCGAAAGTTCTGCAAAAGATGGTTTAACCGAAGATGAGGAGTTAAAGCTTCTGCAAAAATTGGTAAAGCAGCGTAAAGACAGTGCTGCGATATACCGGGAACAAAACAGACCAGATTTGGCAGAGCCTGAAGAAAAGCAAGCCGCTGTGATCGAGTCTTTTTTACCGGAACAATTAAGCGAAGCTGAGATTGAAGCTAAAGTAGACGAAGTTATCGCTAAAACCGGAGCCAGCGGAATGCAGGATATGGGAAAAGTGATGGGAATGGCAAGTGCTGAGCTAGCCGGTAGAGCCGATGGTAAAACCATTTCTACTATTGTTAAGAAGAAATTAAGTAAGTAATTTTCAAAATAAGTTTGAAAAGAAATATTGTTAGTTTTGCTAACTGCTAACTAAATAAGGCCCCGTGGCGCAACTGAATAGCGCATCAGATTTCGGCTCTGAGGGTTGCAGGTTTGAATCCTGCCGGGGTCACGAAATAAATCCGCAAACACTTTTTATATTGTGTTTTGCGGGTTTTTTATTTAAGATTGTACTCCAAACGCCTGTAGCTAATTTCAAAGTCTCTAATTGATCGATTCTATATTGAAATTAACGAGGATCTACAGTTCATTAATATTTGAAAAGAATTATCAAAAAATGAAAATAAAGTACCTAATCAATTTCGTAATAGTATTGTTTTGTTTCAACGCAATTTACGCCCAGGAAAAGATGCCGGAATCTACTAATGTTTTTCAGCTTAACGGGACTACTGTTTACGGCCAGTCTATAGACAAACAAACTCGTTGTATACATTGGCATTCAGCCCTTGATGTAATTGCTATTAAATTTAAATGTTGCGATAAATATTATCCCTGTTTTTCGTGTCACGAAGAAGCGGCTAACCACGAACACGAGGTTTGGCCTAAAACTGAGTTTACCGAAAAAGCCATTTTATGTGGTGTTTGTGGTCACGAACTTAGTATCAACGAGTATATGGAATCTGACAATACCTGCCCCAATTGTAAAGCTAGCTTTAACCCGGGATGCAGTAATCATTATCATTTGTATTTTGAAACCGACGATGCTTAATTATAATCTTTAAGCTGTTAATTATTACCTGGCCAGATGCTTCAGCCATATTTTCCGAAAAATTCGAAAATAAAACGCGAGAAATACCGCTTTCCGCATAGTACAATAATGTATTCTCTTCTGAAGTAGTCTAAGACTACAGTAAATTACCTGGAATTCAAATCTTTATAAAATTATTCCTGTAAATTTTAAGAGAGATTGTTGTATCTTCATTGCTATGAAACTTTGCTCCCAGTATTTCAATAGCTATGAAAATAATTTTCGTAATTATACTGGTTTGTTTTTATTCCGGACTCGGTTTTTCGCAGTCCAAAAATTTAAACGCAACTGATCTAAAGGATCAGCCTATAGACTCGAGTCTTAGCTGGATGCGCTCTCACGAGACCTCAGGAGAGCATTTAGAAGAATTCCATCCGCTTGCACTTAACACTTTAAAGCGTAGTTTAAAATCAGCGCCAGATAGTATAACTGCTCAGGTTCACGAATCTTTGGCTAGCTGGCATTCTTATAATGGGGTGTTTTCACCAGACTCGGTAGTGTATCACGCAGAAAAGGCACTGGAATATCATACTAAAGCGAATGATAAAAAGAAAATTGCTGATACTTACAGGTCTCTTTCCATTGATTATTTAAATACTGGAGAATTAGAAAAAGCCCAGGAGGTTTTATTCAAGTCAATCGACTTATATGAAGAATTAAATGATGATGCAGGCCTGGGAAGTGCTTATCGTACTTTAGGTGTGAAATACCGCGTGACTGGAGATTTTGAAAAATCTGTAGCCTATACAAATCAGGCTCTTCCATTATTAGAAAAAACCAAAAATTACAGTTCTTTAGCCATCGCTCAATTCAATTTAATTATTGGTTATGGTGAATTAGGGGAATATGAAAAAGCCTACGCAGCAACAGAAGAATGCCTGGAAATTGTGAGAACAAAAGTTCCTGAAGAAATTTTCGTGCCGGTTAGGGCATATTCCTATCGTGGTGACGTTTATATTAAGGCCAAAGATTATGATAATGCTTTAAAAGATTATTTAAAAGCCTGGAAACTATGTATAGACCATATTGGAGAAGAGCGTTGTGCTACTTATCGTACTGAAATTGGTAAAATCTATTTGTTGCAGGAAGAATATGAGCAGGCCTTAGATCATCTTTTAGCTGGTGTAAATGCTTATGAGGATAAAGACCAAATCGGTTTTGTTCAACCTTATTTAGATCTATCGGAGACTTACAGGAAGTTAGGCGATTTTGAAAATGCCCTTCGTTATAGAGAAAAAGCGTATAACAATTCAGAAAAAATGCTGCAAGATAGGATCAGTAGTATTGAATCTGAAATGGCTATTAAGTATGAAACCGAAAAAAAGGATGAAACCTTAGCCTCTCAGGCTGCATTGATCAAACAAAAAAATAAGACCCAAACGCTCTTTATAGTAATAGCTTCGCTCTTATTTTTATTTCTGCTCTCTTTACTTTATTTCTTCTACAGGAATAAAAAAGCAACTAAAATTATACGGGCTAAGAATGCCGAAAAAGAGTTATTACTGAAAGAAATACACCATCGCGTAAAGAATAATCTGGAAATGGTGAAAAGCTTAATTGCTTTACAATCGGCGCAAATAGAGGATCCGGCCACTAAAGATGCGATGATTGCCAGCCAAAACAGGGTACAGTCTATGGGAATTATTCATCAGAAATTATATCAGGGAGAAAATCTTGGAAGTATAGAAATGAAGGATTATTTCATCAATCTTAGTGAAGGTATTTTAGATAGCTTTAATGCGGCAGATAAAGTGAAGATAGAATGTGCGATGGATAACGTGGAGCTTGATGTGGATACCGCGGTTCCTATAGGCCTCATTGTAAATGAATTGCTTACCAATGCGTTGAAATATGCATTTCCCGAAGAAAAAGAGGGTGTTATCAATATCAGTTTAGAAAAGGATAGTCACAAAAATTTAAAATTGGAAATCAGGGATAATGGAATTGGTAAAATCAGAGGACTTGCTCCTGTAGGAACCGGTTTTGGCTCTCAATTGGTAAAGTTGCTTACTCAGCAACTCAATGGAAAAATGACCGAACGTATTGAGGATGGTACTCATATTGAATTTGATTTTGCTCGATGATTGGGTTGAGTTAAGGCTCGTGATCAATAATTTTGCCTATAGCCAGCAGCCTTAGAAAGAAAATTTTTAACTTGACCAACATACCAATACTAAGCCGACAGATCTAGATGACTTACTCAGCCTACTGGCCACAAGCGGAACTGTTGCGTGAAGTGTTGGCTAATGTACATCTAAGAAACATCAGTATCTTATGCCCTCAAAAGATAAACCAATCAAAACCAGGCTTCATAATCGGAATAGAAACCGGGAGCCTTATGACCTGTATGCCCTGGTAGATGCTATTCCAAAATTAAAAAATCATATTAAACTCAATAAATATGGTGGGACTTCGGTAGATTTTTCAAATCCAAAAGCCGTAAAACTTTTAAATCAAGCCCTACTAAAGCATTATTATGGTATAAACAACTGGGAGTTCCCTGATGAGAATTTATGCCCACCCATCCCGGGCCGAGCTGATTACCTTCATTATATTGCTGATTTGCTAAGTGAAAACAATGCCGGTAAAATAAAAAGAGGAAGTCAAATTTGTGGTCTTGATGTGGGAGTGGGAGCAACTTGCATCTATCCTATTATTGGCGTTACAGAATACGGTTGGAACTTTATAGCTTCTGATATTGATCCTAAATCGATTACCTCAGCGCAACAAATTATTAATTCCAACCCATCTTTAAAAGACAAAGTGGAGTGTAGATTACAAAAAGATGCCACTGCAATTTTTCGAGGAATAATCGATAAAAATGACAAGATTGATTTCACCATTTGCAATCCTCCCTTTCACGCCTCTGTTGAGGAGGCCCAAAAAGGTAGTCGACGAAAAGTAAGAAATCTCTCGGGGAATAAAGGAAATGAGGCTAAACTAAATTTCTCAGGAGCTAAAAATGAACTCATCTACGAAGGAGGAGAATATCAATTCATCAAAAACATGATTCTCGAGAGTGAACAGTTTGCTAAAAGCTGTTTCTGGTTTTCAACTTTGGTTTCAAAGCAATCTAATCTAAAGGGTATTTATAAATTATTGGAAAAAGTAAAACCTACTCAGTATAAAACCATTGCGATGGGAACCGGTAATAAAAGCAGCCGAATTGTTGCCTGGACATTCCTTTCAAAGAAAGAACAAAAGCTGTGGACAGAAGATTGGTAGGACTAAAGTGAAATTCCATCTAAACGACTTAAAAGCTTTTATTCTGAATACATTTTATCGATAAGCGCTTTGTATTTTTTCTGAATTACCTTCCGTTTTAATTTTAAGGTGGCTGTAATTTCTCCTGATTCTATGCTAAATTCTTCAGGTAGCAAGGTGAACTTTTTAATTTTCTCGAATTTGGAAAACTCTTTTTGAAGCTCTTCAAATCGTCTTTCAAAAAGATTCTTAATCTGGTTATGATGAATTAATTCTTCTACATTCTCAAAGCTGATTTTGTGCTCTAAAGCGTATTTCTTTAAATTCTCAAAACTTGGAACAGCCAAGGCGGTAACATATTTTTGCTGATCTCCAATTACCGCAATTTGCTCGATAAATGAGTCGTTAATTAAGGCGCTTTCTAATTTTTGAGGAGCAATATATTTCCCGCCGGAAGTTTTCATTAAATCTTTAATTCTATCGGTAATTACCAGGTTGCCTTTTTTATCTATTTTTCCTGCATCCCCGGTACAAAACCAACCATTTTTAAAAGCCTGGGCAGTAACTTCAGGTTTTTTGTAATAACCCTTCATTACCCCGGGACCTTTTACTAAGATCTCGTTATTTTCAGCAATTTTAATTTTAGTGCCTTTTAGGGGTTTCCCGGCAGAATTAAATTCAAAATGGGTGTCTCCAAAAAAAGTAACGGTTGCGGTAGTTTCAGTTAACCCATAGCCACATTTAACATTCAGGCCGAACGAATGAAAAAACGAAACCATATCTGCCGCCAAAGGGGCACCTCCACAGGGCATAAATTTTATACGCCCCCCAAATACTTCTCTCAATCTACTCAACACCAGTTTATCGGCTATTTTATATTTTAATTGCAAGGCTAGAGGCACCTTTTTTTCCAATCGTTTGTGCTTGTTATAATAATTATTACCAATTCCTAAAGCCCAGCTAGCGAGCTTCATTTTAGCCGGGGAAGCTTCTTTGCGTTTCTCCTGGATTGCTGCAAAAATTTTCTCGAAAATACGCGGCACGGTACACATTACCGTAGGTTTTACTTCTTTTAAAACCTCTGCTATCTTTTTAGGATCCTGATTAAAATAAACCTCAACTCCGGTGTTTAAACAAAAGAATACCCAGCTGCGTTCGTAAATATGACTTAAGGGTAAGAAACTTAAGGATGCATCTTCTTCCGAAAGGTCTATTTCAGATTCATGGGCTTTTAAAAATCCTGCGAAATTATGATGATCTAGCATAACGCCTTTAGGCTCACCCGTGGTTCCCGAGGTATAAATAATACTTGCCAGATCATTTAAATCAAGCTCGTAATACCTTTTTTGAAGTTCGGTTTCGAGTTCTTTAGTAGATTCAACAGCAACAAAATCTTCTAAATACATAGATTTATTTGAAGCTTGAAGTTTGATGGTATTTGTTAAGGCTACAATTAATTTTAAATGCCTTGAAGTTTCCAGAAGTTCATAAGCCTTATCATATTCACTTTGATCGCCAACAAAAAGCAGGCTCACCTCAGCATCATTGATAATATATTCAGCTTCTTTTGTAGAATTGGTCGCAAAAATTGGAACGCTTACTGCTTTTACACTCATAATAGCAAGATCTGCAATGATCCAATTAGGCATGTTTTCGGCAAAAATAGCAAGCTTTTGCTGTTCTGATATTCCAAAATTCAAGAGTGCTTTAGACAGCTTTTCTACACGATTATAAAATTCTAACCAGGAGATGCCTTCCCACTTATCAAGCTTGTTATTCTTGTAATAGAAGGCATTCTTGCTTTTAAAACGTTGGGTATTTTGTTTTATAACTTCTACTAAGTGTTTATTATCCATAAACTGCTGTTGGTTTCAAATTAAAATAGAATACTCTCTTTATTAAGGCTGCAAAGGTACAATTAATTACGGGTGGAATTGCTGAAATTACTTACGCAACACATCAATAGGAAAATGAGGGAACGTGTAGAAGATGGAACTCATATTGAATTTGACTTTGCTCGATAATCGGGTTTTGGTTAATGCCCTTGATCAATAATTTAGCTCCTTCGGGAAATGATTTGGTGTGTTCGTCCCTGATGCTTTGCGTTTTTTATTGACTTTCAGTTACTTATGTATTTAATCGACTATTAATCCTTAAATAATTTAAAATGAAAACATTAAAAACATTAGCGCTTGCAGTAGTTCTTTGTATAGGACAAATCACAATCGCTCAGGAGATGAATTTCAACGAAGTTGTAACCCAAAACCCAACTGCCGAAGAGGACCTTAAAGTAGTTGCCGATTATTTAGATGCACTGGTAAATAATAACCTGGATAAAGCCAAAGGTCTACTGGCTGCCGATTTTAGCGGTAGCGGACCCAGCGCTGGGGACACTGAAACTAAAGAAGAGGTAATCGAAAACTGGACGCAAATTCATAAACTGCGTACCAATCAAAATAACGACTATGTTGTAAATACCTGGAGAGTACTCAGTGGAGAATATGAAGGAGATTGGGTATCTATTTGGGGTACTTATTCGTATACTGAAAATGATACAGATATAAAGCTTCCCTATCATTTAACTGCAAAAGTTGAAGATGGAAAAATCCAGAATTCAATAATTTATTATAATAGCCTAGCCGTAGCAAAGAAAATGGGCTACGAACTAACTCCTGTTGGAGAAGAAAAATAGTACATAAAAAGATTGTTAGAAAAGAAAACCTCGAGCTTAACCTATTTTTTCCTTTCGATTATTTTTCAACTCGAAGAGATATCCGTTCCTAGTAAAACCATCGCTAGTTCAAATCTTCGAAACAGCATTTTAAAGTTTTGTGCCTGAAAAACTGGCTTTCTGAAAATACTCCATTTATAAATTTAGATAAATAAAGACCTCAAAATCACACTAATTTCAGGCCGATCTTCACTTGGGTAAATCGTGATTTTTGTTTGAATCAATTCGTGTCAGATCAATAAGGATTATCTTCCATAGACTTGATTTTTTCAAGAAAATAATTAAATTAATTATCAAAACAATCTAAACCAGAATGTCTGCGTCTAGATTCATTAATTGTTCATAGCTGAAAATGTGGTTTTCCTTGATCGATAATCAAAATAAAGTAATGGAAAACATTGAAGTATATATAGATTATATTGCCAAGGTAACAGAAGCAATTGGCGTACTAACAATTTTCCTCGGCTCATTATATTCTATCGGAAAATTTATGTTTTCAATGAGAAGTAAAAATCCGGTTAGTTATGTAGAGTTGCGACAGTCGGTTGGTAAATCTATTCTGTTAGGGCTGGAAATATTAATTGCTGCAGATATAATGGCCACCGTGGTTACTAAACCTACATTGCAGTCAGTATTTATTTTAGGGTTAATCGTTCTGATAAGAACCTTTTTGAGCCTTTCACTTCAGGTTGAATTAGAAGGAAAGTTTCCCTGGCAGAAACGCAAGAGTTAAAAATTAAAACCTGTATTTGGGGTCTTTTATAATTCTGAAAAGTCTAAAATTTTCATATAATTTCTTTCTAAAATCATAAGACGCGACCTTTTTCCTTTGGCATTACTTAACTTTAGAAAATAGATTGTCTTTTCTAATTTCAAATAAATTAAAGCAAATGTCTAAATCGATTTTAATTGCCGGTGCTTCGGGGGCTTTGGGCTTCAAACTACTTAAGGATTTTAAGTCTCAAGGTTTTAAGATAAGGGCGATAACTCACTCCGAAGAAGGCCTGGAAAAACTTAAAGGAGAGGTGGAAGATATCCATTACCTGGATGCCAGTGACGATAAAAGTAAATTAGAAGGAATCACCAGAGATATGGATTATGTTGTCTCAGCTATGGGAAAATCCATTAGCCTTTTTCATCCCGATACTGATACTTTTAATGAAAGTAATTACAAGGCTAATAGTCACCTACTGGAAGATGCTAAAAAATATACGTTAAAAAAGTTTATATATGTTTCGATGATGGGTGCAGATACCGCCTCTGAATTTAAAATTCCAGGCACCCACAGAAAAACAGAGAAGGAGATTCAGAATTCAGGACTCAATTATTCCATAATAAGACCTGTTGGATTTTATTCCGGTTTACACGACCTAATTATTATGGCCAGGAAGAAGGTTATTCCGCTTGTTGGAAATGGAAATGCTAAGACTAATAGTATATTTCACGGTGATTTAGCGAGCTTTATAAGCAATAACTTTATTGAATTACCTGAAATTTTAGAAATAGGTGGTCCGAGAATTCATACCCGAGAAGAAATGGCTGTGATGATTCAAGAAAAGATAGGAGGGAAGATAATTAAAGTGCCAGAGGTAATAGCGAGATCTGGCAGTGAAGTACCAAAGCTTTTTGCTAAAGAAAACCTGGGACACAAGCTGGATTACTTCAGTTATATTATGAGTAATGATATGATAGGTCAAGCTCGGGGATCATTAACTTTTAAGGATTATTTGAATCAAATTGATCTGGAGAATATAGATTAAATCGACTCTTAAGCTTCTGAATTAATTCCTCTTAATTTCATAAAATGAAAGTTAGAAAACCACATACAAAAAAATACGATGCAATTATTATTGGTAGTGGTTCCAATGGTATTGCCGCTGCTATACACCTGCAACAGCAAGGTTTGAATACGGTAATCTACGAGAAATCTTCTATTCCCGGTGGTGCAACGAAAACCGCTGAAATTACGCTACCAGGTTTTAAACATGATATTGGTTCCACGGTGCTTCCTATGGCGTATAGTTCTCCATTTTTTCAGCAACTTCCGTTAGAAAAATATGGTTTAGAATGGATTTACCCGGAGATTCCTTTTTCCCAAACCCTGGAGAACGGAAAAGCAGTAGCCTGTTATAAAAGCATTGAAAAAACCGCTGCTCAGCTAGGGACAGATAAGGGTAGGTATAGTGATTTTATGAAACCTTTAGTCGAAAACTGGGACAATATTGGAGAAGATGTACTTGGCCCATTGGGGATCCCTTCTCATCCTATAAAATTTTTAAAGTTTGGTTTAAAAGCTTTTCCTTCCGCTAAATTTCTTGCCAATTCCCTTTTTAAGGAGGACGATGCCAAAGCTTTGTTTTACGGTGCAGCTGCCCATTCTACCTTACCATTAACGAACTTGTTTTCTTCTTCCTTTGGTATTGTGCTAGGATTGATGGCGCATTTAAATGGCTGGCCATTTCCTAAACAGGGAGCGGGAAAACTAATTGAAGCTTTATTAGATTATTATAAAGATATAGGCGGGGAGTTAGTTTTAAATGCTCCTATAAAAGAAGTTTCAGAACTTCCCGAGACTAAAATTCAAATTTATGATCTCACGCCAAAGCAATTGTTGCAAATGAAAGGTCTGGATCTAAGTTCGAGTTATAGAAAACGATTAGAAAAGTATAAATACGGCGCCGGGGTTTTCAAAATAGATTGGGCGTTAGACGGACCTATTCCTTTTACAAGTGATAAGTGCAGAAGGTCGGGAACTATTCATATTGGATTTAGTCCCGAGGAAATGGAAAAGTCGGAACAACTAACGGCTGAAGGAAAAATTTCGCAACAGCCTTATGTGCTATTGGTACAGCCCAGTGTTTTTGATAAAACCAGGGCGGCGGAAGGAAAACATACCGCCTGGGCATATTGCCACGTACCCAATGACAGCGAAGAAGATTGTACCAGAATTATCGAAAATCAAATTGAAAAGGCGGCGCCAGGATTTAAAAATTTGATACTTGCAAAAAGCACCATGAACACTAAGGAATTGGAAGTTTTTAACCCTAATTTGGTGGGAGGCGATATCAATGGAGGGCGCCAGGATATTACTCAATTATTTACAAGACCTGTAGCTAAAATTTCCCCTTATAAAACCTCTAATGATCAGGTTTATTTGTGCTCATCTTCAACTCCTCCCGGTGGAGGCGTTCACGGGATGGGTGGATATAACGCTGCTAAACAGGTGATCAAAGATCATTTTAGTTGAAGTTATAAAATAAAAAAGTCCGACTTTCCAACCGAACTTTTTAGTAATGAATCTAATTTTGCATTTATATGCCGAAACCAGTTCAGCACGAGGCTCTTTCAAACCGTTATTTTAATTCGCTTCGGGAGCTACTTTTCTTCTTTTCTTTTCTCTTTGAAGTAAATTTAACTCTCTATTGGTTTGTCCTTCTACAGAAGAATTTTCTTCAGCCCTTCTTAATAGATAAGGAACCACATCTTTTACCGGCCCAAAAGGAACTAACTTTGCGGTATTATAATCTTTACTGGCAAGGTTGTAACTAATTTGATCACTCATTCCGTATAACTGGCTAAACCATACTCTTGGATCATCTTTCGCGATGCCCTGGTCTTCCATGATCTGTACCGCGAGGTAATTGCTCATTTCATTATGTGTTCCTATAAAGACCGCGATATCTTCGATATTATCAAGACAGTAAGCCAGTACGTTGTTGAAATGAAGATCGGTAGCTTTTTTACTTTCGCAAATAGGAGATTTCTTACCATATTTTTTAGCTCTTTTATTCTCCTTTTCCATATAAGCCCCACGAACTATCTTCGCTCCAATTTTAAAGCCTTTTTCTTTAGCTTTAGTATGCAGCTCTTTTAGATAATCCAGTCGGTCCCATCGGTAACATTGAAAAGTATTAAAAATAAGTGCCTTTTCGGTATTATATTTTTCCATCATTTCCTCCATCAAATCATCGGCTGCATCCTGCATCCAACTCTCTTCTGCATCTGCATATAAACGAACATTTTGTTTATGTGCTTCCTCGCAAAGACCTTCAACCCTGGCTTTTGTTTTCTCCCATTCCTCTTTTTCTTTATCATTAAGATTAACGTGAGAACTGAGTTTATGCCAGATT
>VMHT01022841.1_pt1 | contig 13611 bp, 14 predicted proteins | sample 4693611 | NCBI WGS metagenome assembly VMHT01 (sample SAMN12280063, study PRJNA550983) | marine metagenome | isolation source: seawater sampled from same location over 5 years 0.02-0.2 micron viral filtrate | place: USA: collected off the coast of southern California halfway between the port... ... | reverse complement strand
TAACCTTCAAAAGTTGACTCCCGCCCAGTTCAATAAGTCGATTGACCGGGGCTTAAAAGAGATGGAATCTCAGATATCGAATCTTAGTAAAAGAGTTATAGGAGCCAAAACAATACAGTCAGGAATGCTCTCTCAAACGAACATGGGAAGAGAGACTATGGTTGCTAACCAGAAACGACTCGACAAACTAAAAGAAGAATACACCAAAGCAAAGCAAGATTCAATCGTTGCTAAAAACAATTATCCCAAGGTACTAGACAGGGGAGACTTCGTTACAATGACAGTGACTCCTGACGAACATGTATCTAGGTGGCCGTACACCGACATGTTGATGCGCCCTCATCGTGGACGCAAAGCATCCGAAAGTTCTGAAAAGTAACAATGGCCCCACGCAAACGTGTCCTTGTCCCCCCCGACCCGGCGACATTGGACAAGCCCCGTGGACGGGGACGCCCTAAGAAAGACCCGAACCAGCCGAAAGCCCAATACAAAATTTCGGCCCGTGAGCGGGCACGGCGTTCCGTACAGGCCAAACTCCGCAACGCAACCAAGTCGGCTGCGAAGCAGGAGAACAAAGTACAGGCCAAGCGTAAGAAGGTCAAGAAACTCAAAACATCTGCAAAGAAGATTGAGGATGCCCTGCGTGGTGAAAAGACGCGGGTTGTTGACCAAGGCGACTTGACTGACCTGCCCGGTGCGGTAGAGGAACTGGTTGATGGCTCTCCTGTTATCTTCCGTCCCAATCCCGGACCACAAGAAGAGTTCCTGTCTGCTCCCGAACAAGACGTTCTGTATGGCGGTGCAGCCGGGGGAGGAAAGAGTTTTGCACTACTTGCTGACCCGCTGCGCTATTGCCATAATCCCAACCATCGTGGTCTTCTTCTTCGTAGAACTCTCGACGAACTAACCGAACTCATCGACAAGTCGAAACAGCTATACCCTAAAGCATTTCCCGGCGCAATCTTTCGTGAAGCGAAATCGACGTGGGTGTTTCCATCGGGGGCAACACTCTGGTTCACGTACTTGGATAGGGACAAAGATGTCACTCGTTTCCAAGGACAGGCATTCAACTGGATTGGCGTAGATGAAATCACACAGTACCCGTCCAGCTATGTTTGGGATTACCTGCGTTCTCGTCTTCGTTCTACTGACCCTGAACTCCAGCAACACCTGTGCATGCGCTGCACAGCCAACCCCGGAGGAGTGGGTGGTTGGTGGGTCAAGAAGATGTACATCGACGCAAATGAACCTAACGTCGCTTTTGGTGCAAAAGACCTAGACACCGGAAAAACATTTGTGTGGCCGGAAGGCCACGAGAAGGCAGGTCAGCCGCTGTTCTATCGCAAGTTCGTTCCTGCACGGCTGACTGATAACCCCTTCCTGATGGCAGACGGCCAATACGAGGCCATGCTTCGGTCACTCCCAGAAGTCGAGCGTAGACGACTGTTAGAAGGGGACTGGGATGTAGCGGAGGGAGCCGCCTTCCCGGAGTTTTCAAGGACACGCCATGTGGTCGAACATTTTGAACTTCCAACCAACTGGCCACGTATACGAGCGGCAGACTACGGCTACTCAAGTCCGTCGTGCGTTCTTTGGGGGGCTATTGATTGGGATAACAATATCTGGGTTTATCGTGAACTTTATGTAAAGCACTTGACAGCAGAACAATTAGCTGATAAAATATTAGAATGTGAGGAGTTGGACCCCGAACCTCATTACACGGTCCTTGACTCCTCATGCTGGAACAAAACCGGATTCGGACCGTCCATAGCAGAAACCATGATGCGGTCCGGTGTTAGGTGGACTCCCTCAGACCGCAACCGTCTACAAGGAAAAATGGAATTACACAGGCGGCTTGCTGACGACCCCTACTCTAACGAACCACGTCTCCGGATTTTTTCGCAGTGTAAGCATATAATTGCACAGCTATCGGGCATTCCACTCTCCAAAACAAATAGTGAAGATGTAGACACAAGAGCAGAGGACCATGCCTACGATGCGTTGCGTTATATGGTTATGACGCGAACCAGTTCGTACACTTCAATACACAAACAACTACAGGGTGTCAAGGACCAAGCGTTCCAGCCCTTTGACCAGACGTTCGGATACTAGATGGCACAGAAAAATCTACAAACCGGTGCAAGCTACAAACCACTTGCGGAGAACTTAGACCCGCGAACAGTTACTCTGCGGCAGATTGTGGAAGCACATGCCAATAGGTCTAAGGCTCAAGATGGTGCAAAAAAGTTTATGGCATCATTTACGGGCAAGACAAAATTTGCCCCTATCTTTAAAGAGTATTTAGACCGCCCTGCCATAGACTTTGTAGAAACTTTTGCGGATGACGAAACTAACCCTCTAGTTCAAGCCTTTGAAAAAGACGACGCAGTGAACGCACGTCGTAATATTTACTCTCAAGTCGGTGCTATTGAATTTCATATTAATGAGCAGTTGCAAAGGGCAGGTGCCTTACAGGAATTGTATCCTGAAGGCATGCCGATGGCAACTGCCCGGGTTGTTCGTCCGGACAAACCAAAGGCAAAAGCGCGACGTTACAGTTATAATCCCGGTTTGATGGGAGAGTGGCTTACCAAGCTAGATGAATACGGAAAAAACAATCCCAAAGATTTGGGAATTGTAAAAGCCCTTGCAGCACAGGCGCACATGGGACTTCGCACGGGGGAGATTATGAACGCCCCCGCAAGTGCATTTGTTCCCCCTGAAAAACGAAGCGCATCGTGGGGATTTTTTCTTGACACTGATACTCCGGGCGTCAAGATGGATGAAAATTTAAATATCGCAGTCGGCCCTCGCACGTATAATATTTTGCAGCAAGCTTTGGATGTAAGTCAAGCTAATGACCGCAATCTTTTTGTAAACCCAGATGGTTCTCCGATTGGCAAGGGGGAAATGACTCGCGTTGCCAAACTAATTAAAGTTCCCGGCATAATGACGGATGAACTTACGGGAGCAAAATTAGACAGCATTCAGGAAGCCTACGACCTGCGTCGCATGTGGGTCACATTGGCTCTCAATGAATTTCCCGGACAAGGGGACAGAGTTGGTGCAGCGCAGGGACGTGCAATCGGTGCAGTAACTAAAGGCGGGGGTGCCGTTAAGGAGTATTACTCTCCTAGTCGTGGCTTTTATGGTAAGGAAGCTACTGCCGTGCCTAATGCTATGGATGCGTGGTTGTTTGAGGCCCAGACAGAGGAACTTCCTGCCGCCTCTCGTCCACCAAAGGGCCAAAGAGTTTCTTACTCTACAGATTTTATCACTGGCGGTCCTGTGTTTGAGCCAGCAGACGCGCCGATTACGATGGGTTCGCTGACAGCAAAGTTTGTTGCTCCCACACCTAAAACTGAAGTGATTCGTCCAGAAGGCCCGGGCATTGAGCCTAAGCCTGCTGTCACCGTAGAGTCCCCCGAACCAAAATCTCTTAGTGACCTATCCCCAGAACTTCAAGGTAAACTTAGCAAAGGCGGGTTTGACCTAGACGCTTTTCTCAAAGGCGCAGGTAAAAAGATAGGCATTGCTGCAGCTATTGAGACGGGCCGACAATTTATAGAGGCTCCTTTAGAAACTGGCACAGCTATTGCTAAAGAAATGGGATTAGAATTTGGCGCACGAGCAGTGGGACTTACCGCTGCACCAGCCGCCGCTGTACCGATGATTCTGGCCCCAACCGAAACAGCCGGTCCAGAACTTTCTGAAATGCCCTCGTCTCAAAAAGACTTCATCCCCGCCCGCGAGGTCGAGGAGGAAACCCCCACTGAACAAATGGCCCGCATCGCAACTGAAGATGCCGGGTTTATCGAACGCAACCGGGAACCTGAAGCCGCCCCCGTTGCTCAAGACCAAGGCTTCCTACAACCTCAACCCTAATTTGGGAGAAGACTGATGCCGAACAATAATTACAATTATGGCGCATCTTACATCATGGGTTCATGCACGACTTCTGTGGATGACCAGATGGGTGCTGACCAACTGTACCGGGAAGGCTTGGAGTTTGACACTCGTGCCAAGACCGATGTTCTGACAGAAGACATGCCAAAGAAACAGACAAAAACGACTGTGGATGCTTCTGTTATGCGTATGGCCGAAGAACGCGACTACTAAAATCAGATGTCTGAAGATAATTTTCTCCAACCCGCAGACGATACCACTGTCGGTCTGATTAATCCTGAAGAACAGATGCCGGGGCTTGCAGCCTACGTCAAGGCAAAGTTTGAGGATTCAGAAAATGGTCGGTATGCCCACGAACAGCGGTGGCTACAATCGTACAAAAACTTTCGTGGAATCTACGACTCGACAACACAATACCGTGACTCCGAAAAGTCGAAGGTCTTTATTCGCATTACCAAGACCAAGGTGCTTGCCGCCTTCGGTCAGATTGTGGATATTCTGTTTGCCAACAAAAAGTTTCCTCTTGTTGTGGAATCAACTCCCGTGCCAGAAGGTATCGCGGAGTTTGCCCACATGGAGACCCCGTTGGACCAACAGCAGCAGGAAGACCCCTACGGCTTCGCTGGAGACGGGCGGGACTTAGCACCGGGTGCCCTACAAGCCGAAAGTTCAAAGGCGTTTCTAGGGGGCTTAGAGAGCGAATACGGGCAACTTCCACTAGTGGAGGGCCGTGCCAAGATGGGAGAACCCCAGATTGAGCCTGCCAAGATTGCTGCTCAACGTATGGAGAAAACTATCCATGACCAGTTGTTAGACACCAATGCTGTCAACGTGCTTCGAAACTCTGTGTTCGAATCGTGCCTGTTGGGTACTGGCGTTGTCAAAGGTCCGTTTAACTTCTACAAGCGCATCCACAAGTGGGAGCGTGGTGAAGATGGTGAGCGTAGTTACGTACCAGAAGAAAAGACCGTTCCACGGATTGAAATGGTATCTGTGTGGGATTTCCACCCAGACCCATCTGCTACTAGCATAGATGACTGTGAGTACGTTATCGAACGTCACAGAATGAACCGGCAACAACTCCGCTCCCTGATTAAGCGTCCGTACTTCGATGCGGAAGCAATCAAGGAGTGTCTTGCCAAAGGTCCGAACTACGAGGACAAATACTACGAAGACACAATTCGTGAAGACGAAACTGAGCCGTACTATCAGGGCAACCGCTTTGAGGTTCTGGAATACTGGGGTGTGTTGGATTCCAAGCTGGCCAAAGAAGCCGGTCTTGAGGGTGCAGAGAACATGTCAGAGTTCGACGAGGTTCAAGTCAACGTCTGGGTGTGTGGTACAATGGTGCTACGCTGTGTGATGAACCCGTTCACACCAGCCCGCATTCCATACCAAGTCTTTCCGTACGAAGTCAACCCGTATCAACTGTGGGGTGTCGGCGTAGCGGAAAACATGGAAGATGCCCAGAAGCTGATGAATGGTCACGTCCGCATGGCAATCGACAACCTTGCCCTTGCTGGTAACCTTGTGTTTGACGTAGACGAAGCCTCGCTGGTTCCCGGACAGAACATGGACATCTTTCCCGGAAAGATTTTCCGTCGTCAGTCGGGTGTGACGGGCACGGCCATCAACGGTCTCAAGTTCCCAAACACGGCGGGTGAAAACCTGCAGATGTACCAGATTAGTCGTCAGCTTGCTGATGAGGAGACGGGCATCCCTTCTATCATGCACGGTCAGACGGGCGTAACAGGAACGGGACGAACGGCAGCGGGACTATCTATGCTGCTGGGTTCAGCGGGCCTGTCGATGAAGACCGTTATCAAAAACATTGACGACATGTTGCTCAAGCCCTTGGGCGAAGCCTACTTCCAATGGAACATGCAATTCAACGAAGAATCAGAAGACATACAGGGTGACCTAGAAATCAAACCACGTGGCGTAGCCGCAGTTATGCAAAAGGAGGTTCGCACTCAGCGTCTCACCTCGCTGCTTCAAACTGTTGCAAACCCAATGCTGGCACCCTTTATCAAGATTCCAAACCTGATGCGAGAGTTGGCAATCTCACAGGACATCGACCCGGATAGCTTGGTCAATGATGCTAATGAGGCTCAACTCTACGCCAAGATGTTACAAGGACTGATGGCTAATGTACAACAAGGACCAAGCGAAGCTGGTGGCCCCCCTGCTGGCCCACCCGGAGATATGGGCGGGGCTGGAGGAGTATCTCCTTCTCCTGAAGGAACAGACCTACAAGGCTCTGGTAACGGCACAATCGGAGTCGGAACTGCGCCAAGCGCAGGGGAAAGCGGCTTTACTGGAAACACTCCTCAAACTGAGGGATAACCACGAGGCTATAGTTAAAAATGGATAGAATTGATTTGGGCTTGGACAGCATGGAGGAGGAGCCTATCCCCTTCTTCACACCCCCGCGTGAACTCACGCTGGAGGAGTATAAAGCTGACAGCAATATCAATTTCTACAACACAGTCTTGGGGTTGCCGTCGTTGGCGGCTGACACAGGCATTGACGTTGACCCTGACGATGACATTACAGAACTAGCTGACCCGTCTGCGGGTGCAGGTAAGGATGACAGCGATAAGCCAGACATCTTGAGTATGGAGGTGTTCGGTAAAGAGGGTGAGTACGTCAACGAACCTGTGTTTCAAACTGCAGACACTATGTTTAGTGGTCTGAGTGAGGGAACCAGTTTTAACAGCTATTCAGATTACCTGAAGTCGCAGGGAATGACAGGCCGTTTACCTTTTGTTGAAAACATCTTAGACCCTGTAACTCAGGGAGAAATGCCTAAGTTCGCAGCACAAGCACAGGCTAGTTTTAAAGAAGGTGTAGAGGACGTTAAAGCAGCTCCTGCTCAGAGTAAAAGTGTCATTGAAAATCTGGTAAACACGGGTCAGATAAGTCAGGAACAGGCTCAAGACTTGATGAAGGGTCTTTTGCCCGTAGCAGGTGGCCTGATGGGAGCAGGTGCTGCTGGGCTTGTCGGTGGAGAAACTGTTCAGAATGCCTTTGGTAGAGCTAGTTTTCGTCCCGCTGGGGCTATGGGTATGATGGCTGACATCGTTCACACGATTCAGTACAGAGACATGGCATATAACAAAGCAGTCACAGCATCGTACCTAGACCGGTCAGACCTCACGCCGGGAGCAGCAACCGGAGACATCGACCTTACTAGAGTAGACACCGGATTCGGAATGCTAATTGGCAACTTCGGAATAACTCGCAAAGCGGGGTCAGGAGTCTACACAGGCAATACCCATGGAATGGGCATCGAACGGCTCAAGGCACTAGAGGCAATCAGTCAAGGATACGACCCGACCAAAGGATTTAGCGTTACTAATCCGGGTGCGGGTGTCAAGGTAGAAGACAGCGGTGGGTCTTTTGTATCTAATAACATGATGGACGGTTTTTACCGGGCGAACGGAACATTCTACGACCCACGCACAGGCGTTAGTGCTGCAATGGGTAACATGAGCCATTTGGATGCCTTAGCATCAAAGACATTCGGAGTTACGGTTAATTACAAAAGTGGCGTAGGAATGCAGTACAACAGGGCTACTAGCAATGCTCTCAAGGTTGCTCGTTCAGGAGTGATGACTTTGCAGGAAGCCTTGGCTTTGGAAGTTGCAAAACTACAACCTCAAAAGCAGCCCGAATCCGATGACGATAGTGATAAGGATAGTCCTACCTTCACTACTGGAGGGAAAGAATATCAAATCGGAACAGGAGCGGGCCAAGTTGACCCCGGACTTGCGGCGGCTGTTCAACGTCAAGATTCTAAAAGTGAAGAAAAAGCAAGCAATAGTCAAAGTAGTTCTACATCTTCTGCTGGCCAAAGTCAATATGGTGACAGGGAAGGCGCAAGTAGAGGATACGGAGGAAGATTTGGTCGAGCAGAGGGTGGTCTCATTGGCTACGCACCGGGCGGTGCTGTTGCACAGGGAGGTAGTGGGTTTATCAACCGTCCACCAGAACAGGTATCGGAAGCAGAGTCGGTTGCGGACAATCAGCCAGACGCTGTACCGGAGGGCACGTTTGTTATTAACGCTCCTGCTGTTGAGTTCGCAGGCAGTAACGATATACGCAAAATGCTGATAGATGCACACAAAGAAGCCATTCGTCGTGGAATAACAGTTGACAAACAGGGAAATGGTGCTAAACTAATAGACGTGGCTCTTTCTAGCGGCGAAGTAAAAGTCGCACCACACCTAGCCAAAATCATAGGATATGACCGCCTAGAAAAAATCAACAATCGCGGTAAAGCTGAAGTTGAAGAGCGTATTCAGGAAAACGGGCAGCAGATTGCAGGCGCAGCCACTGGGGGTTTACTCTTAGGATTGCGACAGCAACCCCAGACACAATTACCAGAAGGTTTTGTACAGCAGCCCTCCACCGTTGATGCTGGTCCCATACCCAGTCGTGATGAAGACACTTTCTTTGACTACACGATTGGTCAAATCAAAGACGCAATCAAGAACGTGGAAATAAAGGGCTTTGAAGACCAGCCCTACATCTTTACGGGTATTAAGCGTAAGAACGCTCCCTCGTCAGCCTTCGGCCCTATGCAAATAACTGCAAAGACTTTGCAAGACCTCAAAGATAGAAGTTCGGAGTACAAGCAGCTTTCTCCAGAAACACAGGCGTACGTTGACGACTTAATTCAGCAAGGCAACGACAAAATAAACGTCGAAAGATACGGCTCCATATATCGGGACGGTAAAAAAACGTCCACATCTAAAAGATTAAAAAGCAAGCTGGGAAGGTACGGCATTGGAGTTATCCCAACTGAAGTACATCAGCAGTATTATGACATTGTAGCAGACGCAGTTCTGCGACAGAAATTACGCGACCATGACAACCTAGACGCAGCCCTTGCATCGTACGGCGAAGGTAAAGCGTACGCAGAAAAGGTTAAAAAAGGTTTGCAGTAATTCGTCGGCTACCCGTTAACAGCGGCCCCGACACAACCGAAGCGGCTACCTACAAGCCAAAGTAGCCCCGCTATTGAGAGGTAATAAAATGGCAAAAGCAAGAGGCCACCGTGCCAACAAAGCAAACGATTCGTTTGGAACTGTAAACAACGCATCGTTATATCGTGGAAAATACCGTGAGGATGTCTACAAAGACGAAGACGACGAAGCGGAAGAGACTGAAGAAGCACAGCAAGCGGACACCGAACAAGAGGCTACTCCGCAAGAAGCCAACAGTTTCGTAGAGGCCAAAGAGCCTGAACACGATTACAAGAAACGCTATGACGACCTAAAACGACACTACGATGAGAAAGTAGGAGAGTTCAAGTCTGAAGTAGAGTCACTTCGCAAGTCTATGTCAGAACGGGCTGTAGAAATGCCGCAGGGTGTTGTTGCTCCCCGGACGCAAGAAGAACTAGATGAGTTCAAGGAGCGTTATCCTGATGTGTTTGAGGTTGTGCAGACTGTATCGTCTATGCAGACGGAAACACAGGTTGCAAAACTTCGCGAGGAACTTGGGACTATTAAGGAACGGGAACACGAGTTAGAAAAGCAGAAAGCCGTTGAGGAACTGCTCAGGCTCCACCCAGACTTTAATGAAATCAAGAGTGACGAAAAGTTTCTTTCATGGTTGCAGGAGCAGCCAGAATCTATCTCTGACGGCATCTATAAAAACAACAAAGATGCTAGATGGGCGGCACGGGTCGTAGACCTCTACAAAGCCGACACCGGCACTCCTAAGAAGAAGACCAAATCATCATCTGCTGCCGACGCAGTTACTAAGACCCCTGCACGGGAAGTACGGACAGAGGCCACAGGTGGTAAAAAGATTTGGAAAGCTTCTGAAATCGGCAAGATGAAACCTCACCAGTTTGAAAAGCTAGAAGCTGAATTGGATGAGGCACGTTCTGAAGGTCGAATCGACTTTAACTCTTAACCTCAAATAGAGGAAGGAAAAACCAATGGCTTTTAATAGCGCATCAGGTCATAACAACCTGCCTTCCGGTAACTTTACTCCGGAAATCTTTAGCCAAAAGGTTCTCAAGTTCTTCCGTCGTGCTTCGGTTGCAGAAGATATTACGAATACCGACTACGCGGGCGAGATTGACAACTTTGGCGATACGGTTCGTATCATTAAAGAACCAACAATCACTGTATCTAGCTACTCACGTGGTGCTGTGGTAAACCCACAAGACCTCGCTGACGACCAGATTACTATGGTTGTTGACCAAGCGAATGCCTTTGCATTCAAGATTGACGACATCGAAGAGCGTCAGTCACACGTCAACTTTGAGGCTCTGGCCACCTCTTCTGGTGCCTACGCACTCAAGCGCAAGTACGACGCCAACATCCTGACAGCTATGGCTTCAGGTGCTGGTCTTACTGGTGAGTCTGGTGCAGAAACTGCTCAGATTTCTGGTATCGGTACTCTTGGTTCAGCACTTGCTGTTTCATCTGGCGACACTGCTGTCAACACTATGTTGGCAATGGCACAAGCCCTTGATGAGCAGTCTGTTCCTGAAGAGAACCGCTGGTTCATTGCGCCACCAGCATGGTACAAGCAACTGTTCTCAGCAGGTGCAAAGTTCGCAGAAGTACAGGTAACTGGCGATGCAACTTCACCGCTGCGTAACGGTCTTGTCTCACTGGGCAACATCGCTGGCTTCCAGTGTTACAAGTCAACTGCTCTCGTTTCTAACGGCGGCACAGACCAAGTAACTCTGACTGGTTTGGCAACTGACGGTTCAGAAGAGGTAGTTCTCGCTGGCCACATGTCATCAACTGCAACTGCTTCGCACATTGCGAAGACTGAAGTTGTACGTTCAACTGAAACCTTCAGCGACATCGTTCGTGGTATGCACGTGTTTGGACGTAAAGTCCTGCGTCCAGAAGCCATCGTTCGTGCCGTTGTGAACGTGTAAGGGGAGACTGAATTATGGCTACTTATAATGTAACTGGTGCCGTAGCTGGTATCCCTCTTGGCAAAAAGATGCAGACTGTTGAGGTCGTCCTCGACTTCACGTCTACTAATCTTGCTGCTGGCGACATCGTTAACGTCTTTGAGATTCCAGACAACACTCTGGTCTTGATGGCAGGTATCGAAGTGTATCAGGCCGCATCTACAGGCTCACCTACAATCGACATGGGTGACGCTGCTGCTGCAGACACTTGGGTAACTGATGTTAGCGGCTCTGCCGTTGCACAGGAGTTCGGTCAAACTGCAAAGCTGTACACTGCAGCAGACAACATCGACATTCTTGGTGTTACTGCTACATTCGACGGTAAAATCCGTTGTGTTGCAGTTATGTGTGATTTGGGTGACCCCGGAACAGGCGCACCTTTCGCCTAAACAATATTGGGGGCAGGGCAACTTGCCCCCTTTACTTCTTATTTAATATGTGATATAAGCAGTCAACTCTGCCGGGGGTAAACCCACTATGCCACGCAAAAAAGAGACACCCATCAAGAGAACCACATCAGGTAAGGGAGCGAATTATCGCCCTACTAAGTCTGGTGCAGGCATGACTTCTAAGGGTGTAAAAGAATATCGCCGTAAAAATCCCGGCAGCAAGTTAAAGACAGCCGTTACCGGAAAAGTAAAGCCGGGAAGCAAGGCTGCTAAACGTCGCAAGTCATTTTGTGCCCGCTCTGCTGGGCAGATGAAAAAGTTTCCTAAAGCTGCAAAAGACCCGAACAGCCGTTTGCGTCAAGCACGAAAGAGATGGAAATGCTAAACTTGTTAATTGGACCTATAACGAACCTTGCAGGTACATGGCTGGAGGGAAAGGTTGAAAAGACAAAAGCAGAGACCGGAGCCAAGGTCGCTAAGGCAAAAGCTGAAGCAGTTATCATGGAGAAGAAGGCTACGGGTGAAATTGATTGGGACATTACTATGGCTGAGGGTAGTAAGCACTCGTGGAAAGACGAATGGCTGACTATTCTGTTTAGTATTCCGCTCATCCTAGCATTTATTCCCGGAATGGAAGAAGTAGTCGCAAATGGATTTCAACAACTGGAGCAAATGCCTGAATGGTACCAGTACAGCTTGGGCGTTATTGTTGCTGCAAGCTTTGGAGTCAGAAGCGCGACGAAGTTCTTTGGAAAAAAATGACCTTGATAAAAAAAATTTTAAACGCCGTATTTAAGCACGCGATTACTCCTGACTATGTGGGGGACTTGTCGCGGCACAGACTGCACTCGACTAAATACGAAGACTTGTGCAAGTAAGGAATGCAGCATGGCCGAAGTCACAATGGAACGGTTCCTCAAGTGGAAGATACTGCCCCGCCTGATGATGCTAATGATGTCCGTATCAGCGTGGAGAGTAGTGGAGTGGTTTATGACCCTGCCCGACCCAACAAACGCACAAGCAGGTCTAGTAAGTGTAGTCACGGGGGCCATGACCGGTGCATTTGCGGTGTGGCTGGGTCACGAAAAGGGATGATATAGCAATGAAGTACAACGCATCGCACTTCTTGGATAAACTAATCGAACACGAAGGTATGGTGCTTACCGTGTACGAGGATAGTTTGGGCATAGAGACTATAGGTATAGGTCGCAACCTCAAAGACAGAGGTATCAGCCCAGAAGAACTGGAATACATGGACATCCCTAACATGGCCATCGTGTACACCAACGGTATTAGTGAGGCAGACGCACGTTACCTTGCCATGAACGACATCAAGATTGTAGAGAACGAGTTGTGTCAGGTACATCCCTGCGTCAAAGATTTAGATGCTGTACGCCAACTTATCTTGATGGACATGGCATTCAACATGGGTGTGCCCCGTCTCTGCAAGTTCAAGAAGATGTGGAATGCAATACACGAGAACAACTTTGATGCTGCCAGCATTGAGATGATGGACTCTCGTTGGGCACGTCAGGTAAAGTCGCGGGCCAAGAAATTATCAGACGCAATGAAGTCAGGAGAGTTTTAAATGCCTTTGACCAAAAAGGGTAAGGATATCATGCAGTCCATGAAACGAACCTACGGGGGTAAGAAGGGTGAGCAAGTCTTCTATGCAACAGCCAACGCCGGAAAGATTAAAGGCGTCGAGGAAACACAAGAACTCAAGAAGGGTGGCCGGGTTAGAAAAACTAGCAAATCGGCGAAGCCTAAAGCGAAGAGCAAAAGTAGAGTTAATGAGGCTGGCAACTACACTAAGCCCTCAATGAGAAAACGCCTATTCAATCGTATCAAAGCGGGCGGCAAAGGGGGACGACCCGGTCAGTGGTCGGCGCGTAAAGCCCAGATGCTTGCTGCAGCCTACAAGAAAGCAGGGGGTGGCTATCGTGACTGATGAAGCATGTATTTCTCCTGTACGTATTTCTAGGCATAGGTGAAGATACCCGTCTTGTCAGCAATGACATGTACTTTGCAGACCTCAACGACTGCGTTTGGTACGCTCAAACAATACACAGACAAGGAAAGAAGGTAGCCTCGTATTGCCTTCCTACACTCGTAGATAAAAAAATGAAGGTATACTGATGGACCCCATTAGCGCGATGGCTACCGCATCGGCTGCATTCGGTGCAATTAAGAAAGGCTTTCAAGTAGGCCGTGACATAGAAGCAATGGCTTCTGACCTATCTCGCTGGATGGGTGCAATGTCCGACTTGGACATGCTGGAGAAGGAAGCCAAGAACCCTCCTATCTTTAAGAAGCTGTTTGCAGGTAAGTCTGTAGAACAGGAAGCGATAGAAACATTCGCTG
>VMHT01070508.1_pt1 | contig 13613 bp, 9 predicted proteins | sample 4693611 | NCBI WGS metagenome assembly VMHT01 (sample SAMN12280063, study PRJNA550983) | marine metagenome | isolation source: seawater sampled from same location over 5 years 0.02-0.2 micron viral filtrate | place: USA: collected off the coast of southern California halfway between the port... ... | reverse complement strand
GACCTCATTTACCCAGAAGAAGGGGAACTTGTTGTTGTAACCGTTGACAGCGTAAAGCAAAACGGTGCTGATGTTTCACTCGATGAATACGATGGTGTTCTCGGTTTCATCTTTATTGGTGAAATTGCAAGTGGCTGGATCAAGAACATCCGTCGCTTCGTTCGTGAAGGGCAACGTCTGGTTTGCAAAGTCATGCCGAGTCGACGTGATGGTAGTTCCCTCAAACTTTCACTCAAGTCGGTTTCAGAGGAACGTCGACGAGACCGCCTCCAACAATGGAAGAACGAACAACGTGCTCATCAATTGTTCAAGGTTCTTACAGAAGCTCAGAAGTGGGATGCAGACTTTGCATCTGAACTCCAACTCGAATTAACTCAAGTTTTCGAAACCCTCTACGGAGCATTCGAAGAAGCAGCAATGCATGAAGGGTCGATTGTCGATGCTGGCTTCGAAGGAGAGTGGATACAACCTTTCATCGACCTTTCAGTCGAAAACATCATTCCACCATTTGTTGAAATCCGTGGTATTCTAACATTAAAGGTTGAAACCAGTAACGGTGTTGAAACCATCCGAGATGCCTTGGTTGCAGCGGAAAAGATCTCTTCACCAGAAGAAGAAATCGAAGTTCATTGCTACTATGATGGAGCACCTGAATACAGAATCGAATTGAGAGCGCCAGATTTCAAGACGGCAGAGGATACATGGAGAGATTCCATTGCAGCGATTGTTACAGTAATAGAATCCGCTGGAGGAACAGCTGATTCGTACAGAGAGTGATTTTCATGGCACGTCAAATCCTTCAACAATGCGTCGATTGCGGTGCCTGGTGTCTTGAAACAACATGTCCTGCATGTGGCGGTAAAGCTCAAGCATCAGCTCCCTTGAAGTGGTCACCAGAGGATCATCGAGCGAATGTTCGTCGACAACTCAACGATGTCGAGTCACCCGAATGGCCCCAAACAATCCCAACGCTTCCTTCACTCGAAGAAATGCGAACTGGTTCCCAAGAACAGGAAGAAGAATGAGCCTTCTTTGGTTCATTCCTTGTCAAACATTATACTCCTTAACGGAAGGGTTAGGGATTCATGACACTCCTTGTTGACGTTTTGGAAGAGATTGACTTTACTTCGATTGACCTAGTACTCTTTGCATTACCTGGCGTAGGCGATGTTGGAAAAAACGCTATTGAATTACTGAATGAAGCAAACAATGCAAGTGAAGTTGCACGGTTCATTCACCCAGGACTCGCGCCACTTGCACGATTGGATGAAAGTGGTTTACTCGCACCTCCACATCTTCTCGCACAGCGAATTGAAACGAATGATGGTAAGAGAATACTCACCGTTACTGGTCGAGGACAACCCAGTGAATCGTTTCAACAATACGATTTTTCGACTGAATTGCTGAAACACTTAGCATCTCAAGGAATGAATGAAATCGTAGTTATGGCAGGATTGATGTCAACTCCTGAGGTCAAAGAAGCATTTGCAGTTGCAACATCCTCTCCGCACCGTGTCGATTTGGAAGAACGTGGTGTTGACGTTCGACGAGATCAACCATCGGGTGGCGCAATAGGGATGTCTGCATTGATGGCTTCACTTGCTCCATTGTTTGGAATGAAGTCCGTTTGTGCGATGGCAACCACAGTCGGTGCGAGTGGGGATATTCATGCATCACTCCGCCTCTTGAACTTCATTTCGAAAAGTTGGAACATCGACTTCAACCTACCCAATGATGCAACTTCAACGCTCCTTTCAAAATTGAATGAAATTGCACCTTCGGGTGGTGCAGACCACGTTCGAGAGTTAATGGAAGAGCCTGATGCCTTCTACATTTGAGCGCCGAGAGAGGGATTTGAACCCCCGCGTCCAAGGGACAGTGGATTTCGAATCCACCGCAATACCGGGCTATGCGATCTCGGCTTGTTTGTTGCCTGTGCGCCACGGTCATAAGCGTGATGCTTCACAGGCTACTTCATGCACGTCACCTTTCATGGGCGAGACCACAATTGTACCATAGAAATCAATCAAGGGCATACGATTCGTCAAGCACTTGAATCCGCAGGAATTCTCCCTTCAACCGTTATTGTCAGTTTCGAAGAACGAATTCTGCCTCACAGTACCATCTTACAAGCAGATGTGAAACTCCTCGTGACTACTGTTTCTTCAGGCGGTTAGTCGTGAAGAATGTGGAGGCGTGATGCCCGATACATCTCTCCTCTTGCTAATGCAGCCCAACCATCGATTCCTATGTTGGTAATGACAACTTTGTCACCAGGGTTCAACATCTCATATTGAGGGCCCCAATCAGCTTGCCAACCTTCGATCTTCAGAGACCCATGTTCGTCCATGAGCATCAATCCCTTGCGACACCAATCACCTCGTGCAGATACTCCTCTTTTCTCTGTTCTATAGACAACAGTGCCAATCACGTCCCATCTCGCACGAGGGGAATGAAGCGATATTTCCTCCTCATCATCTTGAATCCGAATCACGCGTGCAAACGGATCGACTTTGAGTGTAAGCGCCCCTTTGTAATTGATTTGGAAAAATGCATTCTCAACTCTCACCATCTCGCCTTTCTTTAGGTCATCAGGAATCGTTGGTCCCCCATCTTTGAATTCAGTTGCTTTGATTTGTACATCTGCAAATGCGGAATTGCCTTCTGAAATTGTGATTCGTTGTTGCCGTCCATTGATGACTGCATGAACTCGTCCTGTCACTGTATGTCGTGTTTTGATGTCATTTAATGGAGTTCCATTTGTTTCCGTGACCAATCCAGGTAAGTGAAATGAACCTCCATCCGGATGCTCATCTTCCCATTCGCCCTTGGGGCAAATGTGTGACCAGTCGCACCGCTCGCACCGAGTTTTCGAAGGTTCATCATCAGAAGGAATCCCGCCTGGTCCAAAAGAACGCATTGGAGCAGGGTCAGCGGGGCATCGTTCAATGTTCGGTGTTTCTTCACGCAATTCGGACCAGAGTCCTTTCAGTTCAACACCAATGTCATTCAATTCATCCTCATTTGGGACTTGAATGTTCTTCTTTGAATCTGCAGCTAGGTACCATATCTCCAATGCATCTACATGTTCTCCATGATGTGTACTCCACCAAAGGTAAGCATACATGCGAAGTTGCTCGACATAATCTCCTGAACGGTCTGAGTTTCCAAGCGAGGCCTTGATATCAACAATTTTGATTTGTTTCCCCCACCGATATACTAAGTCGTATTCGCCTTGGAACCAGTGCTCTGGATGAACTGCATTCATCATGAACGGCTTCGCATCTGGATCAACAAACCATGGACGTGCCATTTCCCATGTTTCGACCCAGCTAATTGATCCAGTTCCTGCGATTGGATGTGATTCCATTGTAAAACCACGACCATCTGGGGCTGGCCAGTGATGGCGATGCCCTGAGCGCCAAGCTTCTACTTCATCATCATCAATGGACGCAAAGCATGCTTCAATTTCCTCCATGTGCATTTTGATGCCATTTCTTGCCATCATTGCACAACGTTCTATGTCAACATCGAGATCCCAATCACCTGCTTTTCGATCGTGCTTAAACCATTCAATCCTCATTGCTTCTAGGCTGACTGCAAGATGGGCCAAGACGCGTTTATTTGCCCATTCATGCAAGGATTTTTTGTCGGTTGGCCATTTTGATTCCGGGAGTAGGAGTAATTCCTCTGCAGGCCACCTTCTCTCATACTCCCTGTTTGGGCGCCCCTCATCATCGAGTGGTGTTGGAGAGTAGATATCGGCCGGTGCAGACGCAACAATGAGTGCAGGAGATTCTTTGAGTGTCTTACAGATTGCTTCTTCAACGGCTCTCCCGACAAACAGAATCGGGATTTGTGGCATAACAAATCGTCGAACTTTCTCGTAATACCAAAGGCGAGGGCAAGCCTTCCACGTGTTGACTTGGCTTGCCGAAAGACGATTATACGGTCCCACAAAATCTTGGTCCGGATCTGGTAATCGAACAGGCATAGATTACCTTCTGAAACCGACCCCTCAAATACTCTTGGATGCGAATTCTGGCAAGGGTAATTCGATTCTTGTTTTTCGTACATCAATTCGTAATTGAACCAAACCAGCGCGCCATCCCAATTCGGCTCCGATTAAACGTATCTTTTCTCCAGGTTGTAAGGAAAGAAGTCGCTCACTGATGGCCGAACCAAATGCTACGACTTCCACAACGTGGCTCCCATCCCAAAGGTGGAATGCCAACATGGACCATGGACGTCCATCAAGCCGGACTCCATTTTGTCTTCGGATCGATAAAACGATTCCCTCAACATTTGCTCGTGTTCTAAGTAGACCTATTCGCGTGCTTTCTGCATTCTTATTGGATTGAGCTATAAATTCAGAATTCCCATCAACATACAATCGTGGTTGGTCTCTCCAAACACCGGGTAAAGCGTTCTTAATGACCACTTTGGCATTTTTGGATTCATGCAGTTGGGGAAAAGCCCCCGGTTCAGCCTCCTCGATTGCAATGGTCGCTTCTCCAGCCCTCAACATCGCACCAAGAACGGGTTCGTTGAAATGGTTGGGTAATGGGCCCCATTGGGCAATGAGTTCACCTTCAACATCAACTCGAGAAGGGATCTCGGAAAACGGTAGACATGGAGTTTGGATTTGTACACCTTGCAACATCATTTCCCGTGTTTTTTCATTCATTGGACCAGAGGTAGCGATGTTGTCCGTTGAAACGCTACACCAACTGCAACCTGCTGACTCTCCTGAACATGCTTCAATATGATCTGCATTACCTGTGCTCGGATTCGCAGGTAACACTGATGCCCCTTCGCCCATACTTCTCATGGTTTCATTAATCTCGAAAAACTCAGAATCCATTAATGTAAGTTCTTCTTCACTCGGAGCACTGTATTTGATTCGTTCTTTGCTTGAGAGGTACCATCCTTCCATCGAAACGACCTCTCCTTCTTCATTTGTTCTCGACCAAAGCCAAGCATAAAAGCGGAGTTGATGTTGTAGACTTTCAGAAAATATTGATCCAGAGTGGCCCGATTTAATATCGACAAGGCGAATCTTTCCGTCCCATCGAAGAACGAGGTCAAGTTCACCAGCAGCCCAGCCATCTGGGTGAAACATTCGCTGAGGTTGATGCACTCTTGGATCTTTGAACCATGGCCGAGCAACCTCCCAAGCCTCATTCCAATGAATTGGCGCCCCTATTTCTTGCCATTCAAACGGATGTTCGATAGACCAGTCACGAGCTTGAAGGGAGCGAACCTTCTCTGGGATAGGAAAAACTGGGCGTTCGCCCCATGCTGGAGCAGGGATGTTGTACGGGCTCGAATTCGAACGGAATTCGTCGATAAATGGACCGCCATTTGCCTTGAAACAAGCTTCAACTTCTTCAAAAAACAAGTCTACGCCTTGTCGGATTTTGAGTTCATAATTCGAGACTTCAACTGTTGACCAATCGGAGTCATCTCGTTTCCAAAGCCGTGCATTCCATGCCTCTTCTCCTTCATCCCAAGCCCGTTGCGCTTCATCTTTGCATAGATTATACGCCCAAGATTTCAACTCATCAATGGAATTTACGTCTTCTGGGCGGTGCATAAGAACTCGACACAATGCATCTTCAATCACAAGACCAGTCACTTGGCCAATCGACGATGGTGACGACAATCCCACTTTGCGAGTAAGATACCACTGTCTTGGACATCGAAGGTAGGTCGTTAATCCTGATGCAGAGAGTCTTGAACGGCTCCGTCCAAGAGGTCCTCCTTTTGGTGGAACTCCGACAGGCATGACTACTCCTCAAGATGATGGTCTTTAGAATTCGTGACGCATCACTTGCTCTCAAAGGAGTAAAAGTCCCCTTTTTCACGTTGTTCTCGATCTTTTCGGCTCTTGGATTTGTTGATTCGTGGGCGCTTTGAATCGTGATCACGGCGGAAAGTTACGTTGACATCTTCGAGGAAACGATTCATCCCATCTCGCAATGAATAGGGGCCCATGGCCTTACCATGAACTCCGCCTTGTCCATCGAAGACAAGCAATGAATCACTTACAATATCAATGAAGTAAACGTCGTGATCGATGACAAAGGCTGACTTTTCGTTGGCTTCCATAGTACGCCGAATGGCTTTGGCCGCTTCCATCCTTGCATTCGCATCAAGATGGGCAGACGGTTCATCCAACAAGTACAGGTCTGCATCACGGCCTAAACAGACTGCGATCGAGACGGCTTGTCGCTCACCACCGGAGAGCTTCTTTACCCGCTTAGGCAAGAGTGAATCTACACCTAATGCCCGAATCACGTTTACATTAAATTCGCCACTTCGCCAACGCATTCCAAGTTCGCTGTCCAGCCACATTTGGACCGTACAATCCATGTCGACATCGATGTGCTGGGGCTTGTACGAAATCGTAGCATCATTCGTAACCCACCCTTCATCGTATTCATGCTCACCTGCAAGAATTTTGATCATCGTGGATTTCCCCGTTCCATTGGGCCCGACGACTCCAACAACTTCTGATCGATGAACAGAGCCTTCTCCAGTTGACAACTCAAAGTCGCCTAGCGTCTTACCCAAGTCGCCCCATTGAACAACAACACTACCCTTCTCAGAATTCCGTTCATGGTGTTTAAGGAAGCGAATTGGTTTATCGCGAATCCGAACATTTTCTTCAACAAGGAAGCCATCGAGATAGGCATTAATTGCAGTTCGAGTGGAACGTGCAGGGGTAAAGATGCCGAATGCTCCTTTCTTTCCGTACACAATGTGGACTAAATCTGCCAGTACGTCGAGTACAGCTAGGTCGTGCTCAATGACAATCACGCGTTTTGTTTCAGACAATTCCTGGATGATTCGTACAATACGCATCCGCTCATGGATGTCAAGGTACGAAGAGGGTTCGTCGAAGAAATACACCTCTGCATCTCGGAGAATCGTTGCACATATTGCCATTCGTTGCAATTCTCCGCCCGAGAGTTGTTGAACAGTTCTTGAGAGTAAATGCGAGATTCCCAATGAGGAAGTCATTTCATCGAACAATTGGCGTTCATCGACCCTACGCAGGAGTTCCTCCACAGTTCCTTGAATCCTCTTTGGAAGGCGATCAACATTCTGTGGTTTCAGAGCGACTTTGATGCCTCCATCTCGCACTGATATGAAAAAATCGCGAAGTTCCCCTTTTGGCAACGAATCAATGACATTATCCCACTCAGGTTGTTGATCCAACCAATCTCCAAGATTGGGTATCATACGTCCTGCAAGAGCGTTGAATGCTGTTGATTTCCCCATCCCGTTCGGACCAAGGATGCCAACAACAGATTCTTTGGTTGGAGTTGGCAGTCGAAAGAGCCTAAATCCGTTCAGACTGTATCGATGAATCATGTCGGTTTCTAATTCGCTTGGGAGTTGCTCAATGATTAACGCATCATGAGGGCATTTGTTAATACAGATTCCACAGCCAATACAGAGAGACTCAGAGATGTGAGGTTTTCCTGTTTTTTCATCCATAACGATGCATTCTTGCCCGTTACGAACAGGTGGGCAGTAGTGGAAGCACTCATCATTACACTTCTTTGGCTGACAATTGTCTTCCTTCAGAACTGCAACACGCATGTACTCACCTCATTCTTTCCAGAACTTCATTGTCAAATAGCATTCGCATCATCGGAACCACCAAACGATGGTAACGAGAGATTTTTCCTCAAACGAGACCCTTGAGATGTTCTGTTCCACGAACTACACGAGTGGTCGTCGGGGTAGGGAACTTCATACCTGCCTTACGGAGCGCATCCTTGGCGGTCAGGTAATCTGCTGCATTGCAGTGAATCGAAATGACTCGCTGCCCACGGCGGACGCGAGCAGCGGTTCCGACGTTCTTTCCAAATGCACAGCGCATTCCTTGGGAGACACGGTCAGCACCTGCGCCAGTTGCCTGTTTGTTTTCACGGAGAACGTGGTGAGGGTAGGTGTGTACGCGGAGCGCATATCCTTGAGCACCTGCCTGATTACGGATTGTGGAGTTGGAAATGACACGGGCGGCTTCGAGAGCTGTGTGTCGGATCTGACAATCGTTGTCGGCACGAAGTTCGAGGACAACAGGGAACCCCCCAGTCTCCGCAGCACGGCGGTTTCCGGAGTGGAAAGCAAGAATTCGATTGTTTGGAACACCGCCGATATACTTACGTCGGGTATAGGCAGGTCCCTTGAGACGGCGATACATGGATGCGGGCTTACGTGCCATATTCAGTCCTCCAAGCATCCTTCCGACTGATGCTCCCTTTATCATCCCTCCGATGCGCTAAGGCTGAGATGATGTTGGCATTCCTCACGTAATTTTGATGGGAAGGAACTTAATCATTCAACGCTACCAAGGTCTATGGCGAGTGGCTGGAGGAAGTTGCTCGAAGAAGAATCCGAACACCAATGGCTTGCAATAGGTCTTTTTTTCGTCTTCATCATTATTGGAGGTTTTCTCATTGGGGGTACAACCTCGCTTGAAGGAATGGTGCTTGGGACTGATCCCTCTAACGAGTTGGAATTTGAGGACGGGGAATTCTTAATTGAAATCGAATATCACGAGGATGCCTCATGGAGCGAAGCCCACAGTGGAATTCTTAGAACCCAAACCGGATTCAAAATGTATCAACAAATGGGGCTAGATGACATTGATGATATCCTTCCTGAGAACGATCCAGCCATTGAAGACATCACGCTTTTCACGGCAGACAGCGATGGTATTGTGACCTTTTCATCATCTATGAATACCCTTTCAACGTACCGCGATGGTATGATTTCAAACCAAACATTGGACGATGGGTACGGTTCTGAATTTGGAATTCATGCCCTTGCACTTGATTCTTCTTCGATGTTGAAGAATAAACTCTTGATAACCGCTGAAGATGGAGGTTCTGGCTTACGAGGATTGAATGGGCAAGGAACAATTACAACAAGTTCAGCGTTCCAAGATTCTCTTATTTGGGATGATGTAGTCTATCTTTCACAATCAACCTTCCTTGCAGTAGGCACTTTCACGGTACAGTCTTCGCCAACGCAAAGCCCTGCAACACCGACATCACAAATCGTTCTTGCTCACATATACTGGGACGGTGGCTCAACAGCACCTCAGGTCCTACGCCAAGCGATGGGTAACGGGAGCGAAATCCATTCATTGAGTCGAACCTACGATGGAGGGGCAGTTGTTGCCACAAACCAAGAATTCTACATCGTCTCAATCAACTCAGTACAAATGCAACCACTTGCTTCCACAACAATGGTCTATGAATGCGAACACAATCGTGCTTGGCTCTTTGGTGAACGTGGGAGTGAATCTATTCTCAGGGTTGATGTTTCAACAGGAGAGAGCACCTCAAAGAATCTACCTTATCCTCTCCCATTGCAATCAACTGCAGGGATGATTGAAGGCGATGTCCTCTACATCCACGGGTTTAATTCGAATGGAAAAGCAGACCGGGTTTCGTTGGACCTGACTCTTGAGGGATCTCTCTCCTCGGGGAGAGGTTTCCTCAACTTTGCATTCATTATTGTCGGAGTCATCATGATGGTAACTCAAGCATATTTGATGGTCGAAAAAGCCACGCACTTGAAGAAGGCGTAAGACAGCGACTTTTCCGAACCTTAATCACCTCTCGTCATCAGGAACAACCCTGCATACTGCACGGATGGGGTTTCAATGTCAAAACGGAGCATGATGGACCAATTCCATGAGCTCAAGGATGCGAATCCCGGGACAATTCTTTTCTTTCGAATGGGAGATTTTTACGAACTCTTTCATGAGGATGCTGAAGTCGGTTCAAACGTCTTAGGGCTGGCATTGACATCTCGAGATAAAAACGCTGAGAAACCAATTCCTATGGCTGGCTTCCCGTGGCATCAACTCGAAGAAAATCTTCGTCTCATGCTTCGCTCTGGACACAAAGTGACTGTCGCAGAGCAAGAAGAAGAATTGCGAGAAGGTGCTAAGCTCCTCGAACGTGTGGTGACACGTATATACACGCCAGGGTCGTTGTACGAAGAATCCCTTATTGGAAGCGACTCTTCTGCCTTGCTTTGCAGTCTCCTAGTCGATCAAAGTACTGCGGCGTTAGCAATGATTGATGCTTCTACGGGTCAAGCATGGGCTGTAGCATTTGATGGTGATGGTAAGTGGGCTTCAATCCATGATGAAATCATGCGATGGAACCCGAGTGAGTTGGTACTCACTCCGCAGGATGCTGACCGAAGTGAAATACTTCACCTTCTCGGAATGCTTGATTCAATCATTGTAAGTCAACACTCGGTGCAACCGAAAAGGGCTTCACAACGCCTGAAAGCTATGCTGGAAGTGAATGACCTCGGCCATCTTGACCTTGGGCAATCGCCTGAAGCCTTGCAAGCAACTGCTCTTGCTGCTGATTATCTTGCTTCTGTACATCGTCATGACGATATTGCGATACGTGATGTTGAAATCCAACAAACATCGGATGGAATGGTTCTCGACCAAACAACGTTGCGAAATCTGGAAATTACTCAAACCTTGGCAGGCGAATACGAAGGTTCCCTTTTGTGGGCTATGAACAAATGCAGGACTGCAATGGGGCGTAGGTGCCTGAAATCGTGGTTGTTGAGGCCTCTTTCAAACCCTGATGCAATACAAGCACGACATGCTTCAGTTGGTGCTTTGATGCGGTCATCAAAACGGCTTGACCTTCTTCGTGATAGCCTCAAAGGAATGTTGGATCTTGAACGCCTTTCAACACAACTGAAGTACAATCGTTCGAATGCTCGCGATTTGCTTGCAACTGCAAATGCGATTGAACGTTTGCCTGCAATTCAACGTCTTTCTCTGGAAACGGAGGATGGATTGCTTTCTCATCTTGTTGAACATCTGGATTCACTCTCTGACATCGCAGAGGAAATTCACCGCACACTAGCCGATGAAGTACCACTTGGCTTACGAGATGGAGGATTGATTCGGTCAGGTGTCGATGAGGAACTCGACCGATATCAAAATGCTTCAAATCAAGGCCATACGTGGTTCTCCGATCTTGAACATACCCTTCGAAACGAGTTGAAGATTCCAAGTCTCAAAGTTCGTATGAATCGACAGATAGGATGGTTCATTGAAGTCACTTCAACTCATGCTGACAAGGTGCCTGATGATTGGACACGAAAGCAGCAGATGACAAATGGAAACAGGTATGTGACCGATGAGCTCCGTGAACAGGACGACCTCCTCCTAACTGCTGAGAGTAAATCTAAAGCTATCGAATATGCGTTATTCTGTTCTCTTCGTGACCGAGTTCGAAAACACGCAAATCGTCTAGCACAAATCGCTTCGAAAGTTGCTGCAATCGATGTCCTGCAATGTTTTGCTTCAACTGCGAGACAACGCTCATGGGTGAAGCCCACCATTACTGAAGGGCGAAAAATGGTCCTTAGCCAGGCTCGACATCCTGTTCTGGAAGCGCAACAAGGCTTTGTCCCGAATGACGTTGTGATGGATGATAAGCGTCACTTTTTGCTCATCACGGGGCCCAATATGGGTGGTAAGTCCACGTATTTGAGGACTGTAGCGTTGGTCAGTATTCTCGCACAATCAGGTTGTTATGTTCCTGCAGAGAAAGCACGTATTGGGTTGATTGATCGTATTTTCACTCGAGTCGGAGCAAGCGATGACCTACGGAGAGGTCGTTCGACCTTTATGATGGAGATGATAGAAGTGGCACACATATTGCGTCGTGCAACACCAAATTCGCTCCTTTTGTTGGACGAGATTGGCAGGGGAACATCTACATTTGATGGCCTCTCAATCGCTTGGGCAGTTACGGAAGATGTATGCAATCGAATTGGTGCACGAAGCTTGTTTGCCACACACTATCACCAGCTCGTTGGACTTGAATCTGAAGTCAAAGGATTAGCGAATGTTCATGTTCAAGTCGCTCAGAGTGACGGTGCCTTACGTTTCCTGCATACTGTTGCAGACGGACCGTGTGATGAATCTTATGGTGTTCAAGTTGCGGCTCTTGCAGGACTTCCTCGTAGCGTTGTTGAACGTGCAACCGACCTTCTGGCTTTCCTTGAGCAACAGGCACAAGGTGCAAAAGCCGGCCGAGATGGGGCGCCTGGGACTCGTGAACAAGGACAATCGTCTCTCTTAGGATATTTCGCTGCAGCGGCAATGCAAACCAATGAATCGGATAGACCTTCAATGTCAGATGCTCAGAAGCAGGTTCTCTCGACCCTCAATTCGATCAATCTTGATGATCTTTCGCCAAGAGATGCCTTCGCGTTAATAGAACGCATGCAACATCAACTGGGAGATGACTAGCGTGACCGAGCCAAATCGTATTCAACAACTTGATGATTTTACCATAGGTCATATTGCTGCTGGTGAAGTTGTGGAACGCCCTGCACAGGTCGTCAAAGAATTACTTGAAAATTCCCTCGATGCTGGATCCAGTTCCGTACATGTCGAAATCGAACGTGGCGGATTTGATCTTATTCGAATTGAAGATAATGGTAGTGGGATTCATGAAAATGATCTCGAATTAGCATTGTCGCGTCACGCCACGTCAAAACTTCGTCAGCCAGAAGACCTCAATGAGATTCACACGCTTGGTTTCCGTGGTGAAGCGCTAGCAAGTATCGGTATTGTTTCACGACTGACTGTTGCATCAAGACCCGAGGGCGATGAAGGTCGAAGCATCAGCATGGAGAATGGAATTCAAGAGCAAATTCAACCGATTGGGATGGCTAACGGAACCGTTGTCACCGTTGAGCATTTGTTCCAAAATACCCCTGTGCGTCTTGGATTTCAACGCCGGCCTGCAACTGAACATGCGCGTATTGTTGAGGTTGTTGTAGCTCATGCTATTGCCCATCCAATGGTTGCGTTTCGATGTACAATCGATGGTCGTTCTACACTGAATTTACCATCCAGTGAATCAATTGAGAACCGACTCTACGATGTGTTAGGAGGGCAATCTTCCAATCTTCTTCCGCTCGTTTTACCCCAGCAAGATTCAGATGTCCCTGGTGATGAGTCATGGACTGGTTACATCAGCGCTCCAGATATCTCAAGAGGAAAAGGCGATGAAATCCATATTTTTGTCAACGATCGGCCAGTTGCTTCAACACCGTTCCATCAAGCCATTCGTCGTGGTTACCGGACACGGCTGATGCAAGGTCGTCACCCTGTAGCAGTGCTTCATTTGCATGTTCCCGCCAATGAAGTTGATGTCAATGTTCACCCGACCAAGAGAGAAGTGCGATTGCGCCACTCATGGAGGGTTCTGGAACGCCTTGAGCGTGCGATTGCACACACACTGGCCACTTCACCAACACAACCAGATTCAAGCGGTGAATTGCAAGAATTGGAAGGTCTAACCCAAACGTATCAAAATCATCCCATTCAAGAGTTGTTGGTCAAGGATGTCGACCAGAAAACATCTGTCGAACCTTCAGCGGCACCTCCGTGGGCGATTGCAGCAGGGACACAACTCAATCTTGTTGGAGATGTTGCTGAAGAATCATCAAAACAACCTGAGAAGCCACGACCACAATCATTCGCAGCCGCGGCACAAAAATCACTTCCAGGTCTAACCTCAAACCCTATT
>VMHT01126060.1_pt1 | contig 13614 bp, 15 predicted proteins | sample 4693611 | NCBI WGS metagenome assembly VMHT01 (sample SAMN12280063, study PRJNA550983) | marine metagenome | isolation source: seawater sampled from same location over 5 years 0.02-0.2 micron viral filtrate | place: USA: collected off the coast of southern California halfway between the port... ... | reverse complement strand
TATTTAAGAATATTTCTGATTTTAATTTAATTAAAGCCCACCAATAGTATTACAAAAATAATTGAATGAATTTAAATTTTTATCTTTCTTAGAAATAAGCATTCTTTTTTTTGGCCATTTAATTTTTAAATCTTTATCATCGTATATTATTCCATTTTCAAAGTTTGGTTTATAATAATTATCTAATTTATAGTAAATAATATTTTCTTTTTCAAAACTGTAATATGCGTGAGCAAATCCTGAGGGTATATACAAACCTGTGGAATTTTTTTTTGATAAAATTATTTTAAATATTTTACCAAAAGTCTTAGATTTTTTTCTTAAATCTATAACTACATCTAATATTTGACCTTTAACTACGTTGACGTACTTTGCTTGTTTGAATTTTGTTTGAAAATGAAAACCTCTTAAAACATTATTTTTTGAAGTAGTGCAATACTCAAATACAAATTTTTTTTTTAATATACTTTTATTAAAAGTTTCCCTTAGACTTCCTCTACGATCGATATTATCTTTTTGTTTTATAATAAGAAGGTCTTTAAATTTTGTCTTATATATCTTCATTTATAATAACTTGTTTAATTTTGTTAAACTCATATCAGTTCTCTTAGGAAATTCACCTTTAGAAATTTTTTTTCTAATATTTTTGTTATATTTAGTAGCAAATTGATAAATTGATTGACTTGCTCCTCCTACGTTAATTATACCTTTTTTATTTAAAATTTTTAAAACTATTTGAGCTGCATCTTCCTGAAAAATAAAATTTGATTTTACATTTGCATAAGCCTGATTGTGAATAAAAGGTTTTTCAGTCATACATAATCTTAAAATTAATGAATTCTTATACATCTGAACTGCGCATTCGCCACCGAGCTTTGACCATCCGTAATTATTCCATGGTCTAACAGCATCAGTTTCTTTATAGTTACCTTTTTTTCCTGGATAAATATAATTAGTTGAAAGATATATTACTTTAATATTTAATTTAGAAGCCTCTTTTACAATGTTACAAGTGCCAATAATATTTAAATTTATACTTTTATTGACATGTTTAGAGTGAATTGACATTGGCCGCGACAAACCAGCGAGATGAAGTATATAATTAGGCTTAATTTTTTTTATATTATTTCTAATTGATCGCTCTGATAATATATTTAATTCACTTTTATTTCTAAATATAAAATTTTTATTAGATTTAATTTTTTGCAAAATTTTTCCAAATCTTCCGTCTGACCCTGTAACTAAAATTTTTATCATTAATTAATTATAGACTTGAGATAATTTGAATATTCACAATTTCCGTAAAACTTGATAGATTCATTTATATCTTTTTTATTAATCCAATTATTTTTAAATGAAATTTCTTCTATGCAAGCAATTTTTAAACCTTGTCTTTTTTCAATTGTTGAAATAAAATTTGAAGCATCGTAAAAATCATTAATATTGCCGGTATCTAACCAAGCACCACCTCTGCCAATAAACTCAGCTTTTAATTGATTTTTATTTTTATATTTTTTTAATAAATCTATTATCTCAATTTCTTGTCTTTTGGATGGTTTTAAGTTCTTACTAAATTTAATTACTTTATTGTCAAAGAAATAAAGCCCGGTCACAGCTAAATTAGAAATATTTTTTTTCGGTTTTTCAATTAATTTAATTACCTTATTTTTTTTATCTATTAGAGCCACACCATAGAGGCTTGGATTTTTGACAGAATGTAAAAAAATTTTTGCACCACTTTTTAATGATGTGTTTTTTTTAAGTGTTTTGGTCAAACTTTGACCATAAAAAAAATTGTCCCCTAATATTAAAGCCACATTATCTTTGCCTATAAATTTTTCACCAATTATAAATGCATCAGGAAGACCTTTTGGTTTAATTTGCTCCTTATATTGAATCTTAATACCAAGATTATTTTTTTCAGGTAAAATATTTCTAAACTGATTTAGCTGACCTTTGTTAACTATTATAAGAATATTTCTAATACCAGCCAGCATTAGAACTGAGAGAGGGTAAAAAATTAACGGTTTATCGTATAAGGGAAGCAATTGCTTATTTACCGCTTTAGTGAGTGGACTCATTCTTGTTCCCATGCCACCGGCTAAAATTATTCCTTTATTTATCATATTTTTAAACCTATTCTTTTCTCATACATTTTTTTAGATATTCCTTTTAAAAAATATTCATTTTCTAAATACCATAGGATTGTTTTTTTTAAACCTTCTTCAAAATTAATCTTTGATTTCCACCTAAATTCTTTAAAAATTTTTCTACTATTCAATGCATATCTAAAATCATGTCCAGGCCTATCTTTTACAAAAATTATTTTTGATTTTTCACCTACATCAATATTTTGTTTTTTACAGATTTTTAGAATTTTTTTTACCAAATCAATATTTTTCAAGTTATTTTCTGTTCCTACATTATAGCTTTCACCAGATTTACCTTTTAAATAAAGCATGAATAAGGCTTGGCAATGTTCTTCTACATGTATCCATTCTCTAGAATTTTGCCCTTTGGCATAAATTGGAAGTTCTTTATTATTAAATATATTAGAGATCATTTTAGGAATTAGTTTTTCAGGGAACTGATAAGGACCGTAATTATTACAACAATTAGAAATCACAGCATTAATTTTATAAGTTCTTACATAAGCTTTTACAAGATGGTCCGCACTAGCTTTAGATGCTGAATATGGGGAACTAGGTAAATACGTAAATTTTTCACTCGATCTTTCATTCTTTTTTATATCACCGTAAACTTCGTCAGTTGAAATATGAATTAGTTTAGTTTTAATTTTCTCTCTCTTTAAATATCGAATTGCCTCAAGAAGGTTAAAAACTCCAAGAATATTACTGCTGATAAAATTTTTAGGACTATCAATTGATCTATCTACATGTGTCTCAGCCGCAAGATTAAAAATTGCCTTAGGTTTATATTTTCTAATAATTTTAACTAGTTTATTTTTATTATTTATATCTAGTTTATAAAATTTATAATTTCTCTTATTTCTATTTTTATTTTTAATTCTATTCGAGGAGTAAGTTAATTTATCTATATTAATAACAAATATTTTTCTTTTAATTAAGAAATTAATTAAATTACTTCCTATAAACCCGGATCCACCAGTTACAATGATTTTTTTCATATTAATTATTTAAGGATATTATTCCTTAATGTGATAAATTAGTAAAAGAATTAATTAATAAAATCAAATATTATTATTAAATGAACATAAAAAATTTAACTATAATCATAACTACTATTAAAAGTGAAAATAAAATTCACTCCTGTTTGGACTCTATACCCAAAGATATAGAAGTTCTGGTAATTGAAAACTCAGAAAATATGAGTTTTAAAACTGATTTGGAGTCCAAGTATCTTAACGTAAAATGTTTTTTAACAGGAGATAATATAGGATATGCTGCAGCTAATAATATTGGACTATCAAAAGTTAACTCAAAATATGCTCTTATTTTAAATCCTGATACAAAAATTGGTCCTGATGGAATAACTAATTTTCTAGTTAGAGCAAACCAAAATCCTGAATTTTGGCTAATTGGACCAGCGCAGCAGACAAATAAAAAAAATATAACAAAAGATAAAAATTTAATTGAAGCTAATAACATAAAAGGATTTGCGATTTTCTTTAATATGGAAAAATTTGGTAATAGATTTTTTGATGATAATTTTTTTTTATATTTCGAAGAAATAGATTTGTGTAATCAAATTAGATTAAAGAAAGGAAATATTTATATAGATTTAGATATTAAAATTCATCACGAAGGAGCTGGTTCAGTTGACCAGTCATATAAGACAGAATTAGAAAAAAATAGAAACTGGCACTGGATGTGGTCTAGTTTTTATTTTCATAAAAAATATAAAGGTTTTTTTCTAGCTTTTGTAATAATTTTTCCTAAACTAATCTCATCTTTTTTTAAAACTTTTTTTTATTTACTTACCTTCAATAAAAATTCTAGAGATATTTATTTTTGTCGGTTGAGTGGTATTTTTAATTCTATTATTGGAAAAAAATCATGGTATAGACCAACATTAGATTGATTTATACACTCTTTAAATATATTAACTTTCCTTAATGAGTTCAAAAAAAATAATTGTTATTACTGGTGGCGCAGGATTTGTTGGTACTAATTTAATAAAGTTACTTTTAAAAAGAACAGGTTATAAAATTTACAGTATAGACAATTATTCATCAGGTTCTAAAAAAAATCATATAAAAAATACGAGAGTAAAATATATAAAAGGGAACACAATTAATATTTCTAAAATAATTAAAAACCCTAAAAATATTGAAACAATTTTTCACTTTGGTGAATTTGCTAGAATATATCAAAGCTTTCTAAATATGAACGAATGCATTGAATCTAATACTGTAGGTTCTAATGCAGTGTTTAATTTTTGTTTGAATAATAAAGTGAAACTTATCTATTCTGCAACCTCCGCATCTCTTGGCAATAAAGGTAACGACAAAAATTTATCTCCGTATGCATTTACAAAAACTAAAAATTTAGAGATCTTAGAGAATTTTAAAAAATGGTTTAAGTTTAAATACGAAGTGATTTATTTTTATAACGTCTATGGACCCAGTCAAATATGCAAAGGACGTATGGCTACTGTTATAGGTATTTTTGAAGAACATTTTAATAATAAAAAACCACTCCCAGTAGTTCGACCTGGAACACAAACCAGAAGATTTACTCACATAAATGATACAGTTGAAACTTGCTATTTAGCATGGAAAAAAAATCTATGTAAACATTACAGTATTACTAATAGAAAATCATATTCATTACTTGAAGTTGCTAAAATGTTTAATTCAAAAATAAAATATTTACCAAAAAGGGCAGGTGAAAGATATGTTTCAGCTTTGATTACTAAAAATTTATCAAACAAAATTTATAAGCACTATGGAAAAATAAATTTAAAAAACTATATAGAAGAATTTCTTGGTAAAAGTAATTAGTGTCCTGGGAATTCTATTAAACATTCAGTTTTGTATCCCTTTTTCTTTAAAAAATCATTTCCAGGTAAATCAAACAAGTTTATCACAAAAATAAAACCAGCAACAACTCCGTCAGATTTTTGAATTAATTTTGCAGCAGCTTCAGCTGTCCCTCCAGTTGCTATCAAATCATCAATAATTAAAATTTTTTCATTTTTATTTATAGAGTCTTTATGAACTTCTATAGTTGCTTCACCATATTCAAGTTTGAAATCAACAGAGTGTGTTTCAGCAGGCAATTTATTTTTTTTCCTAAGCAGGATAAAAGGCTTATTTAAAAGGTATGATACTGTTGATGCAAAAACAAAACCTCTAGACTCAATAGCAGCAACTTTATCAAAATCTATCTTTTTTGATAATTCTATTATTTTATCGTTTGTATATTTAAAAGCTTCAGGATTTTTATTTAGAGTTGTTATATCTCTAAATAAAATACCTTTTTTTGGATAATCTTTTATTGATCTTATGTATTTTTTTAAATCCATATTTAGCTTCAATATCTAACAAAAAAGCATTAATAATTAAATAATGAAAAAAAGAAAGCTTGGGATAATTGGTGGTAGCGGTCTTTACAAAATGGAGGGTTTCAATCAAACTAAGTGGAAAAAAGTTAAAACCTCTTGGGGAACACCTTCTGATGAAATTTTAATTGCAAAATTAGGTGATGAGGAAATTTGTTTTATTCCCAGGCATTCTAGGGGACATAAAATCAGTCCATCAAATATAAACTTTAGAGCAAATATAGACGCAATGAAACAAATGGAAGTTACTGACATAATTTCAGTATCTGCTGTAGGTTCTTTAAAAGAAGATTTGGAACCAGGTAAGTTTGTAATTGTTGATCAGTTTATAGATAGAACTTTTTCAAGAATAAAAACTTTTTTTGATGAAGAAATTGTTGCACACGTATCAATGGCAAAGCCGACTAGTCCAGGACTAGCAAGTTGCTGTGAAGCATCACTTAAAAAATTAAATATTAATTATCAAAAAAATGGAACATATGTTGTTATGGAGGGACCACAATTTTCTACTTTAGCAGAATCTAATCTTTATAGATCTTGGGGCGCTGATGTTATTGGTATGACAAATATGCCCGAGGCTAAATTAGCTAGAGAAGCTGAAATTAGATATTGTACAGTCGCTATGGTAACTGACTACGATTGTTGGCATTCAAGTCATGAAGCGGTTGATGTAAGTATGGTAATAAAGACTTTAATGAAAAATAATGTTAATGCTCAAAACATGATTAAAGAGGTAGTGAACACTTTTAAAAACTTTTCAGTAGAAGAAGATCCCGCTAATAATTGTTTAGATGTTGCCATTATTACGGAGTCAAAATCTCGAACAAAAAAAACGATTAAGAAACTTAAATATATTGCAGGCAGAGCCCTTAAAAAATGAAAAATCTTTTCTATAAAATTTTTAATCCTGATAAATATTTAAAACAAAAACAATCTAAAATTATTGAGTTAGACACAAAGATATTTAGAGAAAAATATGAAAAATATATCAATAGTATTCAAGTTGTTTTAGAAAATAAAAATGAGATTTCATTTCTACATTCAGGACACATAGGCGACATTATAAATGTTTTGCCAGTTATAAAAGAAATTTCAAAGACTCATGCGTGTAATCTTTTGATTGAATTAAATCTACCAATTCCTGTTAATTACAATAACCATCCTGCTGGAAAATTTTATTTAGATAAACGAATTTATAACATGCTTTATCCTTTGTTAAAAAAACAGTCATATATAAAGAATGTTGATATTTTCAATAATCAATCTATTGATATTAATTTTAATTTAATTAGAGAACTACCTATAAATTTATTATTTGACAACAATCGTTACGGGTTTCATATAGCAGGTGTTCAATTAGATCTTAGTAAAAAATATATCGAAGTTGATGATGTTTCTGATAAAGACAATAAAATTACAATCTGCAGGTCATTAAGATACCAAAATAATTTAATTAGCTATAGTTTTTTAGAAAAATTTGAAAATGTATATTATATAGGAGTTCTAGAAGAATATGAGCAGTTAAAAAAAGAAATAAAAAATTTAAAATTTTACGAATGTAAAGATTTTTTAGAAATGGCAATGATTATAAAAAATAGCAAAGTTCATATTGGAAATTCTACATTAGGGATTGATATTGCCGAAGGATTAAAGTCACCAAGACTGCTTGAAGCCTCTCCTTATTTTCCAGCTCGACAAGTACACGGCGAAAAAGGGTACGATTTTTATTTTCAAGCTCACTTTGAAAAATATTTTAATATTTTATATAATCTAAAAAATTAATATTTTGAGTATTTTTTTACTTCTCTTATATTGGAGCCAGTTAAAGTATTAATTTTTAATTTAATTTTAGCCCTATCATCATTGCTTTTATAAACTTTAGCATGTGTTCTAATAATTTTTTCAAGATACTTTTGGGCCTCTCTTTTAAGATTTTCCATTTCCCAAATATTTAAATTTGTAAGAAAAAGATTTTTCCATAGCTTTTTTATCTTATTATCAATTTTAATATTTTTTTTAAGTGTATTTTTTAGTGATAAATACTCTTTATTGATCTGAGTTAAACTCTGTTTGCTAGAAATCTTTTTTTTTTTAATTTCAAGTATCGTTAGCTTATCTATAATATCTCCAATTGATGTTTCGATGTATACTTTTTTCATTTTTTTTGTATAATTGATACAATTTAATTTATTTTAAAACAATATATTAATTTTAATATTTTATTAAGCATTAATATACTCAAGATTTAAATCTAAATAATGTCAAAAAAAATTAAAAAAGTATCAAGGTGTCTTTTATGTAAAAATAATAGATTACAAGCTACTTTTAATCTTGGTAAATTATACGTAAGTAATTTTGTAAATAAAAAAAATATTCACAAGGGGATAAAATCACCGCTTAATTTGCTTTATTGTAAAAATTGCACACTTATTCAGCTGTCTCATATAGCCCCACAAGAAATTATGTATAGACGTTTTTATTGGTATAAATCTGGTGTTACTAAAACTATGAGGGATGGGCTTAGAGATTTATTTTTAGATTGTTACAAAAAAGCTAAGCTTAAAAAAGGTGACGTTGTTTTAGATATTGGTGCAAATGATGGCACATTATTAAAATATTTTAAACAAAAGAAGTTAACAACAATTGGCTGTGAACCAGCTAGAAACTTAAAAAATGAATTAAATAAAAATTGTAAATATTTGATTAGTGATTTTTGGTCAAAAAAAAAACTTTTTAAACTTTTAAATCACAAAAAAATAAAAAAACCAAAACTTATTACAGCTATCGGAATGTTCTATGATTTAGAAGAGCCAAATAAATTTATCAAAGATGCTGCTGATAGTTTAGCAGACAACGGTGTTTTTGTTGCTCAATTAATGATTTTAAAATCTATGATCGAAAAAAATGATCTTGGAAACATATGTCATGAACATATTCAATTTTATTCTTTTCAATCATTAAAATATTTGTTTGAAAACAATGGTTTAGAAATATTTAAAATTTCTGAGAATGATATAAATGGAGGCAGTTTTAGATTTTATTGTAGAAAATTTACAAAAGGGAGTATTAAACTTCCTGGAGAAAATGTTTTGAGTATGATGAAAAATTTTGTATCTAGAGTCAAAAAAAATAAATTAGAAACATTAACATTTATAAAAACTCAAATTAAATTAGGAAAAAAAATATTTTTATATGGTGCTTCAACTAAAGGTAACACTGTATTACAGTATTATGGGTTAAATAAAAAAATTATTCCTTATGCCGCAGAAAGATCACCTTTCAAGTGGGGAAAATATACTATCGGATCTGGTATTAAAATTATCTCAGAAAAAGAGGCTAAAAAACAAAGGCCGGATTTCTTTTTTGTAACACCGTGGGGCTTTATAAAAGAATTCATTAAAAGAGAAAAAAAATGGCTAAATAGCGGAGGAAAGTTTATATTACCATTTCCAAAGATGAAAATTATTAAAAAAAAATGAAAAAAAAAATATTAGTATTGGGCGCAACCGGTCAAGATGGATCTTTAATATGTAAATTTTTGGTAGATAAAAAATTTGAGGTATATGGTTTAGCAAGGAAATCAGCTACAGGAAATTTAAAAAATTTAAAAGATTTATTAAACTTTAAAAATTTTACAATTTGTCATGGCGACCTTCTTGATTTAATTTCTATCGAAAAATTAATTCGGAAAATTAAACCTCACGAAATATATAATTTTGCAGATCAAGATCACGTTAGATGGAGTTTTGAAATTCCATCATATTCTTTTGATGTCACAGGATCTTCAGTAGTTAAAATATTAGAAATTATTAAAAACCATTCACCAAAATCAAAATTTTTTCAGCCACTTTCTTCAAATATTTTCGGCGGTAGTAAAAATAAAAAACAAAATGAAAATGAACAATTTTCTCCATTAAGTATTTATGCTTTAGGTAAAGTCACTGCTTTTCATGCCTGTGAAATGTATAAAAAAATTTATAATTTAAAAATTTATAACGCAATATATTACAATCACGAATCAGAATTTAGACCCGAGGAATATGTAACTAGAAAAATAACAAAAAGTGTTGCTAAAATTTATCATGGAAAACAAAAAAAAATACAACTTGGTGATATCAAAGCTAAAATTGACTGGGGGTACGCAAAAGATTATGTAGAAGTTGCTTATAAAATTATGCAATTAAAAAATCCAGATTTTTTTATTATAGGATCGGGAAAAAGTTTTAGTGTAGAATATTTTTTAAAAAAATCATTTGAATATGTTGGATTAAATTATAAAAATTATCTTACTATTAATAAAAAATTATTAAGACGTGGTAAAACAGCTACTCTTGTAGCTGACACCTCTAAAGCAAAGAAAATATTTAATTATAAAAGTAAAACTAATATAGATAAAATTATTTCCATTATGATGGAAAATGATCTTAAAATTGAGAGTGAAAATTAAATGATAAATAAAGTTACTTATAAAAAAAAAGTTTTAGCGATAATTATCCAAGAAAAAAAATATTTTAAAAAAGGTGCAAATTTTGTAACTCCTAACAATCTTTCTTTACAATTGGGTTTTATCAATCATAAGACACAAACTTATATAAAGCCACATACACATAGAAACTATTTAAGAAAAATAAAAAAAACCACCGAAGTCTTATTAATTAAAAAAGGTTCATTAAGAGTTGATTTTTATTCAAAAAAAAAATATTTGTTTAGTAAAGTAATTAATAAGGACAATATTTTAATTTTAATAGATGGCACTCACGGTTTTAAAGTTTTAAAAACCTGTTCAATTATAGAAATAAAACAAGGACCATTCAATCAAGCTCTTGATAAAGAAAGATTTAATAAAATTGATGAAAAATATATCAAGATTAAAAAATAAACTAATTCCAGTTAATAGACCTAAAGTTTTTCCTGAAGATATAGCAAGTGTTTCAAAGGCACTAAGAGAAAGCTGGATATCAGGAGAAGGACCTTATGTTAAAAAATTTGAAAAAGAATTTGGAAAATTACATAAGAAAAAATATGCAATTTCAGTAAGCAATGGTACAGCTGCGCTAGAGATTGCTATTAAATCTCTAAATTTAAAAAGAGGCAGTGAAATAATTATTCCTACATTTTCAATTATTTCTACAGCTTTATGTGTTATCAAAAATAATCTAAAGCCTGTATTAGTAGACGCTGAGCTGGATAGTTGGAACATGAGTCCAGAACAAGTAATTAAAAAAATAAATAAAAATACAAAAGCTATAATAATCACACACATCTATGGTTTTCCGGTAAATATGGATAAAATATTAAAAGTTGCAAAAAAGAAAAAAATTTCAATCGTCGAAGATGCTGCAGAAATGATTGGTCAAACATATAAAAAAAAATTATGTGGAAGTTTTGGCGATGTAAGTACTTTTAGTTTTTATGCAAATAAACATATTACAACCGGAGAAGGCGGAATGATTCTGACTAATGATAAAAAAATATGTGAAAAATCTAAGTCCTTACGAAATTTAAGTTTTGGTAATGCTCAAAATAGATTTAATCATGAGGATATAGGATGGAATTACAGGATGTCCAGCCTCCAGGCTGCAATGGGCATTAGTCAATTAAAAAAGATAAATTATTTAGTAAAAAGAAAAAGAGAAATTGGAAAAATGTACCATCAACTACTTAAAAATAATAAATACATAAAAACACAAAGTCTTTCTTCAACTTATGCTAAAAATATTTTTTGGGTTTTTGGAGTTTTAGTCAAACCGCACAGAAAATATAAAAGAGACTTTATAGTTAAAAAATTACTACAAAAAAATATACAAACTAGAAATTTTTTCTATCCAATGCATAAGCAAAAAATATTTATGAAACTTAAAATATTTAAAAAAAATATAAATTTACCTAACTCAGAATTTCTTTCAAATAATGGATTTTATTTACCTTCAGGACTGGGAATTACTAATAAAGAAATTATTTATACTTGTAAGATTCTTAATTCTATATTTAAGAAGTAATAATTTATTTAAAAATTGAGGAATGGACAAAATTTAAATTTATGATTAAAAAAATTTTTTTTTATGTATTATCATTTTTTTTTCTTATTTTTTTTATTTTAGTTTTAGACCTTCTTTTAAGCAATACATTTATAAAACAAAATCATTGCGTAAATTACTCAGAATTTTATTACGAATTAAAAAAAAACTGCAAAGGTAAGTACCGATTTAAATCATCATTTCCACTTATAAGAACTTATACTGATGAACTTGGCCTGAGGGTAGGGAAAAATAGTAAAATTCGAAATAAAGAAAATAAAAATTTATTTATTTTTGGAGATTCTTTCACATATGGTGTTGGCATTAAATATGAACAAACTTTTGTTGGACGCATTGCAAATGATTTAAATGATTACAATGTATATAATTTTGGCGTAGGTTCTTATAGTCCTTCAGTTTATTTATATAAATTAAAAAAAATTCTTGATAGAAATATTAAACCTGAAAAAGTTTTGATTTTTCTTGATTTAACTGACGTAATCGATGAATCGACTCGATGGAAATATGACAAAACTAATAATAAAGTTTTTTTAACCACTAACAGACTTTATAAATATGAAAATACTAAAAAAAATAATTTTAAAGAAAATAATTTTAAGTTACTGAAAAATTTATCTTCATATCTAAATTATCATTTCAGAGTACTGAGGTCTAATGTGAAATTAAATCTCAATAATGAATATAAAGTTAAAACTAGCATACAAGGAAACTTTACTTATACGCCTTCAGGCGATCTGGACAAGAGATTTTGGAAAAAAAATAGTTTTAAAAATGGTTTAGCAACAATAGAAGATAGATTAAACGAAATAAAAAATATCTCTAAATCAGAGGATTTTGAATTAATAATAGTTGTTTATCCATGGGCAGAAACTTTGGAATTTGGACAAAATGAGTTCAGTTGGTCTAACTATGCTAAATCTTTGTGTAAAGATAATACCTGTAAAATAATAGATGCAATTCCAGATTTTATAAATTATAAAAAAAATAATAAAAATTGGGTTACAAATTTATATTTTTCTAATGATGAGCATTTTAATACAAAAGGTGCTGAACTTTTATATAATATAATTATGAAAAATTTAAATTAAACATAATAACTAATAGTAAATTTTTTTGAAAATTAATAATAAATCTTACAGAACAATTTGGTTTGAAAATAATAAAGTAAAAATAATAGATCAAACGAAATTACCCCATCAATTTCTAATTAAAGAATTAAATTCTATTCAAGATGCCATAAATGCAATCAAAAACATGGAGGTTAGAGGTGCACCTTTAATTGGAGCTACTGCGGCTTATGGATTAGTTTTAGCAATCATTGAGAAGAATAATTTATCTTATCTTAAAAAATCTAGTGAAGATTTAATCACATCTAGACCTACAGCTATAAATCTAAAATGGGCTGTAGATCGAATGATGAAAAAAATATCAGGTATAAGTAGTGATGAGATTTTAAATATAGCATTAAATGAAGCTAAAACTATTGTTGAGGAAGATGTGAGTTTTTGTGAAAGTATTGGGCTTAACGGTTTGAAAATAATAGAAAAAATAGCAGAAAAGAAAAAAGGTATAGTAAATATTTTAACTCATTGTAATGCTGGATGGTTGGCAACAATAGACTGGGGAACCGCAACATCACCGATTTATCATGCACATAAAAAAGGAATTAGAGTGCATGTTTGGGTTGATGAAACAAGACCAAGAAATCAAGGAGCAAATTTAACGTCTTACGAACTTAACGAAGAAGGAATACCTAATACTATTATTGCAGATAATACAGGTGGAATTTTAATGCAAAGAGGCCAAGTTGATATGTGTATTGTTGGAACAGATAGAACATTATCTAATGGTGATGTTTGTAATAAAATTGGAACTTACTTAAAAGCACTAGCAGCTAAAGATAACAATGTACCTTTTTATGTAGCCTTACCTAGTTCGACAATAGATTGGAATATTAAAGATCATAAAAAAATACCTATTGAAGAAAGAAATTACGAAGAACTTTCACATGTAGAAGGATTAGATAAAGATA
>VMHT01122824.1_pt1 | contig 13616 bp, 17 predicted proteins | sample 4693611 | NCBI WGS metagenome assembly VMHT01 (sample SAMN12280063, study PRJNA550983) | marine metagenome | isolation source: seawater sampled from same location over 5 years 0.02-0.2 micron viral filtrate | place: USA: collected off the coast of southern California halfway between the port... ... | reverse complement strand
GGTACATCGTTCGCAGTCACCGGAGTCTCTGGCACTGGCGCTGTCGGTGTTGTTGACGTTGATCCAGACGCCGTAGTTACAGGTGTTTCTGCAACAGGAGCTATTGGTTCAGTCAGCGTTGTCGAAGGCTCTGGCACATCATTTTCGGTTACTGGCGTTGAAGGAACAGGGGCTGTTGGTTCGGTCACTGTATCAGCGGTTAGAAATGTAACCGTCTCCATAACAGGCGTTGAAGCTACCGGCGGTATTGGTTCGGTCACTGTTGTTGAGGGAACAGGTGTTACTGTTTCTATCACAGGTGTTGCGGCTACAGGCAGCGTTGGAACACTTACTGTAACAGGGGATGCAGATGTCGGCGTTACAGGTGTTGAAGGAACGAGTTCTGTTGGTTCCGTTACGGTTACTGAAGGTTCGGGTATTACCTTTTCTGTTACGGGAGTGGCAGGAACGGGATCTGTCGGAACGGTTATTGTATCGGCAGGCGCGATTGCTAGTGTTTCTGGCGTTTCTGGTACTGGAGCGATTGGTACAGTTACACTCGAAGCTGATGCTAATGTCTCAGTCACTGGTGTCTCAGGCACTGGAGAGATGGGCACAGCTACCGTTGTCGCAGCAGCTAATGCGGCTGTCACTGGCGTTCAAGGAACGGGTGAAGTCGGTGATGTAACCGTATCTTTCGATATAACGGCATCTCCAACGGGAGTTGCGGGTACAGGGGCTGTCGGGGTTGTCGATGTTGACCCAGATGCGGTAGTCACCGGAGTTGTAGGTACTGGCGCAGTAGGTTCTGTCACCATAATCGGTGCAGCAAATGTTAGTGCTACCGGCGTTGCGGGTACTGGGGAAGTTGGAACTGTTTCGATAGAACAAGAAGTAGTTGTTCCCGTAACAGGAGTTGCAGGCACAGGTGCTGTTGGCTCAGTCACTGTTTCGTTTGGGACAACAGCCTCTCCAACAGGGGTTTCAGCCACAGGTGAAATTGGTAATGTAACCTTCATTGGAGGCATAACCGTTGTACCGACAGGAGTTTCGGCAACGGGCGAAATAGGATACTTTAACGTCTGGGGGCTTGTAGATGACTCTCAAACGCCAAATTGGAATAATATAACGGACAGTCAGACACCCGGATGGTCTGAAGTGTCAGATAGTCAAACGCCGAATTGGACGGCGGTTACAGACACACAGACACCCGGATGGTCTGAAGTGTCGGATAGTCAAACCCCTAACTGGGATGAGGTAGCTTAGAGATGGCAACTTACGTTAACGATCTTAGATTAAAAGAAATTTCAACAGGCGATGAGTCGGGGACGTGGGGCACAAGCACAAACACCAACCTAGAATTGATAGCGGAGGCTTTTTCCTTTGGCACGGAAGCTATTACGACGAATGCTGATACTCATACTACTACTATTGCCGATGGCTCTACTGATCCCGGCAGGAGCATGTTTCTCAAGTATACAGGCACATTAGACTCTGCTTGCACCATTACGATAGGGCCAAACACGGTCAGTAAACTTTGGTTCATTGAGAACGCAACGAGCGGATCGCAGTCCATCATTATCAAGCAAGGCTCTGGTGCCACGATCACAATCGCTAATGGTCAAGTAAAAGCCATATACAGCGACGGTGCAGGCTCTGGTGGCGCGATGGTCGATGCTTTCCAAGACCTGTCTGTGCCTGATTTGTTCATTGACGATGACCTGACGTTTACCTCTGACAGCGCAGTCATCACGTTTGGCGCAGATGGCGATACGACCCTGACGCATACAGACGGTTCTGGCCTAACGCTTAATAGCACCAACAAGATTATGTTCAACGATGCGAGCCAGTTCATACAAGGCTCAAGCGCGACGGTCTTGGCTCTTGGCGCAACTGATGAGATAGACCTTACTGCCACGCTTATAGACATCAACGGTAACGCCGACGTATCAGGCACCGTGACCGCCACAGGCACTTCTGTGTTTGCCAGCTTAGACATCTCAGGCGACATTGACGTAGATGGCACTGCTAACCTAGATGTTGTGGACATTGATGGTGCTGTGGATATGGCTTCTACGTTGCAAGTGGATGGTGCTATTACGTCTTCTGCTGGCGCTACGATTACGGTTGCCGACAACTCCGACAATCTGACGCTAACGTCAACGGATGCGGATGCTAGTGCTGGCCCAAACCTAAGAATGTATAGAAATTCTGGTTCACCAGCTGATAGTGATGCAATAGGTTTAATAGATTTTGAAGGTAGAAACGACAATTCTCAAGATGTGGTTTATGCAGCTATAGACACTAGAATCGTAGATGCTTCTGATGGAACAGAAGATGGCCGTCTTGAAATAGCTACAATATTGGCTGGTACTGCTGGAGTATCAAGAATATTAATGGATGCTACTGAAACTGTTTTTAATGATAACTCTAAAGACCTAGACTTCCGCGTTGAGTCTGACGCAAACACTCACGCACTGTTTGTAGAAGGGTCTTCTTCTAACGTCGGTATTGGTACTAGCAGTCCAGCGTCTTTGCTAACAATTCAAGATGCCACGCCCGTTTTTGAAATTGATAGCACTACAACTTCAAACACAGCCACAATCCAGTTCACAAGCAGTGGCACTGTGGATAGTAAGATTACGCATGTCGGCAACACCGGAGTAATGACGATTGACTCAGGCCGCAACTCTTCTTGGGGCGGCAAGATTGTTTTCGTTACCGACACTGAAACACGGATGACCATAGGCTCATCAGGCAACGTGCTTGTGGGGGTTTCAAACGAGGGAGCTACTGGACTGTCCCTTGCCAACAATTACAACGTGAGCTTCTCCGAAGGCTCTAACCTTTCTTTTGCCAACGTATTCAGGCAGGCAACCAGCGGTGCCACGGTCATCGGCAGCGGCTATAAACGCACTTCGACCGGCAACAAGATGGCAGTTTCTCACTCAAGCGCGTGGGCTAAGTCGGCAATATCGGTAGGGTATGCCGCCATTAAGTTTTTTACAGACGCAGAAACCACTGTCGCTGTTGGAACGGATATAACTCCTACAGAACGCATGCGCATAGACTCGACAGGGAAAGTTTTCATTGGCACCTCGGGTACTTCGTTTAATGAGCGGCTGACGGTAAACAGTAACAGCGCACCCTACAGCGCCCACTTATTCGCTGGATCTGGGGCGACGGCTCCGCTGATTTGTAGAAATCAAAACGGCGTAAGCGGTTCAAGATCGCAAATAATTTTCTACTACGACTCTAGTGCTGTCGGAAGCATCACCTCAACTCCATCAGCTACAGGGTATGGCACTTCATCAGACCAACGCCTCAAATCCAACATTGAAGACGCTGATGACGCTGGAAGCAAAGTAGACGCTATCCAAGTACGCAAGTTTGATTGGAAAGTTGATGGCTCACATCAAGACTACGGCATGGTTGCTCAGGAACTACAAGCTGTTGCGCCTGAAGCAGTACAAGCACCAGAAGATCCCGACGAAATGATGGCTGTGGACTACAGTAAGTTAGTACCAATGCTCGTCAAAGAAATTCAATCCTTACGCGCTCGCGTGGCACAACTGGAGAATAACTAATGTCCGCTACTTTTGAATGGGTCATCTCAACCCTTGAACGAGATCTTCTTCCCGAAGATATGAACGGCGCTGTGATCGTAGCGCACTGGCAATGCAATGCCTCGCAAACGCAAGGTTCTGGTGATGACGCCGTCACGTTTTACGCCTCGTCTTACGGCACGATTGGATTTACCCCAGACCCGTCTGCTTCCGATTACATCCCGTATGCGGATTTGACTGAAGCTGATGTACTTGGTTGGTGCTGGGCGGATGGCGTTGATAAAGATGCGGTTCAAACGTCTTTGCAAGCCAACATTAACGGTCAAATCACGCCAACAACCGCTGACGGAGTACCTTGGTAATGAGCGAAGAGCAAACAATCGTCATTAACGACGAAGAACATAACGTGTCTGAGTTGACTGTTGAAACCCAGATGCACGTTGCGCGTGTTGCTGAGATCCGCCAAGAAATCGCACGGCTGCAAATGCAGATCAATGAGCGTCAGGTTGTACTGAACGCTTACGGTGAAGCTATCGTCAATGCAGTTAAACCTGCTGAAGACGAAGAGCCAGAAGCGGAAGTGGTGCAGTAGACTATGGACGTGGGTTCGGTAACCGGATCTGCTCAAGTTAGTTGGAAGCAGATTGCTGTTGAAAAACAAGAGCGTCTGCGTACAGGCGCGGAAGGCGAACCCGTGAAAGAGAAGGTGGAGACAGTAATGCCTACCTTGTATACCCAGAAAGGTAACAAGATTGAGGCTACAGAACTTGCTCCAACACAAAGGGTAGATATCTCAGTCTAAGAAAAAAGGAGCTAAGTAATCATGGATTTACTTACCATAGTCACGACGGTCACGACGATTGTCACCATTGCATCTTTGATTGCCGCGAGCACCCCGACACCCAAAGATGATGAGTGGATTGCGAAGCTGTACCGCTTCGTTGATTTACTTGCCCTCAACATAGGTAAGGCTAAAGACAAGTGACGCCCACTGAAAAAGCTATAGCGAAGATTGAAGCGCACGAGAAAGAGTGCGCTATCCGCTATCAAGGTATTGAGCAGCGCCTCCAAGATGGGAGTAAGCGGTTTGATCGCCTTGAGCTAATGATTTGGGGCGTATATGTCACGGTGATTGTTGCAGTAGCTTTGCCGCAGTTTATGGCCTAACCATGATTGGTGAAATCGCAGCTATCGTAGCTGGCGTAAATGCTGCTACCAGTGCGATAAAACAGATCGCTGAGACCACCGACGACATCTCCAGTATTTCTAGTTTCTTATCGACTCTTGGTGGTGCCGAAGTCGAGCTTCAACGTGCTCAGAATGAGGGTAAGCTGTCAGAGGCGGATGCCGTAAAAGCGGCTTTGGCAAAAAAACAGATCCAAGACACCATGCGCGAAGTCCGTGACCTATTTACCGTAAGCGGAAACGGTGACCTTTATAAAGAAGCGATGGCTTCGATGGCTGAAGCTAGAAAGGCGAAACAAGCAGAACTGGCGCGTAAGGCTGCGGAAAAGAAAAAGTTTTGGAAAGAAGTTAAAGAATTCGCAGCGATTGTCGTTGTGTTGATATTTCTGCTGCCCATGACGCTGGCATTGTTACTGGGTTGGTTGACAAGGTAATGATGGCGTTTTTATTGGTTGTGGTGGTAAACGGTGAGCCAATAGCCGACCAGTTTTACTTTCGGGACATCACACGGTGTAACACGTTTGCGTACTATGTCAGTACGGGCAAGACTAAGATAAACAACCGCTACCAGATGCAAGAGAACATAACGGCTTACTGCATTCCGAAGCGGGTGGGAGCCAACACAAAAACTTGGGATTAGTATGGCAGCAAAACGTTTACAAGAAGGAAGTGAATACGCCGAATACGATGCGGATGGGGATGGCGTTGTTACTGATGACGAACTAAACACAAGCAAAGAGCTACAAGAGCTACGTCTACAGCATGAACGTGCTGATGCTCAACGAGCCATGAGTTGGTTCGCCTTGTGGGGAATGTTGCTGTACCCGTCATTAGTTGTTGCATCGGAGCTTTTCGGGCTGGCGCAGGCAGCGACGATTCTAGGTGATATGGCCGCAGTCTACTTCGTTTCCGTTGCGGGTATACTAGCTGCGTTCTTTGGCGCCCAGGCGTGGTCAAACAGGAAATAGATATGAGTATCGTTGCATCGTTAGTAGGGCCAGTTACAGGGTTGTTGGACAAGTTCATAGAGGACAAGGATCAAAAGAACGCCTTGGCCCATGAGATTGCCACTATGTCTGAAAAGCACTCGCATGAGGCGCTCAAAGGCCAGCTAGAAATCAACAAGATGGAAGCCGCACATAAGTCGTTATTTGTAGCGGGATGGCGACCTGCTATCGGCTGGATCTGTGCTCTGGGGCTACTCTACAACACCATCATCGCCAATATCCTCGGTATTTGGTTTGCGGTGCCGGAAGTAGATACAACGCTTCTTGTGCCCGTTATGATGGGAATGTTGGGTCTGGGCGCTATGCGTTCCTACGAGAAGGTTAACTCCGTCGCACGGGAGAAGTAATGGGCGATTTAGTTGAGATGGTAAAACGCCATGAGGGCGTCAAGTCCAAGGTGTATTTGTGTACTGCGGGTTTTGAAACCATAGGCGTAGGCCGAAACATCTCAGAGTCTGGCTTGGGTCTATCTCCCGATGAGATTGACTACTTGTTACATAACGACTTAGAGCGTTGTCACCAAGAACTGCGAGATGCGTACTATTGGTACGGGGGGCTGAACAAAGCTAGACGAGATGCTATGGTCGATATGTGCTTCAATCTAGGTATTACGCGGCTGCGAGGGTTCGTTAATGCGCTAGAAGCCATGTCCCGTGAGCAGTTTGATATTGCTGCGGATGAATTTATGGATAGCCTTTGGGCCAAACAAGTCGGCAACCGTGCTGTAGAGGTAACGGAGATGATAAGGACGGGGGAGTATCGCTAATGCCTTTGCAGAAGTTTATCTTCAATCCGGGTATCAACAAAGAAGGCACCAACTATACGGCAGAAGGTGGGTGGTTTGATGGCAATCTAATGAGGTTTCGTAAGGGGTTGCCAGAAAAGATAGGGGGTTGGGTGAAATACCTGACCGCATCTTTTAACGGAACTGGGCGAAAGTTGCTTGGTTGGACTTCTCTGAACGGTACAAACCTATTGGGGCTTGGAACAAGAACCAAGCTTTATATACAGTCCGGTGCCAGCTATAGCGACATTACTCCAATACGATCTACCACGGCTGCTGGAGATGTGACTTTCGGGGCCACAAACGGCTCTAGTTCTATCAATGTGACAGATGCCGCCCATGGTGCCGCCAAGGGTGATTTTGTTACGTTCAGCGCAGCGTCCTCTTTAGGCGGCAACATAACGGCTGCGGTTCTTAATCAAGAGTACGAGATTGACTCAATTACTAGCACCTCCGTATATGTCATTACAGCAAAGGACACATCTGGAGCGACAGTCACTGCAAACAGCAGCGATACTGGGAACGGCGGTAGTTCCGTTGTAGGGGCTTACCAAATAAATGTTGGTCTTGATGTATTTGTTTCTGGTACAGGTTGGGGATCTGGCGCTTGGGGTGTTGGCTCCTGGGGTTCTTCTAGTGCATTAAGCTCATTAAATCAGCTTCGGCTGTGGTCTATGGATAGTTTTGGTGAGGATTTGATTGCCAACGTGCGGGCCGGTGGAATTTATTACTGGGACACCAGCGCAAAGACTTTGGGTACAGATCGTGCTGTAAACATCTCAGAGTTGTCGGGCGCCAACTTCACGCCAACGGTTGCTCTTCAAGTTTTAATATCGGACATTGATCGGCATGTCATTGCTCTCGGCGCTGATCCGATAAACGACAGCGCAACGGCAAGAACAGGTTCTTCTGACCCACTTTTGATTGCTTTTTCTGATCAAGAGAACCCAGCCGAATGGTTTCCTACATCAACTAACACTGCTGGTTCTTTACGCTGTTCTGCAGGCTCACAAATAATTGGCGGATTACGAGCGCGGCAAGAAATCCTGATATGGACTGATGTTGCTCTTTATAGCCTTCAGTTTATTGGCGCGCCATTAACCTTCGGTCTTAATCTGATCAATGAAGGTGTGAGCTTGATTGGGCCTAATGCCTCGGTAAACACGCCCTCGGGTGTTTTCTGGATGGACAAGAAAGGGTTTTATTCTTATCAAGGCGCAGTTCAACCAATACCATGTTCAGTACATGCATATGTTTTTGATGATTTAAACGAAGGTCAAGCGTTCCAAGTTTTTGGATTCCTCAACAAACAGTTTGATGAGGTTGGTTGGTTTTATTGTTCTGCGGACTCTACGTCCATAGACAAATATGTCACCTACAATTACGTTGAGCAGACGTGGTCCATCGGGGGCTTATCTAGGACCGCATGGCTTGATGAAGGGCTTGAAAGCTTCCCTCGAGCCGCTGGCTATACAGATGGGAACAATTACATTTATTCGCACGAAACTGGGTTTGATGCTGATGGCGCGCCCATGGACAACGTTTTTGTTGAAAGCGGTGACTTTGATTTGGGTGAAGGGGAAGAGTTTCAGTTTATCCGAAGATGTATCCCTGATGTAAAGTTCACGGGGAATTCCGGTAATACCCAAACGATAAATTTTGTTTTGAAGGCCAGAAATTACCCAGGTGAAAGTCTTACAACAGATCAAACATCTTCGTTTACTTCGACTACGACCAAGATAAACACGAGAGCAAGAGGGCGTCAGGCGGTTGTTCGCTTTGAGTCTGATGACAACGCCGACATGGGGAATCGTTTAGGGGTGGGCTTTAGAGTTGGCGGCACTCGTTTAGATTTACAACCTAATGGTCGAAGATGAGCAGGATACTAAAAGGTACGCTACCTTTTGTTGCTGACCAAGGTGGGGTTGATGGGAGTACATTTAACAAAACGATACGGCTTCTTGAGCTAAGTTTAGGTTCGTTTGATCCTGATGCGACTCCTCAGTATACGAGCAACAAGAGAGATACATTGCAGTTTAATGCTGGCGATGTTATTTGGAACACTTCCATCTCTTCTTTACAGCTTTATACTGGCAACGAATGGTTGAATGTCAGTACGGAAGCGGAATCTGTTTCCAGCCCCCTTGAGGCTACAGGCCAAGTGGGGACGGTTCAGGTGATTACTAACGGCGATATAGTGGTGAGTGTAGGTTAATGGGAAAACTATGTGCTAGGGGAAAGGCTGCAGCTAAACGCAAATTTGATGTGTACCCTTCAGCGTATGCAAATGCGTATGCCAGCAAGATATGTGCAGGCAAGATCAAAGATCCTTCTGGAGTAAAGCGCAAGGACTTTAAAGGGCCAAAGCCTAAAAACATGAATGGCGGCGGCTTTGCTGCTAAACGCGCTAGGGTGATTGACCCCAGAGGATTTAACGGCATGCTATCCGGCAAGCGTCCTAGGACGAAGCTTGTATGAGCCTGAAAGAGTGGTTTGGCAAAGGCGCAAAAGGCGACTGGGTTGACATTGGGGCACCCAAGAAAGACGGCAAGTTCCAACCTTGTGGCCGATCAAGTACAAAAAGCCGTAGCCGCAAATACCCAAAGTGTGTGCCTAGGTCAAAGGCTAAAGCCATGACTGCATCTGAAAGGTCTAGCGCAGTTGAGCGAAAGAGATCCAAAAAACAAGGGGTTGGAGGAAAGCCGACCATGGTTAAAACGTTTGCGAAAGACGGCGGGCTTATTACCAAAAGAAATCACCGTGGTTGTGGGGCTGTGATGCCTGACCGTCGAAAGAAGACAAGGTACTCCTGATGTTCAGAAGATATGCTCAAGAGTTCAGCGGTGGCGGCGAAGTTACAGGCGGCAGATCTAAGGCGGCTAAACGTAAGCGCGAGAAGTCAATAGCAAAAACAACTACAGGAAAATCAGCTAATTACCTTCCAACAAAGGAAGGTGCTGGCATGACAAAGGCGGGTGTAAAAGCCTATCGCAAAGCAAATCCTGGTAGTAAACTCCAGACTGCGGTAACAGAAGATAAGCCTACGGGCAAGAGGGCAAAGCGCAGGAAGTCTTTTTGTGCTCGATCTGCTGGACAGATGAAAAAATTTCCTAGAGCAGCGAAAGACCCTAACTCAAGATTGCGTCAGGCTAGACGCAGGTGGAAGTGTTAAATGAGCAAAAGTGATACAGCAAGAATAGACCGCGGCCAAGCGTTGGTTGGGCAAGGCGTAGAGCAAGCATACACACAAGCAGACTTTGGGCGCTTCCCTGCTAGCCGACTAGAACAAATGAACCCTAGCCTAAGAGTCAATCCTGCTACAGCGCAGTCAGCTTTTCTTGGCAATATGGCAAATCCTTTTGCGGGTTCTTTTCAACTACAACGCATGCCTGGTGCACAGTACGCAAACTACGAAAGAATGGCGCCTAATGTTGGCGGGCCACTTACAGCACCACAAGTGCCCGATGGGTTTGTACCGGCAGGAACTCAGCCAGAAACCATTCGAGTTTATCCTGACGGCACACCTGTTGGAGATGAAGAAACAACGGATGACATCGATCCGTCAAACATTAACCTTGATGACAGCCCGTTCATGCAGGAAATAAATCAAGAAAGAATTGATAAAGGTCTTCCCCCTTTTGAAACATTTCAAGAATACCTCTTCTCTGATCTAGGCGGTCCTGGGCGTTTAAGCAACCTTTTCGGCGGCATGGCCGGAATTGGTGGTGGAATTGGCATGGCCGAAGGGGGTATTGCTTCAATTCAACCCATGTATATGAATGAAGGTGGAATCATGAGTTCCATCGGCAGTGCTCTTCAGGGCATTGGCGGTGGTATTGGCAGAGGCATTGAGGCGCTTGGAGGTATGGCTCAGCAAGCAAATGAGAGCTATCAAGCGAATCAGAAGAAGCAAGAAAAGCGCCTTGAAGAGATGACTCGTGAAGAGCTTATTGAATACATCAAGAGTGGGGGTAAGCCTTCAAGCAACAGCGGCATTTCGGCATTGCAAGGATTAGGTGACAGATTCATAGACTTCGCAACGGGTAAGCCTGCTGGGGGCACTAATGCATTACGCCAAATAGGTGACCCATCTATGTTGGGCTATAGCGATCCCATGAGAAATGCAACGCCGCCTACTTTTGGCGGGTTTGCTGATGGCGGCGATGTTGAATACCCTCGCATGAACGGCCCGATCTCTGGCCCAGGCACAGAAACATCTGATGACATACCTGCAATGCTAAGCGATGGCGAGTTTGTTGTGAATGCTAAAGCTGTTAGAGGTATTGGAAGGCTAGAAGGTGCTGGCAAGTCTAAAGAAGAACAGCGCAGAGAAGGTGCTCGCATGATGTATGCGTTGCAAAAAGCCGGTGAAAAGGCAATGAGGAAAGCGTAATGGCTAAAAACAAATACCCAATGAAGGGTCAGGCTGAGAAGTTAGCCAAGCAAGGCCGCTACGGAGACTCCATGTTGGTTCACATGAACCCATCGGAAGTTGATATTTTAAGAAAGACCTCGCCAATTGGTGACCTGACGATCAACCCAAAGACGGGTCAGCCAGAAGCTTTTGTTCAATTCATCCCTGCCGCTCTTGCTACTGCGGGCGCTTTTGCGAGCAAGAGTAAGCAACAACAGACAGACGAAAGCACACCTGTAGTTCAACCTTCAGCATCTCAACAGTACGCTGCCCCTGGGGTTGAGTTAACTTCCCGTCAGTTACTAGACGCTTACTTCAATCCAGAATACGGGATGATTGGGCAGCAAATACCGATTCCTGTTCAGCAGGTTGCTGGTCTGTCGCCACAAGAGGTGCAAGCAAGAAACCTAGCTCAAGGACTTGGCGGATTTGGCGGACAACTTTCTGAAGCACAAGACATGTACCGTAGGGCGGCGCAAGGATTTGACCCTCGTTCTGTTGGAGCATTTGCAGACCCACGGGCTCGAGCCTTGTACGAACAAAGCACTCGTGGCTATGACCCTCGCATGGGTCAACAGTTCATGGATCAACAAGCTCGCGCTATGATGAGAGGTGCTGCTGGTGATATCCGTGGCGCCGAAATGGGCATGGGCCGAGAAGCGGCCATAGCTCAAAGAGACATGATGGATGCCGCCAGAGCGACTGGTCGAGAAGCTGATATTGGTCAAGCTGGCTTAGCCATTGCGGGCAGGGATATACGTCAAGATATCGCTTCTGCAATGAGTGGTATGCGTGGCGCTGAAATGGGTGCAGGCAGAGAGTCTCGCATCGGTCAACGAGCCATGCAGCGTGCTGGTCAAGGTATCGGTGGACAAGTAACTGGCGCTCAAGCGGGCGCTATGGACGCGGCTCAACGCGCCAGAATGCAAACACAGATGGCGGGTCAAGATCTTCGATCTGCTGGCCAAATGGGAAGAGCCGCAGCTATGCAAGGCATTGCGGGTCTTGCTGGAACAGGCGCTCAATTTGACCCATCTTCAGCAAGCAGTTTCATGGATCCATTTAACAGAGATGTCATTGAAGCTCAACAAGCTGAGATTGCACGATTGGGTGAGCAACAAAAGATTGCTGCGCGTGATCAGGCAGTGCGCTCTGGTGCTTTTGGTGGCTCTCGTGGCGCTATAGCAGAGGCTGAGATTGGTCGCAATGTCCTTCAGCAACAAGCTAAGACGGGCGCTGAGTTGCGCTCACAAGGGTTCCAGCAGGCTCAACAGTCCGCTCAGCAAGCGTTTGAGCAGGCACAAGGGCGTAGGCAGCAAGCTGCACAACTGACCGGCTCATTGGGTCAGGCAGGCGCTCAGACAGGTATCAGTGCGGCACAGCAAGCAGCTAACCTTGGTTTAAGTGCAGAGCAACTTGCTCAACGTGGCGCGCTTGAAGGTGGCCAGCTTGGCCTTAGTGGCCTGACCTCTCAAGCAGACATTGCTCAGCGCGCTGCACAGATGGGCATATCCACTCAAGAGTTGGCAGGCAGGCTTGCTCAACAACGAGGACAGATGGGCTTGCAGGCGGGTCAGGCTCAAGGCGATCTTGCCCAGCGAGCTGCTCAACTGGGCATGACTGCTCAAGAGTACGCTGGCCAGATGGCGCAACAGCGTGGTGCTCTTGGTCTACAAGCACAGCAAGGTATTGGTGGCTTAGCAGGACAGCGGGCAGATATCGCATCTGGCTTGGCAAGAGACTTCCAGTCTGGGCAACAGCTTGGCTCTGGCATCTTTGGAGACCAAATGTCTCGTATGCAAGGTGCTGCGGGTGGCATGGATAGGATGACTCGTGGCGCATTTGGTGACGCCATGAGTGCTTACCAGGCTGGTCAACAAGGAATGCGTGCAGGCGCTCAAGGTATTGCGGGTCTGGGCCAGCAAGGCTTTGATATGCTGACTAGCCAAATTGGTACAACCGCAGGTCTAGGCGCAACAGGCAGAAACATACAGCAGCGCGGACTTGATGCTCAGTACAAAGCTGGTACTCAAATGGCTGATGAGCCGTTCATGAGGTTGCAGCGTGGGTTCAACGTCCTTGGTCAAGGCGCTCAGTTTATGCCTGGGTATAGCACTGGGTTCGGCTCTGGCCAGCAAGGGGTTGGAACTTATCAACAGCCTGGAACCGCTGCTCGGGCAATGAATGCGTTATCTTTCGGAGCAAACTTTATGCCATCTGACATCCGCTTGAAAGAAAACGTCATAAAGGTTGATGAAGTTGAGCCTGGTGTTGGTTGGTACACATGGAACTGGAATGACACGGCTAAAGCCATGGGTGTTGATGGTCCAACAGAAGGTGTGATCGCTCAAGAGTTGGTTGAAGTTGATCCTTCAGCCGTGCTCGTGGGTGAAGACGGCTACTACCGTGTAGACTACTCAAAGGTTAACCGCAAAGAAGCGGAGGCTCAGTAATGTACGAAGAAATCATGAACAGGCCCATGTTCCAAACACCGCAGATGCGCGAAGGTGGTGGCATCATGGCGGGCGTTGCGCCGATTCGTGGGTATGCGGAAGGTGATTTTGTTGATTCTGCAACAGGAATGCTTCAGGACGCGCTTCAAGGATTTAGAACGCTTGTTACAGATCCTAGGGAGGCTCTATCACCAGAAGCTGTTCAACAACTTGAAAGTTTGTCTGAAG
>VMHT01008576.1_pt1 | contig 13616 bp, 13 predicted proteins | sample 4693611 | NCBI WGS metagenome assembly VMHT01 (sample SAMN12280063, study PRJNA550983) | marine metagenome | isolation source: seawater sampled from same location over 5 years 0.02-0.2 micron viral filtrate | place: USA: collected off the coast of southern California halfway between the port... ... | reverse complement strand
CTAATATATTGTTGAAAAAAATCATTGAAATTTATTTTTGTTAAGTAAAAGAAAAAAAAAAGAAATAGTATAGCAAATAATGACCCGCCTAGTGATTTTTTTATAATTTCAAATCCTTTTTCCTTATCAAGTAAAGAGATTATTAAAATAAAAAAAGAAATGATAATTATTCCATAACCCCCAGGAGTTTGCTTTGATAAAAACGATAAACTTAACAGGCTTGGTATAAAAAAAAAATAATTCGTGTTATTTGTTTTAACGGCAAGAATTAAACCATAAAAAGATATAATCATAAAAAAAGTTGAGTGATGATCTACAAATGGTGTTCCAACTACAGGGTAAAAAAGAACCGAAATTAAAAATGCATATATTAATGAAAATCTAAAAGATAAATCATTTTTTTTAAAAAAATAAAAACTTGATAAAGCTAATAATGAATTAATTATTGAAGAATGAATTATATAAGTGTTCCATGAAACCCCTAGGATCTTAAAAAAAAATGCATTTAGATAATCTAATAACGGTCCCGTAACAAGCCAGTAATCTGTAAATGGAATATACCCTTTTAAAATCCGATAACCGCCATTGAATAAAACGGTATTATCCATGGGCATTACACCAATAAAACCATAATAATAATTAATTAAAAAAGCTATAATGGCTAAAAAAAATATTAATATTTTATTATTGTAAGTCGGGATCAATTTTTTTTGCAGCATCAAATAATTCTTTCACAGCTTTTATAGAATTATCAAAGTTTTTTCTTTCTTCTGCTGATAAGTCTAATTCAATTACTTTCTCCACTCCTTTAGATCCAATAATAACTGGTACGCCTGCATAAATATTATTTGTTCCATATTCACCGTTCAAGTGAACGGCGCAAGGTAGTTGTTTTTTAAGATCTTTAAGATAGCATTCTGCCATCTCTACACCAGACGCAGCAGGAGCATAAAATGCGGAGCCTTTTTCCAAATATTTTACTATTTCTGCTCCACCTTTTTTTGTTCTATCAACTATTTGATCTAATTTTTCTTGAGATAATTTTCCTTCTTTTACCAAGTCCATTATTTTTTTTCCTTCAATTTCTGTAGATCCCAACATTGCTACCATGCTATCTCCATGACCACCAAGAACAAAAGATTTTATTTTTTTAACTGAAACTTTTAGCTCTTCAGATAAAAAATAAATAAACCTTGCTGAGTCCAGGATTCCTGCCATACCTATTACTTTATTTTTAGGTAATCCTGAATATTTTTGCAGAGCCATTACTATAACATCAAGTGGATTAGTAATGCATATTACAAAGGCATTAGGTGAAGTTTTTTTAATTCCCTCTGCTACTTGTTTTATTATTTTTAAATTAATGCCCAATAAATCGTCTCTTGTCATGCCTGGTTTTCTAGGGACACCCGCAGTGATAATAATTACATCTGAATTTTTTGTGTCCTCATACTTATCTGTTCCAGACAATTTGACGTTAAACCCATTAACTGGTGATGATTGAGCTATATCTAAAGCTTTTCCCTTCGCGACACCTACGGCAACATCAAACAAAACAACATCTGCTAATTCTTTTAAAGCAATCAAATGTGCCAATGTTCCTCCAATTTGTCCGGCTCCTATTAAAGTAATTTTTTTTTTCATTTATATCCTTATTTATTTCATTGTAGGCATTACAAACTCTGGATCAGATCTTAAACCTGACGGCCATCTAGAAGTAATTGTTTTTAGTTTAGTATAGAATCTTACGCCTTCAGGGCCATGCATGTGCTGGTCACCGAATAAAGATCTTTTCCATCCACCAAAACTATGAAACGCCATTGGGACTGGTATAGGTATATTGATTCCAACCATTCCTATTTTAGCTTTACTTGAAAAAGTTCTTCCCGAGTCTCCATCTCTAGTAAATATACTTACCCCATTTCCAAATTCATGGTCGTTGACTAAATGTAATGCTTCCTCAAAATCTTTGGCTCGTATAACAGATAAAACTGGACCAAAGATTTCTTCTTTGTAAATTCTCATATCTTTTTTTACATGGTCAAATAAGCATCCGCCTATGTAGTATCCTTTTTCATATCCTTGTAATTTAAAGTTTCTTCCATCAACAATTAGTTTAGCGCCTTCTTTTTCGCCTATGTCCACATAGCCTTTAACTTTTTCTAAATGTTCTTTAGTAACTAATGGTCCCATCTCTGACTGTTTGTCCATACCTGGGCCTACTTTAAGAGCTTCAACTTTTTTCGCTAAGGAGGCAACTAACTTATCTCCAATTCCCCCTACTGCTACGGCAACTGATTGAGCCATACACCTTTCTCCGGCTGATCCATATGCGGCACCCATTAAACCGTTGACTGCTTGATCTAAATCACAATCTGGCATCACAACACAATGATTTTTAGCTCCTCCTAGAGCTTGAACTCTTTTTTCATTCTTTGCACAATTTTCATAAATATATTTTGCAATTGGTGTTGAACCTACAAAACTTATTGCCATAACGTTTTTATTTTCTAAAAGTGCATCAACAGCCTCTTTGTCTCCATTTACTACATTAAAAACTCCATCTGGCAAGCCAGCTTCTTTTAAGAGTTCAGCTAATCTCATTGAGCAAGATGGATCTTTTTCAGACGGTTTAAGAACAAATGTATTTCCGCAAGCTATTGCCATTGGAAACATCCACATTGGAACCATCGCTGGAAAATTAAATGGAGTTATGCCAGCACAAACCCCTAGAGGTTGACGTATGGACCAGCTATCAACATTTGAACCAACATTTTCTGTAAACTCACCTTTTAACATCTGAGGAATACCACAAGCATATTCGACAACTTCTAAACCTCTAGTTAACGATCCTTTTGCATCTTCATAAACTTTTCCATGTTCGGCTACTATAATCTTAGTAAGTTCATCTGAATTTTTTTCAATAAGTTCTTTAAATTTAAACATTACTCTTGCTCTTTGAAGGGGAGGCTTATTCGACCAATCTTCAAAAGCTTTTTGAGCGCTTGATACTGCAGCATTTACATCTTTGGTGCTAGAAAGTTTTACTTCAGCGCTTTGCTCACCTGTTGCAGGATTAAAAACTTTTCCAATTCTTCTTGAGTCCCCGCTGTAAGATTTGCCATCAATGAAATGTTCAATAGTTTTCATGAAGGTATTGAATAAATAAGCTTTTAGCTTGTTGCAAGCATTTTCTTAATTGATCCAATAGCTTTTGCAGGATTTAATCCTTTTGGGCAAGAATTCGTACAATTCATTATAGTATGGCACCTATATAATTTTAATTCGTCAGCCACTTTTTTCAACCTCTCCTTTTTATCTCCATCTCTACTATCGTTGATCCAGCGATAAGCTTGCAGTAAGACTGCTGGGCCTAAATATTTATCTCCGTTCCACCAATAACTTGGGCATGAAGTTGAGCAACAAGCACATAAAATGCATTCATAATATCCATCTAATTTTTCTCTATCTTTTTGAGACTGTTTCAATTCTGATTTTTCTTCACCAGTTTGTTTTGTTTCTAACCAAGGTTTAATGGACTCGTACTGTTTATAGAGTGTGCTTAAGTCACCAATTAGATCTTTGACCACTTTTAGATGTGGTAAAGGATAAACATTTAAATCACCGTTAATGTCTGTGTGTGATTTAATGCATGCTAAAGTATTCACTCCGTCTATATTCATTGCGCAAGACCCACAAACGCCATGTGCACATGACCTTCTAAATGTAAGAGAAGGATCTATCTCATTTTTAATTTTAAATAAAATATCTAAAACTTTTGGACCGCAGCTATCCATATCTACCTCGAAAGTATCTACCCTTGGGTTTTGACCGTTAGATGGGTCCCATCTGTAAACATTTACTTTTTTTAAGTTTTTAGAATTTTTTTCATCTTTAAAGTACTTACCAACCTCTATTTTCGAATTTTGTGGCAGGTTGAATTGTACCATTATTAATAAACTCTTTCCTTTGGAGGGAAGTATTGAACATCATTTGTGAGTGTTCGTGAGTGGACATCTCGGTATTTTATTTCTACTTTTTTGTCATTTTGCCATGCCAAAGTGTGCTTCATAAAATTTTTATCATCTCTTGTGCTATAATCTTCTCTAGCATGCGCACCTCTACTTTCTTTTCTACTATAAGCTGAGTCCATAGTGGTTAAAGCTTGTCTAATCAAATTATCAAATTCTAAGGTTTCAACTAATTCTGTATTAAAAAGAAGAGATTTGTCCTTAACAGAGATATCTTCCATGCCGTCATAAGGTTTTCTTATTTGATCAACGCCCTCTTTTAATGTTTTCTCGGTTCTAAAAACAGCACATTTTGATTGCATTGTTTTTTGCATATTTAATCTAAGTTCTGCAGTTTTAGTAGATCCGGTTGAATTTCTTATTTTATCAAATCTATCCAAACATTTGTTTGTTTCAGAATTAGAAACCTCCTCATGAGCTTTACCTGGTTTGACTAGCTCTGCTGCTCTTTTAGCTGCTGCTCTTCCAAATACAACAAGGTCAATTAATGAATTTGATCCCAATCTATTAGCTCCATGAACTGATACGCATGCTGCTTCGCCTATTGCCATTAAACCTGGAACTGTTTTTTCTGAACCATTTAATGTCAAAACTTCAGCTTTATAATTAGTTGGTATCCCGCCCATATTATAATGAACAGTAGGTACTACGGGTATAGGTTGTTTATTTACGTCTACGTTTGCAAAAGTTTTTGCTGCTTCTGTTATTCCTGGAAGCCTTTCTTCTAACACTGTTTTATCTAAATGATCTAAATGAAGATTAATATGATCTTTGTCTTTGCCAACACCTCTTCCTTCGTTAATTTCCATCTCCATTGACCTGCTTACTACATCTCTTGATGCTAAATCTTTTGCATTCGGAGCGTAACGTTCCATAAATCTTTCTCCTTTACCGTTAACTAAAAATCCACCTTCACCTCTTGCTCCTTCTGTTATTAAACATCCTACTCCATAAATACCGGTAGGATGAAACTGAACAAATTCCATATCTTGCAGAGGCAATCCAGCCCGCAGGACCATTGCATTTCCATCTCCCGTACAAGTATGAGCTGATGTTGCTGAATAGTAAACTTTTCCATAACCGCCTGTGGCAATAATAGTGATGTGAGACCTAAATCTATGTATTGTTCCGTCAGTAAGGTTCCAAGCGATAACTCCCTTGCACTCACCATTTTTCATAATTAAATCAAGCGCAAAATATTCAATAAAAAATTCGGTGTTATGTTTTAATGCCTGTCCATAAAGAGTGTGTAAAATTGCATGGCCAGTTCTATCAGCAGCAGCACATGTTCTTTGTGCCGTACCGTTTCCATAATTTTTTGTCATTCCACCAAATGGTCTTTGATAAATTTTTCCGTCATCTGTTCTGCTAAATGGAACACCGTATCTCTCTAACTCTACTACTGCTCTTGGAGCTTCTTTACACAAATATTCAATTGCATCCTGATCGCCTAGCCAATCAGAGCCTTTGACAGTATCATACATGTGCCATCTCCAATCATCTTCTCCCATGTTTCCAAGTGCTGCCGAAATTCCTCCTTGCGCTGCAGATGTGTGGCTTCTTGTTGGGAAGACTTTTGAAATACATGCTGTTTTTAATCCTGCTTCTGATAACCCAACCGCTGCTCTAAGACCAGATCCACCTGCTCCTAAAACAACAACATCGTATTCATGATCTGTAATTTTATATGCACTCATTATGTTAAATTATATATTCCTGTAATAGTTATTAAAGGCATAATTATAGCAAATATATTCAATAGTTTATTTGCGACATTTTTGATTTTTTGATCTTTAATATAATCTTCAAATATCTCACTTATTGTTAAAGCTGAAAAAAAGAAAGCAACAACAATAAATATTGAAAACAAAATTTTAGTTGGTTCTTTAGTGAAGAAAAGAGTTACCGTTTGATAATCATTCTCATATATAGAAATAAAATTTACGATAAACCAAATCATTAAAGGGATAAGTATGAAAGAGCTTATTTTTGTAAATAACCATTTTTTTGTAGAAACATGCATATTAAAAAATATTTTTTCCAATTAGATAAAATAAAATTGTAAGTACAAATGACCCAGTTAAAACCAGGACTCCGGTGAGCTTTGAAATTTTTAGATCAAAACCATATCCAAGATCCCAAAATAAATGTCTTAGTTCATTCAAAATATGGAAGCTAAAAGTCCAACAAAGTCCAACAGCCAAAAATTTTCCGAAAAAACTTTTGAAAAAATTGTTAATTATTTGATAACTCTCGGCTCCAAGCAATAGAAACAAACTCCAAAAGCAAATTGTCGTAATAGCTAAAATATTTATCACTCCAACTATCCTATGTGCAATAGAAAGTAGAGAAGATATTTGCCATTTATATATTTGAAGGTGTGGGCTTAATGGGTTGTTTTTTTCTTCCATATAAGATCTATAAACTAAAGTTTTAGTTTTTTCACTAAGAGCTCAGCAATCTGAACAGTGTTTAAAGCTGCCCCTTTTAATAAATTATCAGACACAACCCAGATGTTAATGGCTTTTACATTTGAGTTGTCTTTTCTGATTCGAGAAATATAAGTTGTATAATCTCCTTCAGCTTCAAGTGGAGTAATGTATCCACCATCTTTTCTATCATCAATGACCTTGCATCCAGGTGCGTTGCTTAAAATTTTAATAATATTTTCAAAATCATATAAATTATCAAATTCAATATTTATAGACTCGGAGTGTCCAGTTCTAACAGGTACTCTCACACAAGTTGCTGTAACGTTAATATCGTTATCAAGAATTTTTTTTGTTTCATTTGTCATTTTTAATTCTTCTTTTGTGTAACCATCTTTATCAAACGCATCGATATGCGGTATTAAATTAAATGCCATTTGTTTTGTAAAGTTTTTTGAATTAATTTTTTTATTTTCTAAAAAATCTTTTGTTTGATCAAATAATTCATCCATTGGAGCTTTGCCTGCACCTGAAACAGCTTGATAGGTTGATACAATAACTCTATTAATTTTGTATTCATCATGTAAAGGTTTAAGTGCAAGAACCATTTGCATTGTTGAACAATTAGGATTTGAAATAATATTATTATGCTTTTTTAATGCATCTGCATTTACTTCAGGAACAACTAAAGGTACTTCTGTTTTCATTCTGAAGTAACTAGAATTATCAATAACTATAGTTTTCTTTGCTGCTTTTGGAACCCATTCTTTAGCAATTTCGCTACCTGCAGCAAAAAAAGTTATTTTGGCTCTAGAAAAATCATAATTTTCTAAACTTTCAATAACGATTTCTTTTTCTCGAAATCTAATTTTTTTTCCAGCACTTTTTAAAGATGCAACTAAATATAGTTCTTCAAATGGAATTTTAGATTTTTCTAAAATTTCAATTGTTTTTCTTCCTACATTTCCTGATGCCCCAATAATTGCAAAATTCATATATTAATTACTTTATTTTAATTTTGCTACAATTGCATCACCCATGACTGAGGTAGAGACCTCTTTCATGTTTTTTGACATGATATCTTTTGTTCTTAACCCGTCATCTAGAACACTGTGAACAGCTTTATCTAATTGTTCTGCCTCTTTATCTAAATCCAGAGAGTATTTTAACGCCATAGATAAACTCAAAATTGTTGCAATAGGATTTGCAATATTTTTTCCAGCAATATCTGGTGCAGAGCCATGAACAGGTTCGTACATTGATCTAATTTTACCATTTTTATCTTTAGCTCCTAAAGAGGCTGATGGTAGCAAACCTAAAGATCCAGTTAACATTGCGGCTTCATCTGAAAGAATGTCTCCAAATAAGTTATCAGTGACAATTACATCAAATTGTTTTGGGTCTCTCAATAATTGCATTGCGCAATTGTCTGCTAACATATGGCTAAGTTCAATTTTTTTGTACTCTTTATCTTTTAGTGTCTGAACTTCTTCTCTCCATAAAATACCGGCTTCCATTACATTTGATTTTTCACAAGAGGTTACTTTATTCTTTCTTTTTTTTGCCAAATCAAAAGCTACTCTTGCTACTCTCTGAATTTCACTAGTAGTATAAGTATGAGTATTGACTCCTTTCCTCTCATTATTTTCGATCGGTTCAATACCCCTAGGTTCTCCAAAATAAATTCCACCTGTAAGCTCTCTTACAATCATTATGTCTAAACCAGATATTATTTCTGGTTTAAGCGAAGATGCTTCTACTAATTGTTTAAAACATATTGCTGGTCTTAAATTAGCAAATAATTTTAACTCTTTCCTTAGTTTTAAAAGAGCTCTTTCAGGTCTCTTAGAAAATTCTAAATTATCGTACTTCGGTCCTCCTACGGCGCCTAAAATTACTGCTTCACATTCAAGTGCTTTAAAAAATACTTCATCAGTTATCGGGATCTTATGTTGTTCATAAGAGGCTCCTCCTACTAGTCCCTCTTCAATTTTAAAATCTAACGATTTATTTTTGTTAAACCACTCTATGATCTTTCTAACTTCTCTAACTACTTCAGGTCCGATACCGTCACCAGATAGAAGTAAAAGCTTTCTATCTTTAACTTTAATCATTATTTAAAAGCCAAGGTTTCTCTTCATTAAGTTTTTTTTCAAAATTATCTATTTGAGATATTTTTTCCATTGATAATGCAATATCGTCTAATCCCTCAATTAAACATTTTTTTTTAAAAGCATCTACATCAAACTTTGAAACTTTATTTCCATATTTAATTTCTTGATTTTCTAAACTTATTTCAATTTCTTCTTTTCTTTTTGAATATTCAGCAAGTTCTACAACAATCTTATCACTGATTTTAATTGGTAAAATTCCATTTTTAAAACAATTGTTGAAAAAGATATCTGCGAAACTAGAACTGATAACGCATTTAATTCCAAAATCAGATAAAGCCCAAGGAGCATGCTCTCTTGAAGAACCGCATCCAAAATTCTTTCCCGCTAGTAAGATCCTTGATTTATTATAGGGTTCTTTATTTAAAATAAAATCTTTATTTTCCTTGCCGCTTTCATCGTATCGCATCTCATAAAATAAACTTTTACCCAATCCTGTTCTCTTAATGGTTTTTAAGAATTGTTTTGGGATTATCATATCAGTATCAATATTCTGAAGAGATAAATAAGAAGGAATGGATTTTAAATTAGAAAATTTTTCCATACTATATCTCCCTTACGTCTGTTAAATGACCATTGATTGCTGCTGCGATTGCCATACCAGGGCTTACTAAATGAGTTCTACCTCCACGTCCTTGTCTGCCTTCAAAATTTCTATTGGATGTAGAAGCACATCTTTCCTTTGGTTTAAGTTGATCTGGGTTCATTCCTAAACACATAGAACAGCCAGGTTCTCTCCACTCAAAGCCAGCCTCTTTAAAAATTTTATCTAATCCTTCTTTTTCAGCTTGCTCTTTTACTAATCCTGAACCAGGAACAACCATCGCGCTAACATGATTGGCAATTTTTTTACCTTTTAAAAGATCAGCTGCAACTCTGAGATCCTCTATTCTTCCATTAGTGCAACTTCCTATAAAAATTTTATCTATCTTTATATCTGAAATTTTAGTATTCGCTTTAAGTCCCATATATTCAAGAGATCTTTTCATTGCCATTTTTCTATCTTCATTTTTTTCTTTGTCAGGATCTGGAACGATTCCAGTTACAGGTGACACATCTTGTGGAGATGTTCCCCAGGTAACTAATGGCTCTATATCTTTACCTTCAATATTAATTTCTTTATCAAATTTGCATTCTTTATCTGAATATAAAGTTTTCCAAAAATTTACTGCTTTTGACCAGTTTTCACCTTTTGGAGACATAGATTTTCCTTTTAAATAATCAAATGTTTTTTCATCAGGTGCTATTAAGCCTGCTCTTGCTCCTGCTTCGATAGTCATATTACATACTGTCATTCTTTCTTCCATACTAAGATTACTTATAACTTTACCTGCAAATTCAACAACATACCCAGTTCCACCAGCCGTACCTATTGTGCCTATAATTTTTAGTATTACATCTTTAGCTGTTACACCTTTTGGTAAATCGCCGTTCACATTAATTCTAAAGTTCTTAGATTTTTTTTGAATTAAGGTCTGAGTCGCAAGCACATGCTCAACTTCTGACGTACCGATCCCGAATGCTAAAGCACCAAATGCTCCATGAGTTGCAGTATGACTATCTCCGCAAACTATTATTGTTCCAGGTTGAGTGAAACCTTGCTCGGGACCAATAATATGAACTATGCCCTGACGTTTATCATTAACGTCAAAAAGTTTCACACCAAATTCTTTGCAATTACCTCTTAACGTTTCTACCTGAATTCTTGACTCTTCATCGTCAATTCCTTTGGTTCTATCAGTAGTTGGAACGTTATGGTCGGGAACAGCTAGAGTTAATTCCGGCCTCCTCACTTTTCTTTTTTGCAATCTTAGGCCTTCAAAAGCTTGTGGGCTAGTCACTTCATGAACTAAGTGACGATCCACATAAACTAACGTTGTACCCTCATTCTGCTCGTGCACAAGATGGTTTTCCCATATCTTATCATATAGAGTTTTTGACATTAAAAATTTATTTTTTTTCTTTAGTCGATTTTTCGACTTTAACTTCAGGCGAAGTTTCTTTTTTTTCTTTAGTTGCCGCAACTTTTACTTGATCAACTATCTTTTTAGGTTCTTCAGTTTTGACTGAAACATCTACACCGATTTTCTTTTTAATCTTTTCAGCGATTCTAGCTGATTTACCTTTTCTGTCTCTTAAGTAATAAAGTTTAGCTCTTCTTACTTTTCCTGATCTAATTACTTTTATAGTATCCACATTTGGACTGTATAAAGCAAAAGTTCTTTCGACTCCCTCGCCAAAAGATATTTTTCTTACAGTAAAAGATGAATTTAAATCTCTATTTTTTTTTGCAATACAAACACCTTCAAAATATTGAATTCGTTCTCTTTTTCCTTCAACAATTTTGACACCTACTTTTATAGTATCCCCTGGTGAAAATTCTGTGATTTTCTTATTAGAGGTGATCTTTTGTATTGCGGCTTTATTTATATCTTCAATGTTCTTCATTTTTTTTCTCTAAGTATTTTTTCCAAAGATCAGGTCTTTGGCGTTGTGTTATAGCCTCAGATTGAGATAAACGCCACCCCTTTATTTTCGCATGATCGCCGGAAAATAAGACTTCTGGTACTTTTTTACCCTCCCAATCTCTAGGTTTAGTGTACTGAGGATACTCCAAAAGATTATTTTCAAAACTCTCATCTTTAGTAGAATTAGCATTACCTAAGACACCTGGTATAAGTCTAACTAATGCATCCACGAATACAAATGACGCGCTCTCACCTCCAGATAAAATAAAATCTCCAATACTGTATTCTTCAATATTTCTTGTTTCTAAAAGTCTTTGATCAACACCCTCAAAATGACCACATAAAATATTTATTTTTTTTAATTTACTTAAAGACTTTACCTCTTTTTGATCTAATCTTTTGCCTCTAGGAGATAAATAAATTATTTTTTCTCTAGATTTTATATTTTTATCTAAGGCAGATGCCAAGACATCTGGTTTTAATAACATTCCACTTCCTCCACCAAAAGGAGTGTCGTCTACTGTCCGATTATCATCAAAAGCGTAGTCTCTTATATCTATAATTTTGAGACTCCATTTTTGTTGATCCTTAGCTTTTTTATAGATCCCTACATCTAAAAGCCCAGGATATAAATCTGGATACAAAGTAAATATTTGTACTTCGAGCATTTTTTAAAACCTTATTTATTTTCTTTAGGTTCTTCCTTCTTAGCTTCTGCTTTAGGTTCTTCCTTCTTAGCTTCTGCTTTAGGTTCTTCCTTCTTAGCTTCTGCTTTAGGTTCTTCCTTCTTAGCTTCTGCTTTAGGTGCTTCTTTACTTTCCTCTGCACCTTTCTTTCTTTCCTTTTTAGGAATAGCTTTTTGAGGATTGTTTCCCGGCTTCGGCATTGGCATTATTTGTAGTTCACCTAAAAGTCTAGAGACTCTAAGAGTCGGTTGAGCGCCTTTACTCATCCAATATTTAACTCTCTCAGCTTCTATTTTTATTCTTTCCTTTTTTTCTTTTGGAAGTAGTGGATTATAAGAACCAATTTTTTCAATAAATTTACCGTCTCGTGGATATCTTCCATCAGCGATAACTATTTTGTATACCGGTCTTTTCCTTACGCCTCCCATTGATAGTCTTATTCTTAACATGTTTTACCTTTCATTTTAGTTTATTGAGCATTTCATCTGGGATCATTCCAGATGGAATTTTTTTTCCTTGTGACATCTTTTTCATCATATCTGACATCATTTTAAATTGTTTAAGTAACTTATTTATTTTGAAAACATCCACTCCAGCGCCTTGCGAAATTCTTTTTCTTCTAGAACCGCTAATGATTTTTGGATTTTCTTTTTCATTTTTGGTCATAGATAAAATTATAGCCTCATTTTCAATAAGCATTTTCTCATCTATGTTGGCTTGATCCATTTTAGCTTTCATTTTATTTGCACCTGGTAGCATAGACATAACTCCCTCCATGCCTCCCATTTTTTTCATTTGTCTCAATTGTGAAAGATAGGAATCCATAGTAAAAATACCTTGTTTAAGTTCTTCCTCGGTTTCTTTAATCTTTTCTTCACTTAAATCATGTGCTGCTTTTTCGACAAGCGTAACCACGTCACCCATACCAAGAATTCTATTAGCTAACCTGTCAGGGTGAAACATTTCAAAGTCAGAAACTTTTTCTCCAACTCCAATGTACTTTATAGGTTTGCCTGTGATGTGTTTCATGCTCAACGCGGCCCCGCCTCGCGCATCCCCGTCAACTCTAGTTAAAATAATTGATGAAAGGTTGACTGCTGTATCAAATTCTTTTGCAACGTTAACAGCTATTTGTCCGGTTAAAGAATCGGCAACTAAAATAGTTTCGGCTGGTTTTGTTAAATCTTTAATTTGTTTAATCTCAGACATCATTGGTAAATCTATTTGAGTTCGGCCAGCGGTATCAAAAATTATAACATCAGATCCACTCAGATTTGCAGCATTGAGTGCTCTTTTAGTAATATCGATCGGCCGTTGTTTATCTATGATAGGTAAATTTTGTATATTATTTTTTTCTGCTAATAATTTTAATTGTTCTTGAGCAGCAGGTCTATAAACGTCTAAGCTTACAAGCATAACTTTTTTTTTATGATTTTTTTCAATTAACTTAGCTAATTTTGCAGCTGAAGTTGTTTTTCCTGACCCTTGTAAACCTACTAGTAATATAGAAACTGGTGGAACTGCTTTTAGATTAATCTCCTCATTTTTCGAACCAAGTATGTTTACTAATTCATCGTAAACAATCTTCACTATCATTTGACCAGGTGAAGTTGATCTAATGATTTCCTGGCCAATAGCTTTTGGTTTTAAATTTTCAATGAAATCTTTCACCACTGGCAGCGCTACGTCAGCTTCTAATAAAGCTAAACGTATCTCTTTAAGGCCAGAGTCTACTTGTTCTTCCGTTAAGGAAGGAGCGCTTTTTAGTTTAGAAAAAATATTTTCTAATTTATTTGTTAAGTTTTCAAACATTTTTATAACGTCCAACACC
>VMHT01100531.1_pt1 | contig 13617 bp, 17 predicted proteins | sample 4693611 | NCBI WGS metagenome assembly VMHT01 (sample SAMN12280063, study PRJNA550983) | marine metagenome | isolation source: seawater sampled from same location over 5 years 0.02-0.2 micron viral filtrate | place: USA: collected off the coast of southern California halfway between the port... ... | reverse complement strand
ACAAGATTGCGAAAACGATTAGTGGGCATATTTCACTAAACAAAGATTTGACTACGTTTACTGACTTAATGAACAGCAACAAAGATGTTAAGGGGTTTATATCTTCATTAGACCCAGCCGAAGCACAAGACTTTATCACAACCATTGATACGCTTATTGGTAATCTACGAAACCAAACCATTGCAGGTGGGGGTGTGATTATATCGTCACAACCATTATATGATGTTATGCCGTTACGTAAATCTAAAGAAGGTGATTTGGTTACTGAATGGCAGATTGATGAACTGGCTAAGATGAAGTTTCTTAAGATTGATATGTTGGGTCTTTCTACTCTATCTGTGGTTATGGAAGTGATGAAGAAGGTTGGTATGACTATTGAAGACCTTTATACCATGCCTATTGACAGAGATCTCTTGGGTGAAGAAGAACAAAAGTATTATGATAAGGCGTATGACTTGTTGTGTGGAGGTGATACATACGGTGTATTTCAGTTTGGTGGAGCAAACATTACTCGTTGTTTACAGAAGATGGTTCCAAGAAACGTAGAAGACATCGCTGCTGTTAATGCGATCTACCGGCCCGGTGTTATTAAGTTAGGTGCTACAGAAGCGTTTCTACGTAGACGTAACGGGCAAGAAGAGTCAACGAATGATCATCACCCTTTGTTTGACGATATATTGAAACCTACCGAAAACATTATGATCTACCAAGAGCAATTCATTCAAATGTTTAACTTACTTGGTTTGAACTTCGGCCAAGGTGACATCTTGAGAAAACTTGCTGAAAGTATGGATCATAAAAAGTGTAATGAGTATTTGGAAGAAAACCTATTCGCATATCCCGACAAGATGGTCCTCTCTGTAGAAGAAACACGAGCGGTTGCAAAGAAGTTGATTGACAACGCAGGCTATTTGTTCAACAAGTCTCACGCTATTAGTTATAGTATTCTCGCTTACTGGACTAGTTACTTCAAGGCCAAGCACCCTGCCGAGTTTACTGAAGTTATGTTGAACGACCATCTTGGTGAACATGAAGAAATCGCATTAGGGTTGACGATGGGTAGACGGTTGTTAGATGAACCATTAGTCAGTTTGGGCGATATCAACACTTTCTCAAAGGGGTTTTCGGTTTCCAAAGAGAACATCACTATCGGTATAAAGAACATCAAAGGGTTGGGCGATAGTGTATTGAACAAGATAGAAAAGAATAGACCAAGCGGTGGGTGGTTAGACTTTACAGAGTTCTATCGTGACAATTTGGAACTTAAGATGATTCCACACAAAGCTTTGCATATACTTATCAAGTTAGGGTTGTTTGATGGTATGTCATTTTGTGGCAAGCCGTTTAGTAGAAAAGCGTTGTGTGATATTACTGATGTATACAATCAGTTTTCTCTGCAGACAAAGAAGAAGTTTAAAGAGTTGATGACTAAAATATACGATGATGATAGTATTGTTTTTGACGATCTTATCAACGGTAAAAAGATTGATAGACTTTTGGATGTGTTTCACATTAATGCAGAAGAAGAATACACAGAGAAAGAACTAATCTCTTTTGAGTTAGAGAACATCGGTTTTAGAGTTTCAGAAAACATTCAGCGTATAGAGATGATGAAACAAGTTGTTAGTAAATTAGAGCTATCACACATATCTGAGTATGATGAAGACGATGAGAACTCACCATATTTCTGGACAAAGATCAGTACGGTTGAATTGTTAAAAACAAAGAAGGGTAAGCCATACGCTAATGTTAGAGCAGAGGATGGTAGTAGTTTTAGAGTATGGCATAATAAATTACAATATTGTGAAGATGATTTAATCCCTGGCAAAATCATCGCTGTGAAACTCCAATCTGATAATTTCGGTAGAAGTTTAGCTTGGGACAGAAATAGTTTATTGAGCGAAGATAATCTATTAAAACTACAAGAAGAGTTATACTAATACAAGTTGATATTTATTATATCAATGGAGAGACTTTATGCAACCTTTTAAACCAGATTTAAGAAAATACTCTAGTGAAGAAATAGAGAATAAGCCCGGCAGATTAGCTGCTCAAATTATTTTCAACAGACTCATTAAAGAAGATTTCAATATGTGGTTTGTTGGAAATGTAGAGGGTAATCAATTATATACAGTTCAACTAAGTAACGATGAAAAAGCGATAGTATCTTTTACTGACGAATACATTGCACATAATTATATTAATCGCCGAGGTATTATAAAACAGGTTAATAGAAGTTTTGGAGCAAAAGTAGTTTTGGTTAATATGTCTTTAGAAAAAATAAATGACATTATGCAAAGTAACATGAGTGCGTCAGTTTCTATGTCACCAAGTGGTATTATGTTAACTCAACAATTAGTTAATTCACCTATGGAAACAATAATAGTAAATCCAAATGACCGTGACTTCTTCATACCTATTAATGTTCCCTACGTTATGGAGCATTATAAAGATTATGAAAAAGACGATATAGACTTCTTAGATAGCGATGAAGAAAATAAAGAATTATCTATTTACGAAATTGATAAACAATTAAAAAGATATGTTCTATGTATAGATGGTGTGGATGGTAAATCTAAAGAAAAAGATGATTTATAAGATACATGGGTTAGCTACGAATATTTTTGAGTTGGATTCTCCCATAAAGGTTTTTATCCAACATTAATTTAAGAATAGATGTAGCTAACCTTTTTAATAAAGGAGTTTTTATGACCGAACAAGTAGAAGAGATTATAGATATTGAAGAAGATAGACTAAAGTATAGGGTTGAGTATATAAGAGAGAATCTTATACAGTTGGCAGATAAGTTAAGAGAGAAAATACCACAAGGTCTTACTGATGAAGATCTAACAAAAGATGATACGTTTAAAAATTGGGTTGTGGTTAATTCTATCTATGATGCATCAATGAAGGATAAAACAAGCGATGGCTTCAATAGAATGCTTTATTTTCTTTTTGACAAGTGTAGAGGTAATATTGCTCGTATAGTAAGTAATTATGATATTGATATCAAGTTTAATACTGCAGGTCAATTGGAAGATATTAAGTTGATTGTTTTGGAAGAAGAGGAAGACGATGAATAAAGATTCTATGCCTGAAGACTTAGATGTTTTTTTAAGTTTACTAGGTGAAATAGATATGATAAAGGCGCAGTTAACATCTTTGGATAAAACTACACACATAGCTTTGTCTCAAGATGAGGTTTCCACATCACTAGGTAACTCTCGCTGTTTTAACATATTAAAACTATTGGAAAATGTTAGTGCTGATCTTTCACTCTTAAACGCTGCCTATCTAAACTCGGCTGAGTTAATAACAGAGGGGCTAGACGGTAAAGAAAAAAAAGCTAATTGGGATGAAGAGTTAAAAGAAGATCGTAAAAAAATAGAATCAAAAACAGCAAAAGAAGAAAATGTAGAAGAAGAAGATAATCCAAAAGATAATAAAGTTATAACCAACATGCTTGAATATTTTAAAGAAAGGTTTGAGAAAGATGAGTAATATTTTGACTCCCGAAAAAGTTAATATGGCTGCGGAAGCTGAACCGCATGAAATATTATTTGCTATACATAAGAGAGTTGTAGATACTGAAAATTTGATGGCTCAATATAGAACACATGCACAAAATTTAGAAGTTACGATAGCAATGTTACAAGAGAGAATAGAAAAGTTAGAAAATCAAAATGACCATTTGTCATTCCATAAAGATCTTAAAAAAGAAGAGGGTGGAATACCCTACACTTCTGTATACGGTGAGGATGAAGTTAAATAGAGAGATATTATGCCTTTAACAAGACAAGAGAGCATAGGATTAGGTGTCGGAGTTTTAAATATTTGGAGTGATTATGTTGATGCTCACTCTATGAGACAACTTGATTTAGTTATGGGGCAATATGTTGATGACGATATTGTTGCTTATATTCGTAATGAAGATGGTAGTTTAGGAATAAGAGTTGTAAAATTAGAGGAACTTAAATGCCTAAGAAAAAACCAAAATATAATAAAAATAAAGTAAAAAGGTTAAGGCAAAAATTAAGCGATTCTCAAAAGTATCCGCCAATGAACCGAGCTAAAAAAGAAATGTCTAATTTAGAACGAATTGTTGCTGATATGTTAGATGACCTAAAGTTAGAGTACGAAAGAGAAAAACCTTTAAAATATATGCAAGGGTGGAGATATTATGATTTTAGTTTAATAGATTATAAAGTTTTGATAGAAGTTGATGGAGCATATTGGCATGGTGATGTAGGGAACAAACCTAGTTATGCTGGTATGATGGCAAAGAAAAACGATATAACTAAAAATTGGTTGGCAAAAAAAGAAGGCTATACGATGGTTCGTATAAAAGAAAAAGAATTAGTTGATAACTATAATCAAGTTAAAGAAAATATTTCCTCCCTTATTAACGAGAATAGGAAATAAAAACCTGTCATAACCTTCTATTGGTATAAATGTTTAGCCCACTAAATAACAAACAAAAACTATACCAGTTGGAGAAATACAGATGGATGCTACAAACGCACAACAAATAGAAAATGTTATACAGGGTAACATAAGTGTTTTGTTGGGTGAATATGGGTGGATGTTTTTAGTCGCTTTGGTGGTATTATTTTTTAAAACAACTATAGAATCAGTGTTAGCAGGTCTTCTTGTATTTGTTGGTAATGATTACAACAACGATGACATTGTAATTTTAGATGGCAGACCTGGCCGTATTGTAAGAGTATCAATGTGGAAGACAACATTTTATCTTTATACCATTAAAATTGATACTAGTGGTAAAAAAAGCATATCGGGTGGAACCAAACTCATTGTAGAAAACGATAAGCTAAGAGATTTAAAGATAGAAAAACCCTTAGATAATTTTGACTTAGAAGCTATGTTTAGTGATTAGGAGAGTGTTATGAGTAGAAAATCTAAGATGGATAATGCTAGTAAGTTGATAAATATTATTTCTACCCTCATGGAAAAACAAGAAACACTTCTGCAACATATCGGAGAATTAGAGGAATACATTGATATTTTAGAAAGTATGAGTGAGTTTGAACAAGGCGAAAAATTTATTTCATATACTGCAGATGAAGAGTTTAAAGAAATATTAGACAAAGGATTAACTAAAGATCAAAAGGATAGAGTAGAACAAATAAAAAAAGAGAATCAGAGTTTACATTCTATGGAAGATATATTAAGCATGTTTGATGAGAGTGATAAAGACGAAGAAAAATAATTGGTTTTATTAAAAAGAAAGAGGTTATTATTTGATTCCTTATATTGGCGGTAAACAAAGAATGGCTCCTTGGATACATAGTTTTATCCCTAATGATATTGAAACTTACGTTGAAGTATTTGGTGGAGCTTTTTGGGTTTACATGAAAAGTGATATAGAAACCCCGTTAGCAAAACAACATATCTATAACGATTTCAACCCTTACATGGTTAATCTTTATAGGTGCGCATCTAACCCCAAACAGTTTAGTAAATTTATTGATAGTAAGAATGTGCCATTACAATCGGGAGAGAATAAAAGCCCTCTTGATGAGTGTCGTAAATTCTTCTATCAGTGTAAGGATAATATGTTTGCTAGCACTTTTGCCATTACTACTCTGAGAAAAATATTAGAAGATAAGTCTATTGTTAAGAAGGAACGTAAGGCTCTAAATGAAACATTAGATTTTGCAAGGAAACGAAGAATAGAAGTTAATGGTCAAATAAGTGAGAAGTTTGGAGAGAAAATAAAGGCTGGTAAAAAAGATCAAATGGCTGCAATGCAATATGTTTTTCTTCTTACCAATTGTTTTTCGGGAGCGGCTGCTGTTGAAGCTACTTTTACAGATGATTCAAAAAAGAATAGCTCTAAGTTTGCAGCCTTTCATAAGAAACTAACTGATGAGACTAATGTGCGCAGGTTAAAGAACATTACCACTTGTGAGAATATGTCTTTTGAAGAAGTAATCGCCAAGTATGATTCACCTACAACTTATTTCTATTGTGACCCACCTTATTGGAACACTGAAGATTATTATAGTTTACATGGTTTTGGAAGGGAAGAGCATTTTCAATTGATGAATTGTCTTCACAGTATGGAAGGCAAGTTTTCTCTTTCTTACTATGACTTTGATGAGCTAAGCGATATGTATCCTAAAGATAAATTTAAGTGGGAAACAAAAGAGTTTGTTAAAGCTTCGGGCGCAAGAGAAGGTGAATCTCAAAGTATAGGAGAAGAAGTTTTAATTATGAATTATCAACAACTTTAATAAATCAAAAGGAGAAACCAAGAATGACCAATTTGTATATACAAGCATCTACGGCACACTTTGAAGCAAAGAAGTTGGAAGCCGAAGCTGTGTTAGATACTTATCTTTCTGATGCTGTTGGTATTGGCGAACATAGTGATCTGCCATCTGAAATTAATAAGTGGGTTGCAGAGTTAGCATCTGCGGAAGACGCACTGCATGTTTTGCAAAGGTATCAAGGAGTATGATGTTTGAAGTATTAACAGCACTATTTATTATGCTATCCGCAGGTTTAGGGGTGGCTTTATATAAGTCAATAAATAGGCTTAGTTTTTATGAAGACATGCAAAATGATATGTATGGTCGGTTTGTGGCGTTAGGAGAGAGTATCAGAGGTGTTTTGTCACGCGAAATATATAGTGATGATCCTGTAATTAAAAACTTTGTAGGTCAATTACAAGATATAGAATACTATTTACAACAATTAGATGAAGCTTATAAATTTAATACGTTAGGTGAGGAAGTAGAAGATGAGTCTTGAAAAACTAAAAGACATAAGTTTGTTTGAAGGTAAAAGCCTTGATGAGATATTTAATGTTATCTATCAGCAATCTCTTGAAGAAAGAGATGAAGCTATGTCTACTTTTAAGAAATTTAAAAACATGATCGGGGATACTGAAGATCTTTTTATGTCGGGTGATAAACCTCACCCATATTTAGATTCAGCACATAAGGCTACAGAAAACCTTATTAAAATGATTACTGCTTCTCACAAATTATTAGATTTAGAAAGCGAAAACAAGGAGTCTGTTAATGCAAATGATATTCTTGATCTTTTAGATAAGGAAGGAATCGCACCCAAACGATTCATACCCGAATCTGATGATGAAGAGCAATCTCAGACTAAAGAGAATGATCCCCAAAGCGGTGATCAGAGTGTTGTTGAGTTCCCACAACTCAAGAAAAAAGTGTGAATGTCAAAATGTTGATGTAGAAAACATTTCCCTTTTTAAAGGAGGATATTGTATGACGAAGTTTATTGCAAAATGTGCAATAGTTTTTGCGCTGCTTGTTAGTGTAACGCCATCTTTTGGTGAAACAGAAGTAGGTGTTGACCTTTTCAGCCGACACGTTTGGAGAGGTACAGCAGGTTCAGATAATTTATCTGTTCAGCCTACTGTTGCTGTTCCCATTGACTCTACCATTGGTGTAACCACTGTTGGAGTATGGGGGCAAATTCCCATCGCTACTGGTGATACAGAAGAGATTGATATTACTGTATCGCAAGAAGTTGGTGAGTATGCCACCGTAAGCGTTACTTCTTATTACTATGACGGCCCTTTTCTTGATGCCGACAGCCACGACATTGAATTAGGTGTTTCGACTTCTTATGCAGGAGTTGATTTGTTTGTAGGTAGATTTGTTAACGGCGATGCTGTTAAGGATGATACATACATAGAACTCGGATATGCATTAGATGAGTTCAACCTGTTCGTTGGAGCTGGTGATGGTGGTTATGTTACTGAAGGTAGTGACTTTGCCGTTGTCAATGTTGGTGTAGGTGTTGAATCGGATGCCGGTTATGGTGCTTCATTCATCTATAATCCAGACACAGAAACCCCTTACTTAATTGTAAGTAAGTCTTGGTAATCTGATATGGTGACCAGTACAGAAGGATATTTACTAGCACTAGATGTTAGCACCTTCTGTACTGGCTACGCCATTTGGAATCTTAATCAAAACAAATTAGAAACCGCAGGTCATGTAGCTTTAAAAAACATTAAAGGTCTACATGAAAAAGTTAACATGATGTTTAAAGTTTTAGATAGTTTAAACGAAAACACTGACAAAATAACTGAAGTAGTAATAGAAGATATCATCACAAAGTTTATATCTGGTAAATCTAATATCAAAACCATAATCACACTCGCCGCTTTCAATGCTATAATACAGCGCAAATGTTATGAGATGTTAAACAAATACCCAACTATGATGAATGTTATAAGAGCAAGAAATTTGGCTGATTGTAAAGTTCCACGCGGCACAAAGTCAAAAGATTTTATTCTCAGAAGAGTAATAGAATTACACCCCGAAGTAAAAGAACTTTTACCACTAATGAAAACAAAAAATGAATTTAGTAAAGAAGCATACGATGTAAGTGATGCAGTGGTGATTGCAAGAGCAAGAGCTGCAGAAATTAATCCTACCGAAGAAAAAATATTATCACCCCAATAAAAACCTTGACTTAATTATAAAAATTTACTATATTATATCTATGTCATTTTATTTAAAGAAGGTTAAAATTTGATGGATAAGTTAGGTATATTAGCACAACATCTTGGTAACTATAAAACAATGGCAGGTGGGAATCATTATTTCCGATGTGTGAATTGCCATCACCACAATAATAAGTTGACCGTTAACATAGAAAAAAATGTATACTCCTGTTTTCATTGTAATTTATCGGGTCGTAGTTTTCTTTACCTCCTTAAACTTGCTGGCGTATCAAATGTTAACCAGTATAGGAAGGTTTTTAATGAAGAGCCAAAGAAGAATTTAGAACAGATTAATAATATTTTTAGTGAAGAAGTTGTTAAAGAAAAGAAGCTTACTTTGCCTAAGGGGTATGAAAATCTTTTTAGAAATTTAGAAAGACAGTTTTACAAACCTGCGACAGAGTATCTTCTGAAGAGAGGATTAACGAAACAAGATATTCTCAAATACGACATATACTATAGTGTTAATGATCAAAGAATATTATTCCCATCATACGATAGGGAAAATAATTTAAACTATTATGTGGCAAGAACTATCCAACCTTTTGAAGCCTATAAATACAAAAACGCATCGACCTCAAAGAAAGAAGTTATATTTAACGAACACTTAGTTGAATGGGATAAACCTCTGTATATTGTAGAGGGAATATTCGATGCTATATTATCTCGTAAGAATGCCGTACCTATTCTTGGTAGTAATGTGGGTAGTGGTTCTTTGTTATTCAAAAGGTTATTAGAAAATAATACACAAGTTATTATTGCATTAGATGCAGATGCAAAAAAGAAAATGTTTAAAATGATAAACGAATTAGTTAAATATAATATTACAGTTACTTATGTAGATTGGAAATCAGAGGAAAGAGATATAGCTGAAATGGGTTCAGAAAAATTTGAAGAGATAGTAACCAGTGGAAGCGTAAAGAGTTTTACCTTTGAAGATCAAATAAAAGAAAGGTTATTTAGTTAATGCTAATAGCACACCTAAGCGACATACATATCCGTAAAACAAGAAGACATGAAGAGTATAAAGTAGTTTTAGAAAATTTAGTTGCTAGTTTAGAGTCACTACCAATTGATAGAATTGTTTTAGCCGGTGATTTACTACATAATAAAACTGATCTATCACCCGAAGCTGTACAACTTGCAAGTGATTATTTAGATAGATTAAGTGACATTGTTCCCGTTGATCTAATACTTGGAAACCATGATTGCGTTATCAATCAGCATAACCGATTAGACAGCCTAACACCCATCGTATCGTTGTTAAAGAGTAAAGGTAAACCCATCACCCTATATGAAGAGAGTGGCTTATACGATGTGAATGACGAGTTAGTGTATGGTATTTTTGCCCAACAAGATACTAAACATCAGTGGCCTATTGACTTTGATAAAGAAGAGGGAAAGAAGTATGTAGCTCTTTACCACGGTGCTATTGATGGTAGTCACACTAGCGCTAGTCATCGCATAGAAAGTGATACCGATAAAAGTGTTTTCCGTAATTACGATTTTGGTATGTTGGGCGATATTCACTCAAGACAACCAATGATATTGGATGAGAACGGTAGTATCAAGGTTGCATATGCAGGTTCTTTGATTCAACAAAACTTTGGTGAAGCTATAGAAAAAGGATTTCTTCTATGGGATTTAAATCAAAAGAAATGTATTTTTATAGAAGTAGCTAATGATTGGGGTTTTAAGACTTTTAGATTAGATCAAGAGGCTATTGACAATATAGAGAATATGGAGTTTGACTTACCTACAAAACCTTATGTGAGGATTCTTCTTAATACTAGTGATTATAATGTAACCACAGCCAAGCATGTAGAGTCTGTTATAAGAAGTAAGTATAAGCCAGAAGGTTTGTTTATTGAAGTTGATGTGCAATCCACAGTTGATGATCTTTCCCTGTCGGGTAAACCAGAAAATGTAACTGACTTGAAGACACAACAAGATCTGTTAAAACAATATTTTGCAAAACGACCTACCATTTCTGAGCAAGAAGTAAATGAAATAATATCTATTCACAAGGATTTTTATGATACCTGCACTACTGAAGACTATGATACATATAAAGGTAGAAAGTGGATAATACATAAAGTTCTATTTGATAATGTGTTTTCTTATGGGCCTAACAATATTATTAACTTTGATAAAATGAAAGGGCTGACAGGAATATTTTCACCTAACGCTTCTGGTAAGTCAAGTATTTTATATACTATTCTACAAGGATTTTTTAACAGTAGTAATAGAACGGGTGGCAGAAATGTAGCTGACGTTATTCACAAGAATCAAAACGAAGGGTTTATCGAAATAGAGTTTTCTGTAGATGATAAACGGTATGTCATTGAACGGGTTTTTAAAAGAAACAAAAGAAACCCAACCCGTGCAAACAACAAAGTAAAACTATATCAAATTATGCATGGTGATAAAGTTAACATTAGTGGCGAAGCTAATGTTAGAGAAACAGAAGCTGCGATTCGTAATTTACTTGGATCATATGAAGAACACACCATGACTACATTTAGTCAACAGTTTGACATCACGCGGTTTATTGATAATGGTCAAACAAACAGAAAAGATTGGTTGGCTCGTTTTCTTGGATTAAATGTTATTGATGATTTACAAAAATCTATAAAAGATGAAACAGCCTCTATACGTTCTGTTCTTAAAGAGTATCAGCAAAATGACTACCCTTCTATTCTTAGTCAGTATGAAGATAGATTAAAGGAAACAGCCGATAGGATAAAGCTTTTAAACAAAGAGAAAAAGCTTTTAGAAGATGATGCTACTAAGAATAAAAAGGATAGGGATTCTTTAGTTAACTCAATGCACCCAACGTATGAAGGATTGCGCCCAATAAGCTTCATCGAAAAAGATATAAACAATTCCAACAAATCTATAGAGAAGTTAGAGGAAAGTTGGGATGAAAATAAGAAGTTAAAAAATGATCTAATATCCCGTAGTCAAGATTATTCTGATGAACTGTTTAAAATAAATGAGAAGGGTGTCTTTGAAGATCGGAAAAATAATTTCTATGGTATGGTTGAAAACCAAAAGAGTCTTGAGTCAGAGTATGCATTAAAGAATCAAATGGTTAATACGTATGAAAAACAATCAGCTATTCTAAGTAAGCATGATTGGTTTGAGAAGAATGATGTTTGTAAAAAGTGTTCATTTCTTACAGGAGCTTTTAACGCACGATCTTTGTTGGTGGAAGAAAAGAAGTGGGTAGAGGATGCTTTAGTAGAAAAGAATAGATTAAAGGATGAGCTTGAGAAAGACTCTGATTTTCCGCAAGATGAAAAACTATATGACAAGTATAAAAAAGAAATTGGTGAAATAGGATCTAAGTTAGAAAATTTAGAAATTGTTTTTGAGAATATAAAACTTCAGTTAGAGTTAGAAAGAAATAAGCTAGCTTCTTATAGGGAAGAGGAAAAGGTATATAAGAAGAATGAAAATTCTATCAAGCATAACACAGCGGCTGAGTTGAAGATAAGAGGTGTTGATAGTAAGATAGCTGAAGTAGATATTAAGCTCAACAGCAATAATAACGAACACACCAAAGAGAATAGCAATCTCGGTGCTCTAAGTCAAAAGATTATGGATCTTGATGGTAATATTGAAGTGCTAAAAGAGATAGAAAAAAAGTATAATACTCATCAATTATTGATGGATGCGTTCGGTAGCGATGGTATACCCTTAATGATTATGAATAAGGCCGTACCACTTATTAATAATGAAATACGAAAGGTTCTATCTAACATAACAAATTTTGAAGTTTCTCTTGAAGTTGACACCGAAGCCCATGACTTAAGTATATTTATTGATGACGGCACCTCACGCCGCAGAGTCGAATTAGGATCTGGTATGGAGAAAACTTTGACAGCTTTAACAATCCGTTCTGCGTTATCAAATATTAGCCTTTTACCCACTTGCAACCTCTTTGTAATTGATGAAGGCTTCGGCACTCTCGACTCTGAAAATATCAATCATATGAATCAATTGTTGTTGTATCTCAAAAGCAAGTTTGATAATGTTCTTATTATTTCTCACATTGAAAGTATGCAAGACATCACTAACAATGTTTTAAGTATTCATAAGAATGAGAGGGGGTATAGCAGCATTAAAATTTTATAGGAGAGTTAATTTGGCATCTACTATTCCCAAATTCGTAAAACCCATTGAGTTTCAAACGGATAGCCAAAAGAAGTATTATAATCTTATAGGAGAAAATAATTCGCAGATAGTTTTATGTCACGGTATGGCAGGCACAGGAAAAACATATATAAGTATACAAAAAGCAGTTGAAGATATTTTAAAGAGAGGGAATAGCTATTCAAAGCTTTGTATAATAAATCCAACAGTTGATGTTGGTAAAGAAGATGCATTAGGATTTTTGCCCGGCACTATAATGGATAAAATAACTTTATACAATGAAAGTGCCATATGGATACTTAATCAGATTATCGGGAAGGATCAAACTAAAAAATTTATTGACGATGGTAAAATAGAGTTTCGTGTTATAAATCATATGAGAGGTTTAAACTTAGATCATATGTATATTATATTAGATGAAGCACAAAATATATCACCACTCCAAATAAAAACTTTGTTAACAAGAATACATGACAGTAGTAAACTTGTCATACAAGGCGACTTAAGTCAATGTGATAAGTATGGTGAAAACTATACTAAGAGCGGTTTCTATGACATTTGGCAACGTCTGAAGACTATTGAGGGTGTAGGGTATATGAAGTTTAGTAAAGAGGATTGTGTAAGAAGTGGCATAGTAGCAAAGATACTTCAAACATACAATTACAACGGTGATAGTATAGAGTTACCGTAAGATAAAAGAGGTATGAAATGTTAGACATTGGAAGTTTAGTTGGTAAGGTGTTGCCACAGGCAGGTAAGATAATAGATGACCTACATACATCTAAAGAAGAAAAGATGGCTGCCAGACAAAAGATGGAAGAGTTACTTGTTTCAGCAGAACAAGAAGCACAGAAAGAAGTATCCGCTCGTTGGGATGCCGATTTGAAATCAGATGCTTGGTTGCCGAAAAACATAAGACCACTGACACTTATTTTTCTTACAGTTGTCTT
>VMHT01013559.1_pt1 | contig 13620 bp, 18 predicted proteins | sample 4693611 | NCBI WGS metagenome assembly VMHT01 (sample SAMN12280063, study PRJNA550983) | marine metagenome | isolation source: seawater sampled from same location over 5 years 0.02-0.2 micron viral filtrate | place: USA: collected off the coast of southern California halfway between the port... ... | reverse complement strand
GCTGTCTCTAAACGTGATATCAGGCAGAACACGACGAACTAGTGTAAATTTTTCGCCGTCACCAATGTCCATTTGACTGGATTCTACATTGGCCGATATAGCAGAAGGAGGATTAGTGCTACCATCGTCCTGCCCGAACTCTTGATAATACAATTTATTGTCAGTGCTCGCAGCTATCGGGTACTGATTTATACCCCTGTCTACCCACGCTGTGCGGTTTAATGTTCCAAAGTACCATATCTTTTCCTGATAGTTGTATATAACATAGCGGTCATTTGCGTTGCTGCTCTTTGATGGATAGAACCACCATACCTCACCATAAGAACTATTGTGCCCCGAATATACCTTACCTATCTGGTCCCGGTTAAAATCACTAAACACATAATCCAACACGGTGCAGGGTAGGCGTTGCACGGTACCGCCGTATACATAGAACTCTTTTGAGCCCATCCAGAACACAAAGTCATTCACAGCGACAGCCGCGTTTGGACTGGCTATTGTAATATTTCGTGATATCTCGGTCAGACCAAAAGTAAAGGGTGGCCCCAAGAACTGCATACCGTGAAGGGATACATCGGTATATACCAGTATTTGCTGCTTGGTCTGTATGGCCACCACAATCTCCGAACCGGTGGATATTCGAAGCTCTCCCGCTGTGTTTGTGGGTAATGTCTGAAAATCCAGTAAGCTCTCCTGTGTTCCAAAACGTATGAGTAGGGGGTCTTGTGTCCCGATTGATGTCTCACCGTCACAACCAAAGGCTATAACATGACGGTCTTGGTCCGATACCATAATCTGTTTGGCAACCGTTGGCGCTAGATTAGACCCTGATAATGAAGAAAGGGCCACGGCCCGTGATGAGGTACCCGCTGTTCTGTCCCAATAGAATATACCGCCGTTTTTAATGTTTAATAATAAGTCCTCACCAAAGTTATCGTGCGTCCAATTTGTTAAAACAGCACCCGATACTGTGCCTTCTGCCGGCATACCCCAACCAAAAGCGGCTTCTATTACAGCATCATTGTCCACGTGTGCTGCGGCTGTTGTACTAAGCGAGCCCCGTATCAACCCCGTAAAGGTGGTAGAGGTCTTGCCTGTGTATTCAATAATCTCGTCATTTATCTTGATATAACCGGTGGCCGTAAAGTTTGCCGCGGAGTCTACCGTCACCGTCGTAGCTGTTGCTGATAAGCCGCTACCATCGTTTATCAAAGTTACCGTGTCGTCGGCTGTTGTTGCGTTGCCCAAAACTAAGCGTACAAGCTCCCCGTCAGAATGAACCGCCGCAGTTGTACCGCCATGAGCTCGTGTAACGGTAAGTGTGTTGGTCGAAATACCACTAATCAACATGAGCTCGCCACCAACATCTATAACGTCAGAGGTAGACATACCCGTGGCACTTGTGACATCTACACCTGTTTCCGACGCATCAAGATCTTCGTTTAAAGTTGTTGTAATCTCGTTGGTATCCACACCGTTCCATACACCGGCACCCCAACCTGTGCCAAAGAAGTTTGTATCGAGGCCCGTGTTTACCTGATAGGCACCTACGGTAGAGCTACCACCGTTGCCTGTGTCCGATCCGTTTGCTGTAACACTTACAGTAATGCTGTATATATTGTTGTTTGTAACAGCCGTTATTTGATGTTCAGCGTTTAGTATTGCTGCCGTAACATTACCGCCCAACGATGCAGCGGCAGAAAACGTAACAAAATCATTTAGATTAGCGCCGTGAGCCGCATCGGTTACCGTAATAACAGAACTCCCATTTGTTGCCGCAAAGGTTACATCCCCCGCACCGGTTGTAGAACGCACAGGTGTGATATCGTTATACTGACCACCATCGGCTATATAATATTTAAGATTTGTGCCTATACCTAAATATTTTGTAGCATCCAAAGCCACCCAACTAAACAAGGCACGACAGGTGCCCAAAAACGTACTATCACTGTACGCGGACCAACCGCCTATCTTTTCTACGTTACCAAACCGAAAACGTATTTTATCACCATTAAACCAACCGCCCTCATTAGAATACGACGTTGATTCTCTGTTGATACCGGGTTTGAATTTTAATGCAGTAAGGGGCATCAGCCGGGCCTTAGTTGCACAGCTACGTAAGTAAACTGATTTCCAGAAATTGTTGCTCCTGCCGGTAATAAAGTAGCGAAAACATCAAAGGTGCCACCATCACCATCGCGCATACTTAAAGTGTGTGCGGAACCTCCAATAGTGACGGTAAAGTCACCCCCACCGGAACTTGTAGTTCTACCCGAAATAAATGTGGGGTAGGTGCTCGCCGTAAAACTTGTGGTGGTGCTTGAGGATATTGCGGATGACGAGTTTTGTAAAAAGTCATTTTTGATAGAAATAGTTGGTGTAGTGCCTCCCGAAGATTCTATAGGATCTGTTGCTCCCACGGAGGTCAACCTTGCATTTAACTGTGTCTGTATATTACTCGTTACGCCATCGGTATGGTTTAGCTCCGCAGTTGTAGCCGTGACACCATCCATAATGTTTAACTCATCCTTATCTGCTGTAACTCCGTCCATAATGTTTAGTTCAGCCGCTGTGGCTGTAACCAATGTGCCTCCAAGTTTTAGCCCATTTGAGGTATCATGTGATGCAATGTCCACATCTGTAGATCCATCGGCAAAAGTTACATTACCTGTAACAACAAGCTTATCTGTGCCGTCCTCATCATACTCAATAGTAGCGTCTTGATCGTTACCAAAATGTATCTTTTTATCGTCAGCGATATAGATGTCTCCAAACTCTGCTGAGGTAGACCCTATGTCCGCTCCTCCAGAGGTATCAGGTAAAATAGAAGTGTTTGCCGTCAAAGTGGTAAAGGTGCCTGCGGCCGGTGTTGTACCACCAATCACGGCACCATCTATAGCCTGACTATTTACAAACAAAGCGGTCAAGTCTGTTACGGCGGCACCCGATCCTGCTCCGTCAGCAAAGATTATTGCACCTTTACCTGATGCCACACTGACATCCGCACCTGACCCTTGCGTAAAGGTGGCCGTCTGGCCTGTACCGTTCTTAACAAAGTATAACTTATCTGCATCAGGAGGAAGTATTGTTATTGTATTTGTACCTGAAGGCGAACCTCCCAAAACCAAAACTTTAAACATACCGTCTGATAAGCTACCGTCACTCGTGGTTAAAGTATGTGTTGTACCAGACAGGGTTATAGTGCCCACACCGTTTATAAGTCTGTCTACAATATCAAAGTTATTATTTGTTGTGGTGCCCCAAGCACCGGCTTGTTCACCAAGACCGATCTTTTCTATGCCACCATTATCTGTGTATGTTGATCCCATATCTTACCTCTTATGCTACTTCTGTCCAAGTCTGCGAGACGCCCGTGGTTTTTTCTGTCCACGTTGGGCTGCTCGATGGCGTTATAGCCGTGTAAGACGTTCCCGGAGCAGGAATAATCTTACCCCATACTATAACACTTGTTAGTGAAAGTGTAGCAGAAAATCCTGCTACCGTTATATTTGCATCACCTGTAACCGAAATTGTGCCGAGGCTCGTGGTCAACCCAATTTCTACAGGGACCCTACTGGAGGCATCGGCAGCACCTATCGCTGTAATACCAACACTACCTAACGCACTTGTTAATCCTATGTTTACAGGTGTTATGCTTGATACTGGTACAAAAGCACCGGGAAGTTCGGCAATAGAGCCTTCTGATATGGCATTAAAGCCAAGCATTAGTCAGCGTCCTGTATGGTCAGTGTGCCTTCCTTTACTTGTCTTAGTATTTCTGCGTAGTGTCTGTTGTTAGGGTCTAATGGCACTCCACACTGAACACCATCTATGGTAACGTCAATAGAAATATTTTTATTAGTAGATTCGTCTTTAATATATTTTGCATTTGTTATATTCATACTTAACCTATAATTCTGCATCAATCGTTATGCCATTGCCTGATGCTTGTTGACGAAATGAGCATGACCTATATTGTGTAAGACCACTTCCAGTCGCTTGGAAAGTTACCTCTCCATCATAGCTCGTAGCCCCAGTCACGCTTGAGATAGTATATTCGTTAGCAGCATCCCAAATTTTAACATTTGAAGCATCCACAGTTGCATTTGCTCTCATGCCAACTTGTTGTCCAATGCTGTATTGAACAACAGTAGTGCTTGTTGCCCAACCTTGAGCAAATTTAGCTCCTGCACCCCCTCCATCATACGCTTGGAAATATCTCTGACACCTAGCCAACTCTTCTCCAAAATTATTAACATGCTCAAACTCTGTTGCGTTCTGCCCTACTTCTAACTGAACTCCTGTGATGAAAAAGGTTCTGTCTGTGCTGTCAAAGAATGATGTTGTTCCACTACCAATTCTATCAGACTGTGACAATGTTCCCCATGTTTGTTGTAATGTGCCACTTGTATTGAAAGACCCTGAATGAAGAAAAATATTTAGATTCAAACCTTGGGCATTGTCATCGTCAAAAGCACCTGTGGTATCAGCAGGAAATGTAAGTTCTACTCGTGTCCAATCTGTAGTGACATTAAATGTTTTACCAATGTGTCTATTACTATTATCAGTATCCATGAGTTCACAAACATAGGTAGCACTTGCATTACCTTTTACATAAAAGGATACAGCAAATGGTTTAGCTTCAGATGTTCCTTTACCAAAACTTTGAAGATTTTGTGATTCTATTTTTTGGGTAAGTTGTAGACTCTCATTTGTGCCAATAGATGTATCAGCAGTAGTACAGTCAAGTTTTAAGCTATTAGCAAAACCTTTTCCTGTTGGTACTGAGCTATCTTGTGACATGGTTAAACGTCCATCATTAGCATTAGAATAAAGATACCACCTATCGCAAACAAAGTACCCACTTGATGCACCCAACCCTGTAGCTGACACATTTCTCTGTGCAACGTTCATTGCACCATTGATGATGACATTCCTGTTTACTCCACCACCACCTGCATTGATGTTGCCTATAAGGTTTGCTAATTCTGCCGCTTTGCTCATGGTGTTATCCTATTAAATAAATATATCCATATTCGTGGTATGCCCCACCATAGTTTGTTCTATCTGCACCAGAAGATTGTGTGAAATGGATAGTGCTGTTTGCTGTTGCTTTGAACATATGTGATGTGCTAGTTGTTCCAACCCCACTTGGAGCGTGTCCTGCTGATATTATTTGTGCTGACCCACCAGAAAGAGTAAGATGCATATTTAATCTATAAATATTATCAGTATTTCTATAGATTTGAAAATATGCTACATAAAGTCCAGTTATTGGGAGTGTAAGTTTTCCTGTTGCTGAGTTATAAGTGATATCATTGATAGATACTCCATAAGTTGAGTATGATGCTTCATCAGTTACCCAAGCAGGTTGTCCGTCATTTGTTGCTCCTATAGTTTCACTATTACCTATTGTATAGTTACCTTGTGAGGGATTTCCTTGAAAAGAAATGTGAGGTATTGAGGGGTAAAGAATACGACCACTACTATCAATAGTCATAGCCGTATTAGAGTTCGTTGCGTCTTGTATGGTATTTACTTTAAGTATTGATGCCATTGTTTACCCTATGCTATCTTGTATCCGTAAATGTAAGTGCCATCAGTTCTTGCTGTTGAAGAACCATTCCCATAAGTGCCAAACTGAATTGTTTTCCCTGCAGCCACATCTACCAATACAGTATGTGTAAATCCCACATCATTTCCACCTGCGTTAAAACTCCACAGATTTGTAACACCATAATTATCAGTTATAGCAGTACCATTCATGCCTGCTCCAATATAAGAACCTACTGATGGATTACAATACATTTGATAAGTAATATGATAAACACCTGCTACTGGTGAAGTAAATAATCCACTTCCAAAACATCCACCAACATCAAATTTTTCTGTCCAAGAAGCAGCACTTACTGACCAATCTTGGTCATGTCCATTTGGAACTGTTGTATTACTAGCTAATGTAACTAAAAATCGTGGTTGAGCAGGAAGCGTCATTCTTCCACTACTATCTATCGTCATGGCACTTGTGCCACCAGAATGTTTTATTGCATCTACATGTAATTCACTTGCCATTACTGTGCTATCTCCATACACATAATTACTGCTCCTACTGTTTGAGTATTTACTTCAATTTGTCCACCACTTACTGACCTATAATAAACCTCATAATGAATTTGAGATGTAGTATTAGGGCTATCTAATATGTGAATAGTCTGATTGCCAATCTTTCTTTCCCCACCATTCCAAAAACTTAAAAGACCGTAAGAACCACTTATAGTAAGTGAGTCAACTCTAGTGCTATCTCTATAAATAGTTGCGTAGAGTTGTCTTGCTGCCGCTTCATTGTCAAAACACATACTTGCTTGTATTAAAATGTTACTTGATGCGAACTTTGGTGTCATATCAACATCAATCCCAGTTGCAACATAAGATGTTGAAGTTGTTGTTCCACTTCCTAATGCTGTTCCTTGAACGACTTGAATAACACTACCACTAGGCATCTCTATAGTATTTGCCGTAGTCTTCCCCTCAATCTTATCTACTAATAATCTACTGGTCATACTATTGTATACACTCCGTTAACTGTGATTGTAGCATTTGTAACTGTTATAGGTCCTGCTGACAATCCATTTGTACCGCTTGGAATTGTGATATCTGCTGTAACACTACTTCCATTTGTTCGTATTATACTGTCGTTTCCAAGAAAAGGATAGCGTGTATCTGATTCTGACTTGCTGTAGGTATTAGCTATTGTAAACGCATCGTAGGCTACAATCTCTACAACGTCATTTAATGATGCCCCTGTAACTAGCACAACGGTTGTGCCAGAGGTAGATGTGTAATCTGTTGCAGGTTTAAGTAAAACACCATTTTGATAAACATCCACATACTCACCATCGTTGTAGCTCAATACATTTGCGTTGGCATCTGACCCACTAAAAGATGTCTGCCCTGCTGTGGCTTGGTATATAAACCGTGTTCTAACGCCTTGGTTTGGTGCTTTTCCTATGTATGGCATTTGATTACCCTATTAAATATCCGTGAAAGTATGAATAATTAGTATTTCCATGAACTGTTTTGTTCTCTCTTGTATTTACTTCCACTGTGTCATTAGCACTTAGTTCTGTGGTAACGTGAGCAAAGTCAGTAAAGTATCCTGAATTCCCAGTAGAACCATTTACATATTCCGCTCGTCTGTGAGAGTAGCATATTAATGTGCTAGTGTTTTTGTGAATATAAAAAGAATCGTGCATTGCATCTCCATCCCCCATACTCATAAAAATCATACTAACACCAAAGAAGTATACTCCATCAACAGGAGCAGTAAATTTGCCTGTACTTGTACTGTAGTGATTACCTCTGTTGAAATGTGTTGAGCTACTTGCTGTATGATTAAAAACGACTGTTGCACCTGCTCCAAAGGTCGTATTTGCGTTTAGCCCTGCTTTAAACGCAGGATGTAAAGGCTTTAATATAAAACCATCTTTACTTATAGTCATTGCAGTGGTTGTACCACCAGTTTTAAATATCAGTTGCCCAGAATTAGTAGCACCTTCCTCAATGGCAATTTGTGCAATCTCCGTTCCACCAGCATTATGAAACTGCATAAACATATTATTATCAGAACCACTTGTTCCACCACTCTCTAAAATTATTCTTCCGTGGTCAGAAGCACCTTTAACGTGTAGTCCACCATCAGGAGAGGTTGTTCCTATTCCAACTTTTTCAGAGCTATCTATAGAAATTGCAGTAGCATCACTTGAGTTTGATATTCCTGTGATACCTTCTTTTCCTACTTTTGTTAAAGGCACTTTTTACTCCTAACTTGGTTTTGTTGGAAACGTTACACTACTCATGTCTAATCCACCATTACTATCTAGCTTTGGATCAGCACTTGCAGGTAAGTCTCTCAAGGCTTGTCTATAGGTTTTCATGTCACTCGACATGGTTACATCCCCTAACGCAGTCCAGTCTGTTTCTGCCAGTAACGCATCTCTCCGTTCTCTAAGCAATCGCATTGGCTCACGGCTTTGCAGTAACGTCTTTTCGCCTGCTACCTGTGCATATGTTACACCCCAGTCCTTTGGGTCAGCACTTTCGATAGCTGAACCATTACTATCTGCTCCAGTAACCTTACGAAACATCTGGTTAAACTCTTCTTCATTTGTAGGCTCTCCTCTAAGAACCCACTCTGTAACTCCTAAACTCGATATTGCGTTTGCTATTGTTGTCATTGTGCTATCTCCATAATAGTTAAAGTTGAAGCTGATACTGGTATATAAACTGCATCTGTATTATTTGGGTAATAATAATTCAAACCTAAGTTACCATTAGAATAATTAGGAGCTATCTGAACAGCATATGTAATAGCAGAGTTTGTATTTGGACTATCTAAATACTCAAAATTTATAGAAGTACCATCATTTGCAGCCGCAAAATAATGAAAAGCTAATACCCTTTGTCTACTGCTAGATGCGTCCCCTACACCATTCGCAGTATTCCCACCACTAAATCTAAAAAATGCAAATCTATCTGCTGTGTTTGTAGCAACATGACCTAAACTAGCTTTAAGTAAAACTTTGCTAGTGCTAAATTTTGGTGTAAATGATTGGCTCAAAGAACCACAAGTCACAAATGTTGCACTTGAACCAGAATTAGAAAAGGTAGTTGTTGCAGTATCAATCTTTTGTACTGTTTGCACCACATGACCACTAGGCATAGCCACTGTTCCTGCTGTAGTTTTACCCTGTATTGTGTCTACTGAAAGTGTACTCATTGTGCAATCTCCGTTGCTGAAATCCAAGAAACTCCTCTTTCATATCCAGAGGTGTCTGTGTCATTTACTGTTCTGTTGATAAATAAATTATTAGTTCCATTAGTATTTACTCCTAATTTATATGCTATTGAGGACGTAGTGTTTGGAGAGTCAAAATATCCCATGTGCAACATCTCAGCAGTAGATGCGTCATCATCTCCAAAATAACCTACTGTAGCATTAGCTATCCCAATCTTTCTACTCCCTGCACTTTCTGTATGAGCTAATTTTGTGCTATCTCTAAAAAAGAAAAATACAGTATTCCAAGTATCGTTTGCACTTTCAAAAAATAACTGTGCTTCTAGTTTAATAATGGAGTTTGCCCTTGTTGGGGTTATGTTTACTGTAAAATTACTTATTGCTTGGTCAGTATTTGCACTTGCAATAGTTTCTGTTTGTGAGGTTGTTAGTTGAAAATGTTTCATTTGAACAAGATACCTGTAAGTGCCATCTTGTGTCTGTCCTTGTAAGCTGTCTACTCTTAATGTACTCATTGTTTATCCTATTAAGTATCCAGAAAAATGGGACCAATCTGAACTACCATAAATTCCTATATTACCACCACCTGCATTAATTCTCATATCCACGAAACTGCTTGCAGATAATAAAAATGCCGCAGAACCTTGTACTGGTAAATAACCACCATATCCATAATATCCTTGTGCAGATTCTCCAACATTTCTGGAAAAAAAGATTTTTTGACTCCCATCAATAAAAAAAGACACATGGATTCCATCATCTGAGTTGTCAACATTTTGAAGAAGAATTGAAAAATTAAATTGATAAACTCCAGTTACTGGAGCAATAAATCTTGAATTAGAGGTATCGAAATGAGAACCAACATTAGAACCAACAACATTAAACGTAATTACCACAGCATTGGCACTACTGTTTGATGTAATTCCTGTCTGATTTCCACTTTTTGTAACTTCAAAAAAAGGTCTGGCAGGAGTTAATACTCTCCCACTACTATCAATAGTCTGAGCCGTAGTGCCATTTGTGTGCTTTATATTCTGTACGAGAAGGTTACTCATATGATTGCTAGATTACCCCCTGAGTTTACTGTGATGGTTATGCCAGAAGATACTGTCAAAGGTCCTGTGGCTGTGGCATTCTCTGTTGCTTCTATCGTTGTGTTCACATCAACAGTTTGTGAGTTAACACGAAACATACCACCGTTCTTAAAGTTTCCTTTGTTCTGTGTGGGTATAGTAATGCTTGTATCTGTTGCACCAAGATACATTACAAAGATATTACCTGTGCCAGTTGATGGAGCCTCCGTAAATGTAAGGTTTGTGCCATTTGGCACTGTAAATGCGTCTACACTCTCCTGTATTACACCGTCAACGCTTACTACGATGTCTTCTTGAGCTACAGTCTGGTTTAACGTAAAGACCGTTGTAGAGTTATCTCCGTTGAACTCCTGCGTTGCAGGTCTTGATGAAAAACTAGAACCAACTTGATTACCTATATGTGGCATTACTCCTCCTATGTACTAATAGCGTCCACAAAACTAACATAACAATTCAAAGACGCATCCGTGTTTGATTTTACAAATAGCTGATCTCCATTTTGTAGGACTATCTTACTACCCCCATCTATCAACTCTAAACTTGATCCAGAAGGTATGGGTGCGTTCTTTATTAGATATACGTCTAAATCACTACCCCCTGCTGCTGCCGTTCTTACAAAGCAGTCCACAGTAATCTGGGAGGTGATTACATTTGCCATTCTTATACCGACTATTGCATCGTCAGAGTCACAGTCAAAAACGGCTCTTGCCGTTGTTCCTATGTTGATATCGCTATTACTGTCTTTTGCTACTGCTCTTTCAAAATCTTGTGCCATTCAACCTCCTTTACAACGCAATCGCCATCGCTGTGGCAAAGCCTTTACTTGCTGAGTCACCTGCTACGTATGTTTTAACATCAGATGCAGGAACAGATTTCATCGTGCCACCATCATTAACGATTATACCATCGCTGTCAGCTATTGTTATGGAGCTACCTACAGATGTATCTCCATCTAACAAGTTTAATTCTGATGCTGTAGCGTCCACAGCAGCAAGTTTAGTAAAATCAGCCTGTACTAATCCTGACACATCATCAAGTAGGTTTAACTCCTCTGGTGTCGATGTGATCTGTGTTGTACTCGCTGCTGCAAGAACAGGCAAAGTACCTGATTGATTTGGCAGACTTATTGTTCTGTCGGCTGTAGGATCGACCGTTGTAAGTGTTGTCTCGTGTGCGTCAGGAGTAGAACCCTCAAACACTAAAGTGTTCTGAACATTTATAGTTGTGCTATCTACTGTTGTAGTTGTACCACTTACTGTGAGATTACCTGTAACTGTAAGATTATCGTTTACTGTTGTCTCTGAGGTGGTATGACCTATAGATATTGCCGTTCCTGATACACCTGTACCTATCGCTACAGACTCACCACTGTTTCCTGTATCTACCACAAGATAATTATCTGACCCCTGCTTTATTGTAAACGCTGTAGCTGAGTTGTCGGACACGGCTACATTTATATCTGTTCCATCTGGACTAATAGAGTCTAAAGATATGTCACCTACATTTGTGATGTTTCCATCAGCAAAGTTTGTTGACCCCAATACTATTGCATAGTTACCCATGTAACCGTGACTACTACACTGATAATACAAAATCTTAGGAGTATCTTTAGTTACAGCTATTTGTAGATATGTGCTAGTTGTTGTAACCCCTGTTGTGTATGCTATCGTTTTCGCTGCATCTAAGTAAAGTCTAAATGGATGGCTTGTCATATCGCTTGAACTTAGAGTGAACCTATAATGATACTCTGAGTTTGCTGTTGTAGTATCTACTCCATGCAATGTTATAGCAGGTGACTCTACACCGTTTATAAAATATGCGTTGCCACTACCATCTCCACTATAAGGATGTGCAGATGTTTTACTTGCCACAGTAACTGTAAACTCTACAGGAGATGAGGAGCTTCCATAAATCCCTGCGTCTGCCTTTGCTTCAACCAATCCTGCGTTTTCTATATCATTATTTTGGGCATCCAAGTCTCCTCCCAACTGGGGAGTCGTGTCGCTTACTACATCCACACCTGTAAGACCTGCACCACTACCACTAAAAGCTGATGCTGTTACTGTGCCTCCTATAGCAACATTATTACTACCATCCTCAACCACCATCTTACTGGCAGGTATGGTTATAAATACGTCTTTAGTTCCTACACCAAAATCTACAAGATTATTACTGTTCGAACTTGCTAATACTGATCGTGCTAACGTAGTTCCAGAGGATGTAAATGTACCTAGACCAACTTCAAAAGCACCATTTGTATTATCAACAATAGCGTAATAGGTTGTATCAGAATTAGATAGATTAGCAGTAAAAGTTTCAAAGTTTGTAACTGCACCTGCCAAAGTGATTGTGCCTGTGCCTGTTGTCGTTGTCGTTTCACGAACTCTATCTGCTATTACAAATGTCATTAGGCTATCCTTATTATTGCATTACTCGCATCGGCTGCCGGAAACACAACAGTAAAATCACCCGAAGACGATGATTTGTCTGAACCAAAATCTAATACACACACCGCCGGATCACCTGAAGCGCTATCATTAAATATCAGGGCCCCTCTAGCTGTGATCGTGACATTACTAAAGGTTTCATCCGTAAAATCTGTTAAGGCTGTTGTGCTAGATGCTGTAGGCGTTACATTAGTAAGCGCTTGTCCTTTTGCCGTATAATTTGTGCCTGATACTTCATTGCTTGTAGTATACGCGGTGGTACCCGCTCCTAAACTAGCACTGGAGGTATACAAAGCTATATTAAACGTATTACCTGAACTATTTGTAAAATTGTGTACACCTTTTAGAAGTTCCACCTTAAATGATGTGCACATTGCCTGCGATATAGCCATTATAATCTCCTTATCATTTCTGCAAGCTTTTCGTGGCCTGCATTTTTTATTGCATTGCAAACAGTGGTTCTATCTGATTTTATTGCTTCTTTCATATAAAAAGTAATAACCTTCTCTAAATGAGACTTAAATGCGTGCGCCTGATCTCTAATCTCGGGGGCAGCGTTATCTCCAACCTCTACAATCTTATCTACACAACGAGCCGCAACTTCCTCTGGAGTAAATCCTCTATTGTTTGTCGTCTGTATGTCTACTATTGGTGTTTTTGGTAGCTCCATTAACATTATTGTTTATCCCTCATAACCATACCTGACCTGTAATAATCGCTAACTTCTTTTGCCTCGCCGTATAGTTTAAGCGATTGAACTGCTTCCGTAAACCTTTGTGCGTAATTCTGCATCACATCGGGCTCACCCTTCATAAAGGTATAGGCCTCCATCAAGCTACCGTAAAGTAAAGCATTAGGAGCATTTGTGCTTAACCATGTTTCTCCAGAATCCGCGCCGGCGGTTAAACTGTTTGGCCTGTAGTAATAATGCAACTCAACCGCAAAACTGCTACTAGGAGTAGGTGCTACGATAAAGTTGTCGGTATCGAACAAGGCATAAAACCGTGGCGATCCTGTGGTAGAGGAGTTAGGCGTAAAAGTTTGTATAAAGTTTACATCCTTGTAATCAAGAAAAACTTTATTGCTACTGCCATCCGTAAAGCTTAAAGAAAACGGTGTGAGAAAATCGTTTGGACACGCTAAAAACTCACTGCTTGAAGTAAAAGCTGCCGTAGCGTTTTTTCTAAATATAGAAAGTTGCACATTTTTTAAGATGCGCTCTTCTGCAATCTTAATAAAATTAGATAGATTATTGGTAAACGTAGTCTCTGTATTTTCGGAACTC
>VMHT01070733.1_pt1 | contig 13621 bp, 7 predicted proteins | sample 4693611 | NCBI WGS metagenome assembly VMHT01 (sample SAMN12280063, study PRJNA550983) | marine metagenome | isolation source: seawater sampled from same location over 5 years 0.02-0.2 micron viral filtrate | place: USA: collected off the coast of southern California halfway between the port... ... | reverse complement strand
TCATTTGCTTCAGACAGGGTCCGATAATTAGTGTTCAAATATGAACTTAGTTTATCGTTTTCCATATACAATATTATATATCTCTATTTAGAATAGTTTCAACCAAATAGACTAAAAAACTTTTTTTAATTTTTTTTTATATTTTCTGAAACAAAAGAGAGAACGGGCTATATAACTTAAGTATTTAAGCCTTAGGGAAGATTAGGTTCTAAGGTTCTCATTAAAGAGTTTAAGTAGAAAGCGTCGACTAAGTCATCAAAGGGCTTTGGGATAGATTTGCCGAATTCAACAGTTTTAGCGAACTTCCAGAAATTTGTCTCCTCGAGAAATTTTTCACCTGTAGAATTATTTATAAAAACATCCCATAAAGCAAGCTTATTCATGTTACCTTTACCTGCATGTTTTTTAATTGTTGAAGGAGCAATTGTTAAAATGTCTTCAGGTTTAAAGTATTTGAGAAGTTTAATCTTAAGAATAGATGCAGCTGCTGCCATATCAATAATATTATTAGTCCCAGCAGAACTACCATAAGATACCCCTTCAAATGCTATTTTAAAAGAGTCATCTTTATCTATGTGTCTTGTAATTAGTTCGATAATATCATTTGACATAATATCATATCGCTTAATTTTTGCGAGCTCAACACTTGAATAATCTACATGAGTTTCCCAATCTGGTTGAAAAACAAGAGTAACACCTTCTATTAAAGCAAAGTCTTCTTGCATTTTAATAGCCTTCTTTGTACCTGTTCTTTTTAAATAAGAAATAAAATGATACTGTTCCGTGTTACTATTAAAGACACAAATACCTGGAGAATTTAAAGAAAAATCAATTGTGATAAAATTCATATTAAAAACCTTTACCCATGGAAGCACCGATTGCTGTTCCAACAAGTCTTGAAGTTAATAAATCATATAGAATACCTTTTTGAACACCTAATACTTTAGCTATCATTTTGCCCATAGATTTTCCTAAAGCAAAACCAGCAAGTCCTCCAACAATAGAGCCAAATAAACCTTCATTAGTCATTTCATTATTAAATCTATTAATGTCTAATTCTCCGTTCTCATCTCTATATTCATTTAAAAAAGAATCAACTGCTTGGTCAACTTTTTCTTCTAATTCAGGAGTCCATTCTTGTTGAAGACCCTCTGTTAAAAGTCTCATCTCTTTTGAAGTAACTCTATTTTCTTCTAAATATTCTATAAATGTTTTCATAATGTATATATCATTTTAATCTACTTCTATTTTAATATTAAATTTATTGTAGTAGAAATTTAAATCAAACGTGCTAAACTCAGAAACATTCTCAGCCATGCTTAAGTTTAATTCACTTATTTGATTCAATATGGGCTTTTCAAATGCAATTTGTGCGATTACCATATTTTCTCCATCTAATATACCTAACAATAAATCGTCTAAATATTTTTGTTTAGTAGTAGGTGCATAGTAATATAATAAAATGTCAATCATCATCCAGTAATTAATATAACCATCCATTAATTGCATTGTAACCGTAAATTGTCTTTGTATTGTATTTTGAATAGGTACCTTTCCTCTAAAATAACGAGTAGTACCGTCATTATCTGCTTGACTTACAGGGTCAAATGTAATTCCAGGAAGGTTTATGGACTGTATTCCATAGTTAATAAAATCAATAGGGTCTTCAAATAAATTACCTGGCATCTTATTTAAATAAGGCTTATACTTATCTGATATTTCTTTAGGTACAAATTTCCTAGGAAACCTAAAATCGAATAAATTATTTCTACTATCTAAAATCATATCGCAGTGTATTCACCTTTAAACAACATTGTTTCTGTACTGCCATTATCTATTGAAATATAATATTTTTTATTATTCATACCTTGTAATTTTGCAGCATTTGATTTATCTATTTTAAATAATACTTCACCTTTAGACGCATCAACATCTTTAAAACTAGTTACGTTATTAAAATATATTCCATCAACAAAATTAAGCCTAACACTTTTTAAATTAGTAAACGAAATTGATTTTCTTTCCCCGTTATCAATTTTAGAAACACTAAACTTAATATAAGTATCAAATGGAGATATTTCCAAACCATTTGAATTGTTTATAGAACTTATTTGGCCATCATCAATTGTCACATTTCCAACATTTACAACCACATTTAATCTTTCAATAAATGCCGGTGCATATTTTACCTGAGATTTAGGTAAACTTGCATTAATTACTTGTGCAGTGTTTCTAGCAGCTTGTAGGTTTGGAAGAGTATTGTAAACCCTAGTTAAATTAGCACTTGATGCTATATTTACCTTCATCATCCTCTTACCATATTTAGGAGAATTTGTCTCAATTAAACTTCCTCTCTTTACTATTTGAGTATTATCAGTTTGATTATAAATTCTCATAGTTACGTCAATCATAAAGCTAGCAGCGTTATTTGCGTTTTGTATAATTGGTCTAAATTGAATAGGCTCTTCAAAGTCTTGAGTTTGTGTAATTGATGTAGCGTAGGTTTCAATATAACTTGTACCTATTTGTTCATTCACTATTATATCAAAAATAACTGAAATGTCATCAGAACTAGTAGCTATCCTATTTATTATATAAGCCTCAAAATCAGCTCCGCTATTATCTTTTTCACCGTATATTTTAAAATAATCACCATCATTAGCTTCTTCTACCACTATTGTAAAATCTTGAAACTCATCTTCTTTAGACACTGTAAAATTAGTTTCTTCAGCCGTGTAAATATAATCAATACCGACATTATCTTCTAGTGTATCTATTAGTTTTAAAGAAACATCATAATTAGATGTAGTATCTAGGTCACTAGCTCCTGTTCCATCATCGTAGAATAAATCTTCAAAATCACTATATTGGCTTTTAACCGTAGGTAGTTTAACTTCTATAAAATTACTATAAAGTGTTTCACTTAATATAAAAGGTCTAGGATTTTTAATTTCAAAACTAGAAGTGTTTAAATAAGCAATTTGAGTTAAAAAATTCTGTATACCTGATGTTCTATTAGTTTTTACTTCGAATAAAAAACCTTCATATCCTCTTGCTGCAAAACTAAACCCACTTCTTAAATGAAGTCTCACCTTGTCATATTTTATTTTATTTACAACAGAAGTTGCATTAGCTTGACTAGCCAATAACTGAGTAGAATTAGATCCATTCCACTCAACACTATCTATAAAAATATCAGTACTATCTAAAAGAGCATATTTATTTTCACTAATACTGACTGCATGGTATCTTTCAATGCTTCCAGATCCTGTCACTATACTATTTCCTGTTTCTTCATCAGGTGTGGCAAATAATGGATTTGCAATATTACCAACTGTTATTTTTCCACCTATGAAATTTGTCAATTTATATTCATAACTACCTGTGTTTGCAGGAATATACACAAACGTGTTTCCAACTAGTCCAGCGCCGTTATTTGTTCCAGTTATTGAAAAATCACTAGGAGTTGAAAGCGTACTAAGATTAAATTTATATGTCTTTCCGGATTCTAATAATAAAGTTCTTGCTGCAAATTGCTCAATCGCAACATATGCACCATCTTCAGTAACATCAAAATTTACCACTAAACTACCGAGTTCATGTATTAAATGTCTTGTTTTAGTAGAATCACCCTGTATAGTGTCTAATATTTTTATTTCACTACCATTATCATCTACCTCAATTTCATAAGGAGATGTATCAGATTGATCATGATAAATAAACTCTAAGAGTATATCGTTATCAATTTTATAATATCTAGAACTTTCTGCCATAATTTATTTATCTCTTTTAATGTTGAATACTTTTGGAGTATATGTTAAAAACAAACCAACTTGTGGCCCATGATATATTAAATTATCATTAGCAAAGGTTAAGCCATAACCAATTCCTAATCCTAATTTAACTCTATTTTTATATTCCTTCCTTACTTTATTTATCTCGTCTTCAATGATACTAATTCCCTCAATATTATTAAACTTTAATCCAGGATATTTTGTAGCAATATTAATCTTTTTAACACCATCTATTTCTTCAACACTTGAATATAGTTTAATCCCTTGTTCATAGTTAAAACTATTTAAAGCACCTGTTAATTTATTATCTTTTTTAAATAAGCTAACCTTGCTATTCCATTTCCTCCAATTCCCATCTCCATAATCGGTAGAGTCATTAAAATATAAAACAGAATCACTTTTAACAAAGGCATAGACTGTATCAGTTTCTTTAATACTAATTTCAGCACTTAGTAATTGATTAATATTTTTTAATTTTTTAATATCCCCTAAAGCATTTTCATATTTACTATACAAATCATTAGATTCATTTTTTAATTCCTCAGCCGTAAACTCATATGCACTTATTTCACTAACTAAAAAATCATTTTTGTTTTTATAATATCTTACACTATCTTGTCCGGCTATAATGTTAGCCTCTACCCTTTCAACTTTATTTTCTAAACCTTTATTAATAGCTTTTATTTTACCATTCCTGTTACATTGATGCATTAGTAGTATAATAAGCACTAAAATAACAGCTATAAAATGTATTGGCTTTATTTCTATTTTTTTAACCATTATCATCAACGTCATTAATATTAAATACATTAGAATTATTAACAACGTGATTATTGTATGAATTTATATGAGTTGGCATTGTAAACTTAAATCTTAAAGTAATACCTGGAAACCAATCTGCATTAGGTTGATAAACCATAGAAGGGCTTAATCCTTGAGTGTATATGTCATTAACCTGGCCATCACCCGTATCTCCTAGTTCCTTTCTATTAGGATTCATACTATCATATAAAAATACAATTCTATTAGAATTTGGATTAATTATTCCCTTTATATCAATGAGATGTGAAAGTCCATTTTCAACACCAGTGCCAGGATTAGGTACAGTTCCCGGAAATTCAGATCCACGCCCAGATGAGCTATGCCCATATCCAGTAAAAAATCCTCCATCACTATCTGCCTTTACCTGTACGTCAACGTGCACTGCTGTTTTAGAAGAGTTTAAATAAGGAAACTCTCCAGCTAAATTTAATAATAACATCAAAGCTTGTCTATCTCTTGAAAACTGAACAGTATTCGAAAACTGAGGGTCTACTACACTATAATAAGACCAATAATCTGCATGTGCATCAGCTGGATAAGCTCCTCCAGTATTAGGTGTTACGGTAGGTGCTACAGTGTTAGAGCCGACTATAATCTCTCCCCATGCATTTATTAAATTACCAGTTTTTACATATGCAAAATTACCATAATTTGAAGAAGATATAAGATTACTGTATAAGTTTCTTTGATGATCGACTACAGATCCCCAGCCATTAACACTAGCTCCTTCATTATACCATAATGGAGCATCTGGTGTAGTTGTAGGATCAAACGGTGTACCGGATGTTGTATTTTGTAAATTTAAACATTTTAGAGGACTTGCATATTTCATAGTGCTACTTGCTCCCCATAAATTAACATCCGGATTATAAAAATAATCAGCAAAAGTTCTTTGCTCTATAGCAGATCCATAATTTGCAGCTGCGCTATCTCCTCCTAAATTAGAATTTGAGCCTTGTGGAAACCTAATACCATGTCCTAAGTCTACATCGACGTCTGCTACTAAACCAGTAGCCGGCACGCCTCCATTAACCTGATCCCATGTTCCACCTAAAGTTAAACCAGTAGGTGCCATATATATTGATTGATTCGAAGTACTTAAAGAGGATTCTAATTTAAATTTTGTAGAACCTCCTACAATTAAGTTTATTCTTCCTCCATATCCAGATTCAGCTTCTATATCAACTCCTTGTCCACTGGCAGAACCTTTTATACTAATATTAGTTCCTGCAAGTTCTATGGTAGAAGTTGTGAGTGCTGAAATAGTATCAGAATTAATCGAAACATCTCCTCCAGACGATGTTAAATCAATAGTTCCATTTAATGATACTATATTAATGTCTGGTGAAGATAGATTTATTATTCCATCAGATTCTATTTGACTTAGTAATTCACTTTTTATATAAACATTCGCAGTATCAGCTAAATCCCCTATGTTAATGTCACCTGAGTTGTTATTCTTTATATTAATGTCCCCATTTGAATTTATGTGAGTTTCAGTATTTGAATCTACTTTAGTTTCTTCACTAAGAATGTTTATTTTATTAGGTATTGTTATATTTAAATTACTCTCTTCTCCAGACGCAGCAGCGAGTGCGGTTAAAGTCATTGTAGTTCCAGAACCACTTGTATAATCAGTCGTAATTTTAAATTCCTTTGGAGAACCTGTTTCCTCATTTAATAATATAATTTGAGCAGTTATATCTCCATTTGCAACTGGCGGATTTATTAAAGTTAAAAGAGAAGTAGGTGTATCAGGGGCAGGAATAGGATTTGTATAAGTATTATCTCCTAAAACTACTCTTGTTCGTCTGCCTGCTATTGAATCAGGATCCTCGGCAGGGTCTGGATCTATATCAATTGGTCTAAGTACTCTTACTTCTGCTCCACCATCTACTACGACATCGGCTGCCCATAGACTAGAACTTGCACCAGAGTCTCCTTTATCTCCAACTTCACCTTTAGATCCGGTGTTACCCGTGTCACCTTTTTGACCAGTTTGACCACTTTGACCATCATTTCCTTTAATGCCGATTGGGCCTCCGCCTGATGCTAATAGCTGATCGAAATTGTAATTTATTTTATCAACTTTAATATTATCTGCATCTGCGTCGAATAATTCTTTTATATTAATTGCCATCCCTATGCTTTTATTTTTACTAAAGGTCTAATCTCATAAGAGAAGCCTATTTTTTTATTATATATTAATCTAAAATTAAGAGGGTTTGTAGGATCGAGTTTAAACGAATAATTATTATTTATTATATATCCACCTGTGTCAATTATAGACAAGCTTGCAACAGATTCAAAATTAGTACTTATTTCTTTAGATTCTAACACATATAAATCTATTGAAGATATTGAATATTTTTTAATAATATTTTCAGAAATGTAACCTTCTATATCATCGTCTAGTGTATCTACTCTTCCAAAACTATTTTCAGCAGTAACATATTTTTTGAGGGTTTTCCTAATACCTTTATTATCTAAAAAGCTAATTAAGTTTTTATTTATATAAAAATCTGCAATTATTTCAGTTTTAGTATCTATGAAATTAATTTGAGAAGTTGTAACATTTGCTAATCTAATCTCATTTAATTGTTCTATATTTTCAAACTGTTGAGAAGTAAAGCTAAACAAATCATAAGATTCATTAGTTTTAATTACGCTAGATGCTATATAGCTCTTTTCTTCTACTATATTTTTTGTACCTGGTAAAAGCGTTGTATTTCCACCATCTAAGCTTCTAGTATAGTAGTTATTTTCCCACCTAGACTTAAATACGTTTTTATCTTTTTTATCTATTGCTATTTCATTAATTAACTGATATTTAGGTAATAAGTCATCCACTTCTGTTAACTTTATAACACCTTCGGTATCAATTTCATTTACCTTGTGGAAAAAATGATTTTTAATTAATCCCCATTTCAAATCATGTCTAACGTCTTTAACTTCACCTACGTTAAATAATACCCCACATCCATTTAACTTCTTATAAAGAGCAGCTGTTAAGTTATTTAAATTTACTTTAGAAATATCATAATTATAAACACTATTAGAATAAGATTCAGACGTCCAATCCGTGTCAATTTTATGCATAGAATAAGGTTCGGTAAAGGTAACAATAGGTCGCATGTCTACTGTGTAATTACCATTTTGTCTAGTTAAAAATGAGAAATATTCTGCTCTTTCTTGTATATTATATCCAATTACCTCATTAGATAGCTTAAAAGACTTAGGTTTATTAATGTCTACCTCTGGATAAAGTTTAGAAGTTTTTATTATTTCTAAACCATCTTCTATTTGCAAATAAAATCTATTATTTATAGTTGAACCATCCTCATTTACTGTAATATATTCAGCGTTGTTAGTATTGTTTAAAATATTAGATATTCCACTAGGTGACAATTGCTCTAAAAGGGTTTTATGTGCAAATATTCCACCATTTTGATAACCATAACCTGCTGCCATATAATCATTATTCGAATAATATGTAGTAGGCTGTGGAACTCCAGTATCTGTTAACATCGCCCCTGATACCTTAAGCTCTGAATCATTTATAACGCTATTCACTTGTAAAGAATATGTTAAAGTACCAATTGTTATAGAGATTGGGCCATATTGACCAGTATTAGGGTCTTTGAGTATTTGTGTAGTAAACTGTGGAATAGATCCATTTGCAGCTTCTATCCCGTATATTGTTGTAAATCCTCCTTGGAACAAATTAACAGAACTTAAATCCAATGCACCTGATATTAAAGAATCTGCATATGAATTATTTTTAGTTTTATGGTCTAACTCGTATAGTAATTTTCTATTTAAATAATCATACGCATCATCGCTTAAATTTAATTCTAAAACAAGGGTTATTGTTTTAAATCTTTTGTTTTCAATGACATTTACTTTTAAGAAATTAGGGGTACTTTCATTAAATCTAGTTTTTAAACAAGTTGAAAATCTATAACCGTTAAATTCTGAGTTTTTAATAAACTCTTTAGTTATTTTATTTTCTATTTTTTTTCTCAATTTAGGAGTAAACTTTAAGCCTTTAAATATCGTAGACGCAAAACTCTGTGAACTACCTCCTTCAAGCAATGTGTATCTTTTAAAAGACTCAGTCTTGTTAAAATAAACAGGAGAACCTGACATAAACCCACTTCCTAAAAAGTAAGTCTTAAAATAATCAAAATTAACATCTTTTAATTTTTCTAAACTAAATGTTAAATCCTTTGCTAAATTTACATAACTAAAAACTTCACTACTATTTGATGTATTTACATAATCAGGTATATTGTCTAAATAAAACCATTCATGTGTCATTTTATCCTTATCTCTTTCCTCTACTTCTAAATTAGGTGAAAAGTTTGTTTCACCAAAAGATTCATCAACATTTAAATAATATTTGTTTTCTCTAACATTTTTAGAATCTTTTAAACACCACTTGTTTATTGTAGGAATTATTCTAGAAGTAGTTGCAAATTGAGTTGTGTAATTTTCTTGAAGCCTATCAAATTCACTGTATATTTTTTCAAGAGATTCTTCTTCAACGCTTTCATCGTTTAATATAGGTGTTAAATTTGAAAAATAGTCAACTGATTCCTTAAACAGGCTATCTCTATCATCATATGGACTATCACCTTGTATTTCAGTATTTGGATCACTTACTACACCTACTACATTATCATTAGGATATGCGTTATCATCTTCTAATTCTAATTCCTTTAAATCAGAGTTAGAAGTATCATAAAAATCAAAATTAAAATCATAAATATCATATGCACTAAACATACCCCATCCCAATTTAAAATCTCTATACACATTATTAATACCAATGTTACTTTTGTTTTTATTTTCTAAAATTAAAAGCCCATAATCAGACGTAATATCTCTAGAATCTTCTACAATATCTAAAACTTTATTAAATGAATTATCTATATTTATTAAATATTCACCAATTTGTATTTGTCCTAAATCATCTGTTTTAACATAAACTGACTCATCTTTATTGCTTCCTCCTTTTAAAAAATAAGAAGTATGTGTACTTAACACTAGTGTACCTAAGTTTAAACTATTATTAATATCTTCATTTGAATTTATTTGCAAAAAAGAACTATTGCCATTTTTTTCTAAAAATACTTCTCTTTTGCGATTATATCCTTTTATTGGAGACTTTATTAAAAGAGTTTCATCGCTAACTATTGTTGAAAATCTAGTTTTATTATCTAACATGTTAGAAATAGCAGCAATAATGTTTTTTATACTTCCATTTCCTGAAAATGAATTACCAGTAAACCTGCCTTTGTCTAAGGAATTGTCACAGGTAAATGTGTTTTTAACAACATCCATAGGTGTAAAAGTTCTTTCAACCTTTACTATCGTGTCACTTATAGAAACGCCTTGAACTGGAGAACTACCTGAAACACTATCTAATGAATAAAAGTTATGACTCTCATCAAAATTATATTCTTTTTCAACCAAGCTTAACTGATATTTATTATTAATTTGTTCTAATTCTACATTATATCTATCAAACGTGCTTGCAGTATACCAAGCTGTTTGAATATTCTCTAAAGTTTCCTTTTCAGTTGTACCAATTGCAGATTCAATATATTGACCAGTATTGTCATATATAAAAATTGAATTAGAGTCGTTTACATTATCTAATATAGAAACCACAAATCTTTGTTTTTTAAGAGAATGTATTCCAAAACTGTCACCACTTATTGGATTATTTATTATTTCCACTCTTAAGAAGTCTTCAACCCCTTCTTTATTTTCAGTCAAATCTATTAAATTATCAGTTTTTTTAATTCCTAAAAATGCACTAAGGTCTTTATTATTAGAATCTATCTTTAATTGATTTTTCTTTGTGCTCCAGGTTGCTCCGTTTTTTACGTTGTGGTAACCTGAAAAGCTTTTAACCCACCCTAACATAGGTGATTTCTTATATAAATCAGAGTCTGGGATTGCATAAAAATCATCACTTCCATTTAAATCTAATGTATGGCTAATTTCAGAAAAGGTAACTAAATCATTATTAATATCACTTACTAAACCGCTGCCTATTTCATGTTCATCTACATAAATGCCAAAATATCGGTTTATAGAAAACTCTTCAGTTTGATCATCGTCAAACATGAATTCTAGATTAATTAAGTTTGCGCATACCATTGAATTTCTTTCAAAACCCTCACTTATAAATTTATTATACTCTATAAGAGGTTTATCTAAGTCAACAGTGTCTTTATACTGATACTCTCCTTTATTTACGAAACCGCCTTTTTGAAGATCTACGCCGTTATAAAATGTTTGAGAATCTTTATCAAAGGAAACAGTTAATGGAGAAGATGGGAAGTTTTCATCACTTATATAATTTCTTAAGTACTTTCCTATTTTACTTGAACTTGATAAATCTACAGTTTTAATTAAAGTAGACTTAGCTAGCATTTCATTAATTCTATCTAAATTATTATCATTAGAATAATTAGTAGAATTTATAGGATCTTTTATTCTATAAATTAAAAATTTAGAAGGAATGTTTTTATCTAACCATATAGGTGCAAACATTCTATATTCATAATCGTATAACTTTGAATAGTTACCAACGGTTCCATAAGAATAAGAATCTTCATATTGTTTATCATAGCTATCTAATACTGAAAAGTCAGAATAATTTCTTTTAGTTTTAAAAGCTAAATCTAAAGGAGTAGAATTTAATCTCCAAAATTTGGAAATATCATACGCATATGAGCCAGTATCTTTTATTAAATATTTTTTATATTTTGAATTTAATAAAAGATTAGACGCATCAATGCTATCTAGATACATTTCCTCGTCAGTGACTACTAATTTAACATTAGTTGAAAGTTTTGGATTTGTTCTAAATATTGGCCTGGATAAATGATCTACTTTACCGTTATTCTCTATGTCAGTTCTAATGCTTCTAGCCATTAATCTTTTTATTTTTCAATAATATAATTTATAAAATTATATATCACAATTAATACAAGAGATTACGTCACGTTCTTTCTAAGTCTAACTTTCTTAGTATTGTTTAAGTTAAATCCTCTAGATTTATATTTAGAAAATACTTCTAAATCAAAGGAAAACTGATTGTCATTAGAATCAAATAAATCCACACCTATTTTTTTAGAATAAGTTAAATTAGATATTCTATTAGTATCTAACCCTCCTAATCTACCGTCTGATGTATCAACTCCACCTGATTGAGTTACCCCAAAATAATCTGTCATTCTATATTGAAACACTATATCTATTGTAATATTAGAAGATTTAGATGTTAAGGAATTAACTTGTTTATTATCTGTTTTTCCAATAACTCTTTTACCAAATTTATTATCTCCATCAACTGCTAAATTTCCTATCCTAGTTGGAGATAGGAATAGGTAAGCCCCACAAGATTTACCACCTAATAAATATTGATCATTATCTTCAAAGGACATTTTCATTCCTCTTAAATAGCTAATAGATTTTTCAAATCTATAGGCAGTCTGTAGTTCTGCATAATCTTCTTCTCCATATCTTAATGTAGAAAATTTATCTTGAGCACTGTAATTAGGTAACCATGTTGTTGTATTAGTATTTGAATTATATCCATTCTGTACATTAGGATGATCGATATGTACATATATGCTTTCATCGTAGTCAGTTAAACTAGAGTCTAATTTAACAGTAGTTGGCTCTCCATTACCATCATGTGCACCATCCCATATAAAGTCAGTTGCATCACCTGTTGTACCAACGCCGCTTTTTCCATAAATCTCAAATTCACCAGGACCATTAACCACGGTTGTGTCTCCATTTAAATAATCAAGAGGAGCGGTTGCGTATAGCGCATTTTCACCAGCAACATCTAAGTACCTTCCATATATAAATTGTCCTTTTCTTTGAGCAGATTGGAATGGAGCGCGACTATTAAATATTTCTTGTCTTTCTGTATTAGAAACGTTTTGATATTGAATAGGGACTAAATCATATTTACCTTCAACCGTGTAATAAGTATCATTTTCTATTCTGCTACTTACGATAGGGTTAGGGCCAGTGTTATAATTATGTGTACCCATTTCAAATGTAACCTCAGTTCCAGTTGCAGAAGAAGCCTGTACAGCTTCATCTCTTTTACCTATCATTCTAGCCATTAATTCTAAATCAGTAGCTTTACTGTTTTCTAATATCAACTTATACGTCTTTGTAACAATATGTCCTTTTTTAATGTTTAAATCAGCAACTTCATCCGCATAATACCCTGCAAATATTTTAGTTGTACCGTTTTCCTCAACCACTGTAACGTTTCCTTCTTCATCAACGATCGAAACTATTAACTCACCTTCTGCGTTTTCTAACTGTTCTCTTAAGTTATCTACCTCTCTTTGAAGATCTATTAATTTATCAAATAAACTAATTGGAGTCTGCTCAGATGATAAAAACCCGGAAGCAATAGAAGTTGCACCGTGTGTAAAATATTTTTCGTTAGCGGTAAAACTGTCTGCAATGTGAGTATAAACCCCTTTAGAATCTAATTCTTCAACAAGTTTTACATAAGTAGTTTCTTTGCTATTTTCATCAACTAGATTTATAATGTCAGTAGTATCTAACATTCCTTCTGGAAATTCAACTAATATAGTTTCACTCCAGTCAGACTCTATAGGGTTAGAAGGGTAACCTGCTTCTGAAACTGCTTTCATTCTTATTTCAACATTTTCGCCGAGATTAATTGGAAGATCTAATTGATTAAAATTAACTTCTTGTCCATCTTCAACGCTTTCAGTAACCCAAATATATTTATTAGTAATTACATCTCTTTGTCTTTTTCTAGTCGGTGTATCTAATTGATTCCAATTTGAAAAACTTGCAGTAGTTGTTTTATTATCCTGTGTAAATGGTATTTGTTCAATATTACTTGTTTTTCCACTTGCAGAAACATATCTATATTGAATTTTAAATTTTATAATTTCCTGTGGAAGAGTATCAGCATTGGTTTTAGC
>VMHT01180766.1_pt1 | contig 13622 bp, 12 predicted proteins | sample 4693611 | NCBI WGS metagenome assembly VMHT01 (sample SAMN12280063, study PRJNA550983) | marine metagenome | isolation source: seawater sampled from same location over 5 years 0.02-0.2 micron viral filtrate | place: USA: collected off the coast of southern California halfway between the port... ... | reverse complement strand
CGGGTGAGCAGCAACAGCAAAAGCGGCACGCCCAAAAACGCCGTCAACACGCCCAGCTTTAATTCCGTCATGGTGGGGATGAGGCGAATAAGGCTGTCGGCCAGCACCAGCAATATCGCCCCGACAAGACCGGCAGGCAGCAATGTTTTGGATGGCAAAGCGCCGGTGAAAGGCCGCACAAGATGCGGTGCCAACAGGCCGACAAAGCCGATAACGCCGGTCACCGACACCACCGCGCCAACCGCCAAAGCCAGACCGATGGAGATTTGCAAGCGCAAGCGCATGAGCGATATGCCCAGACTGCGCGCCACTTCTTCGCCCAAGGCCAAACCGTCCAGCGCGCGCGCCGTCGCCAACATCAGCGCGCAACCCAAAGCCGCCCCGGGCACAGCCAAGCCAAGATGCAGCCAGCTGCGGTTTTCCACCGCGCCCAAAAGCCAAAAGGCGATTTCCAAAGCGGCGAAATAATTCGGGGATAAATTAAGAGCCAGCGCAATGCCCGCGCCGGCAAAAGCCGAGACCGCAAAGCCCGCCAAGATAAGCCGCAAGCTGGACGCGCCGCGCCCGGCCAAAGCCAGCAAGGCCAAGACCGACACCAACGCCATGCCTGCCGCCGCCAAAGGCACGGCGAAAGACAGGGTGGAGGCCAGCCCCAAATAAATGACAATCACCGCGCCCAAAGCCGCGCCATTTGATGCGCCCAATAGGCCCGGCTCGGCCAAAGGATTGCGAAACAGACCCTGAATGGCCGCGCCCGACAGCCCCAAAACAAAGCCCGTCAAAGCCGCCAGCACAATGCGCGGGCCGCGAATTTGCTCAAATAAAATGGCGTAAAATTGCCCACTCTCGCTGGCATCGCCGCGCAGCCAGTGCCATATATCCGCCAGGGTGACGCCCACATCACCCGCCAATAAAGAGGCGGCGGCGCAAATGGCCAGCGCCATTAGCAGCACAAGATACAGGGTTCGGGTTTTCAGTGGCCGTCGCATCGCGCCAAGCTAGCCGCATGGGATTAAAGGCGCAAGCCGCATGAGGTAGAGGCGCAAGCCGCATCAAGTTCTAGACAGGATGCGGCGAAACTGGCACGACAGGACATGCGCTTGATTTTGACTGCCATTATTTTTGCCCTCTGCGCCGCGCCCGCCACCGCCCTGCCCCGCGTGATGAGCCTTAATTTATGCGCCGACCCCTATTTAATGGCTTTTGCCGATAAGGCGCAAATCGTCGCCCTGACGCCGCTTTCGCGCGATGCGTCGCTGTCAGCTTATGCCGCGCAGGCGCAAGATTTTCCGGTCAGTGACGGGCAGATTGAGGCGATTATTGCGCTCAAGCCCGAGCTGATTATCGTCTCAAGCTGGTCCGACCCGATGCGCAATGCGCTGATAGAACGTTTGGGATTTCGGCTGTTAATGCTGGATGCGGCGCAAAATTTTGCCGCCGCGCGCGAGGAGATTTTGACACTTGGCACGGCTATTGGACGCGCCGCGCAAGCACGAGCTTATTTAGACAAGCTCGACGCCGCGCTGGCCGCTCTGCCCAAACTTACCACCGCGCCGAAACTGCTGCCCTTGCAGAGGCGCAATTTAACCGTCGGACAGGGGCATATTTTGGACGATATTATGAGCCGCGCCGGTGTGATTAATTTAGGCCGCGCCGCACAGGCCGACGGTCAAAACGCCATGCGCCGCGTCTCACTGGAAAGCGCGCTGGCCGCGCAGGCCGATTTTATTTTGCTGAATGAGACGGATGACATGCCCGACAGTCGCGGCATGGAGTTCATCACCCATCCGGCTTTGAAAACCGCTTATCCGGCGGCGCAGCGCGTGCATATTAATAATAATCTTTTGGTTTGCGCCGGGGCATCGACGCCGCGCGCTGTGGCCGCCCTCATCAACCAGCTATCAAGCACAGCTGCTAATCAAGCGTCTAATCAAGTTGGAGAGCCTTCCGCATCATCGCAATAGGCCCGCGCAATACATAAAGCGGCAGCGGCATGGACGCATTTTCAATGGTGATGGTAGAGAGCGCAGGCGGGGCCAAATCGTCGGGCGCGGCAATGAAGCGGGCGCGCAATTGACGGTCGGCAAACAAGCCCGCGAGCCAAGGCGTAATATGCTCGACTTCCAACTCATATTGCGTGTTTTGAAAATTGGTCTTCAGGCGCGAGCCGGGCTTCAGTGCCATCGCGCCTTGCAGCGGTATGAGAATATCAATTTGCGCCGGTCCGCGCGGCACATTGGCCTGCGAGTTTGACACCGCCAATTGCGCCGGAACAACAACATTAACCGGCACCGGAATGAGAAAACTCAGCGCCAATAAAGCCACTATGGCAAAACCCGTCAGATATTTACCAATGCCCCCGCCACTGCGTCCGGCGCGCCGACCATGCACACCGGCATCCAGCGCATCCACCGTATAGGCGGCGGCCTCGGCCAATTGGTCGAGCATCACGCGAATGGGTTGCGCCCAAGCGGCGGCGCGCAACAACACCAAACCGCCGCGCAATGTGCCGTCTTGCGCCCGCAAGGGCACGTAAAGCCCGGACTTGGGCAAATTGCCCGGCCAATGCGCCATTGATTTTTCCATATCAACCATGGCCGGGGTGAGTTGCGTATTGCCATAGCCGGTTTTATTCAGCCATTTGCCAAGCTCCCGCCCCCAATCAAGAATGGGTTTGGTATCCTTGTTTTTGATGATGCCGGAAATTGTCACATCATAAACCTTGCCGCGCGGGCTGCATGTCCAAAACACGGCGCAGTCATAGGGGGCGAAACGGTTCAGGCGATTGACCACCAGACGCGCCAAATGTGGCTGGCCGGGCACACGGCGGAACTCATGTTCGAGCAGAAACAAACCGGCTAGAGCGCGCATGCCGACATTCTCACCAGATGGCGTGCGCTCATAAGCAGCCTCTATGCCCGGGTGCTCTTCTGCGGCTTGGTCTTGTGGGGGTTCTTGCGACATGTGCTATGGCGACATCGTAATGTCACGCTTTCCCAAAATATTTTCCTGCGGTCATGGTTATTTCGTACAATTATTGTAAAGTGATAATGAGATTCGGTATAGGGCAATTAAAACATGCCCCCAATGCAGTATTTGTTGCGAGGAGTATTTGATGGCTGATGAAGAGAGCGAAATTCGGCGCATGGCCGAAATTGCCGACGCCATCAATGCGATTTTGGACGCCGATCCGGTCGGCGATACGCCTGCCGAAGGCGCATCCGGCCCGCGCCCAACCGCCCCGACGCCGGAAGCCGCCCCGCAAGATAATGCTGGCACCCCTTCTGCGGCCGATATGCCCCCCCCGTCTGAGGATAATATGGCCGATGATTTGGACGCCGCGATTGTTGCCGAAATGGGAGCAGATATAAATGCGGAAACAAGTGCAGAGAGCGACGGCGATTTTGGCCCCGCCCCGGATATTGATTTCGGCACCCCCGCACCGACCAATCATGAGATTGGGCGCGAAGTGCATCCCGATAGCCACATGGCCGATTTATCATTGCGTATGCAAGACACATTGGCGGAAATTCGCTCCGGCAGCCTCATTCATGGGGCCAGCAATCAAGAAATGCTGGCGCAAATGGAAGCGGCGCGGGACGGGATTGTCGCCGCCATTCGTGACACGGTTGAGCAGCTCAACACTGAGACCGCCAATCGCAAACAGGCGATTATGGAGCATTTGCAGCAATTGGAGAGCCAAAACAGCTTGCTGCGCGACGAAATGGAAATCCAAGTGCTGAAATTCGAAGATGAGTTAAAGGCGATTCAGCAGAGATACTTTGAAAATACGGTGACAGATGGCGACCGCCTCGACCGATATCGCGAATTCCTTAAGTATTTGCTGACTGAACGCGGCACAAAACTAGATTAATCATACTATTATTGACGTTTGAGCCGAACCGGTTCAATTTAGAGCTATGTCTGACGTCTTACGCCATACAGACCGGGTTGCCGCTGCCTTGGCGCAGCGTATTTTATCCGGTAATTGGTCGGAAAATGAAAAATTTCCCGCCGATACAGCCTTATGCGCTGAATTTGATGTCTCCCGCACGGTTATTCGCGAGGCTTTCCGCCTGTTAAGTGCAAAAGGCTTGATAATTGCCGTCCCAAGACGCGGCACTCATGTCGCCATGCGCGAAAATTGGGCGATTTGGGACAAGGATGTGCTGAATTGGTTCAGCAAAACTGATATTTCAAATAATAAGTATGATTTTTCAGCCGATGCACTGGATATGCGCCTCGCTTTAGAGCCGACTTTGGCGGCTTTGGCAGCATCTCGTGCTGATGAGGTGGCCAATAAGGCCCTGCAAGACGCGTTGCAGCAGCTTCAACAAGACGCCCATAAAGACACTTACAAAGACGCACATACTCGGTTTCTTGCTTGTTTTTATGGCGCCGCTCAAAATGCCTTTGCGCTTGCCGCTCTGCCGCTGGCAGCCTATTCAGTGGCCCATAAGGCCACCCCGCCGCCGCTTGACGCCTATCGCCGCCTAACCGCCGCCATAGCCCAAAAAGACGGCGCAACAGCCCGGCAAGCAGCCCTGCAAGCGCTGTTATCTGACTGATTTTCACCCTTAAAAAGAAAATGCCCCGCCGCAGAGCGACGGGGCCAAAGTGTCTCCAATGAGGGGGGAGGAGAGCACTAATGCACATTTAATGTGACAGTATTTAATATACGGGCCGTTTATTATTTTGGATGTGAGAATTTGCTTTCTTTTTTTAAATTCTCGTAAACTGGAGACTCAGATGTCGGTTCATTGCATCATCGCGCAGCCAAGTCGGGAGGCAAATAGCATTATGAACAGCCGCGTGACAGGCCAGACGCCCCCTGCATCGCAGACAGCCTCGGCGTCGCAGGCAGAAATGTTGCTTGACGCCGCGAGTGATGATGCGCTGCTCGATATGATTGGCAGTGCCGACCGCAAAGCGGCGCGCCGTGCCGGCGCTGAACTGATCAAACGGCATTTATCTTATATTGTGCATATTTGCCGCCGCAAATTGGGCAATCAGGCCGAGGCCGAAGAAGCCGCCCAGGATGTGTTTTTATCGGTTTGGAAAAGTGCCCAAAACTGGCAAAGCGGCAATGCCAAAGTCACCACGTGGCTATATCGCATCGCCAGCAATCGCTGCATTGATATTTTGCGCCGCCGCAAACCGACCACCGATATTGAGGCGATTGCCGAACCGGTGGATGAGCGCGAAAATATTGAAGCCGCGCAAATGGAAGCCGACCGCAACCGCCAATTGCGCGCCGCGCTGGACGCCTTGACCGCCGACCAAAGACAGGCCATTGAACTGGTTTATTATGGCGAGACCAAACAGGCCGAAGCGGCCGCGCAAATGGGCATTACATTGTCCGCGCTGGAATCATTATTGCGCCGCGCTCGCAGCAAATTAAGCGCCGAACTGACCCCGTTTAAGAAATATTTGGACCCGATAAGATGAGTAACGACATGACCCTTGAAGCGTTTGAAAAGCACATTGCCGCCTATGGCGCGAAAAGTGCCCATTGGCCGGAAGCCCATCGCCGCGCCATGCTGGCGCTGGCCAAGCATGATGAAGAGGCCGCCGTCATAATGGCCCGCGCCGCCCAGCTCGACGACGCCCTTGATGCGCGCAGCGATATGATGTCGGCTGATTTGCACAGCCGCATCATGCACGATATGGACATCGCATTGGACGCTGAATCAGCCCCGACATCGGACTCTGCATTGGCTGGCGATATTGTCTCATTCCCGCGCCCCGTCGCGCTGTCATCGCGCGCGCTTTTGGCCGGAGCGACCGCGCTGGCCGCGTGTTTTATCGGCGGCATTATCATGGCTCCGCTGCTGGTTGACAGCATCACCGGCAGCGCCGACCTTCTGGCCTCTCTCGATATTATCAGTGATGCGTTCCTGCCAACCGACCCGCTATAGGAGCTAACATGGTTACCAAACAAAAATTAATCTACGCCGCCCTTGCCCTGTCATTGGCGCTCAATCTGTTTTTCATCGGCGCCGCCGCCAATTACACGATGAAATGGCGCGGCTTTGCCAATGATGCCGAATGGATCGACAAACGCTTGTCGCGGGCTGAAGAGCGCGTTGTCGGCCAGCTGGACGGTGCCGATAAGGCATTGGCGCGGCGCGTCTTTAAAGAGCGTCGTCCGGACTTATTGGGCGCATTGGCCGATTTGCGCGCCGCCCGCAAAGCGTTCCGCGCCAGCCTGTCGGTCGAGGAACCAAACCCGCAAGACATCACCAATGCGCTTAATCGCTCGCAAGCGGCGGCGCAAAAGCTGAATGAAAATCTGCATGGGGCGTTGCGGGATATGGGCAGCGGCCTATCGCCCGAAGCGCGCGCCAAAATTGCTGCACATATGATGCGGGGTCACCGCAGCGACTAGACGGAAGCCGGCACGGCTTTCTTTAACGCCAAAAAGGCGCTGACAGCTTTATGCGCATTTTTCTTGCGCATCTGGGCTTTCGGCGCCTTTTCTATATTCATCAGCACTTGCATATAATGGCGGTGGCCTATCACCAAATCGGTGAATAATTTTGCCTCTTCATCGGGGCAGCCCAGCCCGCTTTCGCCACGCTCTTTACACGCCTTAAAATAATTGGCGATGCGGACATAGACCTGCTTGGGCCCGGCTTCCTCAAAAACCTTGACGATGGGCGAGTGCTCGCGCGCCTCGCTAATCACCATTCGCAACATGGACACGGCCTCATCATCAAACAGCAAATCTTGCAAACTCAAAGCAATGAGTTCCAAATCTTGCGCCATATCCCCGCATAACCGCCCGGAAAAATCGGCCAGCCGATAATCCTGCACCTTGTTTTCAATAATGGCGCGATACAGCGTGCTCTTATCTTCAAAATGCGAATAAAGGGTGGCCTTAGAGACCTGCGCCGCCGCCGCCAAACATTCCATTGACGTGCCGGCATAGCCGCGCACGAGAAACAGCCCGCGCGCCGCCAACATAATGGCATCACGTTTACTGACATCTTTACGCCGACCACGCATGACTGGGTGTGCTTGTTTCATCATATGTTTAATAAACTGAACCGTTCAGTTTGACAATTAAAATTTTTACCCTATATTTGTTCGAAACGAAAAAAGGAACTCCTATGCCCTTCACAATGCAACAATATGGCGAATTCGTCGTCCGTCGTCCGTTTTTGGTGATTTTAATATCATTACTCTTGGCGATGGCCGGTCTGGCCGGTGGGCAGCATTTGCGCTTCACCAATGATTATCGTTACTTCTTTTCCAATGAGAATCCCTATCTCACAGCCTTTGAGGAATTGGAGCGCACCTATTCCAGCCCCGACACGCTGTTTTATGTTTACCAACCCAAAGATGGCAGCGATGCGACCAGCCGAAAGGCGCTCAACCTGGCCTATGATCTGACCGAGTCCGGTTGGCAAATTCCTTTTTCGACCCGTGTGGACAGTCTGACCAATTTCCAAAACACCCGCGCCATTGGCGATGATGATTTGGAAGTGCGCGACCTCGTGCCAGACCCGGCTGATATTGACGATAAGCGCATCGCCTATGTTGAAGACACGATTTTAAACGAGCCTCTTTTGGCCGGGCGGCTTTTGGCCCTCGACAAAAAGACCGCCGCCGTTTTGATATCACTGCGCCCACCGCGCGATGATGTTGTGGCGACCAATAAGATTGTCATTAAAGCGCGCGAGATTCACGAGGCCATGCGCGCCAAATATCCCAATATCCGTATTGAATTGACCGGCTCGCAAATGCTGTCCAATTCTTTTTCCGAAGCCGCGCAAGATGATTTGGCAACACTGACGCCGACCATGTTTGTGATTATCGCCCTTGTGCTGATTGTCACCACGCGCAAACTTTACGCCACCATTGCCGCGATGATTGTCGTCACTTTATCGGCCGGAGCAGCCATGGGCACGGGTGGTTGGCTGGGCTTTCCGCTGTCGCCGCCCGCATCGGGTGCGCCGACCATTATCCTCACCGTTGCGGTGGCCGATTGCGTGCATATTCTTATCACCGCTCTAGTCGCGCAAGGCCGCGGGCTGGACAAAAAGCAGGCGATTATTGAGAGCTTGAACGTTAATGCCCAGGCGGTTTTCTTGACCTCGGTCACCACTGCCATTGGGCTGTTCTCGCTGAATTTTTCAGACTCACCGCCCTATCGCGACCTAGGCAATTTCTCCGGTATCGGTTCAATTTATGCATGGATTTTATCCATGACGCTGTTTCCGGCTTTGCTCACAGTCTTGCCGATGAAGTCGAGCGATGCGGTTGATCGCCAAAGCCGCTCCATGGAATGGCTGGCTGAAATGGTGATTTCAAAACGCAAGCCGCTGATGCTGGCCATGCTGGCCGTCACACTTGTTGGCACGGCGCTATTGCCGCGCCTGACCTTTAATGACCGCTTTGTTGAATATTTTGATGAGCGCATTGATTTCCGCAAAGCTTCGGATTGGGCGGCGGATAATTTGACCGGCATTTACATCATTAATTACTCACTGGATAGCGGCGAGGTGGGCGGTGTGTCTGACCCGGCCTATCTCAGCCATATTAGTGATTTTGCCGGCTGGCTGCGCGCCCAACCGGAAGTGCTGCATGTCGCCTCCTTCTCGGATGTCGTGAAGCGGGTCAATCGTTCGTTTAATGGCGACCGAGAGACCTTTTACGCCGTGCCGGATAACCGCCAATTGGCGGCGCAATATGTTCTGCTTTATGAAATGTCGCTGCCCTATGGGTTGGATTTGAACGACCAGTTAAATGTCGATAAATCGGCCTCGCGCATGGTGGTGACATTGGAGGATTTATCCACCGCCGAAATGAAAACCTTGCGCGCCCGCGCGCTGGATTGGCAACGCGCCAATATGCCGCCGCGCATGCATGTCGAGCCATCGGGGCAAGCGGTGATGTTCTCTTATATTGGCGAGCGTAATTTCAACGCCATGACTACCGGCACGCTGATTGCCTTTGTGCTCATCTCGGCCTGTCTGATGCTGGCGCTGCGTAGCTTGCGTATGGGACTTATCAGTCTGGTGCCTAATATCGCACCGCCTGCCGTGGCTATGGGCTTTTTCTCCCTCTATCAAGTCGAAGTCGGCTTTTGGACGGCCTTTGTCGGGGCCACGGCCATTGGCCTGATTGTTGATGCCACCGTGCATATGCTGTCCAAATATCGCTATGCCCGTTTCGACTTGAACTACTCATCTATTGATAGTGTGCGTTACAGCTTCTTGACCGTCGGCACGGCCCTTTGGGTATGCAGCTTCGTGCTGATTGCCGGTTTCATGGTGCTGACCTTATCGCCCTTCCTCATCAATGCGATGCTGGGGCGTGTTGTGGCTCTGACGATTTTCACCGCGCTTGTGCTGGACTTTTTATTGCTTCCAGCGCTGCTCATGTGGATTGACGGGCGCGGCGACCCCAATGCACCGCTCAATCCGAGCCTTGACAAAAACACCGCTCCGCAAGCGGCTGAATAATTTATCTAAAAAGGAGACTGACCATGTCTTTCAACTTGAACCTGACCAAAATCACCACCATCTCGGCCACGCTGGCAGGCTTGCTGCTATCCGGGCCGGCTTTGGCGGAACGCACCGGATTGCCCGGCGCCGACCAGCCCGAAGCGCGCGGCAAAGCGATTGCTGAGATTACCGATGCCACGAATTTGGGCTTTGGCAACACCACCAGTGAAATGGAAATGGTGCTGACCAATGCCAATGGCGATGTCAGCGAGCGGCGTTTGCGTTTCAACACGCTGGAGAATAAAGACGTCACGGATGGCGATTGGTCGATGATGATTTTCGATGAACCCGCCGATGTTGCCGGTACGGCCATGATGACCTATGCCCATATTCTCGACCCGGATGAGCAATGGATGTATCTGCCCGCGCTGAAGCGCGTGAAGCGCATTAGCTCGGTCAATAAATCAGGCCCGTTTATGGGGTCGGAATTTGCCTTTGAGGATTTCTCCTCACAAGAAGTCGGCAAATATAGCTATAAATGGCTGCGCGATGAGCCATGCGGGGAATTTACCTGTCATGTGGTGGAGCGCCGCCCGCTTTACAAACATTCGGGCTATACGCGCACCGTCGCATGGACCGACACAACGCATTATCAAAACCGCAAAGTGGTTTATTACGACCGCAAAAATGCGCTTTTGAAGACGCTGACTTTTGACGATTATCAGCAATATTTGGATAAATATTGGCGCGCCCATGAATTATTCATGGAGAACCATGTCACCAAAAAGAAGACGCTGCTGCGCTGGGAGGATTACGCTTTTCAAACCGGTCTTTCGGCAGATGACTTCACGCAAAACAGCTTGAAGCGGGCGCGGTAACGCTTCCCATGCGTCACCTCACCCCCCTTATCGCGCTTGCTGCGATGCTGGGTTTCAGCACCGGCGCGGCCCTTGCGCTTGATATTGATGTTGAAGGCAATATCGAGTTGGAGCTGCGCCATCACCCGCATGAGGGCCGGCATGAGGATATGGAGCAAGATTTTGCTAGCATTGCCGGTGAGTTTGAGCTTGGGCTTTTTTCGCCCAGCGGACGCCATGCGGTTATCCTCAAACCCTTTGGCCGCTATGACCAACACGACCATGAGCGCAGCCATGTCGATTTGCGCGAGGGCAAATATCGCTATGTGAACGGTCTGTTTGAGGCCAGCATCGGCGTCGATAAAGAGTTTTGGGGCGTCACTGAATTTCTGCATTTGGTCGATATCATTAATCAAACCGATAATGTGGAAAGCACGGATGGCGAGCAAAAGTTGGGCCAGCCAATGGTGAAAGTCAGCTATGCCAGCCGCTTTGGCACGCTGACCGGCTATGCGCTGCCCTATTTCCGTATTCGCCAATATCCCGATCCGGTCACCGGTCGGCCCAATCCGGCTTTTGTGGTTGCTGATAATACGACACTTTTTGAAAGCGGCGAGACTGGCGGCAAAGCGCGGCGGGTGGATGATGTCGCGCTGCGCTATCACAACAGCTTCGGCGCGTTTGATGTCGGCCTGTCATGGTTTGACGGCACGGCGCGGGAGCCCCAATTACTCTTTACCGGAGACCAAAACAGCACGAATGACCTGCCCAAATTGCAGGCCTATTATGCCGATGTGACGCAAGCTGGTTTGGATGTGCAGGCGACTTTAGGGCCTTGGCTTTTAAAGCTGGAGGCGACGCAATCGACCCAGACTCTGAAACTGCCCGACCCCGACCCCGCCGCTCGAATGCTGCCCAGCCTCATTTCGGCCGAGAAAGAGACCGAGATTAATCGCGCCACGGGCGGCTTTGAATATACATTTTATAATCTGTTCAATAGCGGCACGGATTTGGGCTTGGTCGCGGAATATATGTATGACGAGCGCAAGGATGCCGCGCCGCATCCTTTCGGCAATGATATCGGCATTGGCCTGCGCTGGACCGCCAATGACCCGCAATCCACCGCCATATTGTTGGGTGGGCTGATTGACCTCGACACGGATAGCTCCTCAATTTCAGTGGAAGCCGAGCGCCGCATCGGGCGCAGCTTTAAGGCTGTTTTGGAAGCGCGCTTTATCGACAAGGTCGGCAAAAATGACGGGGAGCAAGACCGTTTCGCCGCGGTGCTGGCCGATGAGGATTCGGTGCGCTTTCGCCTCGCCTATTATTTCTAACTCGCCAAACGGCAGAACCTCACTTATGCTCCCGGCCTGAGGGAGAATTTTATGAGCCAAGATGCGGTGAGCCAACCGAAAGTTTCCAATAAGACACGCAATTATACACTAGCCATGCTAGTCGCGATTTACGCCTCCAGCCATGTTGATCGGCAGATTGTATCCATTCTGGCCGAGAGCATTAAGCTGGAATTGCTGCTATCCGATACGCAATTGGGTTTTCTTATCGGCCTCAGCTTTGCGATTTTTTACGCCACATTGGGCATTCCCATCGCCATTTTGGCCGACCGCTATTCGCGCCGCAATATCATCGCCATATCGGTGATTATATGGTCGGGCATGACCGCCCTATGCGGCTTGGCGGGTTCTTATTTGCAATTGGCGCTGGCCCGCATCGGCGTCGGCATTGGTGAGGCAGGCTCCAGCCCGCCCAGCCATTCGATGATTTCAGACCTCTACCCGCCCGAGAAACGCGCCACCGCTATGGGCATTTATGCCAGCGGCATTAATATCGGCGTGCTTATCGGCTTTTTGGTCGGCGGCTGGATTGACCAAATTTATGGCTGGCGCATGGCGTTTTTCGTGGTCGGCATTCCGGGTATTATTCTTGGCCTGCTGATGTTTTTCACCGTCAAAGATCCCGCCCGCACACAAGCCGCCAAGCCCTTGCCGAATAATATTTTCGCGGAAGTTTGGGACACATTTAAAATCATGATGTCGATACCCAGCCTGCGCCATATTGTGATTGGCACGACTTTGGTGGTGTTTGTCGGCTATGGCGCCCTGTATTGGAACGGCGTTTATTTCCGCCGCATTCTCGGCCTCACCCCGGCGCAAACCGGCACTGTGCTGGCGTTGATTGGCGGGGTGATTGGCGGCATTGGCACTTTGTTTGGTGGCTGGCTGGCCGACCGTTTGGCGCGGCGCGACAGGCGCATGTATGTCTGGCTGACGGCGGGTGTGAAGCTGGGCATTTTGCCGGTTGCCATTTGGTATTATCTGACGACAGATTTAATGACGGCGATTGTCCTGACCACCATTACCGCTTTTTTCGGAGGCTTTTATCTTTCGGTTAGTTTTGCGCTTAACCAAAGCCTGTTGCCACCGGAGCGGCGCGCGCTCGGCTCAGCCCTGCTATTATTCTGCATTAATATTGTCGGGCTGGGTTTCGGGCCGCAATTGGTCGGCATTTTGTCGGATTATTTCAGCGCGGATTACGGGGTGGACGGCTTGCGATATGCGCTGATAGTCGTGGTGTCGATGAATCTCTGGGGCTGTTTACACTATTTCTTGGCAGGTCGAAATCTGCGCGAGGATTTGGCGATTGCCGAAAAAAGGGCGGCCTAAATAAGCCGCCCCCTCGATCTACCGCAATCGGCTAGAATTTCAGCAGCAGGCCAACGCCGATAAATGTGCTGTCGCCCTCAATTTCATCATCGACTGTCTCGTAAGTATAAGTCAGCCTGGCACCAGAACCGATTTTGGTCGAACCGCCAACAACCATAATGTCGGTGTCATTCGTCACATTGTTTTCTTCGGTTTCTTGCATGTGTTTAATCAAGCCGATTTTGGTCGCTTTACTCAGCTTGTATTCAATGCCGTAATGCATGATGTCGGTTTCGTCATTACCACGCTCAAAATTGGTAACCGCACCACCAAGTGTAATATTGCCGGAATTGACGGACAGACCCATGGCTGTATCCTTTTTCTCAGTTTCGCCCGTATCTTCGTCCAGCTCGTTAATGCCGTATGAGGCTTTCACTTTCATTCCAGCGATTTTGCCCGAATATTTGACGCCATAAGCCGAGGCCGAACCTGAACCGCTGTCGCTGTAGAGATCCGTATCACCATCTCTATCAGATGCGTCAGGTGTCATCGAGTAAGAAATCTGAAATCCATTCACTTTTGGAGAATAATAGTTGATTTTCAAAGCGTCGCCGTCAATGCCATCCATGAGCGGCTTTTCGAAACCTGAAACT
>VMHT01133697.1_pt1 | contig 13624 bp, 23 predicted proteins | sample 4693611 | NCBI WGS metagenome assembly VMHT01 (sample SAMN12280063, study PRJNA550983) | marine metagenome | isolation source: seawater sampled from same location over 5 years 0.02-0.2 micron viral filtrate | place: USA: collected off the coast of southern California halfway between the port... ... | reverse complement strand
CAGCTACGTGGGCGATTGATCGCTTCAGGTCTGCGAGACTGAAGTTCACTAGATCCTTGTGAACAAAGTCTGTGATGTCAAGTTGCTTCACATTCCCATAGGGAACCTCAAGTTCCGAAGCCTCTTTGGCTGTACTGTCAAGGAGCCAGGTCTTCCGTGAATCGGCCATCTTCTTGTCAAATGCGAGAACGATCGACGTGTCAGTCATCACATCCATATCAAACTTGACTGTGAGATCCTGAATCTTCTTGAAGTAGTCCCTCGCTTCCGCGGATGTTGAGGTACCCAAACCCTTGTAGTACTTGATTTTCCACCCAGCCTTTCCAGATCCATACCAGGTTCGGAAAGCCGAGTCAGTATAAAAGGACATAGACTCCGAACCCTTCGTAGCCTTGATGATTGGGGTCACCATAGAGACGACAAATCCCAACTTGAGGAGACTCGGCCAGAAGTAGTGGATCATGTTTAGGATGAGACCCTTGATGTGGGACCCGTCATTATCTGCATCCGTCATGATCATGAGCCTCCCGTAGCGGAGTTCGGAGACATCTTTGTAGTCCTTACCCTGTTGGAGACCCAAAATCTTCTTGAGATCGTTGAACTCCTGGTTTGATGAAAGTTGAGCCACTGAGACATCCCTCACATTCTTACACTTCCCACGGAGGGGGAAGACACCGTAGTGATCCCTCCCAACCACCGAGAGACCTGCGACCGCCAAGGTCTTCGCTGAATCACCCTCTGTCACGATGAGTGTACACTTCCCAGACTGCGCAGTGCCAGCCTTATTCGCGTCATCCAGCTTGGGGATCCCCGTGATCTTGGACTTCCGGGCACCGTCAGACTTTTTGAGCTCCTTCATCTCCTTAAACTTCGAGAGTGCCAGGAGTTCATCTTGAATCCCAGTCTTTAGGGCATTCTTGATGAAGTTCTTCGGGGGATCAAACTTCGAGCCAAAGTCTTGGGACTTTGAGGTGCATTCAGACTTGACCTGACTCGAGAACGTTGGGTTCTCGAGGGTCGCCTTGACGAAGATGTTGAACGTGTTCTTCACTTGCTGGGGCTTCAATTTGATCTTCTTCGCCATGTCTTCGATAATTCCACTGGCCACTAGGGATGCCACGTGGTCTACATGGTTACCACCCTTAGTCGTGCAGATACCATTGACGAAGGATACCTGTTCCATACCATTCTCAGCTGGACCGATACACACGGACCACCTGTCAGATACGACGGAGCACACATTCTCAACACCCTCGTGCATCTTTGCGTAGGCTTCGAAGGATGTCTTTGGGAGAACATCTCCATTGAACTTGACCTTACAGTTAGGGGTCGTGCAGATGTTTGCATCCCAAACCCTCTTTTGGAAAATTTGGTAGATTGAATCGTCCATCTTGGACATTCCAAACCTCTTCCAATCTGGGGTAAAGGTGATGGACACAGATGACGTGGCACCCGAGTGCTTCTTGATCTTGGGTTGGTGACAGGTTGTCATGTTGTTGGACCACCCCTGTGTGTAGGTCTGCTTCACTTCGTGGTCCTTGATGATCACAGAGAACTCCGAGGAGTAAATGTTAGTCAACTTGGCACCATAGCCGTTTCGGCCACCAACGACACGCTTTTGGTTGTCATCATAGTTGGTACTCGTGAGGAGGTGACCGAAGGTGAGTTCAGGGTTCCATAGACCCTCCTTCTCATGCATTCGGACACCGATACCACCAAGGGGTCCATTGTTTTCGATCGTGACAGAGCCTTGGTCCTTGTCGATAGAGACGGAGATGGAGGTTACACCCTTGGGGTGGAGGGAGTTGCGGTCGATCGCATTGACGAGGATTTCATCAAAGATTTTCAAGAGAGCTGGGGAATACTTGAGATTCTTCTTGGTGAATGCATCACCTTGGAGAACCCAATAGTGTTCCGTGCCAAGTTCAACTGGACCGACGTAGGAATCAGGTCTCTTGAGAATGTGCTCGATGTGGGTGAGCTTTTGGACGCTCTCCATTTAGATATACTTATTACAAATCAAAACTCTAACTTAGGTTTTCATTCTCGGCGAGGAGGAGGAAGCATCTGGACCTCCACTGATTCATCCCCACTATCATTTTCCCAGATGAGCTTGTCACAGAGAAACTCCGTCAAACAGTCTACATCTTCGTCTTCGTCCACCTCGAGGTCCACGTCACCATCGGTAGTGGAGTGATGAATAAACTTGAATGAAACTGGGGAACCTCCCTTTATAACAACCCCTTCCCATGCTTTAAATTGCTTGTATGGATTTTCAGTATCCTTTTTTACTTCATTAATGTCCTTCCAATTTTCATATTCATCAATGTATTGTTTAAAATCTGTATCATAACATTCGTTATAGCGTTTTTGTACTTTCACATGCCAATACTCGTCTTCTGTGAATGGGTCCTCCATTTCCAGGTTCATTGGTTTAAAGTTTTTAACATCGAAACGGGTGGGCAATTTTTTCAGTTCAGTGATATAAGATTCGGGAGGGGTAGTCATTTTAATATACTTATTACAATTCAAAACTCTAACTTAGGTTTCTTATATACACCGGAACTCCGAGTGAGAGACATCATTTAATTTAACACAATTGAGATCTTTAATTACAAAGTCAAGACTAATACTGAACATTGGTTATGTAATGATGTATAACTGGGCACCCGTTTCTAGGATGAGTGGACCAGACCAAATTGAACTCTTTTTTTGCGTAGGGCTTCAACTTGATAATGTACATTATCTTATCCCGAGAGCTTAATCCCCGAATCCATAGAGAGTCGTCGATCTTTTTCCAGCCCTCTTTCGCCACCCTGGAGGCATCGAACCTATGCCCATCCCACATGTTTTCAAAGACCTTCTCTCTATTCATATTCCGGGAACTGAGAAGATCGTGCCAGAAAGACGTGAGTTCACGCTGAATGATTGTGCTACCAATACGTGCCTCAAGAACTTTGGGATTACTGTAGTACCGAGAAGATACCGCACCAGTCGAGGGCGCGGTAGATTTATTGGATGGATCCAATATATGTTCCCTTTTGCATGCGAGAAACTTTTCCGCCGGGATGTAGATATCAGTGAGTGGGTGAATGATTGTAGACATTTTTAGTTGAAAAATAGTGTCTTTGGTTTTGACTTAGGTATTGAAAAACATATTTTACAATTTAAACTTTAACTCACATTCTATACTCACCCTTCTCTTTGTCTGAAAGTTTCCCCCACTCTTCACCGAGCTTTTTAACAATTTCACGGGGTTTAAGTTCTGGGTTGGCGGCGACAATATCGGGACGTTTCTCTTTACAGAAGGCGAAATAGGGATTGACTTTCTTGGTGGACTCTTTCTTCTGTACGGGTTCCTTCTTCTGTGCGGGTTCCTTTTTCTGTGCGGGTTCCTTCTTCTTGACAGGTCCCTTCTTCTTGGTGGGCTTCGTCACTGGAGTTAATAGTTTATAAATAATAAGAGTGGCGGCTAAAATTATAGTGGTTCCCACAATGACATTCATTACATGAATAAGTATTTATTCTTTTAAGTTTCATATAAAAATTTCTTTAGATAGAATAGGAAAGATGTATACATACTTCATAGTGGCAATCTTCATTTTGGTTTTGGTTATGCAAAACAAATCTAGGGGAATGAAACAATCCATAGAGAAGTTGGTCAGACAGTCGGCTCGATATGCTACAGCGGCGCAGCAGGATAAGTCTCCGGTGATCGCCGTGCTTCATGCCAACTATGCTGCGGCCTACCTATATGCTTTGAAGGACATTGCTACAGAGTCTCAAATTCATAATGCCACTGGTATAAATGTCAAGAAGTTTAAGGAGCATGTCATGAATGTTCAAGACATGGTGACTAAAAAGACCACTGAATCCTGTCCGGAATTTGCAGGAAATGTTGACATATATTTGGCGGAAATAGGGGGTGAAGCTTGACAACCTAAGTCAGTATATGGAAAGTAAAAAGTATCTCTAAAAATGGAAGTTATTCGCGATACTCTTTGGGAAAATTGTCTCAGTAATGCGGTGACTATGTACCGTCTTAGTGAGCCAGACGACAGGTGTTATCATCTCGCGGATGCGACATGGAAGATGAAAATGCGATACTTGGAACATCAACAGAAAAAAGATATCCAGAAGATTGTGGTTTTGGAAAAGACTCCGGATGTTGTGACCGAGCAAAGGACATCCAAGAAGATTTGTTGTGCGGTGACGATGACTGGGAAGCCTTGTTCTTTCAAAGCTGTGTGTGGTAACTATTGTAAAAAGCATAGTGTGAAGAATGTCACGATTGGGGCGAAGGTTGATGTGTCTCAAATTAAAATAGTTGAATAATAGAAAGAAGATGTTAGACCAGGAAAGTCTTAGACCTGTAATAATATCGATGGCTCTTTACATCATTATAAGTATTGTCGTTCCTCGCATCGCCAAGAAGCCTACGGGTATTCAAGTTATTGATGATCTCGTTATGACTATCATCGCACAGAGAGATTCACTCATGAGTGGTACTATCCTCATCGGTCTTATTACTTTCGCTACCAATTACATTCAAGAGGAATTCCTGTAAAATGTTTTCCCCCCCAACAAGTTTTTTAGTGTGTTCGTGATCCATGTGGCGAACGCGATTATCATATGCGTGTCTCATGAATTCCAAGAGTTGGTCAAAGTTTGGCTTACCCCAAACCATACCCTTTTTGAAGAGGAAATCATCCTTCTCCAACTCCTGAAGTTCACAGTCAATGGTGTACGGTGTTTTTACATACTCTGGTGCACCCCCATAGTTTGTTATGATGACAGGTTTGTTCCGTAGTGCAGCCTCTATGGCTCCCATACCCACACCTTCAGAGTGTGAAAAGTTTACGTAGCAATCAGAACGATTGTGAATGTCATCCATTTCTTGATCAGAGATGACACCATTTATAACTTCAACCCGTGGGAGTCTGATATCTATATCTTGACCACATGTTGCTTTGACAATCAATCTCGTATTGTTTTCATTGAGTCTTATGAAGGCTTGTAAAACATCTTGGAATTTCTTACGAGGATCCATTATATTTCCAATATGGTAGAATGTGTATGGTTTTTCTCGGGGTTTTGGGATGTGGGCGTGGATGATGTAGAATTCATTTTCGGGAAACTGTTTGGAAAGGACACGTTTACAAAATTCACTGGGAACGGCGACCTTCTTAAACTCTTTCATAATGAGAGCATAATCTTCATGAACGGTTTCGGTTTCGCATACGGTCATACACGCAAGTTTTTTGACACGAGAACGTACATATGTGAGATACTCTAGGTGTGGTTTTATGGGGAGCATGAAAATTAGGGCATGATCAACCTCAGGAAGTTGACTTCCAAACATGTAATACCCTGAACCGGGGAACACATTGGTATATTTTTTCGCATGGTGACCAATCCCCGAATTCAGCCCGGGACCTATGATGATCATTTACTTTAAAGATAATCTTCCTTTTATATATAAAACAATGGATGCTCTACGCAAAGAGATAGATGACGAGATCAAACGCACCCGCCTCGACAAAACACGGTTGTATGACCTGCTTGTGAAGATTGTTGATCAATGTGGTGGTTCAGCCGGTGAAGGCCCAGCGGGTCCAGCGGGTCCAGCGGGTCCAGCGGGTCCAGTGGGTCCCAAGGGTCCAGCCTGTGAGTGCAAGTGTGCGGCAAAGGTCGCCACCGCCACCACCACCACCACCACCCCCAAGAAGGCTGCCCCCAAGAAGAAGGCGGCTTCCACCCCCCAAGCTTAATAAAGAATATACACTACAAAATATATATGGCTACACTTATTCATATTTACAACACGACAGAAGGTCCTAGACGAGCTCGGGGTATAACCAGACCCGTAAAACGTCGAAGTGTGACGACCCTTGAAAGTCTTCAGCGTAAATCTGAAAAAGATACTTTGAAAATAAGCGAACTTCAGGAGGAGGTTAGAAAGCACAAGATGGCACAAAAGAAACTCAAGATGTTGACACAGTGGAATTTGCGTTCAACTGAGTCGTCACTCAAAGATGTACGGGACATTTTACATATATTAGAGGAGCTCTACGGAGAGTTTTCCTACGAGGAACTTTAGGTAATAATGCATTTAAAGAATAGTTACCCATTAATAACAATGAAACACTGTGATCATACAATCAAGCCAGGGTTTTATGATAACATCTATTGGGGTAATTTTAGTGGTGCACCCCACGACCAAATTCTCATTAACCGTGACGATTTTATAGCTTCATATGGAATGGAGGGAAGTCGCCCTCGTCGCATGAGATGGGAGAGTGATGATTTAAATTATGCACGGAATAATTACAGAATAGATCACATTGAACTTTATGAGGGCAGAGATGGTGAAAAATATCAGGTGTGTTCTCAGCATCCAGGATCTCTACGGATATCAGAAGATGAAATGCAGAGGGAGGGGTGGTCAAAGATTAGACCGATCTATGCAATGGATCAAATTTCATGGATGAGAAAAGTGGATGAGGAGAAGATTAAAGGTCGTAAGTATATTCGTGCGACTTTACCAATTTTACATTCAAGTGATTTGGAAGATGATTACGTTCCACGACATGTTAGAACGAGAAGAAAAATTAGCAAAATCAGAGAAATTTGGGAATTATTGGGTTACAACTATATCCCTATGTAGAAGTTTTATTTACCCAAAATATAAATCCACCTAGTATGGATGCTAGAAATGCAACAAGAAGTCCAAATGAATATTTTTTGGGATTCTCTTCGGGTGGTTTGTCTGGTAACTTTTGAACATTATGATTGAGAGTGTCAATTTTTTTCAAAAGTTTTTCGAGTGCCACGAGGATTTGAAGTTCTCTATCTTTTGGTTTTTCTTTTACATTTACAGTGGTAATCTCGAGAATCATATACCACTTTGAGTCTGGTTGGAGAGTCATATAATCACCATCGTCTTGTTGTTCATATATTTTGAAGTTCAGTTTCTTAATAGATATAGGATTGAAATAATTTGTTTTTTGCTGGAAACGTTTCCACTGTTTGTCTCTTAAAATGAAGTCGTTGCTCCCAGAAAAATGTCTTTCTAATGGAATTCTCGTAAATAATTGACCATGTCTCTCATCTAGAATTTGTGCCACTTTGGGTATTTCTGGACATACTATATCTACATATTTCGCAATATTTGTATTTGTACTTGAATTACTTTCACCAACCTGTGTGATGTAAAAGTCAACCATCTTGATACCCAGGACTCTGCTCATATCTTCGACATGTGTGTTTGATTTCAAATTAAGGTCTAGGGAAAATGTGTTATTTGTTCCATCTACAAAATTTGAATCTAATATAACGTACTGAACCTTTTTCGGTATATCGTCGAGGGACATTCTAATATAAAAAAACATTTAAAATACTATTATATGACACCGTTCCATTCGTTCATGAGTTTGGCGGGAGTGCTTACTGCTTGGATGGTACCAGAATATGTAAGAATGTTTAAGAGTATAAAAAAGAAGTGACATTCTATAGTATAATGTTGTTTCAGGCAATTGCCAACACCACCGTGGACATGGGTCCACAATACCTTACGAATGTTTGTAAATGGGTGAAGTCTGCTGTATGGGATGCACCTTACCGGGTATATCTCGATGTTCAACTCGAGAAACAAAAGCTTGAACGAAACCTAAGTCTTCAGGAAAGTGACGATGAAAGTCATACCGATTAATGGACTACATTTCACTCCACTCTGACGAATTTGCAGTGGCTTTTTGCCAGGCTACTGCACCACTTTGTTCAGACGTTCAGCGTTTGATTTGGCGGGAAGTTATTTCACCCCCAGAGTTAAGAATTCCACCCCCCGCTCCAAAAAAATGTCCGAAATATTCAAGAACATGTTCGGTTTCTTTACCCAGAAATTTGTTCGGAAACAAGAGTACCAACTAGTTGAAAGCATAAATGAGTGTAATGAAAAGATAGGTATCGAATTTCCCATGGATGATAAAATTGTTCGTAATCAGCAGTTAAATATTCTCTATAAGAAGTGTAAAAGGTTGATATCATTCCTATCGGTGAGTGGTCGAGATCGTAGAATTCTAGATGAATTGGTTAACTTGACTGATGAGGTGAGAACTTCAATGTATAGAGAGTATGATACAAAATTTTTATTTGATAATTTTAGATTGATTCAGTCAAAGGCAAAATTGTCTTCAACTTCAACATTCAACCTAAGTCAAATGAATAAAATATAAAATATAAAAAATGGAACAACTCCGTAAACTCATGGAACTTGTAGACAAGAACGTCGGCACCATCCCAGAGGGGGACTACATAGAGATGTGTAACTCTATGAAAGCCATCCACGATCTTGTAAATGAGCCCAGACGCCTAAGATATGAACCCAGTATTTATTTGGGGTACGATACGAGTGTACCGATGACTAACGATGCATTATCCGGTGCACCCTTAGATTTCTATTCACAACCATATCCATATAGTGACACAGATTGGGCAACCATGGAGAGTTTAATGGATGAGGGGCATTCGGTTGTGAGGGCCGCAGAGTTATTGATCCAAGATATAATGATAGATCGGGGGTGTCTTCCGAATGAAGCAGCAAATCGTTTGATTGAGAGGGGTGAAGAACAAGAACATATAGAAACAATTCGTTTAGTTGCATCAAACCTAAGTGCGACATTGTAATGTAAAATGTAAGAATGTCTGTTCAAGAACTTATGAGCCTCATTGATGAAAATTCTTCTTCAATCCCCGAAGGAGAATACCTTAAGATGTGTAATATAATGAAGCATCTCCATGGTCCCAAAGATACGTTGTGTGTTACACCGGATTTTTCGGAGCAGGAAATTGTTATAGATCGGAACTGTATAGATAAATGTTATCAGTGGATTATGACTATGTGTTACTATGACAATGTGAGTAACCACTACAAAAACATAAGTAAGCGGACTGAAGTAACACCTGCTCTCAAGGTGGACGCATTGGTAGAAATTGCCACTGCCCATGGTGTCACTTTGGAAGACTATACAATTTCAGAACTTCGTGCAAAGGTCTTCGAGATTGAAAATGAAAAGGAAATATACGAGAAGTTTCTTGCGAGAGAGGTTTTGGAGGCGGAACGGTCGGAGCGTGAATTGACTGGAGCAATCCAAAAAGCTCACACGGCTTACAGAGAGTTCTCGGAGTGTATGGGATACCAAGACCTATCATGGCTTATACACTGGGGTTCCCTCGCTAAGCGATCATTTCGAAGTATTTTATCAAATCACACCTAAGTTGGGTTACAATAATATAAATATATCTCGAAAAATGTTCTCTACTCCGTTGACGATGTTTAATGTCCCCAGAATTGGAGTACATTCTCAACTGAAAAAGCGTGTGATCGAACTCGAAAACACTGTGAAACAACTTCAAGATGAGAACTTGCGTCTTGAACTCAGAAACGAGAAATTGTATGAGGAATTTGATGTACACCCATGGGGTTTATATATATTTTTCCTACTTCTTACAGTTACTATTGTGGCAACGGCGGTTTATTATCCATCTGTGGCGGGATTGGGTGTATTGTTTGTTTCATCTTACTTTCTACCCCCACTCCCTGAAGCTGTAGAGTCAAAGGAAACCTAAGTAGAAGATAGATTTGTAATTTTTATATCATTTTGAAAATGTCTCTTTCCAAAATAATGTCCCTCGTCGATGCCAACGCTGACTATCGCTAACCAAGGAGGTCAATTTCTTTTTCGTACGTTTGGGAGAGTAGAATAGATTTTAGATCTCTTGTAAATGTAATGTATTTTTTTGGAATGTCCCCCCACAATCTCTCGTTTGAGACAAAGTCGTCGACCCGATTATCTCTGAGGAGTGGTTCTAGGAGGATCCAATTGGGTTCGCTATACTTTATCTTCGTACACCCCCTACCAAACCTTCTCGCATATATGTACCACGCTGCGATACTTTTATATGTGTGAATTGGTCTCTTCCCCTGTTCCAAGCATTGACGCAGGGATGGAACGACGAAAGTGTGAAACTTTGTGAATCCATCCATACAGATTCGATCCAAGCTATCACCATTGGATTCACTTGAAATTCTTTCTTCAACCTGTTCCATGTAATCGTATAGATCGAAGGGAACTTCACTTTCTATGGATGGAACAATTTCTTCTGTTTGAAGTTTTCTAAAATGTTCTCGGTGCACTGAATTCGCCATAACTTGATCAAATGTGGAGTATCCCGCGAGGGCTCCGAGATACGCGAGAGATGTGTGTCCCCCATTGAGAATACGTATTTTTGTTTCTTCATAGGGTTCGAGATTTGAAGTCAATGTGGCACCAACTAGGGATAGGTCTGGGAATGTGGATGCAAAGTTATCTTCGATGACCCATTGAGAATACTCTTCAGTTTGGACAGGATTATTACCATAACCTGGAAACATTTCTTCAATTTCTTCTTTCAAAAACTCTGTTGTTCTGGGTGTAATTCTATCTACCATACATGATGGGAACTTGACATTTTCCTTGATCCAGATTGCCAGTTCGTGTTGGTTTGTTTGGTAGAGGTATGCTAAGAATTGTGTTTCGAGTACAAGACCATTTTGGCGGATATTGTCACAGCACATGATTGTGATGGGTGAGTTTCTGTTTCTGAGACCACATGCGAGATATTCAAATAGAGGAGAACCCGGAGAATACCCACTTTCTGTAACAGTGATAGATATGAGATGAACACTGGGAAGTGTGAGTAAGTGTTTGGCAATTGCTCTACTCTGTGTCCAATCTACGTAATCCAGGTGAGACCTCACCAACCTACATTGTGAGGGTGTTTTCAAAACATAGTCTTCTATTTCTCGGAATCCTTCATTTCTCAGATTGACGGCGACAATTCCCCAACTGAGGTCGCCAGTCTTTTCCATGTAGTCGTCTAGGTATACAGCCTGATGTGCTCTGTGAAAGGCACCATAGCCAATATGTATTACACCAATTTGGCATTCAGACTTGTCATAAGATGTTTTATACATTACCTTAATTAGTATTTGAAAAAAATACTTAGACAATAGAGACGTCTTGTGTTTAAGATGGATGACTTGTTAAAAGTTATGCAAATAGTAGACCAAAACTCCGAGAAGTTTGGGGATGGTCAGTATTTAGAAATTTGTAATCACTTGAAGAATGCGTATTCTACTAGGGCGGATCCGGTATATCTTTTTAATTATGGGGAGATGAGAAGGGGGGAGGGTCCTTTATTTTTTGAGTCACTTTACGATAAAGCTATTGATGCAGACTATAATTTCCTCCATGGACAGATTGACTATTTACAAAAGGAGCGTACTGAATATAGAAAGCTGGTTCGATTGACTAAGCGAATAAAGCTCGAGGCACAATATGAGTACTGTGAGATAATGGGATTAAACGACGCCGAGTGGGAGGCATTAACTCCAGAAGTAAAACATAGGATATTTAATCGATATTTACTTCATGAGAATGAATTTCGGGAAAAGTACAGAGAATCTATTACACAACAGATCGGGTGGCTTCAAGATGCTATAGAAAAGTTAGATGATGTGTAATTAAAAACTTTTTGTATATAAATGGAGCACCTCAAGGAGGTGATGCAACACATTGACAACAATTCAGAACACCTACCAGAGGGTGAATATCTGAAAATATGTCGATGTTTGCATAAAGCCTTCAAGTCTTTTCCGGAACAGAAAGAATCTATTTCATCTAGTCTCCTTTATGATGGATTAGCATGGCCTCCACCTTTCCGTTTATACGATATCTGGAATCAACTTCAACAATTGAGACGCGACCTCAGTGAATGTAGAAATCAGACTGAATTTTTTAGTATACGCGCCGATTCTGATAGACTGAAACAGACATACATAGAACTTGTAGATTCAACAACTACTGATCCGAGGTTGAGATCTGCTTGGATATCTAGAATTTAAACCTAAGTTGTTTGAAAATAAAGAAAACTAAAAGCAAAATGGAAGACCTCCGAGACCTCATGGCCGAACTCGATACCATTTCCAAGTCAATTCCAGAGGGGAGTTACTTGAAAATGTGTGACCTCATGAAGGGTCTCCACGATGGGATGTCCAATGCTGCGCAAGCTGCTGTGCGACTCGAGGGAAATATTCGCGAGATGGATCGTATTTACCGTGAGAGTGTGGGGGGTTTTGCCGCTGATCCACCCACGACTGATTCTAGAAGTCTTCCGGTGATTCCCCCGTTCCAAGTGGTTCAAATACCAGTCCCTGATGAGAATGATTTACGGCACTATGATGAAATTATTATGAAGATCAAGCAGGTTGAGGATCGTTTGAAGAAGACTAAAATCAGGAAGAATATCACTCAAGCTGTAAAGAGGGATGCAGTAAAAGAGATGTCTCGGATATTAAATCTGCCTCTTCGACGATTCACAATTGAGGAACTTCGTGAGAAGGGGGGTGTGATCAGAGATGAGAGGGCTTTTTACAAGAGTTACATTCAACGAACAAATCTTGTAAATCGGGAACTCATTCAGGAAATGAATGACGAATTGGATGACTTGTATATGGCTAGGGGTGATCTGCAGGCGATGTTTGGTTTGGCTTAGTAAGTTGTCTTACACCACCACTTGTTACCGCCAGTGTATTCGAAGATGATGTGGATGAGGGCACCCGCGATGAGGTGGAGAATGGGGGACTCTAGGCTTGGGTCAACCTTATTGATACCGTAGATGAGGGTGGCATTCATCACACCTATGACGAGAGCTTCGATAGCAACATTAATAGCTGGTCTGTTCATTTAGTGTATGTAATGAAAAAAATATTTGTAACAAGTAAATGGAGTTGACATTCAAAGATACTTTGATGTTTTATCAGACAGCTTTGAGAAATGTGGGTTTATACACATCTATATCATTGGCACTGTTGGGGTATTCACGATTTTACCGTGGTAAAGGTAATTCACTGTACAATGTAGCATTCGTAATCATTAGTATGATATTTTTACTTATGGCGATATTAATTTTACACAAGTTGATAAATAATTTGAACCTTTTCATGACAAAGTTGTCTGAAGATGAAAAGGGGGTTATCCGAGAATGGTTGGTGATACCAGAAACATTGAGATATGTTTTGTATGTCGTGTTGGGATTTTCACTTTTAACACTTTATAGACAGACTAAATAAAACCTAAGTGACGAAAACAATCTGCAATAATTAAGTAAAATGGAGTCTCCAATAGATCCCGAAGTTCTTATTAAATTATTACAAGAAGTTCGTTCTCTCCGTGATGAGATTGCGTCCATGAAGAATCTCCAACCGGTTACGGAGAAGAAGATGTGCAAAGGTGTGACTGGGAAAGGAACTGTGTGTAGGAATGGGGCAGTCCCGGGAACTGATTACTGTAGGATGCATGACGAGAAGGTTGACAGACCAGAGCGACCCAAGAAGGTCAAAAAGACTATAAAGCCTAAAAAGATCCAGCCCGAGCACACCCATGCTTTGGGTGAGATGCCCATAGGTGTATGTCCACTATGTGAGACACACGGAAATGTATTAGACCCTTTATTGACCGAGTGTGGATTTGTGGGTGATGTAGTGATTTGAAAAAAAAACTTGTAATACAATAAGATGTTAGTG
>VMHT01141007.1_pt1 | contig 13627 bp, 9 predicted proteins | sample 4693611 | NCBI WGS metagenome assembly VMHT01 (sample SAMN12280063, study PRJNA550983) | marine metagenome | isolation source: seawater sampled from same location over 5 years 0.02-0.2 micron viral filtrate | place: USA: collected off the coast of southern California halfway between the port... ... | reverse complement strand
TCAAGCGCTTCAGGAATATTTTCATTTACATTATTCTGAATTTGCTGTAGCATTCCTTTATATTGAGCCATCTGGCCCGAAGCTTCCATCTTATTAAGCTCTTCTTTGGTATAATCTTCTTTACCAAGTTGTGAAGAAACAGCCTGGTGTGCAGCTACCAGTTGCTTTTTGATCTGCTCATACTGGTTTCTATTTTGAACGGTTTCCTCGTATTCTTTTTCGTACTCTTCTTTTGCTTCCTGGTAATAGATAAATTCAGCACGATCTGCTGTGCTTATAGAACTCGCGGTTTTTCCTTCATATTTAGGTTTTAAGCGCTTATAAATACGGGTATACTCTAAATTCTCTTCTACTGCATCGCCAAGGAAGTTCCAACCGTGCATATCGTCTATATAACCATTGTTATCGTCGTCTTTTCCGTTACCGGGAATTTCATCGGTATTTGTCCAGATAACACCGTCAAGGTCTTCATGTTCAATATCAACGCCGCTGTCTATTACGGCAACAATTGTTTTTTGACCTTTATTGTTTTTAATTATTTCTGAATATGCTTTTTCAACGCTCATTCCCGGAATAGTATCGGTCATAAGATCGGCACCGCCCCAACCTTTTAACTGGGTTTCAGAAAGATCTGTAATTTTAAGTGGAATAGAATCTATGTTGGCTATTGGCGTAGAAACTATTTTTGGAGAGCCACTTCCGCAGGAAGCTAAGATAAGTGCGCTTCCCATAACTAGCGCAGGTTTTAAAAAAGGTATCTTCATTGTTTTTATTAATTACTTTTGAAAAATTATTTACTCGATAATCGAGATTTAATGCCCAGAGGTAGTTTACTTAATTTATTTTTTAATTGAAAAGTTCGTTAAAAGTAAAGGTTTTGTCTAACCTAACCCCTTTTTCGGTGTTTTTTAAGGTGATAATTTCGTTGTGGGCATCGTGCTCCAGGAACAAATAATAACCTTCATCTGCTGCTTTTTTTAAGAATCTTTCTTTTTCAGATAAAGTAAGCAACGGCCTGGTATCAAAACCCATTACATAGGGTAAAGGAATATGGCCGGCGGTTGGCAGTAAATCTGCCATAAACACAAGGGTTTTATCTTTATATTGAATATGCGGAATCATTTGTTTATCGGTATGTCCATCTACAAACAATACGCCAAAATCAAATTCTTTAGCCTGAGTGTAGATTTCGTTCTCCTTACGATCTAAAAAATGAAGTTTCCCGCTTTCTTCCATAGGCAGAATATTTTCAGGAAGAAACGAAGCTTTTTCGCGGGCGTTAGGTTCTGTAGCCCATTTCCAGTGATCTTTATTGCTCCAGAATTTAGCATTTTTAAAAGCCGGTTCATACCCGGTTCTATCTTTATTCCATTGTATAGCGCCACCCACGTGGTCAAAATGAAGGTGAGTTAGAAAAATATCGGTTATATCATCCCGGTGAAATCCGTGTTTTTTAAGCGAATTATCTATAGAATGTTCGCCCCAGGGATAATAAAAACCGAAGAATTTTTCGCTTTGCTTGTCGCCCATTCCGGTGTCTACAAGCGTTAGTTTATCTCCATCTTCAATTAAAAGGCAGCGGGCCGCCATGTCTATCATATTATTAGCATCGGCAGGGTTAGTTCTGTTCCAAAGGCTTTTTGGAACCACGCCGAACATTGCGCCGCCATCGAGTTTAAAATTTCCTGATTCTATGGGATATAATTTCATAAAATTCAATTTAGTTTCTGCAAATTACTAAAAGCAAAAAACATGCACTGCTAAAATTCTGTTAGCAGGCATGTTTTAAAACTTAAAGCTTCAATTATTGAAACTTCTATTCCAGATAAATTACTTTTTCACCTTCGGCTATGGTATCGTTGTAGTGGAATGGTCTTATAATTCCTTCAGTATTAATGATAAAAAATGGTAAAATTGAATTTTTATCTCCCTTATGCTCTTTTACCCATTCCCGGGTGGATATTTCTTCTTTAATAGTGAGTGTATTTTCTTTAAAATCTCCATTACTAATTTTAGAGGCCCAGGGTTCTAATTCGGTTTTATTGGCAAAAAGTGAGGTCGCATTAATTTTATCGAGCATATTTACATCTGCCCCGGTTTCACTGGGCGATACCAATACAATTTTGTTAGGTATATAGAAAGCATCTTCGGCAAGTTGGGCAGCCAGAAAGTTTATTTCATTGTTACCGGTAAGCCCGATAAAAGTACCTTTTTCTATGGCTTTTGCATCTTCCATGGTTTCTTCCTTTAAAATATTCCCATACATGCTGTTGAAACCTTTTGTTTTAGCTTCTGTAACCATTTCGCGGTTAGCATCTATTATTACCACCTCATTTTTATCCTGAAGTTTCTTTGCCATATATAAACCAAGCGGATTGGCACCTAGAATAATATAGCCACTCCTGGACTCCTGGTGTACCAATTCGTTTCTTTTTCTTAGCCAGTTTGTAGTCCAGGTTAAAAATAAAGGAACCGTTAATGTTGTGAAAATGGCCATAAAAACCAGGATAGAAAAGATCTCATTAGTGATTATGCCCATTTGAAGACCAATACCCGCAATAATAATTTCTACCGCGCCACGACCATTCATTCCGGTTCCTACGGCAATACCTTCGCGCCATCCATAACCACTGGGAAGATAGAACAAGGCCGTACCAAAAATTTTCCCTATCATCGCCACCAGGGTAACTACGATAAGCATCACCAAATCTGTCTGAAATACCTCCAGGGTTACATTAAATCCTGCAGAAACAAAGAAAATAGGCGCTAAAAACCCAATAGAAATATCGTGAAATATATTGTTGATATCTTTAGAAATTTGACGATTAAAAACGCCATCCCTAATAAATAGTCCTGCCATAAAAGCTCCTAAAATACTATGCAAACCGGCTACTTCGGCTAATTCTGAAAAGCCCAAAACGATTATGAGAATTAAAGTGAAATGAAGCGTACGGCTGTTAATTTTAGATTTCATTAGAAATCTACCTAGCAGCGGCAAAAGATAAATCCCTGCCAGGGCTGTAAAAACAAAAAATAAGATGGCTTTTCCAGCCACCCAGGCTAAGCCCAGAGTATCTATACTTCCTGCATCTACATAACTTATAATTCCTGCAAAGATAACCAGTGCAAGGGTATCAGAAATAAGTGCACCGGCCATAAGCACATAAGCAATTCTTGTATTGAGTAACTTTAGGTCTACTAAAATCCTGCTTTTGGTGGCGAGGGAAGTTACAGCAACGGCTATAGCGACAAAAATAGCGGCCATTTGAGTCCCTCCAAAATAAATTATAGTGTAATAGCCCAATGCAAAAGGAACTATAAAACCACCAATAGCGGCTAAAAGTCCCGGCCAGGAAGCTTTCCCAAGATCTCGAAAGTTGATCTCCATCCCTATATAAACCATAAGAAGGATGATGCCTACTTCGGCCAGCACATTAATCATTTCTGAGGTTTCTAACAACCCAAGCAACGCAGGACCAAGTAAAATTCCTATGATTAATTCTCCCAAAATGGCCGGATAGCCCATTCTTTTGGCAGCCGATCCTCCTAACCAGGCACTGGTTAAGATGATTAACAAATTAAGGATATTTAATTCTTCCATAATTAATATTTTGGCTAATTAAACTACAAAATATTACTAATTTCAGAATATATATGTAAATAGATAAAAGAAATGTATGTTTATATAAAAATTTACTTTTTTATTTCAAAATATTAGAATTCCTTATTTACTTGCGATTAAATCAAGGTATTTTTGTAAATAGCAATCTATAGCTAAAAAGATGTACGCATGTTAGAACTGGCAAGTTTGATAATATTGGGAATTCTGGCTCAGTGGTTGGCCTGGAAGATTAAAACTCCCGCAATTTTACCACTTATATTAATAGGCCTATTAGTGGGCCCTATTTCAACATTAATTAGTGAAGATGGAACCAAATGGGTAGAACCAATTTGGAATGGTTCAGAAGGTTTATTTCCAGGCGAAAGTCTTTTCTACTTCGTGTCGCTAGCCATTTCTATAATTCTTTTTGAAGGTGGTTTAACCCTTAGAAAAGGGGAGGTTGGTAATATAGGTCCAGTAATTTTAAAATTAATAAGTGTTGGTACTATCGTTACTTTTCTGGGAGCGGGTCTAGCAGCGCACTATATTTTTGACCTTACCTGGCAGATCTCCTTTTTATTTTCGGCATTAATTATTGTGACCGGGCCCACGGTTATTACGCCTATTCTTCGAAATATTCCTTTAAAGACACACGTTTCTTCTATTCTTAAATGGGAAGGAATCCTTATAGATCCTATTGGAGCGCTTATTTCAGTTTTAATGTTTGAATTTATTAGGGTAGAAGGCGGCCAGGATTTTACGCAAACCGCACTAATTGAGTTCGGTAAGATCTTACTTTTTGGATTTACCTTCGGCTTTACGTTCGCCCATTTATTAGCATTTTTGATTAAAAAACAAATAATTCCGCATTACTTACTGAATGTTTTCACTCTTGCCACCGTACTTGGTGTTTTTGTGATGGCCGACACATTTGCACACGAAAGTGGACTTTTAGCCGTGGTTATTATGGGAATGGTAATGGGAAATAAAGATCTGCCTAACATTAAAGAATTACTGTATTTTAAAGAGTCGCTTAGTGTTTTATTAATTTCCATCCTGTTTATTTTACTTGCGGCAAATATTGAAGTTGAGGAACTTTTACTGGTATTTAACTGGAATTCACTTATTCTGTTTGGAATAGTGGTTTTACTGGTAAGACCAATTGGGGTAATTTTAAGTTCGCTTGGTTCCGGTTTAAAGGTTAAAGAAGTGGCTTTTATTAGCTGGGTTGGTCCTCGAGGTATTGTTGCTGCGGGTATTGCTTCTCTATTTGGACTTCGGTTGGCCCGGGAAGGTATTGAAGGTGCCGAATATATTACACCCCTGGTATTTATGATCGTGCTTTGCTCGGTTTTACTAAATGCCGCTACTGCCAGGGTTTTTGCCCGACTGGTAGGTGTATTTATTAAAGATTCTCAGGGAATTTTGATCATTGGAGCTTCTTCAATTTCCAGATTAATAGGAAAATACTTACACGATAATAAACGTCATGTGGTGCTTTTAGATAACAATTCTGATAATGTAAAAAAGGCCCGAAAACTGGGAATTGATGCGATTGAAGGAAGTGTTTATGCAGATGATTTAATGAATAATATTGAACTGAATGATATTGGTTACCTAATGGCGATGACCGGAAATAGCGACATCAACAAAACTGCTATTTCAAAGTTTAAAAAGCAATTTGGTGAAAATGGTTCATTCAGGGTTATTACTGCAGATGAAATGAATAATCCTGAGAAAAACCCAACCGAAGGCTTATTCTCGCATACCGATGATTATATAAAACTTACAGATGTTTCCAGAAAGTATCCTAAAATCCACGAGATAACGCTTAATAGTAAAGAGCATTACGAAGGTCTTATAGAGATTTCAAAAACCGATACTGATATTATTCCACTTTTTGTAAAAACAACAGATGGCGATCTTACTATTATTCCTTCGCATAGCTCTGAGGTAGAAATTGAAGAAGATTATCAACTCGTCTATTTAGGAAAGAAAATTCAACGGGAAGAAAAAGCCGAAGAAGATTACGATGAAACCATAGATAAAGAGGAAGCGGAACAGGATATAAATGAGAAAAAAGAGCAGGAGCAGGAAGACAGTTAATCTTCGTGCTCCATTTCAGCTACCAACTCATCGGTGATTTCCATATTATGATAAACATTCTGAACATCATCGTCGTCCTCAAATTTATCTACCAGGTTTAGTATTTTTTTGGCATCTTCTACCGGTAATTCTACGGTATTTAATGGAATACGTTGAACTTCAGAAGATTTAACTTCTATTTCCAGGTCTTCTAATTTTGAAGACATTAGTCCAAAATCAGTAAAGTCCGTATAGATAGTTATAAAGTCTTCTTCTTTTTCAATTTTTGAGGCTCCACCTTCAATAAGTTCCAATTCAAACTCTTCGAGATCCATTTCTATCTTTTCTCTTTCTATGGTAAAAACTCCTTTTTTATCAAAAAGAAATTCCAGGGAACCATTGGTACCTAAATTTCCGCCATTCTTAGAAAATGTAGAGCGAACTGATGCTACAGTTCTATTTGTGTTATCGGTGGTACATTCAATAAAGAAAGCAATTCCGTTGGGTCCATAACCTTCAAAAGTTACCAGTTCATAATTATCGGCATCAGCTCCACTGGCCTTCTTTATAGCGCGTTCTATGGTGTCTTTGGGCATATTGACACCCTTGGCATTAGAAATTGCGTTACGTAGCGTAGGATTGGTTTCAGGATCTGGCCCGCCACCGTCTTTTACCGCAACGCTAATTTCTTTGATTGCTCGGGTAAACTGCTTTGCACGTTTTTTATCCTGCGCACCTTTTCGGTGTTTTATATTCGCCCATTTACTATGTCCGGCCATTTTTTTAGTCTTTAGTCATTAGGCGGTAGACCTTAGAAAAAGCTACCACTTTAATTTAATTCATCACAAATTTAAAAAATGAACTACAAGTTAAGAAATGATATGAAAATGTTTATCCAATGAAAGATTTTATATATTTAGATAAATGGAAATGGAAAAATTTAATTTTGAGGAACTTAAGGTTTATCAAAAGTCTTTGATTTTGATTGATAGGATTTATGCAGAAACGAAAGAATTTCCAAAAGAAGAAGTTTATGGACTAACTTCACAATTTCGCAGAGCTGCCATTTCCATAGCCCTTAATATTGCAGAAGGCTCAGGTAGTTCAAACCCTGAATTTCGCCGTTATCTTCAAATATCTTTGAATTCAGTTAAAGAATGTGTCGTTTGCGTAGAGATTGCACAGCGTCAAAAATACCTTCAGCTAGAAGAATCTAACCATTATAGAAAAGATCTTGCAGAACTATCTAAAATGATCACCTCTCTAATGAAGTATCTGACCAGAAAATAAATACTAACGTCTAAAGACTAAAGTCTACCGACTAAAAATTCTAATCATTCAACTTGAGAACCGCCATAAATGCTTCCTGTGGAATTTCAACATTTCCTACCTGGCGCATACGTTTTTTACCTTTTTTCTGTTTTTCCAGCAGTTTTCTTTTACGTGAAATATCACCACCATAACATTTGGCGGTAACATCTTTTCTTAGCGCTTTTACGGTTTCACGGGCAATAATTTTGGCACCAATAGCCGCTTGTATTGGAATATCAAATTGTTGCCTTGGAATTAATTCCTTCAGCTTTTCACACATTTTCTTTCCAATATCGTAAGCGTTGTCTACGTGGAGTAGGGCAGAAAGTGCATCTACAATATTCCCGTTAAGTAAAACATCTACTTTAACCAGTTTAGACTCGCGCATTCCTATAGGTGAATAATCGAAAGATGCATAACCCCTGGAAACGGTTTTTAATCTGTCGTAAAAGTCGAAAACAATTTCAGCCAAAGGCATATCAAAACTTAGCTCAACCCTTTCTGGAGTTAAATATACCTGGTTGGTGATTTCACCTCTTTTTTCTATACAAAGTGACATTACATTCCCAACATAATCGGCTTTGGTAATGATGGTAGCTTTAATAAAAGGTTCTTCTACCCGGTTTAAAGAAGAAGGTTCCGGTAAATCTGATGGGTTATTAACCAAAATCAGATCATCTGGATTTTTATTGGTGTAGGCGTGGTAAGATACGTTGGGTACGGTAGTAATTACCGTCATATCAAATTCACGTTCCAATCGTTCCTGAATAATTTCCAGGTGAAGCATTCCTAAAAATCCACAACGGAAACCAAAACCTAATGCTGCAGAGCTTTCCGGTAAAAATACCAGGGAGGCATCATTAAGCTGAAGTTTCTCCATAGAACTTCTTAGTTCTTCATAATCTTCTGTATCTACTGGATAAATACCGGCAAAAACCATAGGTTTTACATCCTCAAAACCGGCTACAGCTTCAGTAGTTGGGTTTTTAGCATCAGTAATGGTATCCCCAACTTTTACTTCGCGGGCATCTTTAATTCCTGTAATAAGGTAACCAACATCGCCCGTTTTTATTTCCTTACGCGGGAATTGCTTTAAACGCAAAGTTCCTACTTCATCGGCAAAATATGTTTTTTGTGTAGCCACAAATTTAATATTCTGGCCTTTTTTAATCGAACCATTTATAACTCTAAAATAGGTTTCTACACCTCTAAAAGGATTGTAAACCGAATCAAAAATAAGCGCTCTTAAAGGAGCATCTACTTTTCCGCTTGGTGCTGGAACACGGGTTATGATCGCTTTTAGAATTTCTTCTATTCCCAGTCCTGTTTTTGCACTTGCAGGAATAATGTCTTCATATTCACAACCCAAAAGATCTACGATATCATCGCTTACTACTTCTGGATTAGCACTTGGTAAATCTACCTTGTTAAGCACCGGAATTATCTCAAGGTCGTTTTCCAGAGCTAAATAAAGGTTAGAAATGGTTTGTGCCTGGATACTTTGAGCGGCATCCACTACCAATAAAGCACCTTCACAAGCCGCAATAGAACGGGAAACTTCGTAAGAAAAATCTACGTGTCCCGGTGTGTCTATTAGATTTAAAACATACTTTTCACCTTCATATTCATAATCCATCTGTATGGCGTGACTTTTAATGGTAATGCCACGTTCACGTTCCAAATCCATACTATCCAGGAGTTGTTCCTGTTTTTCACGATCGGTTACAGAACCGGTAAAATCCAGTAAACGGTCTGCCAGGGTACTTTTTCCGTGGTCAATATGGGCGATTATACAGAAGTTTCTTATATGTTTCATTAGGTAATTTTAATTATTGAATTCCATCAAAACACCTCGGGGGCAAGCCCGAGAAATATGAATTGGAAGTCTCTTTTTCAAATCGAGGCAAGCCTCGGCGTATTTAATCTCGATTATCGAGTAAAAGGTAATCAACAAATTTAAGTTTACAAATATAGTTTATTTCATAGTCCTAAAAAGAAAGATAGAATATAAGAATTGGAAGAAATTTCAATCTCTAAGTATTAATCTTAAAAAATCATTTAAATAAAAAAATGACTTATCTTTTGGTTATTTATAAAAAAACTTACCTAAGTATACGTTGGTTATAAAAAAGTTTCCTTTTTTTGTAAGGAACATTTTTGTTATAATTTTCTAAAAAGGCATTAAGTTTAACCAAAATTAAATATTAACTATACTTAAGATATACATTTATGGCTGCTGAAACCGCAACTAATCAGAACAACACCAGTAGATCTATTGTTATTATAGGCGTGTTATTTTTCATCTTCGGCTTTGTAACCTGGTTAAATTCTGTACTTATTCCATTCTTAAAAACTGCCAGCCAGTTAAATAACTTTGAATCTTATTTAGTAGCCTTTGCTTCTTATATTTCATATTTCGTAATGGCTATCCCTTCTGCCTGGGTACTAAAAAGAACCGGTTTTAAAAACGGTATGTCCCTTGGCCTTGTTGTGATGGCAGTTGGTGCTTTAATTTTTATACCTGCTGCGATGTCCAGAACTTATGCGATGTTCTTATTCGGTTTGTTTGTTCAAGGAACCGGTTTGGCTTTACTACAATCGGCAGCTAATCCTTATATCACTATTCTAGGACCCATTGAAAGTGCGGCAAAACGAATTAGTATAATGGGTATTTGTAATAAGGTAGCCGGTGCTTTAGCTCCTATTATTTTTGGTGCCATTTTGCTGAAAAATATGGATGCGATTGAAGCCAGACTGGAAGGCATGGGGGCTGCCGCAAAGGCAGCCGAGTTAGATGAACTTGCTTCCCTTGTAATTACTCCATACATTATCATGGCTGTTATTTTAGTAGGTCTTTCAGTGCTTATTTATTATTCTGCCTTACCCGAAATTGAAACCGATGGTGAAGATGATACACTTGCTGCAGCTAATAAAAGTAAAACCAGCGTACTGCAGTTTCCAAATTTACTGCTGGGAACCCTGGCTATGTTTTTATATGTTGGAGTAGAGGTAATTGCAGGAGATACAGTAATTAGTTACGCGCGAGACGGGCAGGATATTGCTACAGATGTTGCCAAATATTTTACCACATATACCCTTATTGCCATGATTGTGGGATATTTAATTGGTACGGTAACTATTCCAAAATATATTAGTCAGCAAAAAGCTTTGCAGATTTCAGGTATTTTGGGAATTATACTGGGTCTTTGTGCAATTTTTACCGATGGTTATGTTTCAGTACTTTGTATATCGCTCTTAGGTTTAGCAAATGCTTTAGTATTTCCTGCGATTTGGCCTTTAGCGCTTAATGGCTTGGGTAGATTTACTAAAATAGGTTCGTCATTTTTAATTATGGCACTTGCCGGTGGAGCTATTTTACCACTTATCTACGGATATTTAGCCGATACTTTCGATCCTCAATCGGCTTACTGGATAGTAATTCCAAGTTATTTGTATATCTGGTTTTTCGCAGCAAAAGGGCACAAGATAAAATAAAGATTTTAGGATGAGTAGTTTAAGTTTCAAGTTAGGTTTAGTTTTAGTGTTTTTTCAGCTGGGTTTATCCGCACAAGAACCCGAAGTTGAAAAACCGGCAATCATACCGCAGCCAGCAGAAATTGAGTGGAAAGACAACTTCTTTACACTACAGGAAAGAACAGTGGTTTGTTTTAATTCCGGTGCAGAAGCATCGGCTGCCTGGCTGCAGCGATTGCTGAGTAATACTTATACGCAAAGCTATGAGATGCGCGGAGAAAATTGTAACGGTTTTAATCTTAATATTAATCCAGAACTGGAAGAAACTCTTGGTAAAGAAGGTTACAATTTAGAGATTACTGCCAGTACCGTTAGTTTAGAAGCAGCAACAGAAGCCGGATTGTTTTATGCTATCCAAACCTTGCGACAAATGTTTCCAGCGGAAATAGAAAATGAAAAAATTTCGGAAGAAATAAAACTTCCCCAGGTGTCTATAACCGATACTCCAAGATTTGAATGGCGTGGGTCCATGCTTGATATTGCCCGTAGTTTTTTTGGCCCAGATTATATTAAAAAGCATTTAGACCGAATGTCTTTTTACAAATTAAACAGACTTCACTTACACCTAACCGATGACCAGGGATGGCGTATAGAAATAAAACAAAAGCCAAAATTAACCGAATTAGGAAGTAAAGGTGCCGTTAAAGGCGGTAGATCTGGTTATTTAACCCAGGAAGAATATAAAGAAATCCAGGAATATGCAGCGGCGAGAAATATTGTAATTGTTCCTGAAATAGATATGCCCGGACATATCTATTCGGCCTTAATGGCTTACCCAGAATTAAATTGTGAGGATTTCAGCAATATAGAACCTAGAATGGCGACTCCGCCAGAATTATTCCACGAATACAAAGTAGGATGGAGTAAACTATGTCTCGATAAACCGGAAATTTATGATTTCGTGGCCACAGTTTTGGGTGAAATGGCTGAAATTACTACCGGAGATTATTTACACCTCGGGGGAGATGAGATTGAAGATGAACGCTACAAGGAATTTGTGGTGAAAGCAGATTCTATTGTTCAGGGCCTTGGTAAAACAACTGTAGGCTGGGAAGAAGTTACCCAGGCAGCAGTAGACAGTTCTTTTATTAGTCAGCGTTGGAATGGGAAAACCAAGAGTGTAGTAAAAACGCCCGTAATAGAATCTATTTGTTCTAGTTTTTATTATGATCACGCTAACGTGCCCGGACAGGAAATGACTAATAACTGGTGTAAAGAAGATGGAGTTTCTTTAAAAGACGCATACACATTTAAGGTAGAAAATCCGAATACAATTGGGGTAGAGGCTCCGGTTTGGACCGAGATGGTACTTTCTAACGAAGCTGCAGACGATAGGTTTTGGCCAAGAACAATTGCTATGGCAGAAGTTGGATGGACTAAAGAGAAGAAAAAAGATTATAAGGACTTCCTAAAACGCCTGGGAGAGCAAGGTTTAAGACTTGATCTTATGGATGTAAATTATTTTAGAAGCCCAGAAGTAGATTGGAATAGCGACCCTAAAAAAGGGATTTTTTCAGAATTTATGCCTAAATCTAAATTTTAAATTATTTTAGATATTTTATTTAAAACATTTCTCCTCGAGTTATAGATCGAGGTATATTATAATTAAACCTAAAAATGGAGAATAATAATCCCGATACCGAAAAAACTTCCAAGTATAACGATTTAGAGAAAATGAGTACCTCAACTCTGCTTCATAATATAAACAAGGAAGATAAAACCGTTCCAGAAAGTGTTGAAAAAGAACTTCCTGCAATTGAAAAATTGGTGGATGCCATAGTACCTAAAATGGAATCCGGTGGGAGATTATTTTATATTGGAGCTGGAACAAGTGGAAGACTGGGGGTTTTAGATGCTTCTGAGTGTCCTCCTACTTTTGGGGTATCAGATGAATTAGTTATAGGCTTAATTGCCGGTGGCGATATTGCGTTAAGAAATGCAGTTGAAAATGCAGAAGATGACACCAACCAGGCCTGGAAAGATCTTCAAAAATTTCAAGTTTCAGAAAAGGACGTGGTAGTAGGGATTGCTGCATCAGGAACTACTCCATACGTTATTGGCGGAATTAAAGATGCCAGAGCTAAAGGAATAGTTACAGGTTGCGTAACCTGCAGTTCAGGCAGTCCATTGGCCGCAGCAAGCGAGTTCCCAATAGAAGTAGTTACCGGACCGGAATTTGTAACCGGGAGTACACGAATGAAAGCAGGTACTGCGCAAAAGCTGGTATTGAATATGATCTCAACCAGCGTAATGATAAAACTAGGCAGGGTAAAAGGCAATAAAATGGTAGATATGCAACTTTCCAATAAAAAATTGGTAGGCCGTGGTACCAGAATGATTATGGAAGAGCTAAATGTAGATGAAGCTGAAGCCGCACGATTGCTTGAAACATACAAAAGTGTAAGAAATGTACTGGCAAAATATGAAAGTTAATATTCTACAGAATATTGTGGCTTAAACTTACTATAGTGCCATTACTTAATTTCTAGTTATTAATTATTTTAAATAATTCTATAATAAGTCCAGGCCTATATTTCTATAATTTTGTAGTTCTGGTGAGTTAGGTTCTAACTCCGTAATAAGGGTGTCTACAGCAATCGTGTCACAAACTTTAAATCTGTTATAGGTGTTGAGCTTTTTAGAAATGGTAAGTGAAACCAATTTTTTGGAAGATTTAACCATGGCTTTCTTCATTTGCGCAACCTCCCAATCTAATTCAGTAACACCTTTTGCAATATCCATATAGCCCGTACCTAAAAAGCAGATATCGGCGGTGATTTCAGATAAAAGATTAATAGCGCTTCCACCTGCGGCAAGTTGTGATCCTCTTGATAATTTTCCCCCTATAAGATGTACCTCATCATGTTTAGAAGCGTTGTTTAATAATTCTACAGCCATTGGGAGGCTGGGAGTAAAGAAGGTTAAATTCATTTTTCTGGGAAGTAATTTTGCAAGCTCTAAATTAGTAGAACCTCCGCTAATTAGCACCACATCGCCATGGTTTATAAGTTCTACTCCTTTCTTTGCAATAATAGACTTGTTTTCATATTCATATACTTCCCGGGTATTATCGGAATGAATATTAAATCCATTTGA
>VMHT01057563.1_pt1 | contig 13629 bp, 12 predicted proteins | sample 4693611 | NCBI WGS metagenome assembly VMHT01 (sample SAMN12280063, study PRJNA550983) | marine metagenome | isolation source: seawater sampled from same location over 5 years 0.02-0.2 micron viral filtrate | place: USA: collected off the coast of southern California halfway between the port... ... | reverse complement strand
GCTCTTGACCCAAACACCTCCGGAAAACTTGTACTGTATACCGGTGTGTAGGTTTGTGACGTATGCTAAGGTTGAATCAGGATCACTTGCGTCCCAAACCACGTCCCATTCGTCATTTATTGAATCGTATTGTATTATATCGTTTTTGCTGGCAGGTCTGTGTCTCCATTTTTGACTGAAGAACCAACCCTTGTCTGCTGTGTTGTCGGTGTCTGATGCAACTTCGTCTGTGTCGTCTGCAGATCTTTCATCAGTTCTAAGTTTACCAATATCTTCTGTTATAAGATATCTAGTTCCATTAGTTGGTGTGTCACCTGGATCGAAAGTCAGCGGATTAACGATCTTACTGACTGCTGTCAAAGTGTTTGCAGGTATTGTGTCACTGTCTATAGTGTAGAGAAGTATGGTATCATCAAGAGAAGATGTTGCTATAGTTCCAACTACTTCGTTACCGTTTTCTTGTGTAAGTCTTATCTGTGATGTCCCGTTTGTCACTTTTCCATACTGGTCTAACAATATTTTCCAATTGACTGGAGGCCCAAACGTTTGAAAGGGATCCGCTAGTCCCGGGTCTGTTGCACCTGAGTAAAAGCCATCACCACCAGATTTAACATTTGTACCTGTTGACCCTAGTAATCTCAACTGATTTCCTGTTACTAAAAGACCAAAGTTGTTTGGTGTTATATAACTTCTTGACAGTAATGAGCCATCTATTAATCCTTTGGCAATACCACCGTCGTCATCATACATGCTCATAATAATTTTTTGTACTACACCTAGTTTTTTTACCTTTACAGGCGGAGATAGCCATATTGGCATACTGAATGTCATGGACGCAACATCAATTTCGGACTCTGCTCCTACAGGGATGGTCCTTGAACTGAAAGTTATACCGGTCAGCTCGACGTAACTCAAACTTGTCCAGTCAATGTAATTGTCAGTCTTCTGTATTTCAAAGTCTGGATTAAACAAATATAATATTTGCTCCATTATTTGTAATTTTTGATCGGTGTTGGACGAGAAGATATCCGCACTCACTTCTAATCTAAAAGGTGATGGCATGACCTTTTCTACTGTGTAACCTGCACCTAACTGATTGGTATAGTTGCCATCTGAGTCTACATCTCTTTCTCGTAAATGCTGTTTTTCAATGTGGTATGGATTTTGCATTCTTTCCCTGTCATAATTTAATTCTCTGACATAACAGGCAATTTTAGGGGCGTAATTCAAGGCGTTTTCACTATTATTCCTTATTATATTTGCCACTTGTCTAGTTGGATCTCCGTATACAACTGGCACTGCTCTAAGGTTTACTGAACCATCTTTTGCTTTTCCTGTTTCAACAGAAAAATTACTCAATATTCTGATAAATTGAGTTAAAAATTTTCTAACCTGTCCTTCGTAAAAATGTAGCATTAATTGTCAGCCTTTGGTTTCAGTGCTTCTGAAAGTGATTGTCTTTGTTTTGTAGTTAATCCATTTATAGTAGCCTCTGACGTGTTATTGACAAACCCTGTTTTGTAGTTTGCCCTAGAATCATTATTCGTTGTCGTTATTCTTACTGAGTCCTCAATTTTTACCCATCTGTTCCCGTCATATCTAAACAATCTGTTTGGTAGGAAATCTGTCCTTAAGAAATAATCTCCTTGATCTACGCCGGAAGTTGGAAATGATATTCCAAACCCTGCAGGATTTCCGTTGGGAGCAACACCATCGCCATCAAGGTAGAAGCCATAATGGCTACTTGCAGGCGTATCTATTGTTGCATTTACAGTTGCATCACTACTAGCTCTTTGTTCTTCTGTGTTGACATTTTCAGTTCTAATGTTTCCTCTTTCGTCTATAGGCGCAACATAATATTGTTTGTAGTTAAAGCCTGACTTTGGTGCATCGGATTCTGCCTGAGCAACAACTTGATCATTAATAGTTTTTTCTCTGTTATATGTGCTCATGTAATTTGCTACTGATCCTGTAGTAGTTGCATCTCCTATTACATCTCTGAATTCCTGTGAGTCAACTAATGTTTTCATTTTTAATCTTAAAAGATGTGGCCACCATGTTGCTGAAAATCCTTCAGCGGCTCTGTTTACATCTTCAACCACGTAGTATCTTTTCAGTGCTATTGGAATACTTTCATCTAAAGAATAGTCTTCTTTCATGTGTGGAAATTCAATTACATCTCCAGACATTGGCTTTCGGCCAATTCTCTCAACAATGTCATTTAGATGTACTGTCAAAAATAGAGTGTCGTTTGACAAAAACATACCAAATTGAGATAAATTAAAATCCTGATCTTGTACGTTGTATATGCCTCTAACAGTATAAACGTCACTCGAATATTTTCTGTCTCTGTTTTCTAAAAATAGTAAATCTTGAATTGTAGTTTCGTTTATTTCGCTTCCTGCATAATTTGGTTGTGTAGGAGAAGCCTCTCCGTCTTTTTGTGTGTCGCCTTGATCGTATGGTCCTAGGTATTTGTGTAGGTGTAGATCTGTGCCTCCAACAGTGAACATCTCTCTGATGTTACGATCGAAGAATTTGTAGTCATTGCCTTTTTCAGGCTTAAAAATGGATAATCTTGGCATATCACACATATTTATTGCCTAGGCAAAGGCTATAAATATGAGTATGTCAGAACTACAAACAGGTCAACAAGAAATATTCGATTACGTCAAAAACAATCTCGGTGAAGGGATGATTGACGTAGAATTAGACCCAAAACACTATCAAACGGCACTAGAAAGAGCAGTAAACAAATTCAGACAGAGATCATCAAATGCTGTTGAAGAGTCATATGCGTTCTTAGAATTAAAGAAAGATCAGAACATATATGTATTACCAGACGAGATTATCAACGTCAGAAGTTTACATCGTAGAACAGTTGGTTCACGAACAGAAGGTGGAGAAGGCGGAACTTTGTTTGAACCATTCAATCTAGCGTACACTAATACATATCTTTTAAGAGCAGGTGCAACTGGTGGATTAGCAACTTACTATGCTTTTGCATCATACCAAGAACTAGTAGGAAAATTGTTTGGCAGTTTCATACAATTTCATTTTGATGTTGCAACAAAAAAATTAACTATTACACAAAAACCAAGAGCTGACGATGAAACAGTCCTTATGCACACTGACAACTTCAGACCAGACATCACGCTGTTCAAGGATATCTATTCTAAACCATGGATCAGAGACTACACACTTGCGGTGTCTAAAGTTATGATTGGTGAAGCAAGAGGCAAGTTTAATACAATAGCAGGGCCGCAAGGTGGTACAACACTGAACGGTGCGGAACTAAAACAACAAGGTATGCAAGAAATGGAAAAATTAGAAGCTGAAATAGGCAACTATTCAGAAGGCGGCACACCTCACAGTTTTGTTATTGGTTAATAACCATTTAACTACATTTAAATACCAACGGCATGAAAAATTCCAATTATAAAAACTATTCTGATCTCACTCTAGATGAACTAGAAGCAGTGGTACAGGAGTTAGAAAACATGAGTATACTTGCCCTCAAAGAGCGTAAAAGAAGTCTAAGAACATCAATCTTGAAATCTGTCAAAGAAGCAATCAAAGAGATTGAAAAACGTTTAAAAAAATAGTATAATAGTTACTATGCTTATAGGTGTAGTAGGTTTGATAGGTTCTGGTAAAGGTACAGTTGCGGACAGACTAGAACAAAAACACGGATTTCGAAAAGATTCTTTTGCGAAAAGTCTTAAAGATGCTGTCAGCTCCATGTTCAATTGGGACAGGGAAATGCTTGAAGGCAAGACAGAATCTAGCAGGCATTGGCGAGAACAACCAGATAAATTCTGGAGCAAACGTTTTGGCAAAGATGTGACGCCACGTTGGGTGTTACAACATTTTGGCACAGAAGTTATGCGACAAAACATGCATGATGCTATATGGATAGACAGTTGCCTGATGAGATACAAAGGCGAGCCCACTGTTGTTGCAGATACAAGATTTCAAAACGAACTAAAAATGATTCAAAAATCAGGCGGAAAACTAATACTTGTCAAGCGAGGCGAACTGCCAACAAGAGAAGAAATGAAACAAAAAGGTGCACACACATCTGAATGGGATTGGATGGGCTGGGACTTTGACGTTGTTATAGAAAACAATGGCACAAAACAAGACTTATACAAAAAGGTTGATGACTTAATCGTCAACAACAAGATCACCCATTCTCCAGCCAAGCCGTCTGACCCCTTGCAACCTTTGGCAATTGGCGCAAACAGTTTTTAGATTAGTAGCCACAGTATTCCTCATATCCCCATCAACGAAGAACACATCCAACTGTGCTTGGGACTGTGCCTTGAATCCACACAGTTCACATTTTTTACGTTTTTTATATCCCGACCTTTGCAAAGCAGTTACCCCGCCATACTTCTTGCCTGCTTTTTTCCTGATGCAGGTATCACAGAGACTTCGCCAATAAACCCTGTCATACCGCTTGTAAGCGTATGCCCTGGGTTTTGACTTACATGATTTGCACAATGGTCTGTCTTTGTACCGCATATGTGTATTTACGTTCCCTATATAGGCACCTAGAAAATGGTAAATTATGTCAACAAAACCGTACGATTGAATAAATAACTCTAGTATACGTACAACTTGCAAGGAGAATACGAAAAATGGCTTTAACATCACCAGGAGTAGAAGTTTCAGTAATAAACGAAAGTTTCTACGTACCATCAGATGCGGGTACAACACCTTTATTCATAGTAGCATCTTCACAGGATAAGAAAAACGGAGCAGGCGACGGCACTGCGGCAGGTACACAAACTGCTAACGCCAACACTGCTTATTTGATCTCATCTCAAAGAGAATTAACAGAGACTTTTGGAGACCCAAAATTCTACACAGACGCTTCAGGAAATTCATTAAATGGAAATGAATTAAACGAATACGGATTACAAGCGGCTTACTCATTTTTAGGAATTGCCAATAGAGCATTTGTCCTTAGAGCGAATGTAAACACAGCAGAGCTAGTTGGAAGTGCTTCGGCACCGACAGCGGCACCAACAGATGGCACATACTGGTTTGACCTTGCATCAAGCTCTTATGGATTATTTGAGTGGTCAAAAACAAATCAAAAATTTACAGCAATAACTCCAATTTTAATCACAGCAGTTTCTGACCTGGTAGGGAACACTTCAACAGGTGCTCCAAAACAGAACGTTGGATCAATAGGAGATTATGCTATCAACACAACACACGTTACTAACAAGATCTACAAGAAAAACGCAAGTAATGAGTGGAACCACGTAGGTTCAAGTGCCTGGAGTGCGGCGTTACCAATTGTAACAGTTGCTTCAGGAACTACAGTAACTAACGGACACACAATGGTGCTTAATGATACCACAATAACGGTATCAGGTACATCATTGGCGAACGTTGCAACAGCAATTGGTTCGAATGTTACAAACGTTACTGCAAGTGTAAACAGCACAACAGGAAACTTAGAAATTTTCCACAACGGTAGAAACGCAGGTGACTCAACAGGCGGAGCAGGAAGTATCAGATTTAACGAGGGTACAGGACTCTTAGCAGGTTTAGGAATCACTACAGGTTTATACAGAGGACCTAAATTCCTACAAGCAAAACACACTGACAGACCTACTTGGAAAACTGCAGACGAAGACAGACCTAACGGTTCAGTTTGGTTCAAAACAACATCTGCAAACTCAGGTGCAAACATCATAACAAAACTTTACAGCTCAGCAAGTGCGTCGTTCTCAACAGTCAGTTCACCACTTTACGCTACTAACCATCAGGCGATCTACAACTTGGATGCCGCAGGTGGTGGAGTTAATCTATCAGCAGGTTCGTTGTATGTTCAGTTCAACGTAACTGAAGAAAGCATGGGAGCAGACGATTTAGGAGGAGCAGACACTACTCCGAATGTTGGTGACTTCCAAATTTTCAGATACGAAGGTGGCGAAACAATAATTGAATCAAAAACTACTTTCCCAAGTTTCACAGCAGGCGAAACGTTTTCTGTTCAAGAATCATTAAAGAACCAAGAGGCCCTAGACACTGCCAAAACAGTTACTATGATCTCAGGTGATGGTTCAACTCTAGGTGACGCAGAGGACTTTGTCACTGCATTCTCAACAGCAGGATTTACAAACTTGGTTGCAGAAGTGATAGGATCAGGTGATTACAAAGGTGCTATCAGAATCAAACACAAATTAGGTGGTGAGTTCAGAATGGTAGACACATCAGGTACTCCATTAGCTGATGCAGGTATCAGCACAACAACTGCACACAGCTACGGTGGTTACACAGCAAACAGCACTACATTGATTGATAATTTATATGATGCTCCTACAGGAGAATCTTTAGACTCATCAGCCAACAATGCTGTTGTGGCTACAAACTTTAAAAGATTGAGCTACACTGCTTCTTCGAGTGCACCGACAAATGAACCTGCAGACGGTACATTATGGTATGACACTTCAATAGATGAAGCAGACATCATGGCACACAATGGTACTACTTTTGTTGGATATGCAACTGCATACTCAACAACAGATCCAAATGGTCCACAGTTCAGTGCAACAGCACCGGCTACACAGTCAGATGGTACAGCACTTGTTAACAATGACTTATGGATTGACACAAGCGACCTTGAGAACTATCCAAAACTTTACAAGTACAACACAGCGGCAACATTGAGTTCAACTAACACAGCTAACCAAGTGGCAGTTACAACTACAGGGGCGGCATGGGAACTTGTTGACAAAACAGACCAAACCACAGAAGATGGAATAGTTTTTGCAGATGCTAGATTACACACAACGGCAGATAAGGCAGACGCAAAAGAATCAGGAGGAGCTGGTACATTCAGCACTATTAAGGACTTATTAAGTGATGGCTTCTTAGATCCAGATGCTCCAGATCCAACTTTATACCCACAAGGCATACTACTTTGGAACACAAGAAGAAGTGGTTACAATGTTAAAGAATACAAAAACAATTACATAACAACTACAAAATATCCAGGAAGCGGATCAACAGGTTTAGGAAACATCAGAGCAAGTAACGAAGCAGTTGGTGGATACTTCCCAGACAGATGGGTAACTAAATCTAGCAACAATGCAGACGGTTCTGGATCTTTTGGTAGAAAAGCACAGAGAAAAGTAATTGTTGAGCAATTAAAATCAGAGATTGACACTAACCAAGCAATTAGGGAAGACCAAAGAGGCTTTAACGTAATTGCTACACCTGGTTATCCTGAGTTAATTGCTAACATGATTGCATTAAACACAGATAGAAACAACACAGCGTTTGTTTTAGGTGACACACCATTCAGATTAGAAGGAACGTCAACTAGCATTCAAAACTGGGCTAACAACTCAGCAGGAGCAACAGACAACGGTGAAGACGGTCTAGTAAGTGCAAATGATTACTTAGGTGTATTTTACCCTTCAGGTTTAACAACCGACAACACAGGAAAATCAATTGTTGTTCCACCATCACACATGATGTTGAGAACTCTAGCAAACAACGACAATATAGCTTTCCCATGGTTTGCACCATCAGGAACTAGAAGAGGTGTTGTTGACAATGCTACATCAGTTGGTTACATAGATGCAAGTTCAGGAGAGTTTGAAACAATATCTGTAACGGAGTCAGTGAGAGATTCAATGCATGAAGTTAAAGTCAACCCAATTACTTTCTTTGCAGGAGCAGGGATTGTAAACTTTGGTAACTTAACAAAAACATCGGCAAGTTCCGCACTTGATAGAATAAACGTTGCGAGATTGGCAGTGTATCTGAGATCACAATTAGATGCTATTGCTAAACCGTTCATATTTGAACCAAATGATGAACTAACAAGAAATGAAATTAAACAAGCAGTTGAATCATTCTTATTAGAACTTGTTGGTCAAAGAGCATTGTTTGACTTCTTAGTAGTTTGTGATGACACAAACAACACATCTACAAGGATTGACAGAAATGAACTGTACGTAGATATAGCGATTGAACCAGTGAAATCGGTTGAATTCATTTACATACCGTTAAGAATTAAAAACACAGGAGAAATTGCAAAGTTAGGGAACTAATTTTGAATAAATAGGAGAAACAGATGGCAATATCAACTTTATCAAAATTTACAGTACCTTTAGCAAACGATCAAAGTTCAGCATCACAAGGCTTGTTGATGCCAAAACTACAATATCGTTTTAGAGCGATACTGGAAAATTTTGGAGTATCAACACCAAGATCAGAACTAACAAAACAAGTTATCGATATAACAAGACCTAACTTGACTTTTGACAACGTTACACTAGATGTGTACAACTCAAAAGTTTATGTTGCAGGTAAACACACTTGGGATCCGATCACAATCACATTGAGAGATGACGTAAACAACTCTGTTACAAAACTAGTTGGTGAACAGATTCAGAAACAGTTTGATTTCTTTGAACAGTCTAGTGCGGCATCTGGTATTGATTACAAATTCACAACTAGAATTGAAATGCTTGACGGTGGTAACGGCGCAAGTGCACCAAGTGTATTAGAAACATTTGAGTTGTACGGTGCGTACATTGAAAACGTTAACTACAACACACTAGCATACGCAACTTCAGATCCAGCTACGATTACATTGTCAGTAAGATACGACAACGCAATCCAAACTCCAACAGGAACAGGAATTGGTACAGCAGTAGCGAGAACGATCGGTACATTAAGTACTGGTGGTGGACAGTAATAAGAATTAAATTTAGCATTTATAATACAGGAAAAGCGTCTTTATAGGCGCTTTTTTTGTGACTATAAATAACACTACTATGCCAACGATAAACAATTTCTTACAAGGTTTCCAGGACGGTCTTCCTGGAATGAAAGACTACCAACACGCATCGAGGTTGTACATAGATAACAACCACAAACTGATGCCGAAGCAGAAATTCCTGTTTCATGTTGTGTTCAACACAGATGAAACACTTTTCATAGACGGTTTTGGTGCTCATGAGAGATATGAATTGAACATGTTAGTAAAGGCATGTGACCTTCCAAAGTATGATCTTAGTCTGGAAGAAAAAATTCAGTACAACAAAAAGATGTATGCGGCCACAAGAATAGCCTACGAACCTGTTAACATAACGTTCCATGACGACCATGCCGACACTGTAAATGCATTCTGGAAAAAATATTATGAATACAATATTGCAGATTCGGTAGGCATGAACAATGACTTAACCATTTCAAACACTAAGGATGATTATTACGACTTTGGAAGTGCTAGAGCAACAACAAAGTTTGGTTTAGATACACCAAAAGAAAGACGAAAACCATATCTGAAAGGCATAGAAATTTTTGTATTGCACAAACAAAGATTCACATCTATGACATTAGTAAATCCCGTAATAGGTTCATTCTCACATGACAACCTTGATCAGGCAGACGGTGGAGGTGTAATGAACAACACAATGCAAATTTTATACGAGACAGTAATATACAAATCAGGAATAGTTAACAAAAACAATGTGCCTGGTTTCGCAACTATACACTACGACAACTCACCTAGTCCATTGACTGTATTAGGTGGCGGCACAAATAGTATATTTGGTCCGGGAGGAGTCGTTGATGGTATTGGTTCAGTAATAAGAAACGTACAATCAGGAAATATATTAGGTGCTATCCTTACTGCATCAAACACTTATAACAACGCAAAAAAAATTAAAAAGAAAGATGTAAAAGAAGAATTAAAAGGCATTGCCAAGGAAGGGGTACTAGAAGTTGGAAAACAGGCAGGAACAATTACTAATCCTGTTGCCCAATTTTCTGTTGGTGCGGCAGTGGCGGCAGGGGCCGTTATAGCAACAGCAAAGGGAACGGCAGACAACACTAACCAAGCAGACAACACCGTTATTAACAATTCATTACCTAACACTAACAATTTTTTAACCGCTGACGAGTCTTTCAATCTTGTATCAAACGACAGCAATATTAGAGATGAGATTGCGGCAGGACTATATTACAAAGATATAGGATCGCGTAAATCATTAACAGTTGCTGAATCAGATGTTGAGTACACTGGGTCTTCTGACAGTGTTAAAACTGTTTACACAAATAAAGCAATTACAGATATAAGAAAATTAGTTACAGAAGGATACATTCAGATTAATAGACAAACACAAAACGTTGAAATAGCGACGGAGAAAGCATCATTATAATGACCGAACTTTATTCAAATTTACCACCCAAAGATAAAGACAATCTTGAGAAAACTATTGAGAAACTTACAACAACTGATTATCAGCAAGACTATCAATTTAACGTAGGTGAATATGATGCTACTGTGGCTTTTTTTGTAAAACGTAATTTTAGTCGAACCGCGGCTGAAACAACTGCATATGCAATTTTGGCACAGGCAAAGATCGACGACATTAAACCACAACAAATATTAGACCAGTTGACATACGCCAATCCGGCCCTGTTGTCTGAGTTGATAACAATTATTTTAAACGCCAACAGATACAAGTCAAGTAGGTTGGGTGTTAGAAAGACACTGGCCGCCAAAGAGACGGTATCTAGAAACATTATAGACTAATGCTACCTAGATTTGCAAGGGGTAAGTTCTCTCCCAAGAACCAAGAGAAGTATGTAGGCACGAAGACACCAACCTATAGATCAAGTTGGGAACACGCATTCATGAGATTGTGTGATGAACATCCTAACGTTTATCAATGGGCATCGGAGTCTATTAAGATACCTTATAGACATCCTTTCACCGGCAAATACACTGTGTACGTGCCGGATTTTTTTATAGTTTATCAAGACAAGAACGGAAGGAAACATGCCGAGATGGTGGAAGTAAAACCAATGAGCCAAACTTCTATGGAATCGGCAGGTAAAAGTTTAGCAAAAAAGAAACAGGTAGTGATAAACATGGCGAAATGGGAAGCCGCAAGTTCATATGCCAAGCAGAGAAAGATAAGGTTCAGGGTGGTATCAGAAGAACAGTTGTTCCATAACGGCAAACGTAAGTAAATACGAGCATGACAAAGAAATTAGAAGATATACTTAATTTACCAAATGTGAAAGAAGCATTCAAAGAGGTAGATAAAAAAGAAAAAGACAAAAAAATTAAAGAAGCAAACGGACATAATCCATCTTCAAAAAACTTAGACCCAAAAACACAGGCCAATCTTCAAAAAAGCTATGCTGAATTTGACAAGATTGCGGCCGCTTTACCACAGGTTAAAGGACTAGGAGAACTTTCAGATTTGGAATTAGATAAACTGGCTGTGGAAGCTGAAGAAAGTTACAAGAATCTCATGGATCTTGGCATGAATGTTGACTCACGATATTCGGGGCGTATATTCGAGGTTGCAGGAAACTTCCTAAGAAACGCCATAGATGCAAAGGCCGGCAAAATAGATAAGAAGCTTAAAATGGTTGAACTGCAACTTAAAAAGCAGAAGATAGACCAGGGCAATAAAGACGGTGGGCCTATAGAAGAAAGCGACGGATTTGTGATATCTGACCGTAACGAATTAATGAAGAAACTACTTAAAAAAGACTAAATATTGCATATGAGCACGTTTAAAGACTACTTAACAGAAGCAGTAAAGTCATATGACTACAAAATTAAGGTCGCTGGAGATCTTGATAAAGATTTTGCGTCAAAGTTAGAATCAGCACTTGCTAAATTTGAAGTTGCTAAAATGTCAGCGGGAAAGAAAACTCCTATTATGACACTACCATTGGATTTTCCTGCCTTAAGCAATGAGCAGGTAACAATATTTGACGTGACTACAAACTATCCAGAGGCGCCAAGAGTGATGCATGAATATCTTTCAGATATTTTGAGAGTGCCGGCAACACACATCGTTGTAAGAAAACCAGGTGAGCCAACAGAAGAATATCAAGACGAGATGCAGAAAGCAAAAAAATCAGAATTTGCAAACAAATTAGCCAGCGTAGAAACAAAATTCCAAGAGCATCCGGTTAAAGGTGAAGAACATTATGGCGACAAACACAACATGGGCTTACTAAAAGAATTATTAAAAGACAGAGAAACTAATCCAGTAGATGCTCCTAAAGAAAAGTCAAACATTATGCCAAACGAGGATGACAAAACTGCAGGATCTCCAATTAGCACAGGTCCAGGACCAGTGAAAGGCAATCCACATCCAACAACTTTACAAGGATTCAAACAATAAGGAAACAGTTATGGAAATGATCGACGTACTAAAAAAATTACAAGAAATTGCAGAAACAAAACCTGAATTAGTAAAAGACGCAGTAGAGAACGTTGAAAAAACAAATCCTAAAGCAGTAACTGAAGGCGGAATGAAAGATTACTTGCACGGCGAAGCAGAAAAATTATCAAGAGAAGAATTTTTAAAAAAGCATGGTGAAAGTTTAAGAGGTTTTTACAATGCAATCAACGGTTCTGAGGACGACGAGAACGATATGGAAGAGGGAAAAATGATGAAAAAAGAAACAGTAAAAGAAGACATCAAAATATCAGCAGACACTCCACAAGAAGCAGGAATGATGATGCAGATTTTAAAACTAGCAGGCGTACAACCAGTTGATGCAAAAATGATTGGTGGAGACGGAAATGATGATGACATGTCACATGACCATGATGGTATGACTCACTCACACCCAGGTGGAGATCAAGAGCATAACCACGATGACGATCCTATGGGCTCAATGCAAATGGCAAAAATGAGAGACATGATGAAAGCACCGGATGAAGAAAAAGCGGCTGAAACTTTTGCTAACGAACCAGAAGAAAAAGTACAAGATGTAGATAGTTTGGTAAACAAACATTCAGGTGGTTTAAACAGACAGAAAAGTTCTTTCAGAAGAGCAGAGCCAGGAGACAATCCAATGACTGCAGAAGATAAGATCACTGAAGAAGAATTGGCAAACAGTCTAAGAACACAGTATGAAAGCTTCAAAGAAACATATCAGAAAGCGGCTGAAACAAAATCAAAGCCTGACTTCTTGGATATGGACAAAGACGGCAACAAGACAGAACCAATGAAAAAAGCCGTTAAAGACAAAGAAGAAAAAGAAGCAAAGTAATACTTTTCAAAGTAATATCACAGCGTTAAATACTACACTATGGCGTATGTATCATTAGATAGCGACCAAATTAAAAAGGCGCATAAGAAACACAAATACACTAAAGAGCAAGTTGAACAACTTGAAAAGTGTATGGATGAAAAAACTGGTCCATTATTCTTTATGAAAACTTTCATGAAGATTCAACATCCAACCAAAGGTGAGATGAAATTCAAGCCTTATCCTTATCAAGAAAGATTGGTAGATGCATATAACAACCACAGGTTTTCAATATCAATGCTACCTAGACAGACAGGAAAAACAACCTGTGCATCAGGTTACCTTATATGGTATGCCATGTTCAAACCAGATTCTCAAATACTAATCGCGGCACACAAATACGCAGGTGCATCAGACATAATGTCAAGGGTGCGTTATGCGTATGAGATGTTACCCAGTTGGATCAAAGCAGGTGTCACACAGTACAATAGAAACAGTATAGAGTTTGATAATGGGTCTAAAATTATGGCAACCACAACAACAGAAAACACAGGACGGGGTATGTCACTTACACTAATATAT
>VMHT01024418.1_pt1 | contig 13631 bp, 13 predicted proteins | sample 4693611 | NCBI WGS metagenome assembly VMHT01 (sample SAMN12280063, study PRJNA550983) | marine metagenome | isolation source: seawater sampled from same location over 5 years 0.02-0.2 micron viral filtrate | place: USA: collected off the coast of southern California halfway between the port... ... | reverse complement strand
GTAATAAGCAAACTAAATGTGTTTAGCATTACCATTGCTATAAATAGTTTAACAGCTAAATCACCAAAAGCTAAAGTCAGCCAAGGTATTCCTGTTGCGTAAAAAGCAATTGAAAAAAATAGAAAAGTATCTGTTACGGATCCGATCACTGATGATGTGAGAGGAGCTATGTACCATATTTTTTTTCTTAAGGAATCAAATATTTGAACATCTAGGTTTTGAGCAATAAAAAATGCAACTCCAGAACCAACAGTAATTCTAATAGAAATAATATCTGTAAAATTAGTCGATACAAATAATGTTAAAAAAATTCCAATAGCAAATCCTACATACACAACTTTTCTTGCTACGAATTTTCCATAAGCACGGTTAGCTAGATCTGTAATTAAAAAGGTGATCGGGTAACTAAAAGCACCATAAGTTAAGATTTCATTTAATCCAAAGTATTGTATCGGAAATTGAACTAAATAGTTTGAAAGGACTACAATCAAACCCATTAGAAGAGAGAGTTTGTAAAATAAATTCATTATTGAATTATGATTTTGCTGAAATAGATGCTTTAATTTTTTTTACTTTTTTTGATAGTTTGGCGTTTTTTGCAGACAATAAAAATTTATCTATACCGCCTTTGAAATCTACTGTTCTTAAAGCGGCGTTAGCTACATTTAATTTTATATCTTTTTTTAAAATATCGCTTCTAAAAGTAACTTTCTTTAAATTAGGTAAGAATCTTCTTTTAGTTTTATTTTTTGCGTGGCTAACGTTGTGACCTTTTAAAGGTGACTTTCCTGTTAATTCACATCTTTTAGACATAATTTTTTCCTGACGTTATATAATTCTTGTGAACAGTGGGGTCAAGCATTAATTCCAACTGCTTCACTTATATTTTTGAGATTTTCTTTTTTTAAAATTGATATTAATTCTTTCTTTATTTCTTTAACGATGCCGGGTCCTTTATAAACCATACCTGTATATAGTTGAATTGCATCAGCGCCTGCTATTATTTTTTCAAAAGCACTTTTTCCAGAGTCCACTCCCCCAACACCTATTATCTTAATTTTACCCTTGGTTTCTTTATAGAATTTTTTAATTAAGTTTGTTGAAATATCTTTTAGTGGTTGTCCAGATAACCCTCCGGTTTCATGTTTTTTAATATCTGAGAGATTATCACGATTACTATCTGTTGTATTAGAAACTACGATTCCTTGTATTTTATGGCTGCTTACCAAATCAACTATTCTGCTAATTTCATTATCTTTTATATCTGGTGATATTTTTAGCGCTATCGGACAATTTATTTTTTTTTCTTTAATAACTTCATTTATTCCTGACAAAAGTTTTTTCATTTCTTCTTGGTCGTGAAAATTTCTTAGACCTTCAGTATTTGGAGAAGAAATATTAATTGTTATATACCCTGCATAAGACGCGAGTCTCGAGAGGCAAATATAGTAGTCATCAGCCTTATTTTTTGTATCTTTATTAGGTCCAATATTAATACCTAGAAATCCATCAGGAAAATTATTTGATATTCGTTTTGAAACAGTTTCTGAACCGTGATTATTAAATCCAAGACGATTAATAAGTGCCTGATCTTTTTCAAGTCTAAATATTCTTGGTTTAGGATTGCCTAACTGCTGTTTCGGAGTAACAGTCCCTACTTCAATAAAACCAAAACCAAATTTAAAAAGAGAATTATAAACTTCAGCACTTTTATCAAATCCTGCAGCTAAACCTATTGGGTTTGAAATTGTTTTTCCTAAAAGACTTGTCTCAAGCATTTCTTCATTTTCCACACTAAAAAAACTTTTTGGCAGGAAGTTAGCTTTTAATGATTTTATTGCTAAATCGTGAGCTACTTCTGGATCTAACGAAAATATATAAGGTCTTAAAATTGAGAACATTAATTATTTTTTATTTTATCTTGCATTAATTCAATTGTCTCTTTCAAACCAAAAAAGCTGACAAAGTAACCCATTCTAGGTCCATTTTCTTCACCAAATACAACTTCATAAATTAATCTAAACCAATCTCTTAAGTTTTTTTCATACCCATTTTCTTTACCAGTAGTATAAACAACCGTTTGAATTTCCTCTGGTTTTAAATTTTGCTTAATACCAGATAACTTTGAAACAAGATTTTCTAAAGCTTTCTTCTCATTTGAAGAAGGTTTTTTAAATTTTTTGTTTGGTTCAACTTTATCTTTAAAATAATTTATAGCATAATTGGTTAATCCATCTAAAATTGGATAATCTTCAGGTTTTATTTCTTTATGAAATCTATTTATAAATTTCCATAAAATTTCTTTATTGTTTGCATTACTAGATCCAACTAAATTTAGGAGCATCGAAAAAGGCATCACAATTTTTTCAACTGGTGGCTTCCCATTATGTACATGCCAAACTGGATTTAAAATTTGATCTTTTTTTTTCTGGCTTGAGTATTTCTCAATAGAAGTTAAATATTCATCGACTGTTTTAGGCACAACCTCTGCATAAAGCTTTTTTGCTCTTTTTGGGTTAGGATACATATACAAAGACAAACTTTCTGGTGAAGCATATCTAAGCCACTGCTCAATAGAAATTCCATTTCCTTTTGACTTAGAAATTTTTTCTCCTTTTTCATCTAAAAAAAGTTCGTATGCAAAACCATTTGGTGGAGTTTTACCAAGGGTTTTACAAATTTTATTTGATAAAATTGCGCTTTCAGTCAAATCTTTACCATACATTTCAAAATCAACATCAAAGGTAAACCATCTCATGGCCCAATCAACTTTCCATTGAAGTTTAGATTTGCCATCTAAAATACTTGTTTCAATTTTTTCTCCACCATTATTAAATACAGCTTTACCGGTTTTCTTATTTATTTCTAATAACGGTATTTCCAATACTTTTCCTGTTTTTGGGCAAATGGGTAAAAAAGGACAGTATGTTTTTTTTCTTTCATCACGAAGAGTTGGTAAAATGATATTCATTACATCTTCGTATTTTTCTGCAACTCTAATTAACGATGTATTGAAGATGCCTTTTTTATAATTTTCTGTTGAACTTTTAAAAATAAATTTAAAATTAAATCTTTTCAAAAATTGTTTCAGCATTTCATTGTTGTGCTCTCCGAAACTATTAAATTTTTGAAATGGATCTGGAATATTTGTTAGAGGTTTTCCAAGATTATCTTTTAAAATTTGATCATTTGGAATATTATCAGGAACTTTTCTCAAACCATCCATATCATCAGAGAAGGTAATAAGTTCATGATCGATTTTTTCTATGTGATTAAGCGCATTAATCATCATAGTGGTTCTTGCTACTTCCCCAAAAGTTCCAATATGGGGTAATCCGCTAGGACCATATCCAGTTTGAAAGGTAATTTTACCTTTTTTTTTTATTATATTTTTTCTATCCTTTAATAACTTTCTAATTTCTACAAATGGCCAAGATGAAGTTGATTGAATTAAATTCTTATCCAGCATATTAACGGTTTATTAAATTTTATATGCAAAATACAGTTATAATTACGTCATATTAAGTTGAATTTTGAAACTATTTAAATAATCTCATTTTAATGGCTACTAACAAAACAGTTTTTTTTCTAATTGGGGTGCTGCTTATAGTTCTTGGTATTTCTATGCTGGCTCCTTATTTTGTGCAAGTGTTATATAATGAAAACAGTCATAGTTTTATTTCGTCTTCTTTCGTAACAGTATTTATTGGAATTCTTTGTGTTTTGGCAAATCTTGAAAAAGATTTAAAATTAAATCTTAGGCAAACATTTTTATTCTCAACTCTTGCTTGGGTTACGGTTGCTATTTTCGGAAGCCTGCCTTTTGTTTTAGCGACTCAAAATTTTTCTATTAGTGATGCTTTTTTTGAAAGTATGTCTGGGATAACAACCACGGGCGCAACAATAATTAATGATTTAGACAGTAGCCCTAAAAGTATTTTGTTATGGAGAGCAATAATGCAGTGGTTAGGTGGAATTGGTATCGTGGTAATGGCTATTACAATTTTGCCTCTACTTAAAGTTGGTGGAATGCAATTATTTAAAATGGAGGGGCCAGAAAGTACTGAAAAAATTTTACCTAGAACTATTGAAGTCGCTACAATTATTATTTCAACGTATTTAATTTTAACACTTCTCTGTGGTTTTTTTTATTGGATTTTTGGAATGTCAGTTTTTGATAGCATCTGTCATGCTATGACAACTATAGCAACAGGTGGATTTTCAACGCATAATGAGTCAATAGGTTTTTTTAAAAATCCTAATATAGAAATAATAGCAAGTATATTTATTATTTTAGGAAGCATACCTTTCATTTCATATTTAAAATTTTCACAAGGAAATAAAAAGATTTTTTTCCAGGATGTACAAATTAAAGGCTTCATTTATCTTTTAGCTGTTTCTGTGATAGTAATGCTATTGTATCTATTGTTCATAAATTACGATGGTAGTTTTTTTGATAAGATAAGAGTTTCATCTTTCAATGTTGTTTCAATTTTATCAGGCACAGGTTATGTTACTGATGATTTTGGATTGTGGGGAAAATTTTCATTAATCTTCTTTCTGTTTCTCATGTTCATTGGAGGATGTGCGGGATCAACAGCCTGTGGGATTAAAATATTTAGACTACAAATGCTGTTGATATTTTTAAAAGATCAAACTAAAAAATTGATTTCACCTAATAGTGTAATTATTACTAAGTATAATAATCATAAAATTACTGATGATTTTATAAGGTCAGTAATTATTTTTATTTTTTCATTTTTATTTATATTTTTTATTATTGCAATGCTTCTTTCCATAAGTGGATTAGACTTTGTAACTTCAATATCTGGCGCCGCAAGTTCCATTTCTAATGTTGGACCTGGATTGGGTGAAATAATTGGACCTGATGGAAACTATAAGACTTTGCCTGATTTATCGAAATGGATATTAGCAATTGGTATGTTGCTTGGAAGATTGGAATTATTTGCTGTACTAGTGCTTTTCTTCCCATCTTTTTGGAGAAATTAAGTCATGAAAATATATAAAAAACAAACACTCTCTGAAACTTTCTTAGTTTATTTTGATCGCAGAATGATAAAAATATTATTACTCGGTTCAATAAGTGGTTTTCCTTGGGTCATTATTGGAAGCAGTCTTAGTCTTTGGTTAAAAGAAGATGGTTTAAGTAGAAGTGCTGTAGGATGGGCAGGATTAATTTTTGCAGTTTATGCTTTCAATTATTTATGGGCCCCGATTATAGATAGAGTAAGAATTCCTTGGTTAACAAATAAAATTGGTCATAGGCGTGGATGGATTGTTTTAATGCAAACTATCATACTAATTAGTCTAGTTTTTTGGAGTTTGACTGAACCGTCTACAAATTTAGCATTAGTAATAAGTGTTGGGCTCATAATTGCAGTTGCTTCAGCCACACAAGATATAACTGTCGATGCATTAAGAATTGAACAAATTGGAGAGAACGAGGGAAAATCTATGCAAGCTGGTGCAGCAATGGCAGTTGTGGGTTGGTGGACTGGATATAAATTAGGAGGTGTAATTTCTCTTTCTGCAGCTGAATTTTTTCAAAATCTCCGGTTTGAAAATTATTGGCAAATAACTTTTCTAGTCCTAGGTGGTGTGATTATTGCTTGCAATATAGGATTAATGTTTGTGCATGAGTCTTCTAATACAGGAAGACAAGAAGCTCAATCCGAATTTGATAGAACAATCGAGGATAAATTGACTTCAAAAACAAATAAAACAGCATACTTATTTTCGAAATACTTTACCTGGATAGCGGGTACTGTTGCTGGTCCCATTGTCAGTTTTTTTAAAAAGAATGGTTTTAACATAGCTATTGCAATATTAGCCTTTATTTTTCTTTTTAAAATTGGGGAGGCTTTTCTTGGCAGAATGTCAGTTATTTTTTATAAGGAAATAGGTTTTACTAAAACAGATATAGCATTGTATTCAAAAGGTCTTGGATGGTTAACTACAGTAATTTTTACTCTTTTAGGTGGTTTATTTGCTATTAGATCTGGTGTGATAAAAGCTATGTTTGTTTCTGGAATGCTAATGGCCTCTACAAATTTACTTTTTTCTTTTCTAGCATGGTCGGGGAAATCAGAGTTATTATTTGCTATTGCAGTTATATTTGATGATATGGCAGCAGCATTTGCAACAGTTGCTTTTGTTGCTTTTATCTCAATGTTGGTTGATAGAACTTACACAGCAACACAATATGCACTCCTTGCTTCAATTGGTACAGCTGGAAGAACAACTTTAGCTGCAAGTTCTGGAGCCTTGGTAGATTGGCTAAATGGAGACTGGGGTATTTTTTTTATAATCACAGCTTTAATGGTGATACCATCCCTTATATTTCTTTACATGATAAGACATAAACTTAAATTAAATGACTAAATATTTTACAAATAATTTATCCGTAATAAATCTTTATAAAAAACCCTCGAAAAAATCTGAAGTTGTGACCCAAATGATTTTTGGTGAGTCATTTTCAGTATCAAAGAAAACTAAAAATTGGTTAAAAGTTAAAATAAAAGAGGATGGTTATAAAGGGTTTATTCAAAAAAAAAGGTTTTCTAACTTTTTAAAACCAACTCACAAAATTCATGTTTTAAAAGCTAAAGTCTATAAATTTCCTAATAAAAAAAAGAAACTAAATGAGTTATCTTTTGGATCAAAGATTAAAGTTATTGAAAATAAAGGAGACTTTTTAAAATTTTCAAAAGGGTGGATAAATAAAAATGAAGTTAAGAAAAACTCATTTAAAGAAAAAGATCCTTTTAAAAAAATTAATATGTTTAAAAATATTAAATATAAATGGGGTGGTAAATCATTCAAGGGGATCGATTGCTCCGCTCTTTTACAAGTTTTCTTAAACTTCAATAATAAATATTGTCCTAGAGATACAAAAGACCAAATTAAGTATTTTAAAAAAAAAGTAATTTTGAAAAATGTAAAAAAAAGTAATATAATTTTTTGGAAAGGACATGTTGCTATAGCTCTCTCTAGAAAAAAGCTCATCCATGCTTATGGCCCTGCAAAGAAAACGGTTATAATGAATATTGAATCCACAATTAAAAGAATTAAAAGGACTGCAAATCTTACTGTGACTGGTATTAGGAAGTTATAACATTAATCAAATATTAAAAGATTATGAACACTAAATTTATTACAATAAAAAGGGTAATTTCGTATTTTCCTTTTTTAAATAAACTGATTAGAAAATTTTATAATAGTTTTAATCACGGTGCATATTTTGTTCCTATAAAAATAGACTTCTCTTATGAGCAAACTATAAAAAGGGAAATATCAAAATTAAACTTAGATAATTTTAACAATTTAAAAAAAAATTATAATTATTTTCTCATTTTTCAAAATAAATCATTAAAAAATTATTCAAATAAAAAATTTGAGAAGTTAATTAACTTAATTAAAAATGAAAAAAGCGACGTTGCCTATGATGGTGACGACTCTAATCATACAGAAATAGCATCTAAGAAATTTTTAGAGAATTATATTAAAAAAAAATCTATTCACCAGTATCCTCATAAATTTTTTTATTTTAAAGAAAATTTTAAGATAAGTAATTTAGGATCAAAACACAGATCATTCAACTTCAATGGAACATTCATTTTACCATCAGGCGGAAAAACCATAGGAGACGGTGGGCCAGTTGCGGATAGATTAAATTTTATACCAAATTTAATAGGAAAAACTTTTTTAGATGTTGGATCAGAGGAGGGTTACGCTGTTTTTGATGCAATAAATAAAAACGCCAAATTTGCAAAAGGCTTAAATATAAATGAGTCAAAAGAATATGATTTTTTTCCTGAACATCATCGTTCTTTAGAGATTACCCAAAGAAAAAGAGAAGATATAGAAAATACTCAGAAATTTTTAGCTAAAGAATATGGTTTAGAGAATGAGACTAATTTTAAGTTTGAATATAAAAATATTTATAATTTAACTGATGAAAAATTTGACTTTGTATTTTGTTTTGGTGTTTTGTATCATTTAAAAAACCCTTACTTAGCATTAGAAAATTTATACAACACTACTAACGAAACTCTTTTAATTGAGACGCAAGGAATTAAAGATGATAAATATCTCAATGCAAAAATATCGACTGATGATGGTTTTATTAGACACTCCTCTAGCGCACTAGCTTTTTTACTGAAGAAAGTTGGCTTTAAAAAAGTTACTGTTCTTGTTAATGCTTATGATAGCGCAATGAAAATAAATAATATTGTTTTAAAAGCTGAAAAGTAGAACAGTTCTCATTTAAATTAAAAAAGGCAGCTTCAGTCTCCCTCCGCTGCCCTAATAACTATTTAACTGATTCGTAAAATTTATTTTAGACTCTTTTAGGTTGTATGTGGATACTAAAACTTTACTTATTTTAATATTTTTCTATACGCAAATATTACTGCAAAGACTATTATTAAAGCTGCAATACCTTGCTCACCTAAAGCATTAAGTAAATTAATTAAGTTTTTTGTTACTTGAGAACCAAAAAAAGCTACATTCGGTCCAAATACAATCTCTGCTATTACTGAAACGGCTAGTAATAGTATTCCTAATTCTAAAAATTTATTTAAATATTTTGTTAATGTTGAAACCCAATTAAGCATAATTTTTTTTCCTTTTTTTAACCGCCCTAATTATAAACTCAGGGCGGCTATATAAAAAGCTAATTCGAGGGAAGTAGCTTTAGTTGTTTATTACTTAAACAAGTTTAGGATGATAATAGCTGCGATTAATCCAACTATACCTGCATCACCTAAAGATTGTACTAAACTAATAATGTTACCAGCTATTTCACCTACAAATGGAACATTTCCACCAAGTAGACTTACAGCAATACCTAACGCAAGTAATGAAACCACTACTTTTGTTAAGCTGTCAAACATTGAAGTTAATCCTGAGATTGCTTTCATGTTATCCCCCTTTTTTTATTAATAAAAAATCAAAACGAATCATATTCGTCTTGAATTACGCACTTTTATCATTTCGTGAGTCTACCGACACTAGAAAAGGATCTTAGAGACTCAAAATGAACTCGTTTTATAGGGATTTCTAAGTATTTATGTGTGCAATATGAGTCTCACTTTAAATGGCGGAGAGAGAGGGATTCGAACCCTCGAAACGGTTTCCCGTTTACACGCTTTCCAAGCGTGCGCCTTCAACCACTCGGCCACCTCTCCGTTACAATTTTTTAAAAAAGCTACGATCATCTAAATATGAGCTGTAAAAATTTTTATACCAATCAATTGTTTTTCTTAACCCGTCATCAAAATTAATTTTAGGCTTCCATCCTTTAGATAAAATGAACTTATTATTTGCTTGCATTTTCCAAATTTCATTAGGTCTATATTTCAGTGAGCCTATTTTTAATTTTGATCTTGAATTAGTAAATTTATGAATTTTTTTAACTAATTGCTTAATAGATATTGGCTTATTGCTTCCTACATTTATTGGGTCAATACTATGTTTAATTTTTTTATTCAAAAATAATAGTCCATCAATGATATTATCAACATAATTAAATTCTCTTGTTTGTTTTCCACCTGTAGTTTTGATTTCTTTATTTTGTAAACACTTAAATATCATTTCCGGAATAATTGCTTTTTCACTTTGAAAGGGACCGAACGTATTAAATGGCCTAGCACATAATAAGTCTAATTTTGAACTTTTAGCCTTCAATACTGAAAATAATTCACTTCCAAATTTTGTTACTGCATAAGGAGACATTGGGTTGGCTTTTTCTTGCACGTCAAAAGGTAATTTTTTTTGTAATCCATAAATTTCTGAAGTTCCCATATGAATAAATTTTCTAATTTTAGGACCGTTATTTAATATATTGATCGTTGAAATTAAGTTTGAATTTACGTTTTCTAAAACATGTTTAAAACTATCTCCGACATGATTATACGCAGCTAAATGAAAAACAAGGTCAAATGACATTTTTTTCATCTCACCAACAGAATCTATGTTTCTTAAGTCGGCTTCAATTATGTTTATTTTATCCCAATACTTTACCAGCCTGGGACAATCGATAATACTATTGTATTTTACAATTACGGATACTTTAGCTCCTTCTTCGACAAGTCTATTTGTTAAATGAGAGCCTATAAAACCTGCCCCACCTGTAACTAAAACTTTTCTATTCTTTATCATAATTATAACGTAAAATATTTATTATAGTTTAATCTTGCATACTTTAATTCTTCTTGAGAATTAATTGTAACCTGTAATTTATTAAATTTATATATATTCAATTGTTTTTTTAAAATTAGATTTTTAATAATCTTTATAATTCCTTTACCGTCTTTTAGATTAATTGTTTTTGCATTTAATTTATCAAAAAAATACGGACTTATCACTGCATAACCGATGTAATGATTAAGTATGGGCTTTTCTTCAAAATGAGTAGCTTTATTTATTGAGTTCCATTTTACTAAACCAAACGGATTTTGAATTGGAGCAACAACTATTGTCATAGCACATCTAGATTTTTTGTGATTTGTAATCAAATGTTTAAAATTTATTTTAGCAAGAGTATCACCATAACTTATAATTGTGTGATCATTAACAAATTTTTTTACTCTAAAAATCCTTTTTAATATTCCAGCATTAATACCTGCATTACTAAATGTGCTACTAGAATTTTTTTTTTGTAAATATGATTTCAATTGTTTTGACTTATACCCGAGACAAAAAATAAAATTATTTAGTCCTTGGCTCTTATAATATCTTAATTTGTGTTCAATAATTGGGATTTTTCCAACTTTAATTAATGGCTTTGGTATAGAATTTGTTAATCTTCCCATCCTTTTTCCTCTGCCACCACATAAAATAATTATTTTATTTCTCGATTTAGTAAATTTCATATTTAAGAAATTAATATTTTTTTTAGTTCATTTATAAAATTTTTTTTTGTCGGAAGATCATTTTTCTTTATTCTATAAACTATATTTTCATAATTATTATTTATATAATTAATAGTATTTTCTAATGATTTATAATTTCTATCGCAGACGAATACGCCTTCTCTATTTCTTTTAACATGTTCTATTTCTTTAAAAATTACCACAGGCCTTAACCTAGCGAGAGACTCGTCTAACACTTGTGGATGGGCTTCGGTGTATGATGGCAAAATAAAAATGTTATGTTCATCATAAAATTTAATTATCGCGTCATCATAATTTTTAAAACTTATTATATTTATGTTATCTGATTTATTTTTAATTTTTACATTTGCTTCTGAGGTTACTATTGTGAGGGGTAAATTGCTGCTTTTGATTAGATTAATCAAAGAAAATATTCCTTTTTCAATTCTCACTCTACCTACATATAAAAGTTTAATATTATTTAAATTTTTATCTTTTTGATCTTTAAACCAGATATCGTTCAATTGAGAAGGATTAACAATTGTTCCCTTTTTATTTCTCAAAAGATGTTTTCTGCATGCAATTAATTGAGCTTTAAATACTGAAATTTTAAACATTAAATGGTAAATGAATTTTCCGAAATTTCCTAAAATTGTCTTATATTCTTCGTATCCATCACTTCTTAAATAGATAAAATGTTTTCTTGAAAAAAATTTCAGTAAAACACTCGTTAAAAATGTATAGGGAGACAAAGAAATTATAAAATATTTGTAATCTTTATGCTTACAACTTTTTGAGATAAAATACAAAAATGAAAAAATATTATTAAAGATATTAATATTTTTTATTTTAATTTCTTTTGTTCTTTTTATTTTTGAAAGTCGACCAATGATTACTACTTCGGTAAAATTATTCAATTCTTCCGGTATTGATTTAAGGTCTATATTATCACAATAAAACTTTCTATCTTTATCTATATAAATACTTTCGTTGGTAATAATTAATATTTTATTTTTCATTTTTTTAATAAATTATCAATTCCTCTATCTAAGCTAAATTTAGGAGACCAATTAATATATCTCTTGATTTTTTTAATTGATGCTTTGCTTTTAACAATATCTGTCCGCAATATTTTCTTTTTTCCATAAATTGGAAAACCTTTATTAATTTTTGTTTTTATTTTTTCCGAAAGTTCTTTTATAGATATTGATTTTCCAAATCCAACATTAAATATTTTTCCTAGCACACTTTTATTTTTTGACTTTAACATTAAAATTATTGCTTTCACAACATCATCTATGTAGCAAAAGTCTCTTGTTTGTAGACCGGCTGTAAGATTAAATTTTTTATTTTTAGTGCAGTTATCAATAATAAATGGGATAATCTTATATTTATTATCATTCGGTCCATAAACTTGAAATAATCGCAAAATAATAACTGGGAAAGAATATTTTTTAAAAATTTTTAATAAATCTTCAGTAATTTTAAATTTATTTTTTCCATATTTTGATATTGGGTTGCATTTTAAATTTTCATTTAAAGGTATTATATTATTTCCATACTCTGCGCTGCTTCCTATTTGAATATATTTATTAATTTTTTTATTATAAAAAAAATTAATTATTTTTTTTGAGTTACGGCTGTGAATGTCACTTAAATTTACTATATAATTATAGTTATTGCTTAATTTTTTGAGATTATTAAAATTATTTATGTCTAGCTGAAAGTATTTTACTTTTTTTACAAATCTATTTTTCCTTGGATTCCTCTTAGCTACTGAAAAAGAAGCCCAGCCTAATTTTGTTGTTTTTAATAATAAATGGTAACCAATAAATCCCGTCCCTCCAATAACCAATATGGTTTTTTTTCCTTTCATTTATGTTTCTTTGTTGATTTTTAGAACACCTATAAATGCTTCTTGGGGGATTTCAACTTTTCCAAACTGTTTAGATCTAGCTTTTCCTTTTTTTTGCTTTTCAAGAAGTTTTCTTTTTCGATCAGTTGCGCCTCCTCCATGAATTTTAGTAAGAACATCTTTTTTAAAACCTTTGATAGACTCTCTTGCAACTATTTTGCCCCCAATGGCAGCTTGCACGGGGATCATAAAATTATGTCTTGGAATTAGGTCTTTCAACTTTTCACAAACTTGACGTCCCGTTGATTGGGCAAAGTCTTTATGTATAATCATAGCTAATGCATCAACTGGTTCTGCATTAACTAGTATACCTAATTTTACTAAATCACCTTCTCGATATTCTGAGATTTCATAATCAAAACTAGCATATCCGCTAGAAATTGATTTAAGTTTATCATTAAAATCAAACACTACTTCATTAAGTGGAAGGTCATATGATAGCACAGCTCTTTTTCCAGAATAATTTAAGTTTCTTTGGATGCCTCTTTTATTCTGGCAAATTTTTATAATCGATCCTAAATATTCGTCAGGAGTTATTATTGTAGATTTAATCCACGGTTCCTCTATTTTTTCTATTTGAGAAGGGTCAGGCATATTTGAAGGGTTTTGTAGGTCCAAAACTTTTTCTTTAGTTGTGTGAACTTTATAAATTACTCCAGGAGTAGTTGTTATTAAGTTTACGTCGAACTCTCTTTCTAATCTTTCAGTTATAATTTCAAGATGTAGTAATCCTAAAAACCCGCATCTAAATCCTAGACCTAGTGCGCTGGAAGACTCTGGTTCATAAGAAAAACTTGCATCATTTAATTTTAATTTTGCTT
>VMHT01111819.1_pt1 | contig 13632 bp, 9 predicted proteins | sample 4693611 | NCBI WGS metagenome assembly VMHT01 (sample SAMN12280063, study PRJNA550983) | marine metagenome | isolation source: seawater sampled from same location over 5 years 0.02-0.2 micron viral filtrate | place: USA: collected off the coast of southern California halfway between the port... ... | reverse complement strand
TAGGTTTCATGCGTGGAATGGTTCTAGTAATCGTAGAGGTCAATTATTGTTTAATAGTAGCAATGAAATAATGTGGGAAATCGGGGGAAGTAGCACTTTTAGATTAATTACAAATGCTGTATTTAGGGATATTAGTGCTTGGTATAATATAGTTGTCGTTGCAGATGTTACTAATTCAACACAAGCTGATAGATTAAGATTATATGTTAACGGAACAAGAATAACATCATTTAGTACTGAAGACCAAGTAACCAACGATTCTTATTCGGCTGGCTCATTTAATAACGATAATGCTCATCATATTGGTATGATAAACACCACAAGCAATAAGTTTGATGGTTATATGGCAGAGATTAATTTTATTGATGGGCAAGCGTTAGACGCAAGTTCTTTTGGGGAAACTAAATCAGGTGTTTGGATACCTAAAGATACTAGTGGTTTAACATTTGGAACAACTGGATTTAGGCTTGAGTTTAAACAAACTGGCACAGGTACAGCTTCTTCATCTACTATTGGTGCAGATACGGGCGGTAATGATAAACACTTTACCTCAAATAATTTAGGTGCATTTGATGTAATGCCAGATAGCCCTACGAATAATTTTGCTGTTATGAATCCGTTAGTAGGTAGAGGTCTAGGTCTTTATGTAGACCCCCGCCACGGAAACTTAGAAATGGATACTAGAGACAGTGGAAGAGGCACAACCTTTAGCACACTAGCTATGTCACCCGGCACAGGTGAAAAATACTACGCTGAATATAGGTATAGAGCAGATAGTGGACACATGCGTGTTGGTGTTATAACAGTTGATGATGCAGCAGATTATCTTGAAACAAGCACTTTTGACGATGGTACTGTATCGTCATCATACACCAGTGTAACTGGTAAAATTTTTGTTGATGGTACAGAAGTGTATGACGATGTAACTTATACAACAGGTAATGTAATTGGAATAGCTTTAGACTTAGAAAACGGTTCTATAGAATATTTTAAGGACGGTACTTCGATACATAGCGAAAGTAATTCTATTTTTAGTAGTAATAGCTTCTTGTTTGCTGCTGGTGATAGTTCCAATAGTAAAGATATAAGATATTCAGCAAATTTTGGTCAGGATAGTACTTTTGCAAATGATGAAACTGCCGCAACAAATGCAGATACAAATGGCATAGGGGCATTTCATACTGCAGTACCATCTGGCTTTAAGGCTCTGTGTACAGCCAATCTACCAGAACCACCCATCTCACCTCTAAACGATGATTTGCCAGAGGATTATTTTGAAGCAAACTTATGGACAGGAAATGGCTCAAGTCAAAGTATATCTAGTTATGAATTTGCGCCAGATTGGGTTTGGATAAAAGAGAGAAACAGCACATCAAGTCATTATTTGGTGGATACAGTAAGAGGAGCAAATTTATTTTTGCAAAGTAATTCAAGTGTAGCAGATACCTCCAATACAGTTAATGTAACAAGTTTTGATAGCAATGGTTTTAGTCTTGGAGATGGTGGCACAACGAATCAGAATAATAACACTTTTGTTGGTTGGGCTTGGCTTGCAGGAGGTTCAGCATCTAGCAATGAAGACGGAAACCTTGCAAGTTCTGTATCTGCTAATCAAAAAGCAGGATTTAGTATTGTGAGTTACACTGGCACAGGTTCTGCGACCACTATTGGTCATGGACTAAGTAGCGCACCTGAATTTATGCTTGTAAAAAACCGTGATGATGCAAGTAAAAATTGGGTGGTACAAGTCACTGCGTTAGGCAATAATTATCTTGAATTAAATAAAACGAACGACTCATTTTCTAGCAGTGCTTATTTTAACAACACTGCACCCACATCATCTGTATTTAGTGTTGGTACGGTAGGTTCAACAAACGCATCTGGTGATGATTTTATTGCCTACTGCTTACACTCTGTTGAAGGCTACTCTAAGATGGGTGCTTACACTGGAAATGGAAATACTGAGGGACAGTATATCTACACAGGTTTTAGACCAGCTTATGTTTTAATAAAACAATCAAGCGCGAATGGTAATAACTGGAGTGTTCACGATAATAAGAGAGATGTTGATAATGTTGTTAATACAAGATTATTAACAAGTACATCTGGTTCTGAAACTACGTTTACGACATTAGACTTTTTGTCAAATGGTTTTAAATTAAGAACTACTGGTACAGCATACAATGGTGACGGCAGTACATACATCTATATGGCATTTGCAGAAATGCCAACAAAATATGCGAATGCAAGATAGGAGACAATAATGCCTTGGAAATACAATGGCTCAACACTTAGAGTTGGTAGAGGATTTGTAGGCACAGATGGCACTAAGTATCCTCAAGTTTGGATGCGATACAGCACTACTGAGAAAACAGATATTGGCATCACATGGGAAGACCCTCCTGCATCTGAAGCTCCCTTTGACGATAAATTTTATAGTGGCAGGCAAACAGATGGTACACTTATACCTAGAAGCCTAACAGACATAAACGATGTGGATGACGATGGTAACGCTATCCTAGATGAAGATGGTAATCAGTCAGTAACACTAGGATTAAAATCTGTATGGAAGAACAACACTAAAAGTTCGGCAGGGTCAATGCTAGAACCTACAGATTGGTATGTAGTACGCAAAGCAGAAGCGGGAACAGCCATACCGTCTACTATAGCAACCTATCGTGCGGCTGTTAGGACAGCTAGCGGTAACATAGAAACAGCAATAGACAATGCTTCAGACCTTGCCGCGTTTATGGCACTCTGGACTGTGCCAGTAGATAGTGACGGTGAGCCTACAGGTAAAGCACCTATATATAACTGGCCTGATGAGTTGTAGAAATGGAAATAGACCCTATGTTATTTTGGAATATTGTTCTTACTATGGTAATCGCACCAGTGTTCTGGGCATTCCGTCAGATGTTTACAGAGGTTAAAAGACTACAAATTTTATTAAATAAAACAAGAGAAGACTACGCGACCAAGATAGAGCTACGTAGTGACGTAGACAGAGTTATGGAAGCATGTCACAGAATAGAAGATAAACTAGACAGAGTATTGAGTAAGGCTTAAATATGGCACAAGATGGCGCAATTAATACTGATAAAGAACTAACAGACCAAGTTGGAGAGATGGCATCTACGGGAGTTCCCCCTCTAGACCCTGTTTTACAACAGGTTCAGGAGAACGAAAAACTTACTACAGAAGGTTTGACTTTATCTGACGCTCCTGACGTAACTGCAGACCAAGCGTCCATGGATAACCTAATAGTAAACACCCCTGTTGCAACTACAGATTTAGGACAAGTAGATGCCATAACGTCAGTAAGTCCAGACTTAGATACTGTTTCTCTAGAGTCTGCTACCTTAGACCGTCCCGACGCATACATGACTGCCCCCCAAGGGCAAGTATCAGCGGAGTCTCTATCAATTGCCGCAACCGAAGAGCTAGATGAACGTGGAACAGTTCAATATCAGCTTGGACAACTGATGTCCTCTCTAGAAGAGGGTAAGCCCATGCCACCGTGGGCATCCCCGCAAGTTCGCAAGGTAAATGCCATCATGCAGCAGAGAGGTTTAGGAGCATCTAGCATGGCTTCTGCGGCTATTACTCAAGCTCTTATGGAGTCTGGTGTGCAAATAGCATCTGCAGACGCAAACAAGTATTCTGCTATACAACTTCAAAACCTCACTAACAAACAGGCATCTGCTCTTCAGAATGCGGCAACATACGCGGCTATGGATAAAGCAAATCTTAATGCTCGTCTTCAGGGTGCTGTTACGAACGCACAAGCGTTCCTATCTATAGACTTAAAAGAATTGGATAACGAACAGAAGTCTAACACCCTAACGTATCAAACCCTAACTGCGGGGTTGTTTAAGGATGCCGCTGAAGATAATGCTCGTAAGGAGTTTAATGCGAAGAATGAGCTACAAGTAGAAGAGTTTTTTGCAGAACTAACTGTTCAGACAGAGACAGCGAATGCGAACAGAGAGGCTTCTATGAGGCAGTATAACGTGTCTGAGTCGAACGCTATGAAGCAATATAATGCGACCCTAAAAGATTCGCGGGATAAATTTAATGCCAACATGGGTTTTGCAGTTGACCAGAGTAACGCTGTTTGGAGGAGAGCAGTTAATACTGCGAATACAGCACTTCAAAATGAAACTAACCGTATTGATGTTCAGAACACGTTTACTGCATCTCAAACCGCTTTAAATTCTCTTTGGCAAAACTATAGAGACAATGCTTCTTGGAATTTTCAGAAGAGCGAAAATCAACTGCTGAGAGAACACGCTATAGGTCTAGCGGCTCTTGAGTTCGCAAATACAAAAGAGTTATTTGATATGGAAAACCAACAAGAATACGCGCAATCAATTGGTGAGTTTATTTTTAATTTGTTTAACACTGACGAAGAGTAATGGATAGAGTATTATGTTTAATTTTGTAACAGCAATTACTAGCGCACTAGTAACAGGGCTTGAGAAGAGTGTAGATGTAGGAACAGCAGTTGTAAAGAAAGCTGATTCTTTTCTTGATAACCCTCTAGGTAAGAAGATTATGTCATCTGCAGGTGCTAGTTTCTTTGGGGATGCTACAGGAGAGCAACAACAGGCTCGTCGACAGTTTCCAACACTAGACTATGAGCCGGGACAAACTCAGGCCGTAGGGCAAATGACCCCCCTTCAGAATGCTAGGTTTCTACGGGCAGTAGAAAATATACGTAGTCGTCCTATAAACACGGATGTTAAATTACAGCGCATTTTAGATAACAATACAGTTCAACCAACAGCCAGAAGGATGGCGGCCGCGTCCCCCGGAAGTACTTCTGTGAAAGGAAGAACATTAGCTCCTAAAGCTATATCAACTACAGCTACAACAACAAGAAAAGTCTGAGGAGTATACCTGTGGCAAGATTTAACGTAGACCCATTTAGCGCACCACCTGCAGGGCATTCCCTGACAGAGGACAACACCAAGTGGCCTTGGGGTAATCCACCACGAATGGTAGACCCTAATCAAGTCTTGGATATGCTTGTTGATAAGTTTGAAGGTCCTAAGCGTAGACAAGAATTATTTAAGATGATGTTGGTTGGTGTTTCTATAGAGACAATTGTTGAAGGGGTTATATATCAGGGGTTTACAGATGGGGCTTTTAGTCCCGACGTAGGCTTGTTAATCAAAGGGCCTCTTGGGATAATACTAGCAAACATGGCTGAGGAGGAGGATATTCCGTATCGCCTGTTTGAAAATGAGGATGTCCTAGAAGAGGGTACTATGGACGACAAGACCTTTATGAACCTTATGAAGAGCAACAATCCACAGATGTTTGGATTTATTAGAGAGGCTCTCAACAAAAGTATACGGGAGGGGTCTAACAAGAAACCTCAAGAAGATAATTTCTTAGATACAGATAGGGAGACTGACAAATGAGTTTTCTTCAGGGCGTTGCTATGGGCATGGTTAAGAAGGCTAATGCTGTTAGCAGGCAGAGGGCTATAGACGAGAGAGACAAAAGAATAAGAGACGAGGAGAATCGCAATCAAATAGGGCTGTCTCTAGCGAATGGGGTTATAGCTGGTAATGTTCGACCAGAAACCTATAGTATATTTATAGGTTCAAATGCTAAATTTGAAGATATTGTTCCAAATCTAGCTGCCGACAGAGAATACTACAATGAACTAGTGAACCAAAAAACACATAAAGAGACTGGCTTTCAATATTTACAAACCCTTGTTGAAGCGAATATAGTTCCTGCTGAAGAACTAGCTAACGCCACCAATGAGGATTGGGGTATAGATAAGTACTATGATACAGCTACAAAATATGTAACTATAGATAATAGCACAAAAGCGTACGAAGCAAATGTAAAAGCGAAGACAGAGATGTTTGCGAATAAAGATATAAGAGAGGCATATCAAGGACCTGACCCATCCACAGTTATAGCTGACATGGAATTTACACGTGCGGATATTTTATCTATGAGTATGAATATGGGTGAGCAGGAGAATATTATATCCATTAATGCTCGAGGGAGTGTGTTAGAACTTCCTATAGCTGATGACGATTCAGACCCAGACAGAAGAACTGAAAATCAAATGGCTAATTTCAATCAGTATCTGTTTAATGATAGGAACTATGATACTCTTATACAACAAGCCACTGCAAATAGTGCGCTAGCAGAGAGTACGTTAGAATATATAGAAGGGCAGTTAACCGCTATAAGAACTTCTTCATATAATAAAAGCAAATTACAAATGGCTAGAGAAGGAGGTTCAGGAGAAGGTATTGTACGTAACTTTAAGGAATTTAGCAAGCTCTTAAGCTTTAAAAAAGACCTTGAGACTATCGTAAATAAACCAGCATCGTCGCAAGCAAGTCAAGTAGAAACTATGACACCCCAAATGCAAGTTGGAGATTTTGTATTTACTAAAAGCGCAACAAGCGATGGTAATAGTGTTATAGCAAGCGTTAATTTTACTTCTGACCAAACAACATCAATTCAGAGCATGTCTGGTGCTATGGGAATGAACTCGAAGGATTTTATAGAAAATGTTGCAGTAAACGGTTTGCATTCTAATCAAGGAGATAGAAACGTTGACTTGTTTAAGCGAGATAGTATTCCCTTGTACAAGTTAACTAATGGAAAAGTTTTAGATATTTTTACAGGTGGTGGTGACGAAGCTACTAGACAGATGGTTATAAAATATTTAAATGAAAAAGCAGGTGACGACACAACTAGAAAATTAGAAATTCTAATGCCGTTTATTCCTAGGAATGATGCAATTAGGGGATTGTCCGAAGATATTGCAATAGAAGAACCTAACATTACTATGACTGCAAAAGAAGCTTTTGAAGGGCAGGACGTTGACCTTGCAAAAGTAAGGGAGAAGAATGAATTTTCTAAAAGGGCTGTCGGCTTGTTTGATACTATAATAGAAAACATGGGATTCACAGAAGACAGGGGTGATTATGTAAAAGTAGGTGCGGCAGGTACGCTACAAAGGCTTAATGTTGGCTTACTAGGAGAGGGAAGCCAGCTAGACCTTATATTTGGAGGACTTAGTAGCGACGATTTAACACCGAACGATGATGGTACAATAACAACCATTGCCAGTTTACAGGATGCGGCAATGGAAGTTTTTAATGATAATAACATAGACGTAACACTAACACAGAAGTTAGGCGAGGTTGAAGTATCTGTTATTCAACTCGCATACGCTTTAGCTCGTGCCGAAGATAGCAATGGACGACTATCTGATGCGGATTTTAAAATCCAACTAGACCAATTAATAGGTCAAGGGTTATTTGCAAACCAGAACGTTATCTTGTCTAAGTTAAGAAGCCGACGAACACAAATGGCTAATCTCGCGGCTGAAACAGAATATTTTACTAGGTTTGCAGGAAGAAGAGTAGGTCCTAGAGAACTTAGACAGATTGATGGGTATAATGCAATTGTATCTGAATCAAATAAGATTCACAGGACTAGTGCAAACATCAAAAATAAAAAGAGAAGTGCAAGTAGTACGTCCGATAGTTTTGCGGCACTTGTACAAAAAGGATACTTGGAAAAAATACCTTTATTTCAACAGAAGGGTTACGAATTTTATCAGGACACGAATAGTATGCGTCTTCTTAGACGCAATCTTACTGATGATAGCATAGTGAACATTCAAGGCATTAGAGCTTACAGACAAGAAAATCCTGACTTTCAATACGCTTCGTCAAACCTTCCCCCTAAACCAAAAGACGCTGCAAAACTCGTTGAAGATGTTCCACAAACAATGACAGGAAAACAGCTAACGGCTCAAGGAATAAGCCTTTCAAATAGAATTACGATAGGCGATAATACATATGAAAGAGGCCCGTTTAATACAGCAGGCAAAGATTACATTTACACCCTCATTCCTGACAATAGCACTAATCAACAATAGGAAAAAATAATGGCACTAGCTCCTGTAATACTGGAAGATAACAATGAAGAGACTACAGTTCCTGAGACTACAGTTCCTGAGGCTACAGTTCCTGAGGCTACAGTTCCTGAGGCTACAGTTCCTGAGGCTACGGTTTCTAAAGAATCTCCTATTCAAAAACGTAAGTCACAGAGACTTAGCACTGCAAAAACCATACTGAAATCTCTAGAAGATAAGGATATTGCTCAACAGAGAGGACAAGTTCCTACCCTATCTAGGGATGATGCTTTTAGACAGTTGTTAAACGCAACCACACAGGAAGAAATAGATGCTACTGGGTTTTCTACCCTAAATGGTAAGGCTATGCACCCTTTTCTTTTAGATACAATTAAACGCGACGCTACGGGAGAAAAAGAAGCTGAACTATACTTTGATTTTATAAAAGAGTTTAAAGAGCTTGAGACAATCCCTGAGGGTGAGTTAGCTGTACCATTTTCTACTCGTGAAGGCGATGTTCGCCTACCCTTAGAGGTGATGGCTTACCCTCCTAAAACACAACAAAGAATGAAACAAATATTAGAAAATACTATACAGGTTGGTAAAGTTCTTAAAAATTCAGAACTTCCCTTGAAAGGACAAGAAGTTTTACTAGCTAATTTTGAAAGTGGTAATTTTATTGTAGAGACAGCGCGTATGCTTAGGGACTTACCCTCTGATGTTACTCAAACTCTACCGACACTAGCCTTAACGGGTGTTAACGCTATAGCAGGTTTAACAGGGGCTATCTCAGAATCAATAGGTTTTGTAGATAGACCGGGGACAGAATATGACACGTTTGGACAAAGGTTTGACAGAATATATTCTAATACCCAAGGAGAAACTGTTGATTTTCTTCGTAATAGTTTATACGAAGGGGCTGATGCTACTGTTATTCTTAGGAGTGGTATTCAACGTTTTAATCAATTCTACAAGAAAAAATTTATAGAAAGCTATTCTACACAGGAGGCAGGTGAAAAAGCATGGAGCGAAACTCATCAGAAACCTGTTGTAAAACAAACTTTTAACGATATAGGAAATCCTACAGGTGTAGAATACGAGCTAGATGATAAGGGTAATCCTGTTATGGAGGACGATTTTAGCTTGGTAGAACCTGTTGCTGCAGAGCTTTTAGACCAATCCTTCCAACAATTAAGCAGTGCAGAAAAAACATTTACGTATGCGGCTAACATACTTCCTTTATCACAACTTGCTGTGGCTCTAAACATAAAAAAAGGAACTAGTATGTTTGATACAGTTTCTGAAGCTAAGAGAATAAGCCCTACCAAATATGCCAATGTAGATGACTACACAATATTTAAACAAGTCAGTAAAGAGAATAGTTTTGGACAATTCGACGCGGCTCGTAAGACTATAAAGTTTGTTAGCTTGGGTACTATAGGAGGTAGCAAAGGTACATTAATCAGAGGTAAGGTAGTCAAGGAGCATCTATCTAACATAGAACAGTATGAGGACACTATAGATGCTCTGAAGAAAGACATTGCAGAAACACAAGAAAATCTAAAGGGTTTAACAATAAAAGACCCTACCTATTCAACTATTAAAGGGCAGTTAAAAGACCAAGAGAACTTATTAAGTTTTCAACAACAAAGTTTTTCAATATATAAATCAAAAGCAGGAAACGGTAAGTATATTAATCCTTACTCTAAGAAAGTACTTATAGACGACACTATAATAAGTGCGGCACTAGGATACTCAGATATTTTAGAACCAGTTACAAGTGCCATTGGATTACCCGAAGGAAGTTCGGCACTTCTAGTAGCTCTAGCAGGACCTGTCGTTGCACCCGTTACAGCTAGAACAGCTAAGGACGTAACAGTAGGACTTGCAAAACGTGTCCCCCCCTTTAGCTACGGGGTAGAAAGCGTAAAATCAGTTGCAAACATGCTAGAAAACTCTGATTTATTTAGTATTATAACTCCGGGAATGCTAATTGGTGGTGATATAAATGCAATAAAAAGAGCAGGAGAGGCTGCGGGAGTACCTGTAAGCGAGGAAACTATACTAGCTGTTAAAGACTTTGCTAGGATTATTCGTTCTGCAGACACTGGTGCAGTATTTAGTGCAGGTGGTAAACCCATAAATATGCAACAAAGAATGTACAATAGTCTAGTAAACTATAATGTGATGATGAAGGCCACAAAAGAGTCTATGCGTAATACCAGAGGACGTGACGGTTCAGTTGTATTTTCTGAAGAAGAGATTGCAGCAAACATGAGTGCGCTTCATCTTAGTATAGCACACGCATCTGGTTTAGCTCCCCTAATTGCTCTGCAAGCACAGAGTGTTAAACTATCAAGCAGAGATTTAACCAGTGCGTCTGGTGGAAAAAAATTACAGGACGCTTTTATGGCTTTGGCTGAAGAAGAAAAAGTTATTAATGGTATGGACATTCAGGTAAACATAATAAAAAGAAAATTTGAGGCAGAGGGTGTAGACCTAAATACTAATGATTCTCTACAACAAACTATAAGTATGCTAGAGGGTGTAAGCTTATCTAACAAAGACCAAATTAGTTACAAGAAACAAGAGTTTAATAAACTATTAAATATATACATTGAGTCTGTGGAAGACGTGACTCCTGATATGTTGGATGAACTTGTTAAATTAAAAACAATAGCCCTAGATATAGAGCCTTCAGATGCTGTAGCACAAGCAAGAATAATTGATGAAACAGCAGGATTACTGTTAGGTAGGCTTGCAAACACAAATGCTAACCTTCAAACTTTTTCTAGAAATCTATCAGAGAGAGAAGTTATAGAAGCAATACAAACGAATGCAGACCAATTTTTTAATATTGTATCTGCTAAAATAGAAAGTAAAAAAACTGTAGGTTACAATAAAGTAGATACCTACGCTAACGAGAACAATATAAAGATAGACGTAGGGGGAGTATTTACCAAGCTTGTAGGTTTAGTAGATGACCTAAAGAATAACCCTATAGAGACATTCTTTCTAAAGAAAGATGCTTACCTTAGGAATGAAGGCAGAACAGTAAAATCAACCTTTGATGCTATGGCAGAAAGAGGTTTGAAAAAAACAATGTCAGAAAATGATTTGAAAGCTCTCATGGATATTAATGTAGAACTAGGAAATATAGAAAACACAGCAGATTTTTCAGGCATGGCTTTCCTAATGAACAAAAACTCCAGCACTCCCTTTGAGTTTTTTGATGCTACTATAAAAGAAACAGAAACTATACGTCGTCACTTTAGTCTTAAGCAACACAGAAACAATCAACAGAACCCTGTTCAGAAAGCACAGGCTGTTATAGACCAAGAGTTTATGAGCGTAGTTGATGATGCTGTTGCTACAGCAGATAGTAGCGGGGAACTAAATAGAAGAATGTTTGCAGCTAGAAAAGTATATCAACAGACAGAGGGAGAATCATTTGCTCCGGGGACTTATGGGGGTATTGTCAAGGGAAACACCGTAAGAGAAACAATAATATTTCCAGAAGAGAAGGCACTATCAAAGGGTTTAGATGAGGCTGATGTTTCAAAAGGAGTGGCTATTACGAAAAGAGATGCTAATAGTGCTGTCTATCCTTTTAAAAGCATACGAGCTAACATTAGAAAAGCTCTTGAAGCAAAGACCGCTGAAGAAAAAGACATTGCAATGTTACAAATACAACAAGATATGGGTGTGCTACTACAGTTTTCTGGTAGACAACAAAAGCCTAACAACAACCAAGCAGTGTATGCCGTAGAGCTTTCTGATGAAGTAGACCAACAAGTTGCTACATCTTTACAAGAAATTTTGGGGACTATTCTAAAACATGAATCAGAAGTGTTCTTATATAAATCTATTGGTAAGTCTAGAATGCCTACCCCTGATTTACCTGAAAATTTAACGGCTGGTGAAAAATCTAGAATTAAACAGATGCAAGACGCTGAAGAAAAAATGAGAAAGTTAGGCGGGGAATTGGATTTTGAGAAAGCCAACACGCTCCTAGAATTAGAGTCAACTCTTTCAATTCCCGTAGTAGAAAATGTAGGGGATGCTGTTACTTATAGAAGACACAACCTTACAGACTATGGAGATGAGTTTAGGAACATAGACAAGTTGTTAGCAGATAAAAAAGAATGGGCAGATAGTTACAATGCTATACAAAAAAATGTTAATAACACGGAGAGTCCACTACGTATTGCCGCAAACAAAGCACTAGAAGAAGAGACTGATGTGTTGGATAAAGTAACCGCATTGGAAATAGATGCGGGAAGACCCGATGCATTTTTCGATAAATTTTTTGAGGTAGCTACCCCTGAAAGCATAACAACTCTTAAGAAGAGATTTAAAGCTGGAGGTATGAATGATGATGAAGTAGATATTGCTCTCAGAACTTTATATATGAAGGGTATTCTTTCTAAATCAGACACTCGTATTACTAAACAAGCAGGATTAACTGACGCAAAACAAACTGTAGCTGACATTGATACCTTGATACAGTACACAGAAAGTCCGGGAAACTACGCTGTTATGGAAGCCATCCTAGGTAAAGAACACGCCAAGAGTGTTAAACTATTTGCTGATTGGGCAGTTACAGCAAAGGGTGACGGTATGAACTTTAGGAAGATACCTGAGACTAGAGGCATGTCCGTAGAAAGTATTATATCTAGGGCATTCAACTATGCAAGGGGTCTTGTTAGTTTTGAATACATAACTGCAGAAGTTGGAGTTCGACTGCTTGTTGCTAGTGGTTCAAGTGCAGTTGAGATGGTTCTGAGAGATAAGAGTGCGGCAGGAGCATTGGGCAACCTCTTACAAACCCCAACAATTAAATCACCTAAGGAACTAAAAACACTAGGACAACGTATACAATTTCATTTGCTACTTGGTGGTGAAGGAATATTAAGAAATGAAGGAGAAATACCCGCACTAGAAACCTTCTTAGGTTCTGGTACAATACAAGAGCAGACTGCTTCATCTAGAGAGAGAGAACAAGACGCATTAGCAAGAGCTGCAAAAGCAGGATTGGAGTAAAAAATGAAGGGCGACCTAAATAAGGACGGCAAGATGTCTGGCTATGAGAACGCTAGGCAGACTGCCATAGAAAAAAACATGAAAAAGGAGAAGAAGATGGCAGGCGGTGGAATGATGAAACCCATGACTAAGATGGGTCACGGTGGCGAGATGAAGAAGATGGGCAAGGGCGGTAACATGATGAAAACCTACGCTTACGGTTCTATGGTTCGCAAACCCATGCAGATGGGAGGCATGTCAATGTCAGCTAACCCTATGGCCCCTCGTGAACAGAAGGGTATGGCAGGCGGTATGTCTGGTATGATGTATGGTGGCATGATGAAGAAGAAGAAGTCTTAGATACTTCTATCTGTCTTAACACACTTGTACTGAAATAAATGGGGAATACCTGACGGTTCTACTAGGTGGATAATCAGGTCTTCCCTCATTTTTTGTGCGCGGATGATGCACTCTTCTTCTGTAAAGTAAGGACCGTAGTCATCTACCCATTCTGAGCATTTAGGTTCTTGATTTAACATGTAGGCGCAAGATAATACGTAAGCTGTAAACATCACACATATCTTCCTGAGTTATTCATAACTTCATCTGCATTCTGTCTTAGGTAACGTATGAGAGACGATACCTTGAATGTTCCTTCATACTGGGGAAACTTGTTCTCCATCTCCCTAGCAAAATCGTCGGGGTTC
>VMHT01046526.1_pt1 | contig 13639 bp, 12 predicted proteins | sample 4693611 | NCBI WGS metagenome assembly VMHT01 (sample SAMN12280063, study PRJNA550983) | marine metagenome | isolation source: seawater sampled from same location over 5 years 0.02-0.2 micron viral filtrate | place: USA: collected off the coast of southern California halfway between the port... ... | reverse complement strand
GAAGAAGAAGAGGATGTATCAGATGAATAATCTTGGAGAAAAAACAACCCTTGTTACTGGTGTCACAGGACAAGACGGTGGATATCTAGCAGAACTACTTCTTGAAAAAGGTTATATTGTACACGGCCTACAACGGCGTGTGTCCTCAGAGCCATCCAAACGTATTGCACACCTGATAGATAACCCTAACTTTAAACTACACTACGGTGATTTGACCGACACGGGTAGCCTGATGCACCTGTTTGATACCAACTTATTTGACGAAGTATACAACCTTGCGGCACAGTCTCATGTGCGTGTGTCTTTTGATATGCCAGAATACACTGCTAATGTGGACGCTATAGGGGTTTTAAAGCTCTTAGAGTGCATCCGTACACTTGGCCTATCCGACCATACCAAATTTTATCAAGCGTCCACCTCAGAGCTATATGGAAAGGTTTTAGAAACACCCCAATCAGAGGCTACACCCTTCTATCCACGTAGCCCATACGGGGTAGCCAAGCAGTTTGCCTTCTGGACTGTAAAAAATTATCGTGAGGCATATAACATACACGCATCTAATGGCATCCTATTCAATCACGAATCACCTTGGCGTGGTGCTGAGTTTGTCACACAAAAAATTGTACAAGGCGTAGCTAATATAGCAAAGGGAAAGCAGTCACACATTGAGCTAGGAAACCTAGATGCTAAACGAGACTGGGGACATGCTAAAGATTATGTCGAAGGTATGTATCTTATGATGCAACAGCCAGAAGGTGATGACTATGTGCTGGCTACAGGTGAACTACATTCTGTGCGTGAGCTTGTTGAGAAGTGCTTTGCTGCAGTAGATATGAAAATCAAATGGGAAGGTGATACAGGCTTGAATGAAGTTGGTATGGATGAATACGACAACACAGTTGTTAGAATTAATCCAGACTTCTATCGCCCTGCAGAAGTAGAGTTACTGTTAGGTAATCCACAAAAAGCAAAAGATGTACTAGGCTGGGAACCTAAGTACACCTTTGAGTCTATGATTGATGAAATGATGGAAGCTGCCTTAACCTAAAGTAAATATCCCAATAGCTACACCAAGGAAAAGAGCTACACCAACAAAGATAGAGCCGCCAACAAACAACATATCTTCAAAATCCTTTTGTTTTTTTCGTGCTATACGTTTCTGTTCGGCTATAGCTTCCTTCTCTTCTCGTATACGCTTTGCTCTTTCAGCTACTATCTGCTCCCATGTACCATGACCAAACCTATAGTTAATTAGTTTTTTCATTTCATACATTTGTTCTTGAGCTAGTTTAGCATCAATAACAGTAGAGGCAGCGTCTTTTGTTTGTCCTATAATAGATTTATTACCATATCTTTTCTGTTGTATCTGCTGCTCACCAGAAAACATGCCATCAACAGCACTAGCAATGTCTTTAATATCATTAACTGTACTGATATTAGACTTGATAAACTCCACAGACTTCTGAACTAGGGCGATGCCTGCCAGCGTAGTTGATATAGGTTCCATTTCTCTCTCTCATTTTGTATCATTTATTTACGTAATGCCCCAATAGATTTAACACCAAAGCTTGCACCGATTGATACTAAGATACCCCAAGATAACCACTCAGGGCAGTCCTCTCTGAGGAATCTAAATCCGTCTGCAATATAGGGTTGCGCTGGAGGATAGAAGCAGGCACACAGCAAGCCAACGAAAAAAAGCGTCCACAACTCGTCTTTCCATGAGTCTGCTGAAGCATCCATAGCTTTAGCTTCCCATGCTGAATCATTGGCTGCATGTTTAATCTGCCCCTGTAGTTTAGCTTCTTCAAGCTTACTCTTGAGTTCTGTTTTGCGTTGCCTGCCTTCCATCCATTTACCTGCAAGGCTGGCTATAGGTGTTAAAAATTGTATCATGTTAAAATCCGTTCATATAGTTTTTACCGTCATATCTTAGCACAGACTTACGATTACGTTCTATTCCAAACTGGTCTATGCCTGTATAGCTACAATGAATCCAGCCAGACTGCGGCTCCCCCTCATTGTAAAATTCTAGTATTAACTGGTCAAAGTCTAGATTATCTCTAATCCATTCTGCAACCTCTTTGTTATCTATTCCAATTACCTCAAAGTCTGCGGCCTCTCCCTTGGCATGTTGACTTACAGAGCTACTGCCTATAGCAAGACACAACTCAACTGAGCGAAAACCACTGCTAACAGTTACAGGTCTGCCGAAATGCTCACGCACTGGCTGTAGTATATTATGACACAGACTACGTAGATTATGCAAGTGTATCGGGTCAGGCATATTATCAATACCCTTGCGTAATGCAGTCTGACTTTTAGTCATTTCATCTAACGAAAAGTTTGCAGTTATTTGCATTATTTATATTCCTTATTTTTCTTCTACTTTTGTTCCTGCAAGTCCTTGGTATACTTTATCAAAGTAACCCCAAGGTATTTGTGGTCTTGATTGAAATGTAATGTTTTCAGAAGGTTTAAATAAATAAGGTTCAAAAATATTATTAGATGCGTTATTAATATCTTTAATCTGTGCAGGACTATATCCAGCTAAGTTAAGAGCCGCATAAAAATCTTCACCATAATCTGCGCCTAATACTTCTTTATAAGAATCAGTTAAAGACCTTAATTCTTGATAAGCACCAAGTTTATATTCTTGGCTATCTAAATACATTTTCTCAATATCTGGAATATCTTCTGCCATTAAATTATAATTACTATTAAGTTCATACGTTAAATCACTTCCTGCTCTTTTTGCTCTATTTAATGGAGATTTTAAAGTATGTTTAACACTATTAGTTATATCAAATCTTTGACGTTTAAGTCCTATATTTGCAAGCCAATCTACTTCTCCTGGAATAAGAGTAGAGCCTCCCCTTTTTCTAGCCTCTCCTCCAAATTGTTCTGCCTTTGCTTTAGCTTTATCATATTCATTACTTTTACGGTACTGAGTTACAAAACCAGGTTCAATCGGTTTAAGAAGAGCCTCAGCTGCATATATTGCTTTTCTATATACAGGGTCATCAGATGTTAATCTGTCATATCCTGTTAATAATCCCTCTGTAATCATTGAAGGAGATAAAAAAGGGCTAAGCGCATTTTCAAATAAACTGTAAGCAAGTTTTTGTTGCTCTACATTAGTTAACTCTTCTCCTTCAGCAATAGCTGTGTGGACACCTTTTGCAAAAGTTTTGATATAATTAAATGGGTCAATGTATCCTAGATTAAAAAGGTCAACACCTTTATGATTATTTTTATCTTTATTAATAGGACTCAAATAAAGTTTATCTGTCCTTGCTTCCCAAGGTGCTACAAGATTATCTAATTCTTTTTCTTGGTCATCTGTAATACCAAAAATATTTTTAGTATAATCAGAAGCAATATTACCACCTAAACCAATTGCAGTCATGCCGCCTAATCTTCTAGCGGCTGCGTTAGCAAGAACAATATCACCAGTAGCTAAATCATCCATTGTATATTTAGCAAGATTTTTACTAATACGAATAAGTTCAGCAGGGAAGGACACAAAGTCACCTACTGCAGCACCTCTAAGACTTTTAATTGCTTTTGGAACTAGGTTATAGTTTGGCATTAAATCTCTTGTTCGTTGAGCAGCAATACGTTCTTGTTCTTCGATTGGTAAATCTTTATATAATTTAGATTTTTTAACCATAGCTAAAGATTTTTCAAAGTGAGCAATTTTAAATAAATCATCTTCAGCTTGATATATATCCTTTAAACCTCTATCTGCTGTTTTTATTGGACCAAGAGCTTTTTCTGGCAAAGGTTTTGAAGCATTCTGTAACCATTTATCAGGACTTTTATCAAAGGCTCTTAAGTTATTCCTTAAAACACCCAGCTTAACACCACTATTTGCAATACCTAATTCAACATAACGAGCATATTTTTCTTGAAGGTCCCGATTTTTTAATCCCATTAAGTTATTACTTACAGACTTCAAAGCTGTTAAAGTTCCTTTTGGCCCTAACATACCATTAGCACCTAAAAAGAAAAAGTTACCCATTACGTTTCGTCCATGTGTTGTAGGACTATAAATAGTTTTAGCTGTTTGAGATAAACCTTTACTCATCATCCAAGCCTTCATAGCACCGCCAGTAATATCTACTGCATCATAGCCCTGCTCTAAAGCTTCTCTATAAGGTTTAGTAACATATAAATTTTCTAAAGGATTTATAATTCCTTCTTTAGCAGTTGTTTTACCAACAATAGAACCTAATCTTTTTTCTGTCAAGTCTTTTAGATTATAATAATTTAAACCATCAACAGGTTTTTCTGTTTTAGCTATTCCTTTATTAATAAGATTCTGTGCTACCTCGTCTAAAAATTTAGACTCTGCTCTAATTTTTGCAAGATTACTGTATGTTTTAACATAGTTTCTAAATGGGTCTTCAACTTCTCCAAGAAGAATCCTAACATCTTCAGGTAAATCAGTTCTTGCCTTACCTACTTTACCTGTGTTAAATGCACGATTTTTAGAAAGTAAAGAATCCACAATAGATGCTAATGTTTGATTGTTATAATCAGGCGTAGCAAATTCACCATGTCCTAATAATTCATCTAAATAATCTTGAGCTTTTGCTGGAGTAATACCATATTGTTTTTCTAAAGCAGCAATTGCATCTGAAAACACATCTCCTTTAGGATTAACATTTCCTTTTCTGTATTCTTCATATGCTTTACGAACATTCTTTTTAACTTTAGGGTCATCAAAAAAATCATAAGAACGTGTAACGTATGTCCCAAATGTTTTCTTTTCACCTGGAAGATTAGCAGCAACAGTAGCTTTGAATTTACCCTTAGTTCCTTTGTTTACATTTTGCCCAACTTCATCTAAATTAGTACGCATTTCAGTTAAAAGTTTTTTGGTATCTTTTTTTAAACCTGAAAAGTTTCCTGTTTCTAAAGCGTTATTTAATTTTTTAATTAGCTTGGGGTCAGTTACATCAGCATATTCTTTTTTAACTGCTGCCTCTAATTCATCTGCAAGTGCTGTAGCTCTAAGCATAGCAGCTTCAGTTGCTTGAGTTCTTTCAACTAACAAACCACCAGTAATATCATCTGTACCTAAATTAGCTGTAAAATTTTGTTTGATTTTTTCAGGAACAACTTTGCCTATTCCCTTACCTATTCCTTTGGTAGTAGCTTTAGTTGCTAAAAAAGCACCCAAGGCTACAGGAGCAACTATAGCTTCTAGTCCAAGGTTATTAATAAAAGCTTGAGTATATTGTTTTGCTTCTGAATCATTTGGGTCAATAGCTAAACGAGACAAGTATTGTTCTGATTCTGGAAAATATTGAATCATTGTGTTAACCAAATTTTCTTGAGGGTCTTCCACAACTGTAGCACCGCCCGCAAAACCAACAGCAGGTTTCACATAGCCAGCTACTTTTTCAGAACGCCTTACGCCTTCTTTACCTATCTTATTAATTATTTTATTTGTTACTGCTCTAACACCAGGAGAAGCAGCCTTAACAGCAGAGGCTCCCTTGCCAGCAGCATTTACAAGTTTAACACCAGCCATCCCAGGAACAAGATAAGAACCTAATGTGCCAATGCCTTCTTCAATAGCAGCCCCCGTTCCTTCACCATGATATGGGTCAAAAAATTCGCTTGCTGCTTCTTTAACATAGTTTGGTACATATTCTCCAATTTCTTCTGCTGCCTCACTAAACAAATCTTCAACAGCCTCTGGAGCAATCATTTCCCCAAATGTTACAGCAGCCTTACCTGTTTCTCCTAATGCTCTACCAACGGCTCTACCATATCCGTAGCTGCTTCTAAAGTCTGTTTCACCAGTTTTAATTTCTTCAACAAATCTATCATTAGCTGAAATAAAATCAGCATAGTCAATCTCTTGACTTTCTATATATTCTTTTAAATCTTCACCACTTTTTATTTGTTGAGAATTTATTTTTTCTTCAACATCAGATAAAGCATTTTGAAAAGTTCTAGAGCGAGTACTTAAAACCATTTAGTTCCTACCATTTTCTTCTCTTTGAAGCTTTTGAACTCTATCAGCAGTTAATGCCCTACCATCTATTGCTTCTGAACCTGTTGTTCCTGAATTTGATTTAGGTATTAGAGGTGTTATCACACCCTCCATTAGAGCTTTATATTCAGGACTAGCTTTATATTCTTTAGCTAAGTTTTCATAAATATCTGCTACAATATTTGCTCTTTCGGGTAAGGATTTTAGATTATATAATCCTTGATATCCTGGTTTAAGAACTTCTGTATTTGCTTGTGCCATCAAAGAAGCTGATTTTTGTTTAATATCTGGATTGTTTAACTCAGCAATAGTAAAAATAGAATTTTCAGTAGCTTCTAAAAAACTAGCAGGAACTAATCCGCCACTAACATAAGTATTAGCTGCCTCTGCAGCAGCTATACGTTCTGCTTGGATTTGACCCAGAGGCGTTGAGGCACCACGGGCAATTGTTGAAAGCGGAGACTCACCAAGTCCAGGTTGTTCAGCTAATATTGACAAACCTACTCTTAGTCTTTCTGCTTTAGTAAGATTAGCACCAGCAGGACCAAATGGGTCAAGATTTTCTGAATAGTATTCTAAACCTCTGCCAATTCCAGAGCCAATACTACTAAGCCCACTACCTACACTAGACATAATTCTTTGAAAAGCATTAGGTTCATCAGCTGGACCACCATCTGCAAGCATAGAAATACCACCGCCATTTTTACGCATTCCCAAGGCTTGACGAGCCGCACGTTGTTTAGCAAACATTACAGAATCATTAGGAGTTATTGTCTTGCTACCAACAGAAGCCATAGCTTGTGATGGGTTAATATTTTTCTTTTTCTTTTTCTCTCTTTCAGAAGCATAATCTGTGCCAAACATTTCATCAGAAAAATCTTCAATTTCTTTAATTTCGTCTTCTTCTTCTTTACTAAATATACCTGCCCCACCTGTTGTATTATTATAAGCCCTTCTAAATGGTTCGGTAAATCTACTTAATATACCACCACCGTTTTCATAATTAGCTGAACCTACAGAAGCCATAGCACTATCTACATCATCTAGTGTCATATCTTTACCACCACCACTAGACATTATTAATTTGAGTAATGGACCGCCTGCATTTTTACGCACTAGACCGCCTTTATTTGAAAAACCAGCAGCCATAGTACCTAGACCAACAATCTCTTGGAAGGTTGAAGGCTCCTGAGTATATTGTGTTTGTCTTGTAGGTGCGCCATATATAGTTGACAAATATTGTTGTGCAAATGTAAAGGGGTCATACTCTCCAAACTCAGCCATCTCTGCAGCAATGCGTTGCTGTTCTAATCCTCGTCTTTCTGCGCCTACACCAGCTTGAAGACCAGTTCGCTCTATTTGTTCAGCAAAACCTTCTTGACCAATTTGAAGTCCTTGTTGCGAAAGGGCTGCTAATTGACTAGGTAGCCGTGCTTGCCTATCTCGTTCAGCCCCTGCTTGTAATAACGACCGTTCTTGTAATCCACCTTCAATATCTGCTATACTACGAGCATATTCACCTGCTGCACCACCACGTAAAATATCTGCACGTGCGCCTTCAAGTGCGCCAACACCTGCGCCACCTGCACCAACACCAATATCACGAATTGCCCCTTCAAATGTTTGCCTTTGTGCAAGACGTTGTGCTTCTGCCGTAGGCTCAAGAAGCTCACGTTGAGCAGCTATCTCTGCTGCTGTAATAGGTCTAGCTGCTTGTCTTGATAAAGAAATAGCTTCTTCAATATTTCTTATAGCAGGGGCATAATAATCAGGTTGACCTGTAGCCAACGCAATAAGTGATGATTGAGCAGCTACTTGTGCAGGGTCAAAACCAGCAACACGCTCACCTTGATATACTCTTGGACCTGCTAAATACGCCGACTGTAATCCTTCTAAGCCTCCTTCAATAAAAGGTTTTATAGCAGGGTCAAAGCCACCTCCAAAAGGTTTAGGGTCTTTTGAACCGCCTAATAAATCTGTAAAAAATCCCATGCCTATACTTCCTTCATAAATTCACGCAATGTTCTTGCAGCACTAATTTGTTTGGGTTGTTTTGTAGTGCCATATGCTTGTTGTCTTATTTCTTCTCTAAGTTTATCAAGGCGTTCAACACCCTCTTCTACATCCCCACCACCAAGCTGTTTAACTTGATTTGCATCTACAATATATTCATCTTGACTAATACGTGCCTCTGTGATATCACCGCCATTAGCTACTTCATATGACACATTGTCTGACATACCATCACCAATCTCTTCTTGAACCATCCCCGCCTTACTGCCATCAGTATTTTGTACTTGTGGAAGTGACTGGTCAAGAAGCTTGCCACCTGCATCAGATGACCCATTGCCAAGTGCAGCTACAGTGTAGGCATCAATAACATAATCATCACCATCTACCTTACCACCGTCAACAAGTTTGCCGCCCCCATCTCTATACACAGGAGAAGACATTTGTGGTGGCATAGGAGCAGCAGTCATGTTTAACCTTGGTTGCGGCATAGGAGCAGCAGTCATATTTAATTTTGGCTGCGGCATAGCCTGTGCAGCTACAATAGGAATCATATCTTTAAGACGAAAGGCACGCTGAAAACCAGTAGCATCCTCTGTCATGCCCATTCCCTTTAACTGTAATATGTTTGCAAGACCCTCATACATTGTAATATTATACCTTATTTATATCAAATATACCAGCTACCTAATGGAAATCTACCCATGCAGAGCCAGTGTAACCTTTAAATTTTGTAGCACTAATAGCGAATGCTACATCCCCTTGTTGTGGCCTACCAATATCAGTGATAGTAACCACAGCATATATCTTTGTTGACGGTGCGCTATTCTTACGCAGGTCTTCTGTATCTAGCTCACGTGTAAGTTCGTTAGCCCAGCGACTTATATCAGTGTGTAATTCATCCGTACTATTAGGTTTAGTAATAGGAAACTTAGGATAACTAGCCATTACCGTTCACCATCAGGTTGCATTGCTAATCTTACAGAACCCCATCGCCACTGGCCTGCAGCATCTGCAGATACACGAACAACAGACTGCCTACCTCTTGCACGCATATTTACTTTTTGAGTATTAGCGTCAATAGTAAATGGTCCTTTCTCTTGAAAGTTATCTGACGGATACCTACGTGTCTTAACAGAAAACTTAATTTGTTCTCCCGTGCTAAATGTGTAATCAGGAATTAACTTATCTGCAAACATTAACTGCTTACCCTTGTCAAGGTCAAACTCTGAGGATTCAATAAATGATGTCAAGGTTTGTCCATCGCCTGTGTAAATATCAGAAGGCTCATTGTTCCATACAAGCATATCACCTGTAGCAGATGTGCGTCCTGTTAAAAGAGTATTATCATAAACATTACGGTCTGCATATGTAGTAGTAATACCGTTTTCAAACAAATTACCATACACCCATGTTTGCTCTTCATAGTTATAAATTACATAAGCATTTGGTTCTAAGCTACTATTTTCTGGATAGAGCCAGATAATTTCTTTAAACTCACTATTGATACCTGCATATACTTTGTCTTTCTGTGTCATATTAAAACTATCAAAAAGATGTCGGCGTATTGTACAGGGCATAGTAGTGACACGACCATCATACATATAGAAGTTATTATCTCCCATCCAGTAAGATACACCATCAATATCAACAGCCGCATGTGGACCAATCATACCACAGTTAGAACCCACTTGAGTAAATCTAAATATAAAAGGACTTCCTACAAAGTCTTGAATGTACATAGCCTTGTCAGTCCAGATGTTAATTGTATTACGTGAACGCAATGCACCAATAATACGAGAACCTTCTGTCAAGTTAACAGAGCCTGCAGTATTAGTGGCTGTTGGTTCCCATACTCTAAAATTATTTTGGTCAGACCAAGCAACCCTTAGTGGTACAACAGTTGGGTCGTTAGCACTAACAGATGCCCCGTAGCAAACAACATGTCCATCATTAGGTGACACAATAAAACTATTTGCATATGGTGCAGTACCTACAATACTTGCACGAGCAATTGTGTAATTATTTTGAGAAACATCTAGAAATGCAATTTTACTTTTGCGGCGTAAAGCTAATAGGTCTTCACCAAATGTATCAAGCGACCACTGTGCGCCTTGGAAAACAATATCTGAAGAAGAGGCGGGTGAGTTCCAAGCTTGTTGACCACTCCACACACCTGCGCCATATCCCAATCCTTGAATATCATTAGCAGGTTCATTTGGTATTAAAAGATTTATTTTACCATTAGTCCCACCTACGTTATTAGCATTAGCTGTGGCAGTAACATTGGCATTAATAAAAAAAGCATCCTGTGCGCTAACAGATGTAATTGCAAAAGTTCCATTAACACTTGTTCCTGAAAAATTATCTACGCCAGTAAATTCAATTCTGTCTCCTGCGCTAACATTTTGACTTGGTGAATATCCCAAATTTACTTTAACTCTAGTTGTTCCTGTAGATGTAATGAAATTATTAGAAACACTAGTTGTTGTTGCAATAGGAGTTGAGTCTGTTCGGTCTTCGTTTTGAACTACATATAATTGTATGTTAGTACCATAGGCTACATATTGACGAGTATTATTATCTGTCCATGTAAGAATGTCACGAGCAAAACCTTCAATATTATCTGCAGTAAATTTGTTATAACCACGTAAATTTTCTGGTTTGCCTTCACGAAAACGCACACGGTTTCCGTCAAACCATTTGCCTTCTTCGGCATATTTAGTTGACTCTCTGTGAAAACCAGGAAGAAAGTCTAAACTAAAAAATTGTGTTTCTGTAGATGCCATATTATTTACTAGACTTCATTAAATTTTGTTGGGGCAAAAGTTGCAGCAGCAAATGTTTCACCAAAATCATTTTGTATATTACTAAGACTTGTAGTTAAAGTGCTAGAAACATTGTAAGAGCCAGTGCTTGTATTAAACCCATATGCTGAACGCCTTGCATCTGAGCCACTACTAAGTTGTACGCTGGTTGTTGATGTAAAATTTGTCATGCCAACAAAAGCTCTGACTGTCCCTGTTCCTAACTGCAAGCCTTCTCCAAATCTAGTTAGTGAAAGAGTTGCAGGATTAGATGTTGTATTTGTGCTTGCTGTATCCGATGCAGTAAAAGAATTAAATGGCTTGCTTAAAAATATAATAATATGACCAGACCCGTACACTTGCTGTGCGTTAGTATAAGTCATTGTTGCTGTTTGCGTTCCTGTTAAAGATGTGTTGCCTACATAAATTGCAGAGTCAAACGTGTACTCAGCCAACGAATTATTTCTAGATATAACCTCAGTAAGTGCCGAGCCACCAAATGTCGCACCAGTGTGACGAGTATGTCTATATCCATTTGTACCAATTCCACCCATTATAACGACAGATTTTGTTCCAGAAGGAACTGACACACTCTGTGAAGATGTTGTGGAGCTTGTGCTACCTGTTGCCCATGTCGTGTTTCCTAATATGGAAAGAGGAACATAGTTTGTTGCACCATAAAAATCAGAAATGCTAATAGCACCGCTAGTTGGAACACCATTATTTTGTGAAACATTAGGAACAAGACTGCCGCCACGATAATATTCACTTAGAGCGTGTGGGGCAGAGCCTCCAAACTCAGCAGCTATATCTGAAATTTTAAGGATTCCTGACGATGGGAGAGCCATTACTTATTTACCTTTAATTCTTCAATTTCTTTCTTAAGATGTTTAACTGCCTCAATTAGATAACCAACTAAGTTAGAGTAAGCTACAGATTTTAAACCATTGTCATGCGTAATAACAAGTTCTGGTGCTATTTCTTCTAGCTCTTGAGCAACAACCCCTGAACCCTGTTTATTATTTCTATCAAAAGAAACTCCACGCATTGCAAAAGCTTTTGCTCCGTCTAGTGTTTCAATATTACTTTTTAAAGCCACATCAGAAAAAGCTGTAATATCCCCAGTAGCTACTACGCTTCCAACATTAAGTTGATTGCTTGACGGATTATAGAAAAAATTAGCCTGACTATCTTTAAATAAAGTTTGATTCCCAGAACTATCACTAGCACCAGCAAAAACCATTCGATGAGAAGCACTTGACCCAGTTGCAGTTATATTAATATTAGCCGCATTAGTAGCATTAGTAGCACTTAATGGCGTAATAGTTCCATCAGTAATATCACTTGTTTGTGCATAGCTTGAAAGGTCAGGAGCTACTTTTTTGATTAAACTACCATTTGTTGTAATTGTAGTAGATTCTCCAGATACAATAGTTTGACCTGTATTTGCATTAGCACCTGTATTTTTTATAAGAACACTACCACCATTTGTAACTGAGTTTATAACAGTGTATGTTTTTTGTTCTGTAGGTATAGTAACAGTGACAGTTGCAGCAACATTTCCTGTAAATTCTAAAGTAGCATGTCTACCAGGACTACTTGTACCATCGTTAACTGTAAGAGCAGTTTCGGTTGCTGAAGTCAAAGCTACAGTTGTGTATCCAGCAATAGCTTCATCGACCAAATCAATTACATTTGAATTTAATCGTTGTCCCCAAGTATTAGCATTTTCACCTGTACCCTGTTTTTCTAACCCAAGACTGTCTGTATATGAAGAAGCCATATCTTAATCCCTATTTTTAATTATCAGTTTTTGAATTGTTTCTGTTTCATAAATTCTAATGCAAACCCAAATCAAAGAAGCCAAAGCAGTTATGCTAGGCAGAACTTGAAGCCATGCTCCAGCAGTCACGCCAAGCGCACTAAAATCTAGCACAAGCTTATCTGGTTCTTCCATTATTTTTCTCCTTGAAAAGTTTGCAGATTATATATTATACCGTATTAGTCATTAATAAGCAACTAGTCAGCATCCTGTATCGTAAGTGTGCCAGCTTCTACTTGGCGTAGGATTTCGGCGTAGTGACGGTTGGCTGGGTCAAGCGGGACAGTCATTTCTGTGCCATCAATAGTTGCTTTAACAGCTATGTTTTCTGAAGACTCAAAGCGCAAAACATATTGCGCTGATGTAATGTTCATTTCATTCATAATTATAACTCCGCATCAAGAGTACCAACCCCACCAGCAGAATCATTTCCAGTATCATTAAAATAAAACACTCTTTGAATAGCCTCTGCCGCTAATGCAGAAGCATTTGCAAAACTGGGGGTGACTGTAGTTCCTGCTTCCTGACTTGAAACTGCATTTGCGAGACGAGTTGCACTAGGTTGCGCTCTCATATTTGGACGAATATCAAAAGTCCCAAAAGGTGAACCTGATGAGGTTCTTCCTACTGCTGCCGAAAATGTTTGGAAATACCTCTGACACAACGCCAACTCTTCACCAAAACTTCTATGCTCAAACTCAGTGACTACGGAGCCGACTTCCATCTGCAAACCAGTAATAAAAAACGTGTTGTCAGTACTGCTAAAAAAACTGGATACACCTACCGCCCTATTTGCATTTGTGTTGGATGTCCACGTTTGGCTAAGAGTTCCGCTAGTAAAGTTGCTCCCAGCGTGAAGGAATATGTGTAGATTCAAACTTTGAGCATTATCGTCAGTAAAAGCTCCTGTAGTATCCGCTGGAAAAGTTAATTCTACCCTTGTCCAACTGGTTGTTACTGAAAAAGTTTTTGAGACTTGTCTAGTGTTAT
>VMHT01202862.1_pt1 | contig 13640 bp, 17 predicted proteins | sample 4693611 | NCBI WGS metagenome assembly VMHT01 (sample SAMN12280063, study PRJNA550983) | marine metagenome | isolation source: seawater sampled from same location over 5 years 0.02-0.2 micron viral filtrate | place: USA: collected off the coast of southern California halfway between the port... ... | reverse complement strand
TACAGAGTAGGTCACAGCCCGCGTCCATGGGGAGGCCATTGTGTAGAGTGTAGAAAAAATTGCCCTTTGTAGCGGACGCAAAAAATTTCCAGAAAGCGGACTCAACTGAAACTAAATTTTCCTAAAAGAAACAATTGAGACTTTTAGACTATAACAACTAAAGAAACTCAATGAACGTAAAAGATGAATTCCGCACCAATCCACTCAGTCATCAGCCAGGTGGTGGTGTAGTCAGAGTCACTTTTAAGAATGGTGCATTTAGAGACTATGACAAGATAAAGAACCCGGCCGCATTTATTAACCAGATTAAAAGAATAGCCACCGATGTCGAGAGCGCGGTCTGTATCGATTGGGGTGAGCCAGACAAAGGACAATACAGTGACAGCGAATAATACGAACATGTCAGCCCAACAGATTCTCGAGGAGATTCTGAAGGCTAAATTTAATAAAGAACATCCGACTAGAATACAGAAGCTACAGCAGGCACTAGACGCAAAACGAAGAGAGAATGGCGAATAAAAAAGAAAAGACTACTACACTAGAATTCAAATGGACATGGAGAGCTCACATGGCTTCTCTAATCAGATTCCTAGAGCAAGGCAACGACGATAACAAACAGTTTGCCTACGATGAACTAATGAAACTAGCAGATCAGTTGGATGTCTCTTTTCCAATAAAACAAAATGAAGATGAGAAAGTCAAAAGCGATAAAAAGGCGTAGCGGAGCAGACGCATATAAGAAGATTAAGTGTATGAACCACGACCCTGAGAATTCTAAATGGGGAGAATACGCGCCAGATCTAAATGGTTGTACTGAGATTGTTGAGGTACCAGTGGAAACTAGTAGAGTGCTTTGCTATAAGTGTACTTCGAGATCTACGTCTGGAGTAAAGTTTTAAGACCAGTATGGACGAACTATTTCATCAAGAGACAACATCTCTCTGGTATCATACATTTCTTCAAGGGGTTTATTCTCATCTCCCTTTCTTCTTTCAGTAGCATAATTACAAGCAGACCAATACTTTTCTAAACCAGGTATCTTTTCAACATCTTCTCTGTATCTGTCATATAGCTTAAGAGTTTGTAGACATGGAGGTGTATGGTCGAATTCTACTTTACCAGAACCTTTAGTTCTATAATAAGGGAAGCCTAAGTTTGCTCTTCTTGAGTCTTTGAATAAGTCTTCAATGTCAAGGCCTGGTATTCTATCGAATTGTTCTATTGTTAAGTCAATGATTCTACCAGAAGTTTTATGTTGACAGAACCAGTGTGTTGTCTGCCCGCGCTTACCCTTATATTCAAATTTGATTTCTTTGATTAGTCTTAGGTCATAATCACCATCATATCCGCCTTCTGTATAAAATACAAATTGTGAGATAGGATAACAATATCCATAAGGGAAAGAAGTGTCAAGACCAGCTTTCTTTAGAGCTTCTGTTTTATCAGCATGCTTCACGCCGGAATCTGGAGAGACTGTACCTGAATTATGGGGTTCTAAAAGATCTGTATTCTTCTTAAACCAATTAAGCATACGAACATATCCAGAGTTGTCAACCTTTGGTTCGACTTCCTCATTTAAGTGTTTGTTCATACTTCTCTCGAAGTCATGTCTAATCCAAGTCATTGTGGTTTGTCTATTTGTTTAAATATATATCCAGTTTTCTTTTGCAGCTCAACCATGTCTTCATGGAAGAATACTCGTTTACCTTCTACCGGCCAAAAGAAGTAGCCTCCATTCGCAACGAGTGACTGGTAACCGTTTGAGAAGTAAATCATTTCTTGCTCCTCATCGAACCAGTATTCAAACTGTTTCATAAAATCTATTTATTATACTTCTTGATTGAAACTTTGTTTAAAAATAAAGTAAAATAGATAACTTGAGTACTTACCTATATTACATAACTAAATGGAATTGATTAAAGAGATTGGCAAGACGCCAATGATGGAGATTAGCAAAGGTCTATATGCTAAAGCAGAATTACTTAATCCAACTGGGTCAATAAAAGATAGACCTGCAAGTTGGATTATTTCTTTTGGAGGCTTTAATGGTGACAAGTATGATACAATATGTGAAGCCACTTCTGGAAATATGGGAGTCTCGTTCGCTTGGCTAGCAGCAACATTAGGATGTACATGTGTAATTGTTATGCCGGAGAATATGTCTGAAGAGAGAAAGAAGACTCTAGAATTCTATGGAGCTAAACTAATTGAAGTTGAAGCAGGTAATTTTGATAGAGCTATAGAAATTAGAGATGAACTATGTGAAGAGCATGGTTGGTTTAATTGCAATCAATTTGCAAATAAATGGAATATCGAAGCACATAAAATGACAACTGCAGTAGAGATTCTAGATTGGGCGTCAGAAAATAGAAAAGATATTTCAGCAATTGTTACTGGAACTGGAACTGGTGGAACTCTAATGGGATGTCATGCAAGACTTAAACCTAATTTCCCTAAATTAAAAATGGTTGCGGTAGAACCTGAAGAAAGTGCAGTTATGTCAGGTGGAGAGCCTGGAGTACATGGAATTCAAGGTATTGGAGATGGTTCTAAATTTCTAGTCAATATGGAATGTGTAGATTACATTTCAGTTATTTCTACAGAAGATGCTAAACAAAGAGCTAGAGACCTAGCAAAAACACATGGTCTATTTGTTGGTATTTCTGCAGGTGCAAATATCTTAGCAGCAGAGAGATTTATAGAAGAGACAAAACCAGAAGGTGATGTTGTTACTTTCTTATGTGATAGAGGAGATAGATATTTCAGCTGCTTATGAACACACTCGATAAACAATACCAGGAGTTGCTAGAAGACATCCTACACAATGGTGTCCAAAAAGAAGATAGAACCGGAACAGGCACTTACTCTGTATTCGGCAGGCAGATTCGTCACAACATGAAAGAAGGTTTTCCACTTCTAACTACAAAGAAGATGGCATGGAAAACAATGATTACAGAATTACTTTGGTTTTTAAAAGGTGATACTCATATTAAATTCTTATTAGACCATAATTGTAACATTTGGAATGGAGATGCCTATAAGGCTTATAGAAAATCAGTAGAAGAACATTATGAGAATGGTGGCGATGTAGCTGAGATGAAACACTTCATTGAAGAGATTAAGAGTGGGAATGATAAAGAGTGGGGAGACTTAGGTCCAGTCTACGGAGAACAATGGAGAAGCTGGAATGGCATAGATCAAATTGAAGAACTAATTTACAATTTAAAAAACAATCCAGATTCTAGAAGACATATTGTTAATGCATGGAATGTAGAAGACTTAGACTCAATGGTTCTACCACCATGTCATTATGGTTTCCAATGTTATGTAAGAGAAGGCAAGTATCTTTCACTAATGTGGAACCAAAGATCTGTAGATACTTTCTTAGGTCTACCATTTAACATAGCCTCTTATGGTTTACTACTTATGATGATTGCTAAAGAATGCGAATTAATTCCAGATCAGTTAATTGGTAATTTAGGTGATGTTCATTTATATAAGAACCATGTAGAACAAGCTATCGAACAAATCAAAAGAAAACCATTTACTTTACCAGATGTAAGTCTAATGTCAAACATTAATTTTAAAGCTGCATTGAATGGTACATTAGATAAAATACAATGGGAAGACTTTTACTTATTAGGTTATCAATCACATGAAAGCATCAAAGCTAAATTATCAAATTGACCCAAAGGATCGTCCTTGGGTAGACTCAGACCAATCGGAGTATGACTCAATCTCTTATGGAGATGAACCAGATACATCAGACTTCGACCATTACGAATACTAAATGAAATTCAAAAAACTAACAGGAGCTCCACAATTTGAATTAGCTCCATACGTCAAAGAATACTTAGATAAACATAAGTACCATGATATTAAAATGTATATGGGCTGTGATTCCCAAACAAGAAATGGTCAAACCACTTATGCCACAACTCTAGTATTCCATGTATCTTCTACAGGATGTCATGTAATTTACAAAAAAGAAAAGTACCCAGAGATTAAAGATATTTGGAATAGACTCTGGAAAGAATGTGAAAAATCTGTTGAGGTAGCACTCTACCTAAGAGAGCATGGAATTGAGATAGATACAATAGATTTGGACTATAATATAGATCCAACTAAAAAATCAAATAAGTTAGTGAAGGCAGCTGTAGGATATGTACATGGCTTTGGTTTCAAAGCTAGGTATAAACCAGAACTATTACCTGGAGTCTACGCGGCTGACAACATTGCTAATTAAAAGTGTAAACAATAGACATTTTACTTATATAATAGTTACAAACAATAATTTAGACTATGCCAATAGCAGACGGATACGAAAATGAAAAGGGAAAGAACTTCAGTAGGAAGAGAAAAGCAACGCCATTTCTAGATGAATTTGGTGAAGACTTAACTAAAGCAGCTAGCTCAGGAATACTAGACCCTATTATCGGTAGAGACAGAGAAATCTACAGAATTTGTCAAATTCTTGCAAGACGTAAGAAGAACAATCCTATTATCCTTGGAGATCCAGGTGTAGGTAAGACTGCTATTGTAGAAGCTATCGCACAGAGAATTGTAAATAAGAAAGTTGCAAGAGTTCTTTTAAATAAAAGACTAATCTCTTTAAATATGACAACCATTGTTGCTGGTACTAAGTATCGTGGTGAATTTGAAGAGAGAATGAAGAACATTGTAGAAGAGCTTAAGATGGCAGATGATGTAATTGTCTTTATTGATGAATTACACACTATCGTTGGAGCAGGTGGAGTATCTGGAGCACTTGATGCTTCAAATATCTTAAAACCAGCATTGGCCAGAGGCTCCGTACAATGTATTGGTGCAACTACACTTGATGAATATAGAGAAAGTATCGAAGATGATGGAGCTTTAACCAGAAGATTCCAAGAGGTATTCATTGACCCACCAACAGTAGAAGATGCAATTGAAATTCTAACAAGGATTAAACATAAGTATGAAGAGCATCACTCTGTAGAATACTCCGATGAAGCAATCGAAGCTTGTGTTAGAATGTCTGAAAGATACATCAAATCTAGAGAATTACCAGATAAAGCTATTGATTTATTGGACGAAGCAGGAGCAAGAACACATTTATTAGAAGTGAAAGTACCTGCTAAGATTAAAGAGTTAGAACAAAAAGCTGATGAAGCAAAAAGAAAGAAGAAAGAAGCTGTAGAAAAGCAAGACTATGAGATTGCTGCTACAATGAGAGATGAGCAAATCAACTTAGAAAGTAAAGTAAATGCAGAGATTACAAAATGGGAGTCTAATCTAAAGACAAAGAAAAGACAAGTTAGCATTGACGATATTTCAGAAACTGTATCTATGGCAACAGGAATTCCTGTTACAAGATTAGGTGCTGATGATATGAAGATGATTAAAGCAATGGCTGACTATATGAAAAAATCTATTGTTGGTCAAGATAGAGCAGTTAACGCTTTAGCTAAAGTAATTAAAAGATCTAGAACTGGTGTGGCATCTTCTAAAAAACCAACAGGTTCATTTATGTTCTTAGGTCCAACTGGTGTTGGTAAAACTGAAACTGTAAAAGCTTTAGCAGAATATATGTTCGGTGATACTGATGCAATGATTAGAATTGATATGTCAGAGTATCAAGAAAAGTTTACAGTCTCAAGATTAGTAGGAGCACCTCCGGGATATGTTGGTCATGACGAAGGTGGTCAATTAACTGAAGCAGTAAGACGTAAACCTTATTCGGTAGTCTTATTCGATGAGGTTGAAAAAGCTCACCCAGATATTTTCAATACTTTACTTCAAGTTCTTGATGAAGGTAGATTAACAGATTCAAGTGGTAGAGTGGTAGACTTCACTAATACCATCATAGTATTAACATCTAATGTTGGTGCTAGAAAACTTGCAGACTTTGGAACAGGTATTGGTTTCTCTACTGCATCATCAATGTTAGAAGAACAATCTAAGATGGACGGTATTATTAAGAAAGAACTTAAGAATAAATTTAGTCCAGAATTCTTAAATAGACTAGATGAAATTATTGTCTTCGATCAACTTAACAATTCAAACGTACTCAAGATTGTAGATATTGAACTAAATAACTTTGTAGAAAGAATGGAAGTACAAGGTATGACATTTAAGTTTAGTAAAAATGCAAAAGACTTTTTAGCAAAAGAAGGTTACGATCCGGCTTATGGTGCAAGACCAGTAAAAAGAGCTATTCAAAAGTATGTTGAAGACGCAGTAGCTGACGCAATTCTAGACGGTAAAATTAAAGAAGGCAAAACTTACACAATTTCTAAAGATAGGAAAATAAATAAACTAACAGTAAAATAGTTTATTTTGAAAAATGCCAGATTATTTTAAGTACAATCCGCAACAAACAACGATAGCCAATGCAACTAATGTTGGCTATATTTCTACAAGAACATCCAAGCCAGGTAGTACTATAAGTTCAGGTTATTATGCTGAAAGACCTAACGAGTCAGTCACTGGTGGTAGAGTTTACTATTTAAAAGGTGAAGCCACATTTCCAGGTGTACAAACATGGGGAAGTCGTGGATGGGAAGATAATGCTACAAAAAGTAAAGCAATATCTCGAGCATCTATAAAATATGAAACTCGTAATCCAGGTAGAGGTGAATGGATAGTTATGAGAAGTGGTTCTGTAGAGATCGATAGAGTTTTTATTGAAACAGTTGTCGATAAAGCTGACAACTATGCCCTACCTCTATTCGGTACCCTCTTAACTGCAAATACACAACCAAAAAGAGATTCTGTAAGTTTGACTCAGGGTAATATAATTAGGTCTGCTGATAGTAATAAACCAATTAGTTGTTTTGGAGATAACGATAATGCCATTGTAGCTCCATGGGCTCATAGAGGTTACAAGTATGGTTATCGTTCTAATAGGTATGGTAATACAACTGCTTACTTCTTTGCTAAAGAAGCATGTACAGTTAATTACTATGAGGCCGCTTCTGGTGGTAATGTACAAAAACCAGCAACTCCTACTGCAACAATATCTTTATCTGCTGGAGTGGTAACAACATATACGAACTCAACAGATAACTGTACTCAATGGTATGAGTCTGACCATAAATTCATAATGTCAACTGTAGAAGCCAACGGTGGTGATGAAGTTGTACTATGTCCATCAGACTATATTGTATATGCTGGCCAAGGTTCCACTCAAGACCCTTATTATGGAAATCAAGGTGGAGGAAATACAGACATAACAGAAGGAAACTATTATGTGTATAATAATACTTTTGCTGACTTAGTATGGGCAAGTCATTCTGGTGATGGAGCAGGTGGTGATGCTGAAGGACATTTAGGTTTTACCTATCTTTCTAACGAATATGCTTGGTGTTCACAATTAGGTGATTATACTATTGTAGCTCCATTTAATCCAACTACAATCTATGTACAAGCATGGTATAATAATCAATGGAACGCATTCCAGACACATACTTCTACTGGTGGGCCAACATTACCGACTACTTTTGAAGTAGACGGTGATTTCGATGGTAGCTTTAATAGAGGTGGTGGTGCAGAACATTTCGTAGATCCATCTGGAACTCAAATTACAAAATTCAAGTGGTCAGGAACTAAGCCATTCTTTTTACGTATTAATGATACTGCACATGATGAAGAACCATTAAGAGGTTGGTGTGGTTCAGGTACTTATGCTGAAGAATTATTTAACTCAGGTTCTTTACTTTATGACACCATCGTTATTAAGTCTAGAGAAGAGTGGCATACCTCGTAAACCTTTTTTAAATTTCTCATATAACAACTAAATTAGTTGAACACTTTTAAAATGAAGAATTATATGAGTTTTTCGAATACATTCAAAAACATTATCCACCATATAGATGAAACTGGTGAGGAGTCTCAACCAAGAGACTTAAAGGTAAAAGAAGCGATTCTTTCAAATTTTATTATTGACCCAAGAGCACCTATTGCTAATTTTCCACAAAGAAAATTCAATTGGAAATACTTAGCAGGTGAATTAGCATGGTATTTAAAGCAGGACAGAGATGTTGGCTATATCGGTGCATTCTCAAACTTTTGGTCTCATATTACTAATCCAGGTTCTAATGAAATTAATTCTAACTATGGTTCCTTAGTTTTCAACGCTAAGCAATTTGGTTGGGTTGTAGATTCACTTGTTGCTGATAAAAATAGTAGACAAGCTATTATGTTCTTTAACAATCCTGAATTTCAATTTGAAGGTAATAAAGATTTCGTATGTACAATGTACGCGAACTTCTTTATTAGGAATGGTCTTCTTAACATGAAGATTCAAATGCGTTCTAATGACATTTTCTATGGTCTTACGTTCGACGCACCATTCTTTGCATTCTTACAGCAATCAGTATTCTTAAAATTAAAAGAAACTTACCCTGATCTTGAGTTAGGTATGTATTATCACTTTGCTGATAACTTACATTACTATGAAAGACATTTTGAGTTAGCAGATAAAATCAAAGAAGAAGATGAAGAAGATTTGGCAGCAAATGAAAGTTTATTCTTATTGAGAAAACCTTTCTTAGACTATGATGGAGATTCAGTATCACTAACAGATGACGCAGTTAATTTTATTAACGAGGTAGATGGCAGTATTAAAGAAGATGGCACAACAGATGCTACTAAAGAAGACTACAAAGCTATTCTAGATAAATACTTTGTAATCAATGGAGAATAAGATTCCAGAAATACACATTGACCCAAAGGTTTTAGAGTCAGATTTTGAAATGCTTCTAATGTCTAAATACGATATATTTTTCAGAAGAATTGTAGAATTTGTACTAGAAAGACTAGAAGGAAAAGAAACTTCTGAATTGTTAGCCATATTAATAGATGACGACGGCGAGAAATATAACATGGATCTCCCAAGAAAAGGTTACAAAAAGAGTTTGAATAAAGCAAATAAGTATTTTGAAAAGATTGAGGAATATGAAACGTGTGACTTAATCAAACAAATGTTAAAACAACTATGAATTACTTCCCAAAAGAAAAAGAATTTGAAAGGTACGCTAAGTCAGAGCATAATATAAGCTCAAATACATTAGACCTTTACAGTAAGCAATCTTCACTAACTCCATATATCTTAGAGGAAAGAGAGATGAGAATGACACAAATGGATATATTCTCAAGATTAATGGTAGATAGACTATTATGGGTTGCTGGTCCTGTTAATGATAACATGTCTACAATTGTTCAAGCTCAGTTGATGTTTTTATCTTCAACTGGCGGGGAAGACATTACAATGCATATCGATTCACCTGGTGGATCTGTTAAGTCAGGTTTATCAATGGTTGACGTTATGGAATACATTCCAAATGATATTAAAACAATTAATACTGGAATGGCAGCTTCTATGGGTTCGGTACTCTTAGGAGCAGGGACGAAGGGCAAAAGATCTTCATTAAGACATTCACAAACAATGTTACACCAATCCTCGGGAGGGTTCAGAGGTAACATCCAAGATGCAGAAATTGATTGGAAAGAATGGCAAAAATTAAATGATGAGTTATTTGTCCTATTGGGTTCTTACTGTGACAAGGATCCGGAACAAGTTAAAAAAGATGCTCAACGTGATTTCTGGCTAGGCGCCGACGAAGCAATCAAGTACGGCATCATTGATGAAATTATCAAATCACAAAAGAAATGAGTAAAAGACAACAGACCAAAGAGGTTTTTGTAGAACTGGTTAATCTTCAGCTCAAACCACATAAGAAGACTTATGAAGATGTTCAAGGAGATCCTGAGTGGTATATGAAGTATAAGACTACTAGAAAGGCAGAGACTGCATTTCAAAAGAAAGGTGTAGAAATTCTCATGAACAAGATGAAGATGTCTAAGAAACTAGCAGAACGCGAGATGAGCTGGTTCATACTACAATGGGGTTTAACAACAACAGACACTATTGCTTCATTAGAAAAAGAAGCTAATAGAATTATTGAGGCTAAAAAGGGTGACTAGAGAAGAGAGAAAGAAGCTGAACCCTAGATACACTAAGAAAATTATGATATTACAGAAGTTAGACCACAGAGGTAGGTCCAAGTTCTTTATTATGCATAAACCAACAAGATTTTCAAAACCAAATTATCAGGACGTTCCAAAGTACGACAGAGTAAGATATACTCTAAAGTCTGCAGAAACAGTTGCATTTAAGCTTATTAAGAATTACGAAAAGTATTTTATGCTCTAATATGGAATGTACGACTTGCTAAACTGAATAAATAAAACATGAGCAAGTTAATTACCCCGAAATGGATCGAACAAGGTCCGAATGACGTAGAATACAAAACGTATAAATTCTTACAGAGAGTTAAGGAGTTAGATCAGTTAATTGACCACTCTTTAATGTCAGCTCTATGGGAAATAGATGATACGTTAGATTACTTATATAGATATGATGCTGTAAAGCAGACAACAACAGTACCTAGTATTGAATTCATGGGCTTTCCTTGGGAAGACATAGAATTAGTCTTTACTTCTAAAGAAGAATTAGAAACAGATCTTATTGTTGATGCAATTTACGAAGAAGCTATCGATAAATTTGAAGAGCTCCATAATAAATGTAGAAAGGAATGGAGACATATTGAACAGGGACTTAAATGCTCTTATATAGGAGATAGAAGGTATTTCCTATCTGGTGGTTTTGTTTTTATTACAACTCCAGATTCTAAACTCCACATATACTTTTTTAATAAACCAAGTAGGAATTGGTCTATGTCTTGGAAAGACTTCAAGATGCAACATATTAAAACAGAAACATACAACGAAGACGAGTATTTTAAAACTTTGGAAGAGTTAAGTGAAAAGAAGTCTGATAGAATTTTAATCAAGGCAGATTTAAAAAATCACACCAAGTTGGAAGGCCATGCTATCACCATCATAAATAGTACGGTATTTTCGCTATTACGTAGAGACTACGCGTTTTAATGTTGATATATAATACAAGCAATAAAAAAATTAGACTATAATTATGCCAAATGTAAACTCCCAAGGAATAATCGCAGTTTCTCCTGAGATAATCAATATAATCAGAGGGCAACAAGCGAACGTTACTATTACACTACATAAAGATTTTGTAGGTAACGGAATTACGATTGGTGCAATCACAAATGTGGTTCTCGAGTACGTTAACACGAACAATCAAATTTTTAAGACGCAATCTAAGCAGGCAAATAATTTAGTTTTTGGAGCAGCTAACACTGATGCAAAAAATCAGATTAGCATAACATTATCCGCTTCCGAAACAGCTGCATTACCATTAGAAGATAATAACGTTAATGGTGAGTGTTTTATTAGATTAAAAGTAACTGAAGGTATTTCAGAAGTAACATTACCTCTTTTAAAGTTAGGTAATGTATACGATGCTGGAGACGTAATCGGAGACATCGTTGCATCAAGATATGGAATGCCATCAACAGTTTATACTGTTGCAGCTGCTTCTACAGCAGGCTTTAATGGCGTTAACCCAACACAAGGACAAATCTTATTTAACTCAAGTGTACCTTCTCAGGTAACAGAGTTTAAGTTAGCCCTTAAAGACGATAAAGGTATTAGAAATACTTATTTCGAAAACTTATTATTAGAAAGATTACAAGTTGATTCTTTAAAATCAACTATCTTTTTTACAAACGTAAAAAACAATAGTGAATACTCTGTTTACAGATTAATTTCTTTTGAGAGAATTAATGTAACAGATATTGACCCTCTAAACCCAGTTTCTTCAGAAGATGATGATGCTTTAAAACTTGTAGTTGAGTTTGAAACTAACTCAACCACTCCTGGTGAAAACTACGTATTTGAAATTGGTGATAGCTTAGGTCTATTCTACGAAACTTATTCAAGGTTAGCTGACATTGAAGGTAACGAAGTAAGTGCTAATGGTAATGTTATTGGTACTGCAGTTAATAAGTGGAGATTCACAGGTGCAATAACTGGTCAAACAGGTGCTGCAGGTGAAATACTTATTGATGTAGATAACAATGGTACTTCAGGTTCTTCAGGTTCAAGCGGAACTTCAGGTTCTTCAGGTTCATCTGGTGGTTCAGCTTATGATGTTTATGCTGGCTCAATGGCTAATCCTCTTAATGAAGTTGATTGGTTAAACTCTTTAGTTGGCCCTTCAGGTGCTGACGGCGTCGATGGTACTTCAGGTTCATCTGGTACATCTGGTGCTGATGGTGCTGCAGGTGCTCCTGGTGCAGATGGTGCTCCTGGTGCTGATGGTGCTCCTGGTGCTGATGGTAATGATGGTGCTCCTGGTAATGACGGTGTTTCTAACATCCCAGGTCCTGACGGTCCTGCTGGTGCTCCTGGTCCTGTTGGTCCACAAGGTGTTGCTGGTAACGATGGTGTAGACGGAACTTCAGGTTCTTCAGGTACATCTGGTGCACAAGGTATTCAAGGTGTTCAAGGTTCTGATGGTGCTGTTGGTCCTACTGGTCCACAAGGTAACCCTGGTCAAGCTGGTCAAGATGGTGTAGACGGAACTTCAGGTTCTTCAGGTACATCTGGTGCTGATGGTGCTGCAGGTGGTGATGGTCCAACTGGTCCACAAGGTAACCCTGGTGCTCCTGGTGCAGATGGTACATCTGGTTCTTCAGGTACTTCAGGTGGTCCTGGTTCAGATGGTGCTCCTGGTGCTGATGGTGCTCAAGGTTCTCCTGGTAATCAAGGTAACCCTGGTGCTCCTGGTGCTGACGGTGTTGATGGTACTTCAGGTTCATCTGGTACATCTGGTGCTGATGGTAATGATGGTGCTGCAGGCGGTCCAGGTCCAAACGGTGCTCCTGGTGCAGACGGAACTTCAGGTTCAAGCGGAACTTCAGGTTCTTCAGGTACATCTGGTGCAGATGGTTCAAACGGTTTAAAAGGTGACCAAGGTGATGAGGGTGCACAAGGTGCTCCTGGTCCACAAGGTCCACAAGGTACTCCTGGTCAAGCTGGTCAAGATGGTGCAGATGGTACATCTGGTTCTTCAGGTACATCTGGTGCTGATTCTACAGTAGAAGGTCCAATCGGTCCTGCTGGTCCAACTGGTCCAACTGGTCCACAAGGTATTGAAGGTCCACAAGGTGCACAAGGTGACCCAGGTGGTGCAGGTGGTGACGGAACAAGTGGTTCTTCAGGTACATCTGGTTCTTCAGGTACATCTGGTGCAGATGGTGTTTCTAACATTCCTGGTCCAACTGGTCCTGATGGTGCAGATGGTACATCTGGTTCTTCAGGTACATCTGGTTCTTCAGGTACATCTGGTAATGATGGTGCTGAAGGTCCAACTGGTCCAACTGGTCCAACTGGTCCACAAGGTTCAACGGGTACAGGTATTACAATGCAAGGTTCGGTTGCCAATGTAGGTCAATTACCTCCAAATGGTAACACACAAGGTGATGCATATATTAATCAAACAGACGATTCATTATGGATATGGGACGGTTCACAGTGGGTGAGCGGTGGTTCAATTCAAGGTCCTTCAGGTGCTGATGGTAATGATGGTGCAGATGGTACATCTGGTTCTTCAGGTACATCTGGTTCATCTGGTACATCTGGTAATGATGGTGCAGATGGTACATCTGGTTCTTCAGGTACATCTGGTGCTGATTCTACAGTAGAAGGTCCAATCGGTCCTGCTGGTC
>VMHT01018899.1_pt1 | contig 13640 bp, 13 predicted proteins | sample 4693611 | NCBI WGS metagenome assembly VMHT01 (sample SAMN12280063, study PRJNA550983) | marine metagenome | isolation source: seawater sampled from same location over 5 years 0.02-0.2 micron viral filtrate | place: USA: collected off the coast of southern California halfway between the port... ... | reverse complement strand
CCTAATTTTTGGCCTCCACTTTAATAAACTTTTTATTCTTTTTATCTTAGGATAAATTATTTGAGCCTCATCTTTTCTAAGTTTTATTACTCCGTATCTAGGTTCTTTTCCTTTAAAAATTTTTATCACTTTAATTATAATATTTTTTAATTTTTCCGGTTTAGCTGATCCAACATTTACTATTTTGTGAATTATATTCTTACTATTGAAACATTTAAAAAAAACAGAAATTAAGTCATCGATGTATATAAAATCTCTTAATTGGTTGCCATTAGAGCATTTAAAAATTTGATTTCTAACACACGAGTTTATCAAAATAGGTATAAATCTATTAGTGTCTTGATGAGGTCCGTAAATTTGATAAAGTCTTAATATAACAAAATTAAGATTTTTTCTTATTTCTTTTTTAAGCAAGTATTTTGAAGCAGCCAATTTCGCTTTTCCATATGGTGTTTTTGGCTTTCCATTTAAAGACTCTGATTGAGGGGATTTAATACCTGAATTTTCTGCGGAGCTTCCAATTTGAACAAATAGCTTTAAATGTTTCTTTTTAAAAAAATCTACTAAATTTTTACATCCTATGAAGTGGCTTTTGTAAGTTTTTGCACTATTAGTATGATCGACATACCCACCAAGATTTACTACATAATCAAAATCTTGATCAATTTTATTTTTAATTTCTGATTTTTTGCTAATATTACAAATCACATATTTCACTTTTTTCACTGTTCTTGCGGTTTTTGGTTTTTTGGTAGAGGCACTTACGGTCTCCCAACCTTTTTTTATGCATGCTCTACACAGATGAAACCCTATAAATCCTGTTCCTCCTATAATTAAAATTTTCTTTTTCATTATTTAAAGATTTGTTATTTTTTTTAAATTATTTTTAATATTTCCAAGTTTAATTAATTGTCCTTTTTTTTTAAGTTTATAGATAAATATATTTTTTGATATTTTTTTTGATTTTATGCTTTTCCATATTTTTTCGCTATAATAATCAAAAATATTATCTTCTGTTATTTGTATTACATTTTTTCCATTTTCTAGTGCCTCTATAATGCTGCCTGATGTTCCAATAAATATTGAATAATCAATTTCTTTTTTTTTGTAAACTTTATTTTTTTTTAAATCATTAATAATCTTATTTATTTCTTTCTCTGCTATTAGATTTTTTTTTGATTTTGTAGATGCAGGATGATTTCTTACTTCAAAATCTTTTAAATTTATTATTTTTTTTTTGTTTAAAAATATTAAAGATTTAATTACATTATCTATATTTTTTATATTTAATGGCAGAAAAATTATTTTATTTTTTATTGTCTTTTTCTTAACAAAACGAAAAGAAGGCTCAAAAATAATATCAGATTTTTTCCATCCTAAAATCTTAGAAAAACATTTGAGTTGATCCTGACCATTAACAATAATTTTTTGAGGAGAATAGTTTTTGTAAATAAAATTACTAGGTAATGCGAGTGGTGGTGAATGTATATAACCAATAGTTTTTATGTTTAGGTTTTTTTTTTTAAATAATTGAATAAGTTTATTTTGAAATGGCTGACCTTCATAAGGGAGTATTAAAGTTTTTAAATTATTATTAATATAAGGGCTTACATTTTTAATAAAAATCTTTGAAAAATAATTGTAGTTTGAAATAGATGACAAAAAATAATTAATGGATGTAATAAATCTTAAATTTTTTATGATTAACAAAAATAGGTTAGAAATATTTATTTTATTACTTAATGGGTTAAATAGTACAATATTTTTATCTATTTTTAAGGGTTTTTTTTCCCCTTGGTAAATGACAAACCATAAAGTATTTTTAGTTTTTTTAGAATTTATATTAAAATACCTATCATCAATAGAACCGTCTTTTTTAAAATTATTTTTAAAGGCCCAAGTTATAATTAAACGTTCATAAGAAAAGCTATTTTTTATTTTTATATTATCTATTTTACGATACTTTAAACAATACAAAGTATCTTTAAGAATAATTTTACAATTATGAAAAAAATTTAATTTTTGTAATGAGTGTTTTTTTAAAATATACGAACCAATACACTCAGCGTAAGATGCTGGATAAAATATTGAATTTTTTTCAGGTTCATAAAATTTTTTATCATATCTATTTAAATAATGTTTGAATTTATTAATTAAATGAAATTGTTGATTTTTATAACTTTGCATTACTCACCCCCAGAAATTCCAATCACTTGATTCGAAATATAAGAATTTAGATCGGAACCTAAAAAATATATAAAATTAGCTATTTCCTTTTTATTGGCCATTCTTTTTAATGGAACTAAATTTATTCTTTTTTTCATATTTTTAGATTTTAGTTTTAAATGTATCTTTGTGTCAGTTAAGCCAACCCTAACCGTATTAATTAAAACATTTTTTTTTGCCCAATTCTGAGTATGATTAGGAAAAAATTCTAACGCATGCTTAGAGAAAGCATAAGATAAATTTTTTATTCCTCCACCATATTTTACGCCAATAGATCCTAAATGAACTACTCTTCCCCATTTATTTTTAATCATTTTTTCACCTAATACTCGAGTAAAAACAAACGCTGGGTAAAAATTTGCCTGAAGAGCATTTTCAATATCCTTAATTTTGATTTTGTTAAATTCAATTTCTTTTAAATATCCAGTTGCATTAATTAATATATTGCAATTTTTAAAGATTTTTTTTCTTGCTAATTTTTCTAATTTAGGAAAAGATTTTATAAAATCAAATTTTACTATTTCAATATTCTTATTTTTTTTTGCTAATTCAAAAAAAGACTTATTCCCTTTATTGTAGTGAGCTACGATTTTGCAGTTTTTTTCTAGATATTTTCTAATTATTTCAATGCCAATATCGGAGCTTGCACCAAGAATTAAGATTTTTTTTTTTTTTAAAATTTTCATCTAATTATGACTTTAAATTTACCCATGCTTCATGATGTTTTTTTCCTATTAAATCTCCTTTTACATCGCAAACATTGCAGGGACTTAAAGATCGATCGGCATTATTAAGTTTTTCTCTAGCTAAAGTGAATTTTTTTGACAACCATATATCTAAAAACTTTTCATTTTTTAAATTTCCTAAAACATTTTTTTTTCCCCAGTCGTGAGAGCACATTAATACGTCTCCATTATAATCAAGAAAAAATTTGTAACTCGGGTAAAAACATTTTTTTTGTAATTTTTCTTTTCTGGGGGCAATTTTGTATTCAGCATTTTTTAACATTCCTCCTCTATTACTTAAAGTAATTCCAAAATCTTGCTTTTCTGGAAGATATCTTGGTCTCAAAACATATTTTTTATTTGTCAATTTCAATTTTTTACCTAGTTCAATAAATTTTAAATGTTGTTCTTCACCGTCATATAAGCTTATTTGCAACCTATCTAAACCAGAATCATAAAGTTTCTTTAGTCGGATTTCATTTAAAACGTCTCCGTTGGAGATCATATCTATTCTAGCGTTACCTAAAGTTGTTTTGGCGTAATTAACTAATTTATATATATTTTTGTCTAACATTGGTTCAACAAATCCAGAGTACATTATTAAACCAGAATAATTCACTTCTTTTAATTGATCACAAAGTTTTTTATGCAATTTAAAACTTATGAATTCGTTTATATGATCATAATCAGGCGCACTTCTAGGGCAAAAAGAACATTTTCTGTTACACATTCCTGATTCACTTATTTCAATCTCTGAAGGAAGTGGCGTTCTAGTATTAGGTATATATTGTAGTCTTTCAGCAACTGCTTGTTCTTTGATTGAAATTTGAGGGTCAAAATATTTTATATCTTCTATTTTTGTCATTTAGAGTAAAACATTTAAAATTGTGTCGTTAATAAAATCAAAATCTTTAATTTCTTTTATTTTTGGTGATCCTATATTTTTTATTGCAATATACCGTGGATATTTATCAATTTTTTTTTTATCTAAAAATAAATTCTTATAAATGTCATTTAAAAGTTTCACTTTACTTATATTAATTTTAGAAACATCTAATTTAGTTGGTAAATTATATTGCTTAAGCAAATCTTTAACTAAATTAAAAATATTCCCCTTGTTCCTATTTTCATAATAAATTTCAGCAAGCATTCCTAATCCTACAGCCTCTCCGTGTCTTATAAAATCTTTTTTTAAATTGACTTCAGTTGCCATTTCAATAGCATGTGCAAATGTATGGCCAAAATTTAAAAACAATCTTTTATCTTCTTCATAGATATCTTTTTTAAAAAACTTAATTTTGGACACCAAAGTTTTTTTGCAAAGATTTGATAATGTTTTGTAATCTCTTTTAAAAATTTTTTCTTTATTGATTTCTAAAAAATTTAAAATTTTTTTATCATCTATTATTCCGCATTTAATTATTTCAGCTATCCCTGCATCAAATTCTCTTTTAGGTATATTTTGAAAAATATCCTCAAAAACAAATACATGTTTTGGATGGTAGTATGTTCCAACTGAGTTCGTAATACCCTTGTAATTAATTGCTGTTTTTCCTCCTATACAGCTGTCTACTATCGAAGTCATCGTACTTGGAATATTAAAATAAATTAATCCTCTTAAATATAAACTGCTAGCTAATGCAGAAACGTCACCCACTACACCTCCTCCTAAAGAAATAATTATAGATTTTTTTGTAAATTTTCTGCTAATAAGAAGATCTATGATTTTGAACAAAAATTTTTCATTTTTATTTTTTTTACTCCCTTCAGATTTTAAGGTAAATATTTTGCACCCAGATAATTTAAGATCATCTATAACCTGATTGGTTATATTTTTATTTATTTTAACATCATAAATTAACAAAACATTCCTATCAGATTTGACTCTTTCTATTTCTTTAGAAATATTTTTTTTATCCTCTTTTCGACAGAACGAAATCTGGTGTGTAGTCTTACCTATTTTATAATTTATCTTCATTTATTTATAGAACTTAAAATATCTATCTTTAGAAATTTGTATTTGTGCTTTATTATAATCTTCAAATACGTCGACTGAGAAGCTGTCACCCTTTAGGTTCAAAGTTTTTATTTTTAAACCTATATCAAGAGCTCTTAATAACTCTATATCTTCGACCTTCTCAGCCTCAGATCTTTTAGCTTTTCCAAATTTAAATAAGGAATCTGGTTTGAATGATACTATCGATAAATGTTTTTTTATTTTTTTTATCTTATTTCTAAATTCATATGGGATATTTGCTCTAGAAATATATAGAACATCGTTTATTTTGTTTGTAACTAATTTTACTATGTTGGTATTATTAACCGCATCAATCTGCAAGTTTGGTAGGATGATATCTGCTTTATAATTTTTTTTATGAAAATCAATTACTTTATCGATATGCAAAGGGCTTATCAAAGGCTCATCACCTTGAACATCTAAAATGAGTTCATAATTTTTTCCTATTTTTTTATATGCTTCACATATCCTATCTGTACCATTCTTATGATGCTTAGATGTAAGCATCGCCTTAGCTCCAAAATTTTTAGCAACCTTTAAAATTTTTTCATCATCACAACAAATAATTACATCATTAACTTTTTTAGAAAGTTTTGCTCTTTTGTAGACATGAATAACTAAAGGCATTTTATTTATCGGTAGCAAAGCTTTTGCTGGCAATCTTCTTGAATTTAATCTTGTGGGTATAAGAACCACAACACCATTATTTTTTTTCATCTTTTTATCCATCCTCCATCAATATTAATATTTTCTCCAGTTATAAAGCTGGATTCGTCTGATATCAAAAATTTAACTAATTCTGAAATTTCATTTGTATTTCCCCATCTTCTTGCTGGTATTTTATTTAAAGTCCATTCATATAATTTCTTTTTTTTTTTAAATTTTTCAAAATATGAAGTTTTTGTAAATCCAGGATTAACAACATTGGCTCTTATACCTTGGCTAGCGTATTCCTCTGAAAAGCATTGGGTCATACTTTTTAAAGCACCTTTTGTTGCACCATAACCGCACAGTTCACTAAAACCAGTTTCTCCAACTATTGACCCTATATTAACGATTGAAGATTTTATTTTTAATTTTTTACAATATTTAACGTAAGTTTGCATAATCTTAAAAATAGAGAAAAAATTAATTTCAAATATATCATTAATTTCTTTCTGGGAAATGATATCAAATTTTTTTCTTTGCCTAACACCCGCATTATTAATAATTCCGTTTATTATTTTTTTTTTTTTTATTGAAAATTCAAATATTTTTTTTATCAATTTTGAGTTTCTTACATCACCATAAAAAATTGTTGAGTTTTTCTTTTCTATATTTGTCAATTTTTTTAAGTCTTCCTTTGATCTAGTTAATGCAAAAACATATGAGCCGCTTTTTAAAAAACTTTGAAATAAATCTCTTCCAATTCCTTTGCCGGCGCCTGTTAAGAAAATAATTTTATTATCTAATTTCAATGTATTATATTTTTAGTTTATTTTTTTATTGTTCAATATTTGAACATTTTACAAAATAATATTCATTGTTTCAAGAAAATTAATTATCCTTCTATAAATCACTTATTATTTCTGAAATAATCGTATGATTTGGCTTTTCATCATTTCGTGATGTAAGAAAATTTGATAAATAATTTTTATATTTTTCATTATCAAATTTTATAAGATTATCTAATTTTTCTTTAGATAAAAAATTGTCAATATTTACAAGATCTAAGCCAAATGCATCTGCAAAATTTTTTTGATTTCTTACATAGTTTTCTCTTTTTTTTAAGTCATTATTATAGATAAAAATTTTGGGTTTTTTATAAATAGCTGCATATGATCCACCTCCACTATTTCTTGAAATTATGATTTCTGCGTTTTTAGCTGAAAGATGCAAACCTTTGTCAAGAATTTCTCTACCGTTATATAGTTTAGAGTATTTTGTTAAATGTTTTATTTTAGGATGAGGGGCAATTAATATTTTAAGATTAAATTTATTTTCTAATATATCAAAAAAATTATTTACCGAATTTAGCCAACTTACGGCTAATTTTTTCAAATTAGTCTTATTTCCAACCAATATAAAATCACCATCATTATGAACAGGCCAAGGTGCCTCTAAAAATAAACCATATCTTTCTTTTCGATAAAATTCGATTTTTTTGTGTTTTATGTACATGTTATAATCGAAACTATTACCATTAATAGTTTTTATATTTTGATTTAAATTCGGTTGTTCACTTTTTTTTCCACACTTTAAAAAAAAATCTGGATGTAAATTAAAAAATTTTTGTATTAAATTACTTATAACAGACTCAAGATAAATAATTATTTTTTTTTGATTGAAAATTAAATTTTTAAATAACCATCTTATTTTGTAGTGGAATGTTCCTTTTTCATCCATTGCATGTCGTACAACAGAGTAGCTTAGATATCTTATTTTATTTTTCTTTAGAAAAAAATTAACTTTTAAGCTTTTAAAATCAATATTATTAACCGTATTTAAGATTAGTATATTTTTACCGAATTTTTCTTTACATGCATTTATTTCTCTTTCCCATTCATTAAAATTAGAAAATTTTTTTATATTTTTATTTTCGTATGTATTAGTAAATACTTTATAAAAATTTGGATAAATGTAATCAATTAATTCATGAAAAACTACTTTACAATTCTCAATTTTTTTTAATTCTTCAAAATCAAATCTTTCAAAATCATATTTTCTGATCTTGAATGGAGCTAAAATAATAATAATTTTTTTAACCATTAACTATTAAGAAGATGTCCATCCACCATCAATCATTAAAGTTGTACCTGTTATGTATGTTGATGCTTCAGATAGTAAAAATGCAACAGATGGTGCAATTTCACTTTTTTTTGCAAGTCGTTTTAAAGGTGTTCTTGAAGAATATTTTTTTAAAAAATTTTTTGGTTGGGCAAATTTTTTTCCTTTCACGTGACCCTCTATTCCACCTGGACAAATGCAATTCACTCTAATTCCCCATTTTCCGTAATGAGAGGCCATTTGTTTCGTGTTGCTAATTATTCCTCCTTTAATTGCAGAATAAACCATATTTTCACTCATCTTAGTGCCTTTGTAGATTTCTGAATTTTGTCCAATAACACCATAATGAGATCCAAATTGAACTATGCTCCCTTTAACCTTACTATGAGTCATTTTTTCAGCTATGATTTTTGCAAGCCAGATATAAGTTTTTAGATGTATGTCTAGACTTTTTTCAATAACTTTAAGTTTAATATTTTTAAAACTATATTTATTATTACCTTTTAATATGGGGTATGAACAATTCACGTAACAATCTGGCGTTCCATTTTTTTTGAAAAAATTGTCCATTTTTTTTTTTATGGAACTTTCTTTTGTTACATCAAATTTCTCAAAATTTATTTCTTTACTCAAATTTTTATTTTTGTTTATGTCAAAATTAAACACTTTTGCGCCAAGATTGTTTAATAAATTTGACACTTCTAACCCAATTAAACCAGAGCCTCCGACTACTATAATTTTTTTGTTTTTAAGGCTAAATATATTTATATTCATATATGACAGTCTTTATCATAAAATTATCTTATGTTCAATTCTTGAACATAAAAAATTTATATTATCTATATTTCTTATTTTTGAATAGGAATTCTGCTATTTTTAAATCAATTTTACTATCAATATCTATCGATCTTTCATAGGGAGTAACAAAATAACGGGTATGACTATTAATCAGTTTATTATTATTAATCAAAAAAGATCTTTTCCAAATATAAATTCCTGCATTTACCTCAAAAACTTTTGGAGCAGATTGTCTAGCGCTGATAATTTTTTTTTGTATAGATTTAATAATCTTTATTTTTTTTGTTTTATCAATTTCTACCATATTAAAATAAGGATTTTTTCTTGAAGGGCAAATTGTTATTAGATTACAATCAGTTGTAGTTTTTTTTATAAAATTTAATGAATTTTTTATATCTGCTATTGATCTTAATGGGGAGGTTACATCTAAATCTATAATGTAATTGAATTTTTTTTTAAATTTTTTTTCAGATAAAATTAATGCCTGTCTTATTACATCGTTTTTTGGAATTTTATTAGTAGATAATTTTTTTTCTCTTTGAATTAAAAAATCTACATTATTTTTTTTCGCTATATTTAATATTTTTCTAGAATCGGAAGAGCAAACAATTTTATCAAAAATATTTAATTTTCTAGCTTGATTGATGGTATGATATATTAGTGGTTTTCCATTAAATGGAATTATATTTTTATTTTTTATTTCTTTCGACCCTTTTCTGGCACAAATCGTACATAAAATGTTCATTTTATTATTTAAAAGACTTTATTTTTTTTATCTCCTTTAACGTAGAAAGCGCGCTATCAACAGTGCACAAAGATTTTTTTTTTCCGTTTAGTATTGCTAGATGCTGTTTAAAATATGTCGTTTTAATATTTTTTGGAAAATTATAAATTTTCTTTTTTTTATCGTTAATAACCAAAACTTTATTATTGAAAATATCTGCCTTACATGAAAAATTATTACCTTCAATTATTATTTCTCTTTTGTGTAGTCTTGAAAAAAAATTCATTGCAATATGCACTATACTATTTTTATAATTTTTTCCTATGAAGATTAGAATATCATCAGTTGATATTTTCAAATTAGAAATTTTTTTATTTAAACTATATATATGATGCATTCTTCCAAAAAGCCATGAAACGTAATCTAATTCATGACTTAACTCAAGCAACAAACCTCCACCACTTTTTTCAGCACTATTACTTTTTTTATAATCAATCCCTTTTCTCCAATTCGGTAGATAACTCAGGCAATTTATATCAATATAATTTATTTTCTTTTTTAATATAAATTTTTTTAAAAATAATATTACTGGATGAAATCTTAAATTGTATCCCACAAAATATTCATTTTTTCTTAATTGTAATGGTCTATATTTTTCCATAATAGGTTTTTCAATTAATATTTTTTTATTTTGAAAATTTTTTTCAATAAATTTTATAAAGCGAAAATGTGTATTTGTTTTGCTTGCAATCACAATATAATCAGGATTTAAATCTTTTGCTTTTTTTAAAGATATAATTTTATTAAAATTTTTAACTTTCTGTTTCGTTAATACATGGATACTGCTAGAAATTTTCTTTAAAATTTCACAATGTTTTTTTCCAATAGATCCGTACCCTATAACTAAAACTTTGAGTTTTTTTTTACTTTTCAAAAGTGGAAATTTTTCCAAGGTCTCTCCAAGATTTTTCTTTTATTTTATATAAAGATATATTTTTTCCAAGTGACTGGGCTTTTAAAATCAATTCATTCATATTATAAAATTTATTCTTTGGAATTAATTGAAAAATTTCAGATTTAATTAAATACATCCCAGTATTAACTGTGTATTTCACTAAAGGTTTTTCATCAAAATATTCAAGTTTATTTTCAGCTTTTCCTTTTAATACTCCATAGGGAAGCTTATTACTAATTTTTGCGGAAATAATAGTTATATCGTTATTATTTTTTATATGAAATTGAAATACTTTATGAAAATCAATTTGTATAAGTGTATCACATGTTGCTACAAAAAAATTCTTAAATTTTTTGGAATCTATTTTTCGTAATGATCCTGCTGTACCTAAGGGTTTTTTTTCAACTATATATTTGTAATTTATAGGGGGATTTAATTCTTGGAAAAATGCTTTAAATGTTAAAGCTTTGTAATTTATTGTAAATATAAAGTTTTTCAGCGAACATGTCATAAATTGATTAATCACATGTTCTATTAACGTCTTCCCTTTATAAGGTATAAGAGGTTTTGGTAGAATTTTAGTATATGGCAAGAGTCGTGTTCCTTTTCCTCCTGCTACAACTACAACAGCAGTGCTTGGTATCCTTTTAATCTTTTTTTTCTTAGTGACTTTTTTATTTACATTATAATAGTTTAAAATATCTAATATTTTTTTATTTTTTGAAATGACGGGTATTAAATCTATTCTTTTTTTTAAAAAAAGATCTTTTACTTTTTTAATAGAATATTTTTTTTTAGTTAAAAAAATTGTTTTCTTTTTAAAAATACCGTTAATTTTATCTGACAATTTTTTTTTTTTAATTAAAGAACGTCTTACATCACCATCACTTAGAGTGCCTAGATATTTTTCAGTCTTATCAATTACAATCAAAGTTTTAAGACCAAATTTTTCCATTTTTAAAAGAGCTTTTGAAATTAAACTTGTATTATAAATAGTATTTTTTTTAATTTTTTTTAACATATGATTTAATTGAATTGGTTATGTATAAAATGTCTTTATTCGTCAAAGAGTAGCTGCTTGGAAGGCAAATAGAATAATTAAATAAATCCTCAGATTTATTAGTTTTATATTTTTGTTCATTTAAAAATGATTTTTGTAAGTGATTTGGAAACCATATGGATCGTGTCTCCACACCTTTTGAAGATAAAAAATTGATTAATTCGCTTTTTGTACGGCCATATTTTTTTGGATCTATCTTGAGAATATTAATCCAATTGTTGGATACTGAATCGTTGTTCTCTGTTAAAACATTTAAACCAGGAATTTTAGATAAATTTTTTGAATAATTGGCATTTATTTTTTTCTTTTTTTTTAAAATATGTTTTAATTTTACCAATTGGTAATAGCCTACGGCTGCATTTAAGTTTGACATCCTCATATTATATCCTATTTCATCATGTTTATAGTTTACAACATCATTTTTAGACTGATTTGATAAATAATTAATTTTTTTATAAATTTTTTCATCGTTTGTTATTATAGCTCCACCTCCACCAGAAGTAATAATTTTATTACCATTGAATGAAATACATCCTATGTCTCCCGATGAACCTGCATGTTTTAAACTTTTTGCAAATTTCATATAAGATCCTAAACTTCCCGCAGCATCCTCTATAATCTTAATTTTATGCTTTTTAAAAAAATCGATTAGTGCTTTGTCAAGTTTGATGCAATTGCCAAAGGCATGGACAATTATAATAGCTATAATTTTTTTTTTTGTTTTTTTATTAAAAGTAAATCCTTTTTTTTTAAATGTATTATTTTGTATGAACTCTTTCGTTTTATTGATATCTAAAAGATATTCATCATCACAATCCATAAATATAGGTTTGCAGTTATTGTAAAAAATTGCATTTACAGATGCAACAAAAGTCATTGAAGGCACTAAAATCTCTTGATTTCTATCAGGGTTAAGCGAGCGAATAGCCATCTGTAAGGCTGATGTACAATTTATTAATAAAGAGACATGTTTTGATTTTGTAACAGATTTAATTTTTTTTTTAAATAATTCTATGTATTTACCTGACGTTGTTACCCATCCAGAATTTATACAATCTACTAAATTTTTTTTTTCTCCTCCAAAAAAGAATGGCTCTGAAATTGGTATTTTATTAATTTTTAGCATTTTTAATATAGTAATTTCCTAATTGATGATTAATGAGTTTAAAATTTTTATTTTTATAAGCTTGGTAAATTTCTTTAATACCATACTCCAGAGAATACCTTGTTGTAAAATTCAATATTTTTTTAACTTTTTTAAAATCAACTCGATAGTTTCTTTTATCTACATCTTTTTTTCTAAAGATAACTTTATTTTTCGGTAAAATTTTTTGTACTTTTTTTAATATACCTTTTTTTGTAAAATTATTTTTATTATTACCAGCATTAAAAATTTGATAATTAATCAATTTTTTATCGCACCTGATAACTTTATAAATTAATCTCGCGAAATCTTTAACGTGGCAATAAGGTCTCCAAGTATTTGGGTCATATACTTCTAAAGTTTCTTTATCTATAAATGATTTTGTAAAATGATTAACTGTCAAATCAAAACGCATTCTACTTGATAATCCAAAAGCTGTAGCAAACCTTAAAATGCAAGGACTAAAAAATTTATTTTTTTTTAAATTAATTAAAAACTTTTCTATTTCAACTTTTTGTTTTGCATAAAGAGATAAAGGATTTAATCTCGACTCTTCATTTAATAAAAAATTTTTTTTATTATTAAGACCATAATTTGAACATGTTGACACGAAAATAAGCCGATTAATACTCTGATTTTTGTAGCATTCTTTGATAAATTTTTTAACTCCCAAAGAGTTAATTGATTTAGATAAAATTTTATATTTTTTGGTAATTGGGTCACCAACTAATCCTGCTAGCAACACAACTGCATAGGCGTTGTTGAGTGTTTTTTTGTAAGATTTTACGTTTCGTATATCTGCTTTTACAAACTTTAATTTTTTATTTTTAACGTAATCATTCAATGCGAACTTATTTGAATACAAGAAATTATCTAATACAATTACATTTAATTTTTTTGAAAGAAAATATTTTATTAAAACTGTTCCTATATAACCAGCACCACCCACTAAAATAATATTTTTATTTATTTTTTTATTTTTTGTCATCAATACCATCCTTATTCACTGTATATCTTAAATACCACTTATTTTTTATTTTCTTCCACAAATGAGGTGATCTAAATTTATTGCATAAATTTAGAAAGTAATTTTCTTTAATATCTAAATAGCTCATAACCTCTGAAAAATACCTATTTGGAAACTCACCATCATATTTTTTAATTAATTTTTTTCCTTCTTGAATGGTAAGATGTTCATTTCGAATTTCTTGAGAAACATCTTCTT